>Ga0126378_10002579_pt1 | contig 13452 bp, 28 predicted proteins | sample PanSoiMetPlot_23_FD_92587 | JGI IMG/M metagenome (GOLD analysis project Ga0126378, IMG submission 92587) | Tropical forest soil microbial communities from Panama - MetaG Plot_23 | ecosystem: Environmental > Terrestrial > Soil > Tropical forest > Bulk soil | place: Panama | collected 2016-02-17 | reverse complement strand
GACGAACGCCACCCCGGCCCCGGCGACGAGGCCGAACAGCGCCCATACCCGGTCGCACCATAGACATTCTTCGGTTTCGGGCACGGTCACCCCTCCTGTGCGGGTGCCAGCCCTGTCGATGATCGTAGTCCTATGGGGGCCGGGGGGGATGCCCGGTCGGGGGTTCCCGGGCGCTCTGCCGAACTATGGTTCCCCCCGGCCCCCGGGGGGTTGCCTTCGTGCGAGCGAAGGTACCTCCCACGTTAGGCTGTCGGGTGCTAGTTTCCAAGGATGACAGGGGCGCCCGTGGGAGAAAAGAAAGTAACGGTCAGTAATGAAGCTATTTACGCTAAGTTGCTGGAGATACAGGGTCTGCTTGATGAGGTCCGGCCGTTGCTGCCACACATCCCCGCCGCTCTCAAACTGCTAGACAACCCGGCTACGAGGTTCGTGGGAGGCCGCCGTGCCGTTCGTCAAAACAAGCGGGGGGAAGTACCGCAGCCCCAGCGGCCGGAAGTACACCGCGAAGCAGGTTAGGGCCTACTACGCGACCGGGGGGTTCAAGCGGAAGCCGAGGAGACGCCGTGCCAGATGACACCGAACAGGCTGAGATGCCCGCCGAGCCGCAGGACGAGAGCGGCGGTGGTGACGACCCTACTTTGCATCAGCTTTCTGCCAAGGTGGACCGGCTGGCTGAGCTTGTCTCGGGTTTCATCGGTGGGAGCCAGCGTGGGGGCGATGCTGGCCAGCCGGACATCAAGGCCGAGGTCCGCGCCGCGGTGCGGGAAGTGCAGCGCGCCGACCGGGCAGCGGCGGACCGGGAAGCCGCCGAGACGGAGAAACAGCAGAGCATCGAGGACCGGATCTCCGCGCTTGAGCATGTCCCGGAGGAGAAGCCGTTCGAGTACAAGCGGTCCACCAGCCTGATGGGGTGGGCGAAACCGTGAGCCGCTGCAACCCGTACGGCGCGGAGACCCCCGCCGGGCACGCGAACCCATACGGGGGGCTGATCCCCGGCACCCCCGTCAAGGATGCGTGGTTCTGCCCGAACCCGGGGGAGGTGCGCGTCCGGTGGCACTGCGCCAACGGGCACCTCGGGGAGATCTTCACCGTCTGCGCGCAGCATTACGGCGAGTTCATGGGGCAGCGGGAGGCTCGGGTCAACGGGCAGCGGCTCCCGATCCCGGTGAACATCCGCCGCGATGTGCAGACGTGTCCCCGCTGCGCCAGCCAGGCGCCGGAGTGTGACAACCCGGAACATGCGGTGTTTTACCGTGGCCGTCCTGGCCGCTGCGGCTGCCGGGAACAGAAAGTCAGTGTCAGATTGGTGGCGGTGTCATGAGCCAGGACATCCGGGAGTGGGCCCGCGCGAACGGGCACCAGGTGGCCGACCGTGGGAAGATCCCCGACGCGATCCACAAGGCATACGAACAGGCATACGACCTGCAGCGGGGCCCCGACCCGGACGACTACGAACCGGACCCGGATGAGGCACCGCTGCTGATCGTCCCCGCCGCCGCCCCAGAACCGCCGCCACCGCCCGAACACGAACCCCCGCCTGTCACCGGCAAGGTAGAAGAGAGGCCGCCCGTACGGCCACGCAGGAACCGCGTTCGCGAGCTGCGGGACAAGGCGAAGCAGGCGCCCGCGCGGAAGCCGCTGCCGCGGGTCTCCACCGCGAACCTCCTCGGGTTCTGCTACTCCGGGATCGGGTACCTGGCCGCGCGGAATGAGAAGGGCATCCCCACCGCCCGCGCGATGGACCTGATGGCGCCCGTCGCGGGTGAGGTGCTGGATGACGTGATCAAGGGGACGATCGTTGACCGGCTGGTCCAGCCGCTCGCCCGGTCGGGGGAGAAGGGTGAGAAGATCGCCGCGCTGGTCGGGTTCCCCGCGCTCACGGCGCTGGTGACGGCGCGGCCCGAGATGTTCCCCGTGGTCCGCCCGGCGATGCGGATGGCGATCGTGCTGTCGCTGGAGGTGTCCGAGCAGCCGATGAAGAAACTGCAGGCGCGGACCGAACGGTTTCAGGAAAAGTTCGGCCAGATCGACATCGACGGGATGATCGACGCGGTGTTCGCCAGCCTGGACATCGACACGCAGCACTCCCCCGACGAGGATGCGGCGGTCCGCCGCGCGCAGGGTGACTGACGGGGACTGGGCTGGCACTCAGCAGATACGGCGGATCGAAGCAGCGCCGTGGGACCTGTTCATCCGCTGGTGGGATGACGTGTGGGAACCCGGGCAGCACCTCGCGCTGATCGGCCCCACCGGCCAGGGGAAATCGACGTTCGCGGTGCAGATCCTCAAGCTGCGCAAGTGGGTGCTCGCGCTGGACGCGAAGGGCGGGGACTCGACGCTCGCGGCGTCCGGGTTCCGGCCGGTCAAGTCGTGGCCGCCGCCGAACAAGATCCGCGATGAGATCGCCGAGGGGAAACCCGCGCGGCTGATCGTCACCGGCACGACCCGCACCAAGCGGGACATGGCGCGGCTGGTGGACCTGATGCAAACCGCGATCGAGGGTGCCCGGTCGGAGGGTGGGTGGACGGTCTATTGCGATGAGTTCCAGATCCTGGCCGATCAGCGGATGTTCGCGCTGGGTGTCCCGGTAGAGCAGATGCTCATCTCGGCGCGGTCCGCTGGCACGTCGGTCGTCACGTCGTTTCAGGCGCCGAGCTGGGTGCCCTTGGCCGGCACGCGCCAGGCCTCGTTCACGGTGATGCTGAAGACCGCGGACAAGACGATGATCCAGCGGGTCGCTGAGGCTGTCGGCCGCGACTGGCACGAGCTCAAGGATGCTCTCGGCGAGGTGCCGAAGTTCCACGTTTTGGTGATCCCGCAGGACATCCACGCGCCCATGGTCCTCACGCACGCGCCGAAGGTGGATTAGACGGGTTTCACTTCCCAGAACCCGCCTTCAACGATCCACGTGTCCGCTACCGATACGGTCGTGGCGCCTTGGAGGTTGAGCGTCCCCGACGCGGTGAACGCGAACATCCCCCAGAAGTCGATGAGGAAGTTCGCGCCGGCGCCGGTCATCGCCACGGTCAGGTTGAGCGCCGACGAGTTGTAGCCCTGCCCGTTGACCGTGTTAGCGGCGAGGCTGTTCGCTATATTCGTGACCGCCGAGGAGTTCTGCTGCTTGGAGGTGCATACGACGTCATACTGGCTGATCGTGGGCCCGGTGAACAGCATCCCCGGCTGCCCCGCCCCGGCGTTCCATTTCAGCCAGAACCGGCCAGTCACAATGTAGGTCCCGGAGACGACCGACGCTGACAGGCCGGTGATGTTCTGCCCGGTCAAGCTGGAGATTGTCTGCGCGCGGGGGGAGATCACTTGCCGCAGGCTCTCCGTGCGGTAGGTGTTCCCGTCAACGTCCTTCGCCTTCACCCCGCCGTTGATCGACGTCAGAACCAGGTCGTTGCCGGTCGCGGCGATCGTGTCAACCTGCGTCCACGGGCCTCCCGGCGCGGTCGCGGTGTAGAACCCGACCTGCTGGTTCGTGCCGGTCTGCACCGCGGCGTATGAGCCGCCAGTTTTGAAGGTCGCGACGCCCGCGTTCCAGATGACGTTCCCCGACATGTTCCCCGAGTACTCACCCACTGTGGAGGTCAGGACGACCCGGTATCCGGCCAGCATTGTCTGAAGAATGCCGCCGATGGTCCGGTTGATCTGGGTGAAGTTCGTCCATGGCGATCCGGGCCCGGTGAGGCCAGCTCCGCCGTTGGTGCCGACCAGCCCGATCTGCACCTCCACCGGCACCGCAGGCGCGGCCGTGGCCGTGGAGTCGAACGTGAACCCCGTGTTCACACCGATCTGCGAAGCGGCGACATCGAACCCGACGGTGTTCTGCCACTCCATCGCCACCGCGAACACACCTTGCGTCCCCACCCCACCCGAGGTGCTGATCACCACCGCGGTTTGGCCACCCACACAGGACACATCAGCCCACGTTTGGATGATGCACTCATCGGTGCCGCCGCCGTTCGACGCGACCGACGCGAAGTTGTCCGCACTGCCGCCGATCGTGATCCCCGACACCGACGGGTTGTTACTCGTCCCGACCGTGACCACCGCGACGATCAGCGTGTTGCCCGCGACCGTCGCATGCGGCAGGTTCAAGGTGAGCGTTGACGCAGCCGCGGAGCCCTGCTGCGACTGGACGAGCGCGGGGGACTGGATGAAATAGCCAGTCAGGCCAGCGAGGTAGGCGTTTCCGTACGGGTCGGTCCCCGCGACCGACGCGATCGACCCGACCAGATTCCCCAGCGCCGGGGAGCCCGAGTAGACGAACAGACCGGTCGAACCGTTCGCGGATGTGCCGAAGATGACCACAAGGCGGCCCTTGAACACGCCTGCGTTACCGCCGGGTGCGACGACCATCGGCGGCGGGTCGGTGTTCTGGTCCGGGCGGATCGCCAGGCCGCCGCTCATGACGCTAGCGCCTGCTGAGTGCCGTAGACCGCGACTGCCGCGACGTCCCCCGCCTTGGCGCCAGTCCATACCGCGACGATGTAATAGCCATTGCGGATCGGGGGGACCGCTAGGCCGACCGTGTCGCCCCCACCTGCGTAGGACTGGCCGCCGATCTGCGTCGATGGGGTGAGCCCGGTGGATGTGTTAGTGAACGGCGACAGGTACAGCGCACAGGTGGATGCGTCGGTCGCGCCGGTGGTAGTGGAGATCGCGGCGGCCTGCGGGTACCAGACTGTCCCGACGCCCTGGGGGCCGACGAACGCGGTAGCTGTCCCGCCCGCCGTGACCGTGACAGCGGCGTACCCGCCGGTGATCGGAGTCCGGGGAGCGGGCCGGATATACGCCTGCTGCGGGATGGTGGCGGGGCGGGGGTTGGCGTAGCCGCGGTTCCGCTGGCTCATCGATGAGGAGATCGACGCCGCGATCGGCCCGAGCCCCCACACGGCCGGGGCCCGGCGGGTCATGCGTCGCGTGGCCATACCTGCATTATCCCCAGCGTGTCCACTTGGATCGACGGACCGGCCGGGAACACCTCATCAAACGCTTCTGTGACCGACGGGAGGCCGTCTGGGCCGTAGTCGTGGCAGGCGACGAACCCGCCATCGCGGACCAGCCACAGCCCCCACAGCAGATCGTGCATCGTCGCCGCTACCGTGTGATCCCCGTCCACGAACACGAGATCGAACAGGGCGCCGGGGGCGTAGATGTTTCCCCGCATCCTCGGCAGGATCTCGTCGGCGCGTTCCTGGATGATGGTGACCCGGTCGGCTACGCCGTAGTAGTTCATCATCTGCTGCGCGGCCTGGCAGGTGCCGGTCGCGAGCTCGTTGGAGTCGTGGGGAAGGTGCGGGTCGACGGTCGTCACGTGCCGCGCGCCTTTCTGCGCCATCATGACGGCGGCGTACCCCCACGCGGTGCCGACTTCGAGGACGTCTCGCTGATAGGCGAGGCCGCAGAGCGCGGTGATCTCGGCGGGGCTGATGGAGGTGCGCATCCCGTGGTCACCGACGTCCCGCCACGGATGTGACATAACCGTCGGCTGCGCGTCGTGTAGACACCCTGATAGCGGGTGTCCCGGCCGCGGAAGTACGCCGCAGTAGGGCGAGGAGTGGAACGGAAAAACTCGCGCGCCTCCTCGGAGGCGTACTTGTCGAAAACGTTTTGCCGGCCGGTCAGGATCTCTTTGTCAAAGATCCCGAGCCGTTGGCCGCGGGGGTTGACCCAATTCCCGCGCGTGTACGCCTCAGCTTCAAGGAAGATCCGTTCGGTTTCGGATTCGCGTTCGAGCCGTTGAGCGGCGCGCCGCGCCGAGACAGCTTCCCGGTGGGTCATCCGGTCCCGGTTCACCTGGTCGCGGCGTTCGAACTCGTGCATGATCTGCGCGACCGCGCGTCGGTCCTGCGCCGTGTCGCCTTCACTGACCTTATCCAGGTGCTCGGCTAGATCATGATCGGATGCGCGGCGCAATGTCCGGTTCGGGAGAATCACCGGATAGTTGTCCGGGTGGACCCGGTATCCGCGGCAACATGCGTGCGTGCATGGCCGCTGTTCGCGTTGCTGTTTCTCGATGAAGTGGCCGATCAGGTCACGGCGGTAATGCGGGGACATCAGAACGGGGGCTTGTCGCGTTCCGCGCGGCGGCGGCGGGTCCCGGCCGCGTTTTCGCGGACCGCGCCGCGGCCTTCGCGGAGGTTCGTGTTCTCTCGCGGTTCCCCCACCGCCCGCTCAAGCCGCACCTCCTCGGCAGCAGCTCGGGCCCGGCGGGTCGGGCGGGACCGCTGCCCCGTGGACACCCGCCCTTGCGCGGCACGCAACCCGGCCGCTATGGGCTGCCCGCCGGGGATCACCCCCGCGACCGTCGCGGCCTTCCCCAGCCCACCGGTCCGTTTGAACCCGGCGGCGACCAGGAGGATCGCGCCGATCAGGACCATCGACGCACCGGCACCGAGCATGATCCCCCCGGCCATCGCGCGGACATTCGTCTTGGACAGCAAGCACCCGCCGCCCACGGAGCCGACGAGCGGCACCGACGCCTTAGGCCACGAGATCAGGCACGGCGAGTTCGGGTTGCTGCCGACGTTCGGCTGCTGCCCTTGGGGGTTGGACGGGTTCGCGCCCTTACCCGGCTTGGGCCCGGCGGTGCCCTTCCCGGTGCGCGGGCCCGGGAGCACCTTCGGAGGCTGGGGAGCCGGCATCGTCAGTACCAGTTATTCGCTAGCTCGTGACCCCACGCGTTAGCCGGGGAACCGTACGTAGACTGGATGTAGCCCATCATCCACCGCGCCTGCTGCGTCGCATTACCACTGTTGGCCGCTGACGCCTGCGCACACGACAGGCCGTACTGGGGGCCGTACTCGTTGCCGAGGCTTCCGCTGCTGCAGGAGGTGCCGTGGCCGAGGGCCTGCGCGATCCCCAGAGCGCCCGAGGTGGGGTTCTGCGCCGTGTTGCTTCCCCCCGATTCCTGGTTGAGGAGGTGGGTGAGCGCGTTCCACTGCCCGCCGGACCCCCACCCGTGGACTGCGGCGGCGGCGCGGATCACGCCAAGGTTCGCCAGGCCCCCGGCGGGCTGCCCGGGTGTCACACCCCCGCCGCTCGAGCTGGCGGCGTTTCCCGCTGGGCTGTTCGCTACTACCAAGGCTGTGGTCTGCAGCCCGGCGGCGTTCCCGGTGGGGATGATCTGCTCGTTACCGGCCTTCGCCGGCGGCCACTGCCCGCTGTACCACTTGGTGGGGGAGATCATCTGCGCCAAGGTCAGGTTGTATCCGCGGACCAGGCTGTACCCATACAGGCCGACCGAATACCCAGCCCACACGAGCGTCATCCCGATCCAGATCACGGGTCACCTCGCGAGGAGAGCCTGGCCGGCGTCGCCCTTGCCGGCCTTCAGCGCATGCCCATACATGAGGTGCATGGCCAACGCGACCGACCCGCCACCCAAGATCGGCCACATCGCAAGACCTTGCTTGTGGGCAATGAACGCAGCAAAACCGACGATCGCCGCGACCTGCACATGCCCGAGCTTGACATACTTCATGAGGGTCTGCTCGCGGTCCGCAGCGAACAGCTCTGTCGTCTGCGGGCTGGAGTTGGTGGCCGAGTAGGCGTTGTACGCGGCGTCCGCTGATGCGAGGAACAGGACAGCGGCGACGCCGGCGTTGGCTCCGAGTGCCGACCAGTCAGCCACCCATGACCCCCGGCTCAGGGTCAGGCACGTTGAACGGGTCCGGCCCGACATCCGACGCCTCAGGTACGGTCTCGCTGCCGAACGCCGGGTTCGACGTGTCGAGCTCGCTAGGCTGGGCAGCGGCCGGCACCGGCGTCGCCTCGGGCACTGGTGCCGGTTCATCAAGCGTGCTGATGATGCCCGCGAGGGTATCGCTGACGTAGCCGTTCAAGTTCTCAACGATCTGCGTCAGTACCTCTTGGATGGTTGCTGCCACGGGAGCTCCCTATGTTTCACGTGAATCGATACGCACGCTGCCACGTGCCACGGTCGGTCAGGTCAGCCATCATGCGGGGGCCATTCATCTGCAGCGCGACCGCGCCGCCGCGGAAGATCCGCCCCTTCGTCGGCAGCACCGCGGCGGCGGGTGACGTGCCGTAACACAGCGGCGGCGGATCGGCCGGGTTCCCCGCCGAGTAGTTCAGCGCGAAGTGGTCACGGGTGATCACAGCGGCCTCCCGGCTGCGTAGAGGGTGCCGTAGTCGGTCGCGGCGACCATCTCAAGGCCCCCCACATTCGACGTATACAGGGGTACGACGTCCGAGTGACGGACCCCCGCCTCCTCGGTGAGGATGATCGAGTGCGCCGGGATCTCCGTCGGCGCGCCTGGCACGTTGCCGCGCCCGCTGGCGACGTTCCGCCCGGCCCACATGTCACGGTCAGCGAACATCCGCACCGGGTGCCTCCTAGGTGTAGTAGACGATGCCCTTACGCCGGGTGCCGGGTTTCGACGCCCACGCGAGCAGCTTGTCGAGGTTCGCTTCGCTTTCCGGCGACTTCTTGGACACGGACACGATGTGCGCCACCGACGTGTGGTCGGCTTTCGCGATCTGGTTGAATGTCTCCTTGCCGGTGGACACGTGCCGCACCGGCCTGTTCGGTTTCGGGCCGGGGTTCCCGCCGCCGCCACCGCCGCCGCCACCGGCCGAGGTGCCGCCCGTGTCCGTGTCCGTGGACTGCGCGCCCTGCAGCGCCTCTATCTCCGTCTGGATCGTGGATAGCTGACCGGTCACGTCATCAGTGACGGCACCCGAATTGTCAGTGGACGCGGCGGCCTGCGCGGCTTGTGAGCCTTTCCTGTTGCGGTACCACAGGTACCCGGCGGCACCGACGGCGGCGAGTGCCATCCACCCCCAGCCGGGCAGTGGCCCGAACTTGCGCTGGAAGATCCCCGTAGCCCTGTCGCCTGTCCGGGGGGGAGCAGTCCGGCTGGGGGTGGACTCTGCGGCGGTCTCGCTCATCTGCTACCGCCGAGACCGGGATAGTTGGGCGGCGGGTTGGTTTTGCTGGTCACCTGGTACTGGCCGCCGAGCCGGGGACGCCGCGCCGACACGGACGGCAGGCCAAGCGGCGACAGGGCGGGCATGGGCATCTGGTTGTCCGACACGATCGACACTGGGCAGTGTTCTGGCCGCGCGTCCGGCACCGATGGGTCGTTGTTCTCGTAGTAGACGCCGGGGTACCAGATGTTCGGCGAGTCGGAGCTCCGGTGGAGCTGGTTGATGGCCTGCGCCGTGGTGTCCTGCGGCACCGGCGGGCGGGGTGCCGGAATGCCCACCGTGCCGGGGGACCCGTTGATCATCCCGCGTGACAGGCCGGCGGCCTGCCGTTCCGCGGGGACCGGGATCGCCGCCGCACCCAGCCGCTCAGCGGGTCCCAGGGTCGTGATCGCGTAACGGCTCACTTACGGCGCCTTCCCCAGCAGCCCGGACACGGACGTCTTGGCGAGGGTGTTAATGCCGTTCGCTGCGGCGCGGGTGCCGTTCGGGTGCGTCACCAGGTCGGCGATGATCACACCGACAACGATCAGCCCCGCGAGCCCGATGATGGTAGTTGGCCTGGTCATGCCGTGCTCACTTTCGGTGCTGGCTTCCCGGACGCATCCGGCCCGGTCGGCGAGGTCTTCAGCTTCCCCGCCCCCGTGATCACCGCGGGCGCGATGTTCAGGAACGCCGCCAGGTCGAACCCCCACGCCAGCGTCACCGCAAGCGGCCTCGCCCGGTCCGACTCAGCGAGGAGCGCGAGCAGGATGAACAGCGCCGACGTGGCCAAAAGCTGACCAGGCATCGGCGGTGCCTTCCGCACCTTCCACGCACGCCAGATGACGATTCCCTCGCCGACGGCCCACGCAGCGACCATGCCGCCCATAGATCAGCGGCCGGCGCCCTTGCCGGTGTTGCCGTACTTGGTGAAGTGCTGCAGCGCCCAGTAGGACCCTGCGCCTATGGCGAACCAGAACAGAGGATGACGCACAGGTTTCTCCTATCGGGGGAGTGTCCACCAGATCCACGCCAGCAAGACTGCGGCTGACGCGCCGAGGATGAGCGACCCCATGCCCGCGTGCGCGGAACCTGCGGTCTGTGCCGACCCGATGCCGAACGCTAGCTGCCCGACGGTCGTGTTGGTGCCGGGCTGCGCCGCGGGCGCGGGGACGGCGGTGCCGATCCCGCCGAACCCGCCTACCTGCAGCCCAAGGCCAGGCACCGGCTACGCCTTCCGGACGACGCCGCCGAGCAGCGACAGCACGAGGGCACCGATGACGATCCCGCCACCGATCGCGAGAGCGAAACGCCAGTCCATCGCCAGCCTCCTATCAGACTTCGGGGAGCCCCTGGATCAGGGCGCCGGATGGGACGACCTGACCGCACAGAGCGTTGAGGGTGGCCGGGGCCGTGGGGACCGACCCCCACGGCGCGGCGGCAAATTCGATCTGCGTCCCCGGGTTCGTTGACAAATAGCTCTCGCCCGTGTCCAGCAGGCCCTGAGATTCCTGGTTGAGGGACTGCTTTCTGGAAATGGCGAGTGTCCCCGACGGGCGCAGCTGGTTGTTGATGGTGGCGTTCTGGTTGACGCCGGTCCCGATGTACATCTGGATCGACAGGTCGTCGTAGATGGTGGTGATGTCCGAGTCGATCAGCGGCACGCCATCGACCAGGAGCCGCAGCCTGTTCCCCGCGGTCGGGAATGCATCGACCCGCGAACCGTTGCTGTCGCGCAGGTCGGCGATGATCGTAGACAGGTACCCGCCGAGCCGCGGGAGCTGGACCTGTGTGGTGGCGTTACTGCCCACGGTGGGGTTGGCCGGTTGATAGATCCACTGCATTGTGGTTCCGATGCCGGGGGGCTCCACGCTGACACCTTCGGGGAGCCAGTAGAAGTCTTGGTCCACGATGAACTGCAGGACGGGGGTGAGTGCGCCCTTGACGGCGAACCCGCCGTTCGCGTTGACGTTGAACTGCAGCGTCGGGAGCAGGCTCGCGTTCGCCGAGGAGATCACGCCGTACGCCTTGGCGAATTCCAGCGGGAGGTAGGTCGAGAGGGTGCCGTTGCCGCTCGAGCCGGTCGCGGTGGACACGGGGGTTGACGTGGGGATGTTCATCACGTCGTTGTTCTGGCCGAGGCCGAACTGCCCGCCGTATAGCTGGAGAAGCTGCAGCGTCTCGTACCCGGGCCCGACGATCAGCGGCGTCCCGAAACTGTCCTTCAACTGCACGAGGGAAATCTGGGACCCGGGCAGGTCCGAGGTTGTGAACGCTGTCACCGCGCCGGTGCCGCCGGTGCCGATGATCTTCACCCGGTAGCCGCGGGTGTAGCCGGGCGCGGCGGCCAGCGGGTTCCCCACCAGGCCGCCGTACGCCACCGACGTCTGGTTGTACATCGCGCGCCGCCCGGCCTGCGTGTGGCGGATGAAGGGCCCGCCCGGTGGCTCAACCGTGGTCTGGGGCTGGGGGCGGCCAGCGGCGACACCCTGAGACATTCCGCTCATGAAATGACACTCCCGATCTCCGCGGCGCGGTGACTGACAGAACCTTCGGGAGCCGTTGCCAGCGTCTTGTGGCTCCACAGTTTGACCAGGGCAGCGACCGGATGCAGCAAGACGACGGTGATCACGATGAGTTCGAGTGTGCGCCGTGTCGGCATCAAGGCCTCCCGGTGTTGAGGTCTCGGCCTGACGCCTAGCGCATGCGAAGGGGCTGGCGCATCATCGCTGCGGTAGGCGCCAGCCCTGCGCGCGATCATATACCTAAGATCATGAGGTGGAGGAGGCGGTACCCGATAGTGACGGGTTGGCGTTCCCGGAGGCATACGGGGTAGGTCCGCCGTTCGACACGGCAGGCCGGCGTTTCACTAGCCGCCTTCTCCGCTTACGGCTGGGGCTGGCAGGTAGGGGAACTGTTGTGGGGCGTGCGCCTGACCCGCTGTCGGTCCGCTACGAGGATGCCGCGACAGGGCTGATCGAACGGGCGATCAAACGCGCCGACTCCACGTATTTGCGGGCGCCGCAGCGGTGGGCGGTCGGGATCGTCCAGCTTCCGCCGGGGGTGGACTGGGAGCGGCTGCGGCTCGCGTTCGACCGGGCGCTGTACCGCTCGCCGCAGGTGTACCACCGGTCTGGCGTCAAGACGCATAGCCTGCGCAAACCGGTGTGGCATGCGCCGTGGGGCGGACGCGGGAGGTGCGGGTCCGGGTGTACTCCCCGCAGCACGCCGCCAGTTACCTGAGGTCACACCCTGAAGCCGGTATGCGTTTGTGATCACCCGCCCCGATAATGATCATCGTTGCCCCGGTGGTGTATCGCGCGGAGGGCGGGCAGTGTGAGTAACGGAGTGGCAGTGTTCACGATGCTGGCGTCAGGAGTGGTGATCTTGGGTGGCCTGTGGGCGGCCATCCGGTCCGGCCTGCGTGTGCGCGACAGCATGCGAGACAACACGATCGCGATCCGTGAGAATACGCGCACATTGTCAGAGCTGGTCCGGGTAGGCGGGCGTATTGATTCGCTGGAGTCGCGGGTTGAGCGGCTGGAGTCTGGGAGGCCGCGGGCGCGGGCTTTATGATGGGTGGTGCTGGCGCGCGTCTTTTCCCCCCCGGGAGATCTGCTGCGCTGGTGGGCTCCCGGTGGCGTGTGTTCCCTTACTTGCTCCCGGGAGCCCCTTGACTCCCAACTATAGATCAGCTATAGTTGAGCTATGGGAACACACGAGAGCATCACCACCGGCCAAGTCGTCACCTTCAGCCAAGGCGACGACGCCAACACTCAGCTTGAAGGCATCGTCACCCGCATCTGGCCCGGTGGCCGCACCGTCACCGTCAAGGTCGAGGGCCGGATCGCCGGCACCTTCCGCATGTTCGTCCGCGACATCACCAGCGTGAAGGTGGCGTGACATGGACCAGCCCAGCGACAGCGACCTGTGCGCCTGCGGCCACGACCGCGGCTCCCACTGGGACGGCACCGGCAAATGCGGCTGGTGCGGCACCCCCGGCAACGGCATCTTCCCCTGCGTGACGTTCGTGGACGGCGAGGAGTTCCGCGCCGCTTACGGTGAGCACGTCGAGCACTTCCGTGGGGAGTTCTTCTGATGGCCGCGCGTCATGCGCTGGTAGCCCAGCGGATCAAGGCCCTGCGTGTCGTCCGGGACAACCCGCCTGAGGTGTGGGGGATCGAACCCGACCGGGGCCCGTGGGCGTGTCCCGACTGCGGTGCCTCCGCCGACGAACTGTGCTACGCGAACTGCCTCCGCTACCGGGAGGACCCGTCATGAGTGACGATTGCATCGTCATCGTTAACCCGCGGCCCGCCGGATTGCCGTATTGCACTTGCGGGCATCTCAAGACGATCCATCACGAGGGTGGATGCGGCGGGTTTGCCCGCGGGCAAAAGCACGCCAGCGACACCCCCCCGCCCTGCACTTGCAGGGAAGGTGCCCGGTGACTGACGACCTGTACGCGGCGTTGGCTGAGCTGCAGGCGGACCCGCCGACGATCAAACGCCGCAG
>Ga0126378_10002578_pt1 | contig 13452 bp, 8 predicted proteins | sample PanSoiMetPlot_23_FD_92587 | JGI IMG/M metagenome (GOLD analysis project Ga0126378, IMG submission 92587) | Tropical forest soil microbial communities from Panama - MetaG Plot_23 | ecosystem: Environmental > Terrestrial > Soil > Tropical forest > Bulk soil | place: Panama | collected 2016-02-17 | reverse complement strand
TACGACACCCGTAACTAGTTACAGTACTAAAGTTTGCGCCTCCCTAAACCCGCCGTCTACCATTGTGGGTCCAATCGCGCACCTGGAGGGTCAAACGGCGGCCACATGCAGTTAACGGGAGGCCCCGTTTGGGCTGAAAGCGCTCGCCGTCGTGCAGAATCTTCGGAGTCTGCGACTATTCTTCCTACGGGCGCCACCCAAAATCACATTAAACCTTGTATTTTCTGTGTCCTACACGGAGTTTGAATGGCAGATGCCATGCAGCCAAGAAGTGAAGGATTCTGTGTATCGTTTTTCCTGAGTATCTAGAGTACAAAAGCGAGAGCAGAGATGAACATCAAGAAAGGAATCACTTTAACGGTGGCTGCCTTGGGGCTTTCGTTCGTAGCTGGGGCATCCACGCACATTGCAACCAAGACCGAAACCGGCAAGATCAACACACTCCCTGCGAACCAGAAGCGCGATTCAAAGATCGAAACCTTCACCGGAACCATTGCCAAAAAAGGCGATCAGTTCATTCTGACAGACGATTCGAGCAAGATGTCGTATTCTCTGGATGACCAAGAGACGGCAGAAAAGTTTTCGGGGAAGAAAGTGCGGGTGAAGGGTATTCTGGACGCCGTCAATAACACCATCCGCGTGCAGATCATCGAAATCGTCGCTGCTTAACAGCGCCGGATTTCCAAAAATTTCGAAGGGAAGGGAATCGCCGTGCGGCTCAGTCTACGGCTGATCTTATTTCTCGTAGCAGGCATCAGTCTAGTCACGTTCATCGTTGCCAGAAACCAGGTGCGCTCGGAAAAGCGCGCGCTGCGCGCCGATCTGGGCTGGCGAGCTCAAACCCTTGCAGGAAGCCTGCAGGAAACAATCGAGCCGGCGCTGGATAACGGCTCGCGCGATCAACTGCGTCGCCTGGTTGACCGGTTCGGGAACAGGGAGAAGCTCGCGGGCGTAGTTGTCTACGACGCGCATGGCGAAGTGCTTGCCGAAAGCTCGAACCTGGTTTCGCGGTTCGACCCTTTGTCCATTCCGTTGGATCAGGTGAAAGCACACGATGAGGGATTCGGTCAGTTCGTCAAATTGGGCGGCAAGGATATGCACGTCTACTTTTTGCCGCTTCATCGAAAAGGAGCCTTGGCCGGCACCCTCGCGATCTACCACGATGCGAGTTACGTGGAAGCACAAAGCTTGCGTATCTGGCGGGACACTCTCTGGCACGTGATTGCGCAAGTGCTCCTGATCGTTCTCATCACGGTCCTGATCGTGCAGTGGACGATCGTAGGTCCGATTGCGCGTACCGCTGAGTGGATGAGGCAAGTGCGGGCCGGCAAGGCTTCTCCTCGCCCTGACCTTCCCAAGGAGAACTTTCTCGCTCCTTTTTCCGAAGAGGTGATGAACCTTACGCAGAGCCTTGCGGAAGCGCGCGCGGCCGCGGAGGAAGAGGCCCGCCTTCGCGAGACCGGGCAAGCTATGTGGACGCCCGAGCGCCTGCGAATCAGCATGCAGAGCAAGACGCTGCAAAGCCCGCTCGTGGTGGTGTCAAACCGCGAGCCTTACATGCACGTCCACCAAAACAACAACAAAGGAATCGAGGCTCTGGTCCCGGCGAGCGGCCTGGTCACCGCTCTCGAGCCGATTTTGCGAGCCTGCGATGGCACGTGGATCGCGTCAGGATCCGGCGATGCAGACCGCGAAACGGTGGACGAACACGATCGCTTGCGCGTCCCGCCCGACAAGCCTGAGTACACGCTAAGGCGTGTGTGGCTGACGAAAGAAGAAGAGGAAGGCTACTACTACGGATTTTCGAACGAAGGTTTGTGGCCGTTGTGCCACATCGCTTACACGCGGCCCATCTTTCGCGCGTCGGACTGGAAAAGCTATCAGGAAGCGAACCGGAAGTTTGCCGATGCGGTGCTGCAGGAAATAGAGACCGCCAAGCATCCGCTCGTCCTGGTGCAGGACTATCACTTTGCGTTGCTGCCGCGCATGATAAAAGAGGCGCGCCCCGACGCGCGCGTCGCAATTTTCTGGCATATTCCCTGGCCGAATCCGGAAGCGTTTGGAATCTGTCCGTGGCAGCGCGAAGTCCTCGACGGCTTGCTGGGCGCGGACCTGATCGGCTTTCACATCCAGGCCCACTGCAACAACTTCCTCGAAACGGTGAACCGCGCTTTGGAGTCGCGCATCGAGTGGGAGCGTTTTGCCGTCAAGCGGCATGGCCAGACGACGCTGGTGCGCCCGTTCCCCATCAGCGTGGACTTCCGCGAGAGCCAGGTGGAAGCCGCGGGTTCCGATTCTCCCTACGTCCGGCGCACGGAACTTTTGAAAAATCTGGGGATTGAAGCAAGCTTCATGGGTGCGGGCGTGGATCGCATCGACTACACGAAGGGAATTATCGAGCGGTTCCGCGGCGTAGAAAGATTCCTCGAACGCTGGCCTTCCTATGTAGGGCAGTTCACGTTCGTTCAAATCGGTGCGCCCAGCCGCACGCACATTCCGCGCTATCATGATTTCGTGACGGAGGTGGAAGCCGAAGCGGCGCGGATCAATGCGAGATTCCAGACGTCGAAGTGGAAACCGATCGTCCTGCTCGCGCGCCACCACGAACACAAGGAAATCCTGCCATACTATCAGGCGGCGGATCTTTGCATGGTGACTTCGCTGCATGATGGCATGAACCTGGTGGCCAAGGAATTCGTTGCCGCTCGCGAAGACGAGCAAGGGGCGCTCATCTTGAGCCGTTTCACGGGAGCGAGCCGCGAATTGCGCGACGCAATCATCGTTAACCCGTACGACATCGAACAACTCAGCGACGCCATCCGAATGGCTCTCGAGATGGACGCCACAGAACGCCATCGCCGCATGCAGCGCATGCGGCGCAACGTGAAAGAGCACAACGTGTATCGCTGGGCGGGCAATTTGATTACGGATTTGTCCGAGATTCGCATCGAAGAGCCGCGGGCCGAAGATGGCCACGACCGCGATGACAAAGAACCGGGCAATCCCGCGTCGCGATTGGCCATCGTTTCGAGAAAGGCGGGCGCGGCCAGTGGCGACTAACGCGCAGGAGAAAAGTGCTGATGATTCCTCGCCGGCGCTTGTCTTAGTGCCGCACAATCGGCGATCGGTACAGAATTTGCGCTCCCTTAGCAGTGCCTGGCCTCAGGTAATCGCTCGCATTCGGGCCGCAGACAAGCGGCTTCTGTTGCTCGATTTCGACGGAACCCTGGTGCGCCTGCGTCGGCATCCTGACGACGTGCGGTTTTCCGAGCGCGGAAGAAAGATTCTCCGCCAGCTTGTGGGCCACGAAAATCTTACGGTGGCGGTGGTGAGTGGCCGCGAGTTGGAGAAAATTCAGACGCTGGTCGGCGTAGGAGGCATACGCTACGTCGGCTTGCATGGCGCGGAGCGCGCCGGAGAAACCACGGTTCCCAGCATCGCGGCCAGGCAGGTGGTGGAAGCTGCGTTGAAAGCCGCGCAAACCGGATTGGCGAATCTTCGCGGGATTGAAATTGAAGATAAGCACCTCAGTTTTGCCGTCCACTATCGCGGAGCTCGCCAGTCCGCCACGGAAGCAGCCAGCCGAGTGGTAGGCGATATTGTGGCGAGGTCCAACGACAAGCTGCGCATTTTGAGCGGCAAGAAAGTGTGGGAAGTATTGCCGCGCGAATTTCCGGGCAAAGGCGTGGCGGTTCTGGAGCTGCTCGCGCGGCTGCCGGAAAAGAAAATCGCCATCTATTTTGGAGACGATGAAACCGACGAGGAAGCGTTCTCGGTATTACCCGGGCAAATCACGGTAAACGTGGGAAGCGGAGTGAATTCGCACGCGTCGTTTTATGTGCAAAGTCCCGCGGAAGTATTGCAATATCTCTCCCGGCTGGACAAGGAACTATAGAACCGGCTAAGGGTTTCGCTGGATTGTCCTCTGTATTTGGCGGTTGGTACGCTCCCAATATGCTTTGTTGGGCCGCATTATCGGAGCCGACCACATGCGCAGACGGAAGAATTCTTGCTCGTTGGGCTCCCAGGAAACAGAAAGCGCTGAACGGTCAGAGACTCACGGGGTCACCCGGCCATCGTTTCTGACCAATGTAGCCACCGCTGGAATCGCCGCCACGGCCACGCCGCTACTGCGCGCGGCTCCGCATACAATTGAGTTACCGCCAGCTCCAGTAGTTTCGAATCCCGCCGGCACGGTTCCTGTCGAGCTGAAAATCAACGGCCAAATCCACCAATTGCAAATCGAATCGCGCGTGACGCTGCTCGACGCGCTGCGGGAAAATCTCGGCCTCTTCGGCACGAAGAAAGGATGCGATCACGGGCAGTGCGGCGCCTGCACCGTGCACGTGAACGGACGGCGCATCAATTCCTGCCTCACCTTCGCGGTGATGCACCAGCAGGATGAAATCACCACCATCGAAGGACTCGCGAAAGACGGCCAGCTTCATCCGATGCAGGCCGCTTTCCTCGAGCACGACGGGTTTCAATGTGGCTACTGCACGTCGGGGCAAATCATGTCGGCCGTGGCGCTGCTGAAAGAGCCGTGCGAAGCGAATGACAACGGCATCCGCGAATGCATGAGCGGAAATATCTGCCGCTGCGGAGCCTACGAAAATATTGTGGCTGCGGTGCGCTCGGTGCGAAGCCGCGCGTAACGCTTCACGGAGAATTGTCGGCAAGGAATCGCGATGGACACTTTTCAATACACGAAGCCGGCTACTGTAAATGACGCGACGACCAGCGCGACGGCGAGCGGCGCGAAGTTCGTTGCCGGTGGCACCACGCTGATCGATTTGATGAAGCTGAACGTCGAGCGACCCACGGCATTGGTCGACATCAACATACTGCCGCTCGACCGCATCGAGCCGCAAGCCGAAGGCGGCCTGAAAATCGGCGCCATGGTGCGCAATAGCGATCTTGCCCACGATTCGCGCGTGCAGCAGATGTATCCGGTGCTCTCGGAAGCATTGCTGTCCGGCGCTTCGCCGCAACTGCGTAACATGGCGACGACCGGAGGGAACCTGCTGCAGAGAACGCGCTGCTACTACTTTCGCGACACGAATTACGCCTGCAACAAGCGCGAGCCGGGTTCGGGCTGCCCTGCCATTGACGGCTTCAACCGCATTCACGCGATCCTGGGAACCAGCGAACACTGCATCGCTACGCATCCCTCGGACATGGCGGTGGCCATGATGGCGCTTGGCGCGACAGTTCATCTGAATGGTTCTGCCGGCGAGAGAAGCGTGCCCATTACCGAATTCTATCTTCTACCGGGGAATTCGCCGGATCGCGAGAACGTGGTGCGAAAGGGCGAAATCATAACGCACGTCACGCTGCCGGCTCTGCCTTCGAGCGCGAAATCGCACTACCTGAAGCGCCGCGATCGCGCTTCGTATGAATTTGCGCTCGCTTCGGCAGCGGTGATTGTGGATTTGAACGGCAACAAGATTCGGAAAGCGCAAATTGCGCTGGGCGGAGTCGGCACCAGGCCGTGGCGTTCGCCGGAAGCGGAGCAGGAACTGGCGGGACGCGACGTGAGCGAACGCACCTTCCGCAAAGCCGCCGAAGCTGCGTTGCACGGTGCGAAGACTTACCGCAACAACGGGTTCAAAGTTGAATTAGCCAAGCGCACGCTGGTGCGCGCGCTGCAGACAGTGACCGCTTCTGCTTAGAATGAGATCGAGCTGAGCGGCTGAGAGGTTCGCTTGCCGCAAGAATCGTCATTGATTGGGAAAGACATCACACGCGTCGACGGTGTGATGAAAGTGACCGGCGCGGCGAAGTATGGCGTGGAGTACGCGCTCGAAAATATGGCGTGGGGCGTCGGCGTGGGCAGCACGATCGGCGCGGGGAAAATCGTCAGCATCGATTCGAGCGAAGCCAGGAAAATGCCCGGAGTTCTCGCCATTCTGCATCACGGCAATACGCAAAAGCTCTATCGTCCTGCGAACAATTTTGAAGAGAACAGCCGGCCGGGAGAAAGCAGGCCGCCCTTCGAGGACGACCAAGTTTATTACTACGGACAATTTGTCGCGCTCGTGGTTGCGGATACGTTCGAACGCGCGCAGGCGGCAGCAGCTCGCGTCATCGTGAAGTACGACGCGCGGACTCCCGACGTCTCGATGGATGAATTAGCTCCGAAGGATCCTCCTTCCGTCAAGAATGAGCGCGGGGATGTGGACTCAGCGCTCGCCGGCGGCGCGGTGAAGTTGGACGTCACCTACTCGACGCCGTTTGAGACGCACAACCCGATGGAAATGCACGCCACCATTGCGTCGTGGACGAAAGACAAGCTGACGCTCTACGAGACGTCCCAGGGCGTGGTGAATCATCGCAACTGTGCGGCAGAAATACTGGCTGTTCCGCTCGAGTCCGTGGAAGTGATTTCGAGATTCATCGGCTCCGGTTTTGGATCGAAGCTGTTTCCCTGGCCGCATTCGTGGATGGCCGCACTGGCATCGAAGCAACTCGGCCGCCCTGTGAAGGTTTCCGTTCCGCGCACCATGATGTTCACCACAGTGGGTCATCGCCCGTTTACTCGGCAGCGCATCCAGCTGGCGGCGGACGCGAACGGAAAGCTCACGGCTTTTCAGCACGAAATATTTCAGCCCACTTCGATGGTCGATGATTACGTCGAAAACTGCGCGCAAGTAACCTCGATGCTGTACAGCTGCCCGAACCTGCGTGCCATTCAGTACCTGATTCACAAAAATATCGGCACTCCCACGCCGATGCGCGGACCGGGCCGCACCCCGTCGCTTTACGCGATCGAATCGTCGATGGACGAGCTGGCAGTAAAACTGAACCTCGATCCGATCGAGTTACGGCTGCGCAACTACGCCGAGACCGATGAAGGATCGAAGCGGCCTTTTTCGAGCAAGCATTTGCGCGAGGCCTATCAGACAGGCGCCGAAAAATTCGGATGGAGCCAGCGAAATCCGAAAGTGGGCTCGATGATCAAAGGAAACGAAATTCTTGGCTGGGGCATGGCGACATGCACGTGGCCCGCGGGGCGGCACAATGCCGATGTGCGCGTTTCGTTGCTCGCGGACGGAACGGCTCGCGCGGTTTGCGCCACGCAGGACATCGGCACCGGCACGTACACGGTTTTCGCGGCAATCGTATCCGACAGGACAGGAATCCCACTGGACAAAATCCGCGTGCAGTTGGGCGACACGGCGCTTCCTCCCGGTCCCACTTCCGGCGGCTCAGCGGTGACCTCCACCGTGATACCCGCGATCGCGAAAGCCACCGATCAAGCCGTAAGCGAGGTGCTTCGAGTGGCGGCGTTGACTGCCGGCTCGCCCTTTGAAAAGGCCGATCCAAAAACGCTGAAGATGACGGGCGGCCGTGTTCACCGGCAAGGCGAAGCGCCCGAGAGCGGCGTACCTTTTCCGAGTATCTTGAGCCTAAGGAAACTCAGCGCTCTCGACGGCCAGGCTAGGACCGAAGAATCTCCCGAAGCCAAGCAATACGCGATGCACTCGTTTGGCGCGCATTTCTGTGAAGTGGCCTGGGATCCTGGGATCGCGCGGCTGCGCGTGACGCGCTGGCTCACCGTGATTGACGGCGGCCGGATGATCAACCTGAAAACATCACGCAATCAAATCCTCGGCGCCGTGGTGATGGGAATTGGAATGGCGCTATTTGAGGAGACGATTTACGACCCTCGGAACGGTAAGCCGGTTAACAATAATTATGCCGACTACATGGTATCGGTGAACGCGGACATTCCGGATATGGAGTGCATCTTCCTCGACTTTCCAGACACGAAGTTGAACGAATATGGCGCGCGAGGCATTGGGGAAATTGGATTGACGGGTTGTGCTTCGGCGGTGACCAACGCTGCATATCACGCCACGGGCGTCCGCGTGCGTGAGCTGCCAATTCGAATCGAAAATCTCATCTGATTCATCGCTTCTGCAATTCAAATCCTCCTCGCGCGCCGGATCGCTACAGCTGGCTTGCTCTCCAGCGAAAATTGAGCCGCTTCCGCTTGTTCCGGCTACAATCCTGAGCCGATGGATTGGTCTCCGCTGTGGATTTCGCTGGCAACAAGCGTGACGGCAACCGTCGTCACGCTTCTTACGGGGCTCGCGGCTGCCGCCTGGCGCGAAGGCCGCAAGGGTCCGGCCATGGCGCTTGTTGACGGCGTTTTTCTCCTGCCCCTTGTGCTGCCTCCTACCGTGGTTGGTTTTCTTTTGCTGTTGCTTTTCGGAAGAAGCGGACCGCTGAGAAAATTGTTTCTGCAATTCGGCGCGACCATCGTGTTTTCCTGGCCGGCCACCGTGATTGCCGCAACAGTGGTGGCGTTTCCTTTGATGTATTTGACGGCGCGCGCCGCGCTCGAGCAAGTGGAGCCAAGCCTGCTGCAAGCGGCGCGGACGCTTGGCGCTTCTGAGTGGCGCGTGTTTCGCGAAGTGGCGCTCCCGCTCGCCTGGCCCGGCATACTTGCCGGGACGATTCTTTCGTTCGCGCGCGCGCTGGGGGAATTTGGCGCCACGCTGATGCTCGCCGGCAACATCCCGGGACGAACCGAAACAATTCCGATCGCGATTTATTTCGCCGTGGAAGCGAATGATATGACGCAAGCCGCCACGTGGTGCGTGATTGACATCGCAATATCGCTCGCGCTGCTCGCGGGGCTCTACTACTGGATGCACTTGCAAGCGCCGGAGCGAGTGCGCTGGGCTCGCCGCTGATGGCTCTTGAAGTTCAAATCGAAAAGAAGCTGCCTGATTTCACTCTCGATGTCTCCTTTCGCGCGGAAATGGATCCGCTGAGCGTTCTCGGCGCATCGGGCGCGGGCAAGACGATGCTGCTGCGATGCATCGCGGGCCTTGAGCGTCCTGATCGCGGACGAATCACGCTGAATGAGCGCGTGTTCTTCAATTCCGAACCGCGCGTGAATATTCCTGCCAGGCAGCGCCGCGTGGGCATGCTGTTTCAGAATTACGCGATCTTTCCGCATCGCACTGTGGCAGAAAACATCGGTTTTGGTTTGGAGGCATTGCCGCGGGATGAGCGCTCGAAGCGAGTGGCGGAATTAATCGGACGCACTCACCTGGCCGGTCTCGAAGGGCGCTATTCGGGCACGCTGTCCGGCGGTGAACAGCAGCGAGTGGCTCTGGCGCGCGCTCTTGCAATCGAGCCCGAGGCGCTGCTTCTCGACGAACCATTGTCAGCGCTCGACACACACTTGCGAAGCCAGGTGGAAATACAGCTTCAGGAAACATTTGCGGCTTATCGCCGGCCCACGCTGTTGGTCACGCACAACATGGAGGAAGCCTACCGCCTCGGCCCGAGGCTAATGGTCTTGTCGCGAGGAAGGGTGGTAGCGTCGGGCGCCAAAGAAAGGATATTTCAACGGCCGCCCACGGTCGAGGTGGCGCGCCTGACGGGCTGCAAGAATATCTCGCGTGCCCGCGCTATTTCAGATCACAGCATCGAAGCACTCGACTGGGGTTGTATGCTGCGCTTGGCGCAACCCGTTGCGCAGCCCAGCGGCTTCGCAGGGATCCGCGCCCATCACATCGAATTTGTGGAAGCGAACGGAGCCGCTAGCGACGAAAATATCTTTCCCTGCTGGCTGGTTCGATCGTCGGAGACGCCCTTCCGCGTCACATTGTTTCTGAGCCTGCTCGAACGTTCCTCATCATCGCCTCAGCCCGAATCGGCGCAATTGCAAGCTGAGGTCTACAAGGAAAAGTGGCAGCGGTTTCGCGACAAGCCTTTTCCCTGGCACGTGCGCCTGCGGGCCGATGAGTTGTTCTGGATGAAAGAATAATTGCGGCGAGGCGAATCTACTTGAAATGGCGCACGAAGCGGACTTCAAACGCGTAAGTGCCGTTAATATCGCGCACGAAAATCACAGAAATATCCCGCCGGATCGCATATTCCACCTGGATCAATTGATACTGGTTTGTGGTGGCGGCGTTCGTCGAGTAAGTCACGGTCAAATTGCGCGAGAACTGCTGCTGAATCGTCACGCGCGCCGCCGCGTTTGATTCCGTCGCTGTGCCGGCCAGAAACGGATCGACGCGAAAATGGCTGATACCAAAAAGCCGTTCGATTCGTCCGCCCAGTCCGCTCGAAATCGCTTCCGACAGCAACGCCGTGGCGCCGTAGTTCTGCGAGCTCGAAGTTGACGATCGCAAGCCGCTCTCCTGCCCAGGGCTGCCAATCGCCAGGAGCGCGATGATGTCCGAATCCGGCAGCGGCGGGTCGGAACGGTAACTCAGCGTAGGACGGCTCGCTTCTCCCGAAAAGTTGATGGTCACCTGATACTGCCCGATCGTGGAAGTTGCTTCGACGTTCAACACCGGGTCGAGCCGGAACGGATTCGCAAAATTCACGTCGCCGCGGGTGAGCGTGTAGTTATTACCGCGAAACGCCATCTCACCACCCAGCAGGTGAATATGCCCGAGAAGTACAGGACGATCCCACGTGCCGCGCAGGCGAATGTTGCCGTCCACCTCCAGCTGTGCGCCGCTCCACTCGATGCGCGCGCCGGGCATCGTCTGCCCTTCGATGTCGAACGTAAGATTTCGCATCAACGTGGAGCTCGATGCGGGGCTCGCGCTGGTCTCCGAGGCAGCCGAAAACATCGCGCCCAAATCCACGCCCTCCGCCAGCAGCAGCCGCTGAATCTGGATTTTGCCGGAAAGAATCGCGGCGGTACTCGAACCGGAAAGCTGCAGCGCACCGCTCGCCAGCCAGCTCATGCCCGCCGGGTAGCGAATCCGCACCACCGTGGTTGACGCGTTCAATTCATAGCGCAACGGCCCCTCACCGTAGTTCACCGCGCCGTTCAGCTGCAGCTGTCCTCCTCCGGCTTGCGCCGAGATGCGATCAAACAGCATCCGGTTGCGATCGAAAACCAGGTCGCCGGTCACATGGCTCAGGCCCATCGGAAAGTCCGAATAAGTGGCCGACGCATCTTTCAGGCTCGCGCGGCCGGTGATTCGCGGGCGCGACATCGTCCCTTCTACCGAAACGTTCACATCCGCGCGCCCCAGCGCAAACAGTTCTGGAATCATGCGATCGAGAAATCGAAGATTTAAGCTGCCCGCCAGCGATAAATGCAGCGGACGATCGCGATCGAAGCGCGCGGACCCGCTGAACTGCACGTCCGTATTCGGCCCATGCAAGCGCGCCTGATCGATCCGCACCTCATTGCGCCGGTAGGTAAGCCGCACTGGCCCGTCATTCTGCAGGTCCACTAAATCGTAGTTGAACGAAATCCGATCGATGTCGGCGTTCATCTCGATCGTTTCTGGGTGGCGAAGGCTTCCCGAAAGCGTGAAGCGGCCATCCACGCTGCTGTGTCCGGTCAACTGTTTCAAGTGCAGACCGCTCATGATGAACGCATCCATCAGGAATTGTTTCACCGCCAGTTCGCCCGTTACTTGATTATCGCCGTGCAGTCCCACAGATACTTCGCCGTGCAACCGGCCTTCATTGATTTCCGAGACGAGAGATAACGTCGCGTTCTCGCCATCCGACTTGATCCGTCCGCGAAAGTTTCCCTGGACGTCTGTACCCACCTGAAGACCTACGAGCCGCACTCTGCCTTCCGCAACGGGCGATCGAATCGGCCCACTGCCGCGAATGTTGAAATCGATCCGCCCGGAAATCGGGATGGACTGAGTCTGCAGCGCGGCGATCTTGTTCAGCGGGATGCTCGTGCCGGCAAGGTCGAACTCAGCTTCTTGCGCCAGCGGGCGGTACGCAACATTTCCGGTTATCAAGCCTTGACCGCTGCGCATTTCAGCGTTGGACAGCCGGTACTGGTCGTGCGCCAGATGCAGCAGACCCGCCAGCCGGTCGAAATGAATTCCCTTCGCATCCACATCATCGAGCGCAAAATTGGCATCGAACACCGGCGCACTGCGCGTTCCCGATCCGTGAAAGGTCCCGCTCACAACACCTTTGATGGGGTAGTTCAGTCCGAAAAGCTCCTGCACGTCGCCCGTCGGGGTGTGCGCCAGCCGCGCGTCAAATGTCCATTGGCTTTGAGGCGAAAATCCCCAACTACCGTCGAGTTCCAAAGACACATCCGCGTCCGCGCTCGCCTGCCCGCGCCGCACAATCGTTTTTGTCAGACGAAAATCGTCCGGCGAATATTCGAGATCGCCGCCGAGATATTCGAAGTAGAAATTATCGAATCGCGCGTCGTTCGCCTGCAAATGGCCTGTAAATGTGGGTCCTCCCAGCGGTCCTTCAATCTTTCCTCGAAAATTCAGCGCGCCTGCGATCCGGCTGGGCGTGGCATCGGCTCCGCGGATCACGTTGATGAAATCATCCCACCCATACACGTCATCCGTGCGCACATTCAAAGCCAGCTTGGAACCTCTTGCCGCCAGGTTGCCGGTCATCTGGATATCCGTCTTCGGCGTCGAGATTTCGCTCGGTCCAAACAGCACTCCGCGGCTGTCTTCCGACGTGTCGTATTCGATGCGCGCCGTCACCGGAATCAATCCCGGAGCGAGGGTTTCGGGCGGCGACCAGCGGCACTCACCCTTCGAACGGAAGTGCAGAAAATTTGCAGTCCATGTATTCACGGAATCGATGTCGATGCGCGCGTCCCAGTGCAGCGGAACCACGGGAAAGCTCGGATTCTGAAGCGCAGCAAACGCAGTGCTCAGGCTCACGCCTCGCAAACGCGTTTCCGTCTGAAACGCGAGCGTGTCGGTGTCCATCTGCAAACGTCCGGTAATGCCGCCGCCGAGCGCGCGAATATTCAACTCTTGAACCACCAGCCGTTTCTTCGCCATCTCGTAATCGCCCCAGGTTTTCATTCCACCCGCATGGAACCACTTGTACGTCATCAGAAAATCGTGGCCTTGATAGTGCCCGTTCGCTGTCCACTCGCCCAACGCATAGCGCGCCTGACCCGAAAAATCCGCAATCCCATCCGGTGTGAGCGGCGAACGGAAAATCGTGCGCACGTCCGCGAGTGTCAGCCGTCCGCGATAGTGCAGATTCCAATCCGATCGCTCGAAGCTGGGAAGTTCGGCGCGAAGATTCAAATCCGAATGCGGCAGTTTCAAAGCCAGGTCATCCAGTTCGAACGAATCGGGATGCAAAGTGAATTTCGCTGAGGTATCGAACAGGAACGGAAGGTCGCGCCCTGCCGCCAGCTGAATCTGCTGCCATTGCAGGGTGCCAACGTATGATTCGGTCTCCGTGGACGGTCCTCCGGCCAGGCGCAACTGGAAATGCAGGTTTTTCCCGAGCATGGCAAGCGGAGCGCTGCGGTCGTTGAAAGTCACGCTTCCGTCGCGAAATTCGAGGTGGCCAATACGCAAACTGAAAAGAGTTTCGCGCCAGGGACGCTTGCTTCGCGCCACGCGCGGCGTAGGCAAATTGCTCTTGCCATTCTTGTCCACCAGTACCGCCAATTGCGGCTGATCGAACACCAACTCATCAATCGCGATTTCCTTGCCGGCC
>Ga0126378_10002577_pt1 | contig 13453 bp, 17 predicted proteins | sample PanSoiMetPlot_23_FD_92587 | JGI IMG/M metagenome (GOLD analysis project Ga0126378, IMG submission 92587) | Tropical forest soil microbial communities from Panama - MetaG Plot_23 | ecosystem: Environmental > Terrestrial > Soil > Tropical forest > Bulk soil | place: Panama | collected 2016-02-17 | reverse complement strand
GTCGCCCTATTCCCCCCCCGACCGCCCCGAATCGGGCCCTGGGCCCCGGATGCGGACAGGAGGTGACCGGATCTCGCCGGCGGGGCCCGACAGAGCGGGGACTGGCCGGCGACCTTCGCGGACTCGAGCGTGGGACCGCCGCCCACCTACGAGCCGCCGCCGCCCTGGTGGATCTCGCCCTCGAGGCGGAGGACGTGACCGCCGGAGCTCGAGCGGTCCTCGCCTATCTCGAGGTACGCCAGTCCTACGGACTCGCCGGCGGACTCCGTGAGCCGCTCGACCCCTTCGCCGCCTTCGTCGCCGGCCTCGCCTCCCCCGCTATGGGCGACACGCCGGACACCTAGCCGCCCCACCTTCGGGCCGGCGGTCGCCCGCCTGGCGGACGCGATGGGACGTCCGCTAATGCCGTGGCAACGGACCGCCGCGGACGTCGCCCTCGAGGTGGATCCCCTGTCCGGCCTCTTCGTCTACTCGACGGTAGGGATCACAGTCCCCCGCCAGGCCGGAAAGACGACACTAACCGGAGCGGTCGCGGAGCATCGCACCCTGTACCGTCCCCGAGCTCGAGTCTGGCTAACCGCTCAGACCAGGGAGATCGCCCGCGACTGGCTCCTAAACGAGCACGCCCCGGACCTACAGTCCTCCCCCCTCGAGCCATACGCTCGAGTCCGGCGAGCCCAGGGATCGGAGGGGATCACCTATCCCCACGGAGGAATGTTCCGGATCTTCGCCCCGCTCCCCGCCGCCCTCCACTCGAAGCAATCGGACCTAGTGATCGTGGACGAAGTATGGGCCCACGAGCTCGAGCGGGGGAAGCAGCTAGACCAAGCGATCGTCCCGACACAGGCGACACGCCCCGGAGCTCAAGTCTTTAAGGTCTCCACCGCGGGGGACGAGTCCTCCCTATGGCTATGGGATCTCGTGACCAGGGGCCGCGCCGCGGTGGAAGCGGACCGCCGCGAGGGGATCGCCTACTTCGAGTGGGGAGCCGCGGAGGACGTCGATCCCTGCTCGCCGGCGACCTGGGAGACCTTCCACCCCGCCTACGGGATCACGATCGGCGCGCCACAGATGCGAGCCGCCCTCGAGGAACTAGGGCCCGCCGGCTTCCGGCGCGCCTACGGGAACCAATGGCCGGAGGGGATGGGGAAGTCCGCCGCCCCGAAGATTCCCCCCGGAAGGTGGGCCGCGGTCCAGGTGGCCCCGGTACGTCTGATCGACGCCGGCGTCCGGTGCGCGTTGGGATTCGACACGCCGCGCGACCGCTCGTCCGCGTCGATCGCCGTCGCCTGGCGGGACCGGAAGGGACTCCGGATCGAGCTCGTGGACGCCAGGCCGGGGACCGGATGGCTAGTCGAGCGGATCGGGGAGCTCGCCTCGAGGCGGAAGCCGGTAGCGATCGGCTACCCCGCGGACACGCCGGCGGGGGACGTCGCGGACGTCCTGGCGACCGCCGGCCTCCCCGTCCTGCCCATCCGCGGGAACGACTGGCCCGCCGCCTGTGCGGGATGGCTCGCCGGCGTCCTCGAAGCTCGAGTCCGGATCGGGGAGCATCCCGCCCTGGCGGAAGCCGCGAAGGTGGCTCCGGCCCGCGACCGAGGGGACGGGGGGTGGACGTGGAGCCGGCGGGGAGCGATCGCGGATATCTCCCCTGTCGTGGCCGCGACCGCCGCCGCCTGGGCCCTCGAGCATCCCGCCGCCGCGGAGCCTGCCTCCTGGACCGCCTTCTAAGCGGGGCCGGAGTCTCGCCGGCGGGACGGTATGGCGGACGCTCCGCCGGCGGACATAGCCTCGAGCTCGCGGAGCGGGATCGGAGGACTCGTCCTCGAGGGGGGAGTCCTCCACCCCTTCTACTCCGCTCGAGCTCGAGCCGGCGACTACTACTTACCCTCGAGGCGGACTCCGCCACCCTTCGGGGACGTGATCGAGCCGCCGGCCCGAGCTCACCCCGCTCGAGCATAAGTCCTGCTCACGCCGGCGACCCCTGACCCATCCCCGCGATTCTGTGACGTTAGGCGGGATCCTGTGGGACGCGATCGCTCGAGGACTAGTCTCGTCGCGCGTATGGCGCGCTTACCGTGGTCGCGGAAGCCCGCGCCGGCGTCACAGTCCGCGCCGGTAGGGGGAGCCGGTATCCCCAACGCCTTCGGAGCGATGGTCCCCGGGCCCGGAGTCGAAGGCGACACGGAGGGATTCCTGGAGCTATGGCGGAGGCGAGCGGAGCAGCAATCCATAGACTCCGGCTACTACGGAGGCGGGGTGGGAGCGATGGGGTGGGCCCCGTATGTCTCCGAATGGTCCGCCCGCCAGGTGCCCGCCCTTACTGCAGGGATGCGTCTGATCTCCGGTATCTGTATGCAGTTACCCCTACGCCAGAAGCGGGGGGACGTCGTGCTCGAGCCGCCGGCGACGATCATTAGCGACCCCACCCCGGGGCCGAATCGATGCCTGGCGGACTTCGTGGACGAGTACGTATCGGACGTCCTGCTCTACGGGAACTACTGCGCGCTCCTGGGCCCGCTCGACAGTACGGGGTGGCCCACCTGTCTGATCCCCCTCGACGTCACGTCCGTATCCGTCGCCCGGGACCCGGAATCGTGGCTCCCCGTCTACGCCCTCGAGGGGGTGGACGAGACACTCCCCGCGGACCGTATCTTCCACGTCGCCATAGACAAGCGGTCCGGCGAGCTCCGCGGTCGGGGAGTCCTCCCCACCCTGACCGGAGCGATCGGAGCCGCCCTGGCCGCGGACGCCTACGCGGGTAGGTACTTCACGGAGTCCGCGGTCCCCTCCGGCGTGATCTCCGACACTCGCCCGAATCTGACTCAAGCCCAGGCGGACGAGCTCAAGGCGAAGTGGATCGCCGCGGTGAGCGGGACTCGAGCTCCGGTAGTGATCCCGAGCTCTACGACCTTCGTCCCCCTCGCGACGGACGCGGACAAAGCCCAACTAGTCCAGGCGAGACAGTGGGACGCGCAGACGGTCGCGATGATCCTGGGAGTCCCCGCCTTTTTGTTGTCCATAGAGACTCAACGCCATACGTACACGAACGCGGAGACCGAATTCGGACGCTTCGTATCGACCACGATCCTCCGCCTTCTCCGCCCGCTCGAGCAGCAGCTAACCGCCCAATGTCTCCCCCGCGGTAACTCCGCGGAGTTCTGGACCGGAGCCCTCCTACGAGCCGACACCGCGACCCGGGCCCAGGCCGCGTCCGTCCTCTACGGAGCCGAGATCATCACCCTCGAGGAAGCCCGCACCCTCGCCGGCTTCCCCGCCGCCGGCGGACCGGAAGAGTCCACCCCGAAGCCGGCTACCGGGGCCCCGCTCACCAATCCCGCCGCCGCCGGCGCGGCGGACGAGCTCGACGCCCCGCCGCTCCACCTAGTAGGGAGGTAACCCCGCTATGTCTCGTCCCCTGTCGCGCGTCTACGCCTCGAGCCTCCGCATCCGCGACGGGGACGGGGACTCCGCCGGCGATGGCCGGACCCTGGTCGGACTGGCGGTCCCCTTCGGGGTGGAGCTCGACGTCGTGGACTGGTGGGACGAATATACGGAGCTCTTCGAGAAGGGAGCCTTCTCTAAGACGATCTCCGACCGCGCGAAGCCTGTCCCCCTGCTCTTCCACCATCAGCACCGATCGCTAGGGATCGGACGCGCCTCGAGCCTCACGGAGACAGACGCCGGCCTCGAGGCGGAATTCCACCTGACCGAGGGAGTCCAGTTAGCGGACGAGGTGCTCGCCCTGGTCGCGGACGAGGCGATCTCCGGACTGTCCATAGGCTTCGAGCCTGTCCAACAGAAGGTGACGTCCGGACCCTCGAGGACTCCCCCGAGCTCGAGGGATCTCGTCACGAGGACCGAAGTCAATCTCCGCGAAGTCTCCGTCTGTAACTTCCCCGCCTACCAGGACGCGGCGATCGCCGGCGTCCGCGACGCGCAATCCCGCCACCCCTCCCTGTCCGCCCTGGCCGCGGAGCGGGGACGCCTCCACGAGACACGGACGCTCGCCGTCGATCGATGGGGGAGGGTACGGAGGTGAGCCACCTGCAGGCCGGCGTGATCGTGATCGAGGTGGGGATCCTCGCCGTCGTGGCCCTGGTCGCCCTGGTACGGTCGCTCCGGTGAGCGTCTGCCGATCCTGTGGAGCGGAGATCACCTGGACGGAGACCGCCGGCGGTAAGCGGACCCCTGTCGATCCGGACGGGGCCCCGCATTGGGCGACCTGTCCACAGGCGGAGGACTGGCGGAAGCCTCGAGGACGTCCGGGCCCGGTAGGGACGGAGCCCTCGAAGCCGGACCCCGCCGGCGGGATCTCGACGCGCTAGTCTGCGCGTGTCCGGGGCCGGACGCCTAGCCGGAGCTCAGAGCAGATGGAGCCGCCACTAGGGAGCGTGGAGCCACCCTCGAGGACGTGAGACCAATTTCACGCCTAACCCTGGGAGGGATCGTGGCTATTTCGCTCGTGGAGGTGCTCCGTCAATCGATAGACGAGCTCCACGCCCGCATGAACGCAATCGAAGCCGGCGCGGTCGCGGATCAACGCGACACGCTCAACGACATAGAGCAGACGACCTGGGACGAGCTCCGCTCCGAAGCGGAGGCTAAGACAGGACGCCTCGAGCTCCTGGTCTCGCGCGCGGAGCTCGACGCCCGCGCCGGACAGCTAGTCGCCCGCTCGAGCCCTCCGCCGCCGGCGGAGACCGTAGGGAGCTCGTCCAGCTTCCCCTACCGGACCCCCGGGGAGTACGTCCTCGCCTACTGCCGCGTGAAGCATGGGGACGCCGCGGAGTCCGCCCGCTTCACTCGAGCCCTGGCGGACGTCACGACCGCGCAGACGCCCGGACTCGTCCCCCCACAGGTGACGGGGGACATACTGGGAATCTGGCTCGCGAATCGCCCCTCCGTGGACGCGATGACGAAGCCTCCCCTCCCCCCGGTAGGGATGAAAGTCCAGCGACCCCATATCTCGCAACATACCCAGGTGGGCCCGCACACTGAGAAGCAACCGATCACGTCGCGGGCCCTGACCCTCGACCTGGCGGAGATCGATCTCCACTCCTACGCCGGCGGGGTGGACGTCGCGTGGGAGCTCGTCCAGCGGTCCTCCCCCGCCGCCCTGGACGTGATCTTCTCCGATCTCGTGGCGATCTACGCCCGCGAGTCCGACAAGGACGCTATGTCCGGGATCCTCGCGAACGTGACCGCTACTGTCGCCTGGGACGGGACCGCCGCCACCTTCGCGAAGGCGATCTCAGACGCCGCGGTCGCCTGTGCCACGAACGGGGAAGAGCAGCTATTCCCCGACACGGTATGGATGGGACTCGAGACCTACGGTCTCCTGGGGAGCCTCACGGACTCGAGCGGACGTCCCCTCTTCCCCGACCTGGGCCCCACCAATGCCTACGGGACCGCGGACGCTCAAGGCAATATCTCGTCCGTCCGCGGACTGGGCCCCGTCGTGGACCCCTATATCGCCCGGAATACCTTCCTGGTGGGCCCGCGCGATCAAGCGGAGTTCTACGAGACCCCCGGAGCTCCGGTCCAGTTGAGCGTGGTAGACGTCGGAGTCGCCGGCTACAACGTCGGGGTGATCGGTATGTGGGGATGCGCCGCGGTGGATCCCGCCGCCTTCGTATCCGTGACGTCCACCCTGCTCCCCCTGTCGGAGTCCGGCGGATCCTCGAGCTCCGGCGATAGCGGGGCCCGCTCGAGCCGCTCGAGCTCGAAGGCGGACTAGCGATGGTGGCTCCGGGGCCCGGAGACTGGCTCACCCTCGAGGACTACAAAGCGTGGGCCCGCATCGATGCGAGCGACACGACAGACGACGTGGCGATCTCCCAGGCGGTCGCCGCGTCGATGGAAGCCCTCGAGATTCGGGCCCCGGTAGCCTTCGCTCTGGACGAGGCGGGAGATCCGCTCCCCGTCCCGAGCTCGCTCGAGCAGGCCGGACTATTGCTCACGAATCGGCTAATGGCTCGCCGCAATAGTCCGGACGGGATCGTGGGAGTCTCCGATATGGGGACCGCCCGCGTCCTGTCCTACGACGCGGATATCCAGACGCTTATCTCGCCCTGGACGGAGATGGTCGTAGGGTGAGCTCCGCCGCCGCCGCCCTCGAGATCGTGGAGAAGCTCAAGTCCGCCGGCGTCCGCGCGACCACGGACGCCGGGGCCCTCAATCCGCCGGCGGTCCTGGTCCCCCCGCCCCGCCGCGTCTACGACCGCAATTGTGGCTACTCCGCGGTATGGAACGTCCACGCCATCGCGCCGGCGACTACCGGAGGCGACCGCGTGACGTGGGGACAGCTAGACGAGCTCGTGGACGCGATCGCCTCCGTCTACCCCGTAGACCTCGCCCAACCCGGAGCGTATGTCCTCGAGGCTAAGACGCTCCCCTCGTATCTCGTCCAATTCACGATCCCCGGAGGTGAAAGCTAGCTATGCCAGTAGTCGAATCGAAACTAAAGAACGGGACACTATCCCTGGGCCCGACCGCGACCGTCCTCGACGTGTCCTGTCAGGTGACGAATGTCCGGATCGGATCCGCCTACTCCGATGATGGGAGCTCCGTTACGGTCCTCTGCGGGGAGACCGTCCCCGCGCCCCGGAAGCTCGACGGACACAAGCTCGAGGGGACGCTAATCCAGGACTTCACGGATACGGGATGGCTCCAATTCGTATGGGACAACGACCTAGAGACCGTCGCCTTCGAGTACCTCCCTAACGACTATGACGCCCCAACGATCGCGGGGACCGTCGTGATCGAGATCCCCGCGGAGACCTACGGAGGCGACGCCGGCCCGCGCTTGACTTCGGACTTCTCGTGGTCTATGCCGGCGAAGCCCACCTTCACCCCGCCGGCGGGGATGACCGCGTCCTCGTCCCGAGCGGAGGACTAGTGGCGGTAGAGGTGAAGGTGATAGGAGAAGCGCGCCTGTCCTCCACCCTCGACGGGGCCGCGCGGAAGATGGGCGACCTTCCAGGCTTCCCCGAAGCCGCCGCCATAATCAACGCCGCGTCTGTCTCCGGGGCCCCACGCCGGACCGGACGCCTGGCGGGATCGATGGTCTCGAGGCGGACGGGGCCGAACGTGAGCGAGATAACGTCCCCGCTCGTCTACGCGGTCCCGATCCATTGGGGATCCGTCCACCGCGACATAGCCGCTAACCCCTACGTGGTCCGGGCCGCGGACGCGACGGAGGGATCGTGGGGGAAGGCGATCGAGAAGTCCGCCCAGGACGTCCTGGACGGGGTACAAGGTGCCTAGCTTCCGGACGAAGGTGGACGTCACCCTCGACGGGGAGAAGCTCCGGATCACCACGTCCGCCCAGGATCAACTAAACGCGGAGCGGGGACTGGGACACTCCCCGATAGATACGCCTGTGGAATTGGGGATGCGCGTCTGGTGGAACGCCCTCCGCCGCCAGTACCCCGATCACCCGAGCTCTAAGAACTTCCGCGCCTTCGTGGACGCTCTGGACGAGGCGGACGAGGTGGAGCCGGCGGACGAGGACGAGCCGGACGCCCTGGACCCTACCCTCGAGGCGGGATCGGATTCCTAGCCGTGGAGCTCGCCGTCCATACCGGAGTCCCCGCCCGCGAGTGGCTCCGCGATCCCGCCGCGATGGTGACCGCCGCGGAGATCCTCGAGGAACTATCGAAGGCTAAGGACTAGCCGTGGCCGCGAAGCTCGTTATCGAGCTCCTGGGGAAAGCGGACTCCGCGATCTCCGCGCTCAAGAAAACGAGCTCCGCCAGTCAGGAGGCGACCGGAGCCGCTTCGACTACAGGTAAGACGCTCGCCGGTATCGCCGGCGCGGTCGCTACCGGGATGGCGGTAAAGAAAGTCGTGGACTTCGGGAAGTCCACGGTAGAAGCCGCCGGAGCCGCCGCCCACGCCAATAAGCAGCTAACTGCGGTGATGGCGAATACCGGGGAGGGATACCAGGAGTCCACGAAGCACGCGATAGAGCTCGCGGACGCGATGGGACGCCAGATAGGAGTCTCCCCGAACGTGATTAAGGCGGGGGAGGCGGTCCTCGCGACCTTCCATAGCGTGTCCGGCGCGGCGGGGATGCAAGCGGGGATATTCGACCGCGCGACCCGGGCCGGCGCGGACCTAGCCGCCGCCGGCTTCGGGACGATCGAGTCCAACGCGGTCCAGCTAGGGAAAGCCCTCGAGGATCCCACGAAGGGACTAACCGCGCTCGCCCGCTCCGGCGTGACCTTCACGAAACAGCAGAAAGACCAAATCGCGGCGATGCAGAAGAGCGGGAATCTCCTGGGAGCTCAGAAAGAGGTACTCGCCGCGGTAGAGGGACAGGTGAAGGGGACCGCCCAGGCGACCGCCGGAGCCGGAGCGAAAATGTCTGTCGCCTACGAAGAGATGAAGGTGAAGATAGGGACCGCCCTCCTGCCGGCGGTCGGGGACGTGAAGAAAGCCTTCGCCGGCCTCTTCGACTTCATATCCGCTAACTCGTCGTGGCTCGTCCCCCTCGTCGCCGGCGTGGCGGTCCTGGCCGGGGCCCTCGTCACGATCGTTACCGCGGTGAAGATGTTCACAATGGTTATGGAAGCGGTGAAGCTATCGATCGCCGGCGTCCGCCTGGCGATGATGCTTCTAAATACTGCTTTCCTCACGTCCCCGATCGGATGGATCATTCTGGCGATCGTCGCTCTGATCGCGGTGATCGTGCTGATCGCCACTAAAACGACGTGGTTCCAGACGATATGGCGAGCCATGACCGCCGGGATCTCCGCCGCCTGGCGAGCGAGCGTGGGCGCGGTCGTGGCCGCGTGGAATTGGGTATGGGGAGTCCTGTCCGGCGGATTCCGGGCCGTCCAGGGGATCGTGAGCGGAGTCCTGGGGTGGATCCGCTCGAATTGGCCTCTACTGGTCGGGGTGCTCGCGGGGCCCTTCGGAATTGCGATCGCCCTGGTCTATCGCTACTGGTCGCCTATCTCCGGATTCTTCTCCGGACTCGTGGGATCGATCGCCGGCGCGGTCTCCGGAGTCGTGGGCGCGATCACCCGACCGTTTATCCAGGCTTTCGAGATCGTGAAGGGAGCGGTCGCCGCCGCGGTCGGATGGATCCAGGGGAGGATCTCGAGCCTTACCGCGGTCGTGTCCGGAGCCGTCAATACCGCGAAGTCCATCTATAACGCCTTCGCCCACGCGTGGAACGCGATCCCCACCTTCCATATCCCCGAGGTCGATACCCATATCCCAGGGATCGGGAAGGTGGGCGGGGGATCGATCGGACTTCCACAGATACCCACCCTCGCGCTAGGCGGACTCCTGACCCGGAGCGGTCTCGTATTCGCCCACGCCGGCGAAGTGATCTCGCCCGCGCCGGCCCGAGCTCGAGGGGGACCGCTCGTGACGATCGCTAATGCTCACTTCTCCGAGAAGGTGGACGTCGCCACCTTCGGACGTCGCCTCGCGTGGGAGGTGGAGACCGCCGGTGTCTAGCGTCTGTATCCGCCGCGCCTGGCTCGTGATGGGGACTCGCTCGCTCGAGCTCGAGGATCTCGAGGCGGGATACGCCTGTACGGAGCTCAACCTGGGATATCCCGAAGTCCGCGAGGTGACGAACAATAGGCCGGACGCGGACGGGACGGACGACCGGACCGCGCTTATGGGATCTCGAGCGGTCTCCGTGAACGTCCAGACGGTCGCCGGCGGATCGCTCAAGCCGGACGAGATCGCTACCCTCTTCGCCCCGTATATGGTCCCCGCCGCCAGGCCGGAGCTCCACTACGTCCTGGACCGCGCCGGCGAGCCGGAGCGGATGGCCGTCCTCCGGGCCGCGGAGTACGCCTGGCCCGTAACGGGGAGCCGGACGAGGGAGATCCACCTGTCGTGGATCGCTCCGGATCCGATCATGCGCGACCCCTCGACGCGGACGAGCTCGTCCCATTCCGGATCGACCACGATCCCGGGCCGGACCTACAACTTTCGACCCTCGAGGATCTATCCGCCAGGCGGGGGAGCCGCCACTACGGGGACGATCGAGTCCCCCGGGGACGTCCCCGTCCGTCCCCTCTTCCGGATATTCGGACCGATCACGGACCCACGCCTCGAGCTACAGGTAATGGACCCCACGGAGCCGCTCGCGGACTATGAGATCGCCTTCGTCCCCGGGACGATCATCGATCCTGGACACTGGATCGATATAGACGCGGACCGGAAGCTCGTCCTTCGCGACGGTGATCCTCTGGACTCCGCTATGGCGGAGGTGGACTGGCAGACTTCCACCTGGCCGGCGATCCCGCCCTCCCCCGCGGTTACGTATTTCAACCTGTACGGGGACTCGACGTCGGGAGTCTCCCAGGTGGAAGCTATCTGGACGGATGGCTACCTGTCGTGACGGACGTCCCCCCGGGCCGCTCGAGGTGGAGGCTAACGGTCCACGGACGGACCTTCGCCTCCCCCGCCTACGCGCGACAGACGGGGATAACGGAGCTCGCTAGCGCGCGGAGCCGTCGCCTCGAGACCGCCCTAAATACGCCGGCGAAGCTCACCTTCACAATGGACGGACGCGACCCCGCCTGTAGCTACGTCCAGGAGCTCACGACGGAGATCCTCGCGTGGAGGTGGGATCCCGAGCTCGCCGGCGATCGCCTTATGTTCCGCGGGGTAGTCGCCCAATCGGAGGACGTCCTGTCGGAGAACGGGGCCCACGCGGTTAACTTCACCTGTCACGACTACCTGGCGGTATTGAATCGCCGCTACCTGACCAATCCGGCGGACTGGACGCAGACGGGACGCGACCAGGACGACTGGGCCGGCGATCTACTGGCGAAGGGACAGGATCCCCGCTCGAGCTCCGGAGCGACTATGGCCCCGGGATCCCATCTACCCCTGGCCCTCGAGCTCGTGGCCCCGGACGGGACGGTCCGCCCCACGAAGTCCGGACGCCTACGGGACCGGACCTACCAGGGACAGAAGTCCGTGGGGGAGGCGATCACGGACCTGGGAGCCTGTATCGACGGATTCGACGTGGACGTCCGGCCCGCCGCGGACACGGACGGGACGGACTATCTCCGCATCTTCTACCCCGCCCAGGGACTCTCGAGGCGGGATCTCGTGCTCGCCTATGGCTCGAGCGTGTCCGCCCTCACCCGATCGGCTAACTCGACGGACTACGCGAACTACTGGCGATCGATCGGGGACCAGGGGAGCGGGACGTCCCAACTATGGGCGGAGCGGTCCAACGCGGACGCGAACGACGTCGGACGGATCCCCGTGGGACTGTGGATGGGAGCCTCGAGCGAATCGGACGTGTCGATCCCCGCGAGCCTCCAGGAGAAGGTGGACGGGGAGCTCGAGGACTCCGGCGTCCTCGTCCCCTCCTACTCGCTCACGCTCCGCCCGGACTTCTACCGTCCAGGCTTCCCCGCGATGGGCGACACGCTAGGACTCGTGGTCCGGAGCGGTCGCCTCGACGTGAGCTCTACCGTCCGCGTCCAGGGGATCACCTTCTCCATAGGCGACGACGGACAGGAGGACGTGGAGCTCGCGGTAGGACGTCCCCGCCTTACCCTGTCCGCCCTATTCCGACAGACGCGGCGCGACGTGGACGCGCTCGCCCGGAGGTGATCTCGTGACTCGCTACGTCCCCCAATGGATCCAGGCCGGTACGTATGCCGCGTCCCTGGACCGCCGGCTAATCGGAGCCCTATGGGGCCCGAACGATCAATATCCTTCGCAGAAATCCGGAGCTATCTCCGGATGCGCGGTGACCGCCGCCGGTATGGGGATGGATATCCACATCGACCCGGGACAGATAGCGATCGCCTCCCCGAATAACTCCGGATCCGTCCTCTGTACGTCGGACGCGATCGAGACTCTCACCCTCACCCCCGCCCCGCCGGCGGGGACGGACCGGGCGGACCTAGTTGTCTGCCGTCCCCGCTCCGTCGATCTCGACGGGACGTCCAATCAAGAGGACTTCATCTTCGAGGCGATCGCCGGCGCGACCGGATCTCCGCCCGGTACGCAACCCCTCGCGTGGGTAACCGTCCGCGGTGGCTCCGCGTCGATCGCGCCGGCGGACGTGAGCGACATTCGCTACGACTTCGCCCGCTTCCTGGGGATACCGGACGCCTGGCCTCCGCCCCACCCTCGAGTCCCCCTCGTCGCCTTCCGCGTGGAGGTGACCGCGGGAATGTCTATACCCGCCGGAGCGTGGACGAAGATAACGGGGACGTGGGGAGCTCCTAACTACAACGTGGGCGGGGGGACGTGGGCGAACGCGGAATTCACCATCCCTCACGACGGTCTCTATCTCGTCCTTCACTCCGTCCGCTGGTATCTGACCGGGACCGTATTCGGCGCGACGAATAAGGACTTCATGCAATGCGTCTTTAAGAATGGGACCGTCCAGGTAAACCCGCAAGCCGCCATATGGGGAGCGAGCCTCCAGGTAGGGTCCGGAAACGTCTTTGGAAACGGCTCGTGGGTATGGCCGCTCGTGAAGGGGGACAAGCTAGACCTTCGAGCGAACCACAACGGTCCCGCGGCCTACAGCACGAACGTAAACGGGACCGCCCTCCACGTAATCGAGCTCCCCCACGTAATGAGTTAGGAGACCGTATGTCCTACGAAGCTCAAGCCCTGCTCTACGGGGACGCCACCTTCCAGTCTCGAGTGACGTCCGCCGCGGTCCAGCAGGCGACTATCCAATTCACGGATCACCTGGCGGACGAGGTGAAGCGTGGGGACGGGGAAGTCCTGCTCTGCTTCACCCGTCTAGCCGCCGCCGGCCCCGGGATCGCGGATAAGGCGGACAACGGGGACGGGACGATCGACCAGGAGAACGTGAGCGACGCGGACCTAATGTCGCTCACACAGGCGAATTGGGACACGATCGCCGCCCTGTATCCGCCGGAGGCGAGCTCGTGAGCGGGCCCGAGCTCGAGCGGGAGACCTTCCGCGATCTCGAGGGGAACGTCCTCGAGGGGATCGTCTGGCCGGAGCCGCGCCGCGCGACACGCCTAGCCGCCGGCGACGATCACACTCCGCCCCTGGACGATCCGGAGGACGCTCACTGGCTCGACGTCGGGGATCCCCGCCGGCGCGAGCTCGAGGGGAGGGGACGTCGTGACTCTTAACCGCGTCCCCATCCCCTCGCCCAACTACTCCGGACGCGGCGGACAGGCGGTCCGCCTGCTCGTGATCCATACCGCGGAAGGGGCCCGGACGATCGAGTCCCTGGGGAGCTACTTCCAGGGGGACGTGGAAGCCTCGTCCCACGCCGGCGCGGACGATAAGCCGGGGACGGTCGGGATCTACGTGGAGCGATCCTCGTCCGCGTGGACCCAATGCGATTACAACGGGGTAGCCGCGAGCCTCGAGCTCTGCGGATTCGCCGCCTGGACCGCCGCGGAGTGGGAAGCCCATCCCCATATGGTCGATAACGCCGGACTGTGGCTAGGGGAGGAAGCCGC
>Ga0126378_10002576_pt1 | contig 13458 bp, 10 predicted proteins | sample PanSoiMetPlot_23_FD_92587 | JGI IMG/M metagenome (GOLD analysis project Ga0126378, IMG submission 92587) | Tropical forest soil microbial communities from Panama - MetaG Plot_23 | ecosystem: Environmental > Terrestrial > Soil > Tropical forest > Bulk soil | place: Panama | collected 2016-02-17 | reverse complement strand
GTCATGATCGACATGCCGCAGATCGTCGACGTGATCGCGAACCCGCGTGGCGTGGAATTCCTGACCAGGGACTCGGCGAACGTCGCGCGGTGGTTCACCGCCCGCGGGCTGACCGGAGTGACGACGGCCCCGGCCGACCTGGCCGACCTTCTGCAAGCCGAAGCACGCTTGTCATAGCTGCGACGTCTGCTGATCTGGTCGGTCGAGCAGCGGTGGTGAACGAACGCGTTTGCAGTGCGGCAGTATTGGTGGGCGTGACGACGCCGGAAGACAGACGGCCCTTCGCCACCCTGGAATGCGTTGTGCTGGACTGCCCTGATCCGCTAGAGCTCGCTCAGTTCTATCGCTCCTTGCTGGGGGGCACGATCAATCAGCCAGATCCGCGGTGGGCGGTCAGCGATCGCTGGGCGACTCTGCACACACCCAGCGCTCAGGTGCTGGCGTTCCAGGCCGTCGACCGCTACAACCCACCTCAGTGGCCCGATCCAGCACATCCACAACACTTCCACCTGGATTTTCATGTGGACGCACTTGAGCGGGCACACCCGAGTGTGCTCGCGCTGGGCGGTCGGCTGCTGGAGTCAGCGCGCAGATGGCGGGTCTATGCCGACCCTGCTGGTCATCCGTTCTGCCTTGTCGGCAAGTAAGGCCCGCAGTCGCGTTTGCCCGCGCTGCATCGACGTCCGGCACCTCGACTAACGCCCTCTTAGGCCCCGGAGAGAACGACAGCCCTATAGATTTTCCGATGTCTCGGGAAGTCATCTCTCAGGCCCCACGGTAGGTCCTTGGTATGGATCGACGACTGCGGGCGCCGAACGCCATTGATATGCGTCGAGAAGGGCCAGCGACAGTTCCGGGCTCTGAACGTGAGCGTTGTGACCAAGACCCGGAAGCGTGATCGTGGCGGCGCCCAGCCTGGCAAGCTGGTCATCTGTGTTCATCGGGTCGTACTCGCCGCGTGCAAGGGTGACCGGGGCCTGGCATTGTGCCATCAGCTGCGCCATATCGGGCGCTCCGACCGCGAAAGCACCTGGGTCCATGGCCAGCCGCCACCGCCCGTCCTGTTCGCGGAGCCCAGACTCCACCGCTGGGTCACCCGCCGACACCAGCCCGGCCAGACCGGACACTCGCAAGTAGCGGTCGGCAGCTTCGTCACGCGAGCCGAACCACGTTATCGGCCGACGGGCTGCGGCCTGGGCTCGGTCCATATCCTGGTCGGTCCACGCGACCTTGATCCCCAGGCCGATGACTGCCTGCACCGGCACAGCGATATTCCCGTTGGCCAACGCCATGGCGACGACACCTCCTAGCGAATGTCCCAGCACGACGATGCGGGTGCTGCGTGTCACGACGCTGGCGACTGCCTCAGCGAGCCCGGCGAATGTGTATGCGGCGAGCGGTGGTGAGCCGCCGTGGCCGGGAAGGTCTGGCGCTATCCAGCGCCCCGGCCATCGGCGCGTGAGCAAGGGCGACCACGCAGCCCAGACGTCGCTTGTCGCACCGAGGCCGTGCAACAACACCAAGAGCGGCTCCCCGCTGCCGCCCTCGTGAACCCGGAGGCCAGACTCCATAGCCGCAGTCTGCCAGCGCGCCTTAGAGCCGGCTCGAACGGAGGCCCCGATAGCGGGGCGGGGCAGGATAATGCGCTCACATACCTGATCCGCGGTGTCGCCGGCGAGCGCCTGTGGCTGGCCAGCTGGAGGGAGGCCAGGCCGTCAGGCTGGAAGGCCGCGCAGGGCGCATCGGGTGGTTAAGGTCGGCTGGGAAGCAACTGTCGCACGGAGAGGCGGCCGTGGCGCTCGCAACCATCATCGGGGAGTTCGGAGGGCGGCCATGACGCTCGCCCGGTCGGGCCGACCCGAAACTGAAGTTGTCTTTGATCCGTCCACCTACGTCGACGGGGTGCCTTTCGGGGCAATTGCCAGGCTTCGACGCCACTCCCCTGTCGTCTGGGTAGACGAGATCCCGGTCCTGGGCTGGCCGGCAGGCCCAGGGTTCTGGCTGGTGCTGCGGCACGCCGATGTCGAATCGGTACTGGCAAGGCCGCAGCTGTTCTCATCTGCTCGTGGTGCCACGCAGATCCGTGACCCGGCGACGCCACAGGCGCTGGCCTATGTGCGGCAGATGATGCTCAACCTGGACCCCCCGGATCACTCCCGGCTGCGTCGGCTGCTGACCCGGTCGTTCACGCGACGGGCGGTCTCCCAGCTCGAGGACCGTATCCGCGGTCACGCGCAGACGATCTGCGACCGGGTGTTCACGGGCTCGCGGGGTGAATGCGACTTCGCCAAGGAGTTGGCGGCGGATCTGCCCTTGCTCACGCTGGCCGACGTGCTGGGCGTGCCGCAGCAGGACCGCTGGCTGCTCTTCGACTGGTCTAACCGGGTAATCGGCTACCAGGACCCCGACTATGCCTCCTCGGCCGTGTTTGATCCCGCCGAAGGAACGCCCATGGCCAGGCAGGCACTGGAGTCGCGGCCGGCGCCGGCCAGTGACGGCCGGATGCCCGATCCGCGAACCCGGGACGGGATGCCAGACCTCTACGCCTACGCCCACCTGCTCGCCGAGGAGAAGCGCCGCCAGCCAGGCGATGACGTCATGTCGATACTGCTCGCACAGGCGGACGACGACGGCGGCACGGTGTCCGTGGCTGAGTTCGAGAACATGTTCTGGCTCTTCGCGGTTGCCGGGAACGAGACACTCCGCAACGGCCTGCCCGGCGCTTGCATCGCACTGCTCGACCACCCAGACGCACAAGACGACCTGCGCGCCGATCCGGCACTGATACCCACTGCCGTCGAGGAGATGCTGCGCTGGTGGACGCCCGTCATGATCTTTCGCCGGACCGCAACCTCCGACTGCGAACTCGGCGGGCAGCACATCAGCGAAGGCGACAAGGTGGTCGTCTCATTCACCTCTGCCAACCGCGATGAAACCGTCTTCATCGCCCCTGACCGCTTCGACATCCGCCGCCAGCCCAACCCCCACCTTGTCTTCGGTCACGGCCCCCACTTCTGCCTCGGCGCCCACCTCGCCCGCACCCAGATGCGTGCGCTATTCGCTGAGGTCCTGGCCCGCACATCTTCCCTCGCCTACGCAGGTCAGCCGTCCTACCTGCAATCGAATTTCCAGCGCGGGGTTAAACGGCTGCCCATCTCCTGGACCGCTTGAGGTGAGTGAGGGCGTTCCGCAGGCCCAGCTGGCTAGCGCCCTAGTTGAGCGTGCAGGTCGTGTAGGGCCTGGGCGGTCGGCAGTGACGTATCGATGGCAAGTTGTCGCGGCTCCTCCGCGCCGCCGAGCACCGCCTGAATGTGCCGGATAGCAGCGCTGAATGACGGCTCGGCGCGCGCGGCCGCCGCGCTAGTCTCACTCTCGCGGCCGAGGATCTCCAGCCGATCGCCGTCGGACGGGTGGAATGGGTTGCTCATCCGCATCTCGCCGTCGCTGCAAAGCAGCCGAGTAAAGGTGTCATATCGCCGGTTCATGCCGCACGACAGGACGAGACTGCGGCCATCGCTGTAGCCGAGGACCGCAGTCGACTCAAGGTCTATGCCGTGCCCGCCGGGAACGCAGGTGCCCCACGCGGTCTGGTGCGGGCGGCCGAACAGCTCGAAAGCAAGCCTGATTGGGTAGCAGCCAACATCGTTCAGCGCCCCGCCGGCGAAATCTGCGAAGAGCCGGATGTTGTCTTGGCGGGTGACCTTGAAGTGAAAGTCAGAATGGATCTCGTGTAGCTCGCCGATGGCTCCGCTTCGCAGGGTTGCCTGCACCCGGGCCATCTGGTCGTGGAACGGGAACACGAACGCTTCCCACAGCAGGGTCCCGGTCTGCCTGGCCACATCGAGGACCCGCTGCGTGTCGGCTAGGTTCCCGGTCAGCGGTTTCTCGCAGAGCACGGGCCGGCCAGCCTGGAGCGCGGCGATGGTCCACTCGGCATGCAGGGAGTTGGGCAGCGCGATGTACACGGCATCGACATCCGGGTCGTCAATGAGAGCCTGGTAGCCGGTCAATGCGCGGGCGATGCCATGCTCGGCGGCATAGGTCTCTGCCCGCCCGTGATCGCGGCTTGCGACCGCTTCTGCCGTGCCGCCGACGTGCCGCACTCCGGGCAGGAACTGGCTCCTGGCGATGTTTGCGGTCCCCATGATGCCCCAGCGGACCGGCCGGGCTACCGCTGAGCACATCAACTAGCCGCCTGATCTGTCTCGTCCGCCAGCGGCACGCTCACCCGACGCCGCTCGCTGTCGCAGATCTCCACCGCCCTGCTCACCTCCTCGACCCGCTTGCTCCTGCCGAAGTTATCCCGGATTCACGCGGGCAGCCGGCGCTGTGCACGCATTACCCTGCCTTAGGTCAGATCCCGCTCACTGACCTGCTCGGAGCATCGAGCTCGCTACCCGAAATCGTGCGTCTCATCTGACGACGACAGCTGCCCTGTGCCGAAGGTCGTTGATCGCTATTTCGATCATGTTCACGATGGGGCTGCCGACGGTGAAGAGCATCGGCCGGAGGGCGCATACGCGGCGCCGGGAGGGTCGTAAATCGGCCGAGCCGGCCGGTAAATATGCGCGTTATCGCTGATGGAAACGGGTCGATGCTGCTTCACAGTGAGCGTGGGAGAGAAGTGTGCCGACGGCGAACGATTCCCGCCTAGGCGATCGCTGGGGCCAGGGAAGCGATCCCTCTGGCAGCCCGGTGCGACCCGGTGTACCAGGCGAGTCCTATCTCTTCAAGCAGATCGATGCTCGACTGGGCCGGCCGCGTATAGGCGTACACGACGAGCGGCTTTGGGCTTCCTTCGACGAGCGCCGTCAACGCCGCACGTTCGTTCTCCAGACGCCCCCCCGAAGACAGGGATGTAACAAGCACGATCCCATCTACCTCGCCGGAGTCCACCAGGATCTCCAGCGCAGGTGCGAACTGTCCTCCTGCAATGAATTGAGCCGTGAGGTCTACGGGGTTGAACGGCGACCCGTACGCCGGCATGTGATTGGCCAGCTTCGCCTGCGTCGCCGGGCTCAAGATGGGGAGCTGAAGTCCCTCGAGGCGGCAGGCGTCTGATGCCCACACCCCGGCGCCGCCCGATGTGCTGACAACAGCCACCTTCGGGCCCGCCATCGGCGGACACTTTGATCGGGCCTGCAGCACGTCGATCAAGATATCGGCGTCGGTGATCAGCTGAATCGCAGGATGGTCGAGCAGCCGGCCGTACTCCGAAGGAGATCCCGCGTCGTGACGGGTATGAGCGAAGGCTCCTCGCACGCCCGCTTCTGACACGCCCAGCTTGACGATCATGAAAATCTTGCCGAGAACTAGGGCACGATCCGCGATCGCGCGCATTCGCCCCGGTTCGCGAAAGCCCTCGAGCAGCATGACGACGATGTTGGTGTTGCTGTCCTCGACTGCCTGCGCCGCTACGTCGAGGATGTCGATATCGATTTCATTTCCGGTGCTGACGATGTGGTTGAAGCCGATTCCGACTTCGCTCCCCCACTGAGCCACCGCGAAGCCCAGCCCGCCGCTTTGCGATAGCACAGTTACCCCGCCGACTTTTAGCGGCGCGCCGCTTTTCTCATAGTCCAGCACCGGACTGAAAGTCACCGGCGCTTGAGCGCGGAGGCTAGCAAATCCTTCGCAGTTAGGTCCAAGAACGCGCATTTCCGTGGCAAGCAGATCCCGACGGACCTCCTCAGCGAGCTCGAGGCCGCTCCCCTGTCCCTCGCCAAACCCCGAGCTGACGACCACGGCTAGCTTTACCCCAGCGGCTGCGCACTCTCGCAGAACCCCCGGAACGAACCTAGCGGGCACGGCCACCATCGCAACGTCTACGGACTCAGGCACTTCTCCGATACTCGGATATGCCCGCTCACCTTGAACAACGGAATGTGAGCGGTTGACTGGGAACACAGCGCCCCGATAACCGCGAGCTCGCAACAGACCGAGCGGACGGCCACCCAGGCCATGAGGATCAGTCGAAGCTCCAATGACGGCGACAGACTTCGGGTCAAAGAGAGCAGCGACCGCCTGGTGTCTGGCGATGTGAGGCGTCACGCCATTACCTTTCCTGTGGAGCTTGCACGTCTCGCGCGGAGGGCAGTCAGTCTGGCCCAAAGCTAAGAGATGAATATAGGCATAACCGGCGAGCCTCTCGCGCCAGGCATGTCCAGCGGGCACCACAGGACAGCCGGCGTTACCATCCGGCCCACGATTTTGTTAAACGATCTCCCCCGACCACGGTCTGATCACACCGTCACGGCCTCGTACTCGCCGAGGCACCTTTTCGTATCGTTCGGGCTCTTCAAGGGGCTGCAATCCCGACGCCCGCACTTGCACTACCTTGTGCAGGACTCGGCCACCGGAATGCTGGATCCAACTAACCCAGGCCCACCAGCTTCCGTCGATCTCCGTCAGTTCCCAGGCCAGCAGGTGGCCGACCGTCGTTTCGCTGAGTGCCACGATCGGAGGTGCGTACGGCCCATCCTTCGCCACTCAGCCATCATTCGCTCACACGTTCGATTCGTCAATCGCCCCCGCAGGATGCCTCCCGGCGATTACCTCGCTGGCCACCTGCTCGATCAGGCCGGCTTTCCATTGCGGGAGCCGCCCGGCCCGGCCGTTGACAATCGCGGTATCGGGACGTCGACGATCGCCGGGCCGTCCTGTGATCCGCTGCCGTGGTTGCCACCGGACCGCGCAGCAGCCATCACGCGGCGCCGTCTGGGTAGACCGGCTGCCACATCGCGTCCTGCACAGCCTGCACCGGGTTGTCGACCGTCCTGGTCGCGACACCGTCGGCTGCAGCTGCCTTGACCACCGCGACCGCGGTGGTGGCGGAGGAGGCGCGAAGGTTCTCCACTGCCGGCAGCAGCGCGGCACCGGGCGCGGACACGTCGACCTGGCCGGCGACCGCCTCAGCTGCCGCCCGCAGCATGCCGTCGGTCATTTTCGACGCTCCGCAGACGATCGCGCCGAGTCCGAGGCCCGGGTACACCAGTGCGTTGTTGGCCTGGCCGAAGTAGTACCGGACGCTGCCGTAGTCGACCGGCTCGATCGGCAGCCCGGTGCTAACCAGCGCCTTGCCCTCAGACCAGCTGATCAGGTCGGCGGGCATGGCCTCGATCTGCGACGTGGGGTTGGAGATTGGGAAGATCACCGGCCGCTCAACGGCCGCGCTCATCGCTTCGATGATCGCCCGGGTGAAAGCGCCGTGCGCGGTGGACGAGCCGATCAAGATGGTCGGTTTGACCTTCTCCACTACGGTCTGCAGGGCGACGATCCCGCTGCCGGTGCGGGCCGCGCGCAACGCCGCCATCTCGGGCCATCGCACCGCGGCCGCGGGGTCGGGCGGGGCCGGCGTCTTCTCCCAGCCCGCGGCTTCCGCTGCGGGCCGCAGGTATGGACGCTGGTAGTCCAGGACGCCGCCGGCCATGTCGTCGGTCAGCAGGCCGGGCAAGTCCACAACCCAGATCTGCCCGGTGGCCTGGCCCGCGTCCAGCCCGTCGCTGACCATCCGGTCGTGGATCTGGTCAGCGATGCCAATCCCGGCTGTCCCGCCGCCGAAGATCACGACCCGCTGGTCGCGCCACCGCTCGCCGGTGACCTTCAGCGCGCTGAGCAGGCCAGCGTTGACGATCGCACCGGTGCCCTGCATGTCGTCGTTGAAGATCCGGTACTTCTCCCGGTAAGCGACGAGGATCCGCCGCGCGTTGTCGGCGCCGAAGTCCTCAAAGTGCAGCAGCGCGTCCGGGAACAGGCGTGCCGCGGTCTGCAGGTATTTCTCGATAAAGCTGTCGTAGCGCTCGCCGCGGACCCGGGCGTGCCTGTTGCCCAGGTACAGAGGGTCGTTCAGCAGCGCTTCATTGTTCGTGCCCACGTCGAGCGACACCGGGATCACCCGGGCTGGGTGGATGCCGGCGGCGGCGGTGTAGACCGAGAGCTTGCCGACGGCGATCTCGATGCCGCCGACGCCCCAGTCGCCGATGCCGAGGATCTCCTCGGCGTCGCTGCACACGATCAGGTCCACATCCGCTGGGCCGAGTTCCAAGCTGGTGAAGGCATTCTCGATGCCGTCCGGATCGTCGATCGACAAGAACACGCCGCGCGGCCGGCGGTACTCGTGCGAGTACTTCTCGATTGCCTCGCCGACCGTCGGGTCGTAGACGACCGGCATCAGCTCGGCCAAGTGGTTCGCGAGCACCCGGTAATACAGCACCTCGTTACGGTCATGCAACTGTTCCATGAACACGTTCTTGGCCAGGTCGCTGTCCTGGCGGTTCAGCTGCTCCCACGCACGGTCGGCTTGCTCCGCAAGGGTCAGTACGGCGGCGGGCAGTCGCCCGCTCAGGCCGAGCTCCTCCCGCTCCCTCTGGGTAAAGGCCACCCCGTGATTGCGGAGCGGATCATCCAAGACGGCCGGGACGGCCGCCGGGTGCGCGCCGCGGTGGGTCACTGTCTGCCTGGTCACGTTTAACCTCCCCGCATGGGCCGGGTGTGGCCCGGCTGGCCCGGAATGCCGCACTGATCTGTCGCCGCATCCTTGGGTACTGGCGTGTCTCCGCCTGATCTGCGGTGCCGCGCCGCGGCATCGGATGGCTCTTGTGATACCCGGCGGACCCGAGGGTCACCTGTGGGGTCACGATCCCGTCGGGCCGTTAACCCGTGCTTCGCGCAAGGCCCTGACGTCAGCGCACATACCAGGCGTAACCGGGTGATCGCACACCACAAACCGCCGCCGCGTACCGCCCGGTTCCGGCCGTCTACAGTCGGCGTGAATAAAGGGTCATGAAAGTCCGCCAGACCCGATGCCGAGGTCGCATCTGCACAGGGATTAGATGTGAGGGATGAACGGCAACGCGCAAACTGCGGTCCTGGGAACCGGCATCATGGGGGCGGCAATGACGCGCAACCTGGTATCTGCCGGGCTGCGTACGACCATCTGGGACCGGTCCGAGCAGGCCACCGCGCCATTGGCGAGGGCCGGAGCTCGGGCAGCGGCCTCGCCTGCCGAAGCGGTTCGTGACGCCGAAGTCGTCATCACCATGTTGCCGACCCCGGCTGTGCTGGAATCGGTGATGTTCCCTGCGGTCGTGCAGTCTTTTATGCGCGGCGCAGTATGGGCACAGATGGGCACCATCGGCCCTGATGCGACCGCAGACATCGCAAGCCAGATCCGCCAGCTGCGGCCGGACGTGCTGTTCGTCGATGCGCCCGTGTCAGGCAGCAAAGGGCCAGCCGAGAACGGCCAGCTACTCATCCTGGCCTCCGGTCCGCGCGAGGCCGAGGCACTGGTGGAGCGGGCGTTCTCCGCGATCGGCCGCAAGACCGTGTGGCTGGGCGACGCCGGCCAGGGCAGCCGGATGAAACTAGTCGTCAACGCCTACATGTGCATCCTCATCGAGGGCGTGGCCGAGGCCCTGGAACTGGCCAGCAGCCTGGGAGTCGACCCCTCGGGGCTGGCAGGCGTGATCGAGGGCGGACCGCTGGACGCGCCGATCGCCGATGCCAAGCTCCACAAGATGCAGACCGGCGACTATGCGCCCGAGTTCCCGCTGGAGTGGGCCCTCAAAGATGTTGACCTGGCAATCCAGACCGCTGACGATGACCGGCTTCCCCTTCTCGAGGGCTTGTCCAGGCAGTGGCGTGCGGCGGTCCAAGCTGGGCACGGGAGGGAGGACGTCAGCGCCGTGCGTCTAGCCGTTGGCAGCCGGCCGACGGCCAGCGGATAGCCGGAGACCGTGTTCATCTGCCTGCGGGAACTGTACGTAGGCATGTGCGAGATTTATCCAGATAAACCAGGTGTCCGCTAGTACGTCACCTAGCGGCGCCTGGCTTGCAGAGCCAGCATCGCGGTTTAGGCTCCCTGGGTGCCGGACACCAACTCGAGATGACGAGGGCACGAGGAGGCAGTAGGTCGCGCTCCAGGAGGGATCTCGTAGCTGCCGAGGGGGCGATCCGGGGGCAAACCCTAGCGCGCATCGGGCATTCGAGCCCTCGCCGCCTGGAACTGGAACCGAAATTGGAGATTCGTCGATGACAACGATCCGCGGTGTTCAGGTCAGCAAGGTTGATGCTCCGCTATGTGTCGTTGACCTGCCGCAACCCAGGCCCGAATCCGGGCATGTCCGGATCGCCGTCGAGGCGTGCGGCATCTGCCATTCCGACGCCGACATGGTGCACGGCATGTTCGGCGAGGGGCCTTTCCCGCTAACGCCCGGGCACGAGATCGCCGGCCTGATCGACGAGCTAGGCGGTGACGTGGAGGGCTGGGAGGTGGGGGATCGGGTCGCCGTCGGATGGTTCGGCGGCAACGACGGCACTTGCGAGGCCTGCCGCAACGGTGACGCGATTGACTGCGTGAACCTGCAGGTACCGGGACTGGCCTACCCGGGCGGGTACGCAGAGGAAACGGTGGTGCCCGTCAGCGCGCTCGCTCGCATCCCAGGTCAGCTCACATTCGTCGAGGCCGCCCCGATGGGCTGCGCCGGCGTCACCGTGTTCAACGCGCTGCGCCGCACTTCGGCCTTGCCTGGCGACGTGGTCGCCGTGGTCGGGATCGGCGGGCTGGGGCATCTCGCTGTCCAGTTCGCGGCCAAGATGGGGTTCGACACCGTGGCCATCGACCGCGGCGGCCAGAAGGAAGCCGCCGCTCTGCAGCTCGGCGCACGGCACTACATCGACAGCTCCGTTCAGAACGTCGCGGCGGCGCTACAAGCGCTCGGCGGCGCCAAGGTCGTCCTGGCGACCGTGCCCCAGCCGTCGGCCATGACGGCAGCCATCGATGGCCTGCATGCCCTCGGCGAATTGATCGCCATCGGCATCTCGTCGGAGAAGATCGAAGTAAGCCCAGTGCAGCTGATCATCGGGCAGAAGGCAATCCGCGGTAGCGCCGCCGGCACGTCCCGCGACGTCGAAGAGACGATGCGGTTCGCCGCGCAGTCCGGTGTCCGGGCCATCACCGAGCAGGCGGCGCTGGACGACGCGCCGCAGGCCTTCGACAAGATGCTCGCCGGCAAGGCCCGCTACCGCGGCGTCCTCACACTTAGCCCCGGGTAGCGCAAGGACCGTGCGCGACGGGCTCTGGAAACCAGGGAAACGGGCCGCGGGCTCGGATCACTGCCCTAAGGCTGTACGCCGTTGCCGCAGCAAAATGAGCCCGCGGGTCGCAGCACGTGCTGTTCGGCTAAAGCCTCGCTGCGAAATCCAGCCCAGCCGAGCGGCTTTGCCTCGCATGGTCCCCGGGTACGGACGCCAGATCAGGTTTATGGGGGGACGCGGAGTCCGGGCCGAACTGTAGGGGCAAGGACGTGGAGATCACTCTGAAGGCTGACGGGGCCGAGCATCGGCTCGCCGTGGATCCGCGCACGACGCTACTCGACGCTCTGCGCGAAGGTCTTGGTATCTACGGTCCCAAGAAGGGCTGCGATCATGGCCAGTGCGGAGCGTGCACCATCCTGCTCGACGGCAAGAGGGTGATCAGCTGCCTGGCCCTAGCGGTGGCGCACGACGGCGCGGAGATCATCACGGCAGAAGGGCTCGCCTCAGGCGGCGAATTGCACCCGATGCAGCGGTCTTTCATCGAGCATGACGCGTTCCAGTGCGGTTACTGCACGCCAGGCCAGATTGTATCCGCGGTCGGGATGCTCGACGAGGTCGATGCCGGATGGCCCAGCCACGTAACCAGGGACGTGGGCGCTGGGGAGGTGTCGCTGACTGATGAGGAGGTCCGGGAGCGGATGAGCGGCAACTTGTGCCGTTGCGGTGCCTACGCGAATATCGTCCCCGCCATCCGTGAGGCTGCCGAAGGGGGGCGGCTCAGGTGAAGCCCTTCCGTTACGACCGGGCCGGGGACATCTCCGGGGCTGTCAGTACTCTCGCGCGAGAGCCGACAGGCGTGTTCCTGGCCGGCGGCACGAACCTGGTGGACCTGATGAAGCTCGGGGTGATGGAGCCGGACGTGCTGGTGGACGTCAGGCGCCTGACCTCACTCGGGATCGAGGACCTGCCGGACGGCGGGCTGCGCATTGGCGCTGCCGTTACTAACAGCGAGCTGGCCGCTGACCGGAGGATCCGGTCCCGCTACCCGGTGCTGTCGCAGGCATTGCTCTCAGGTGCTTCGGGACAGCTTCGGAATCTTGCCACTACCGGCGGGAACATGCTGCAGCGAACCCGCTGTGCCTATTTCTACGACACGACAACGCCGTGCAATAAGAGGGAGCCGCGGACGGGTTGTTCGGCGCTGGAGGGATGCAACAAGGACCACGCGATCCTTGGTGCTTCCCGGCATTGCGTCGCCACGCACCCCTCGGACATGGCGGTAGCGCTGACAGCCCTGGATGCAGTGGTGCGCGTCCAGGGGCCGGCTGGTGGGCGGGCGATTCCCATCAGCGAGCTCTACCGGCTGCCAGGGCAAGAGCCCGAGCGCGACACCACGCTGCAGCACGCAGAGCTCATTACCGCCGTGGATCTGCCGCCCATGGCGTTTTCGTCCAGCTCTAGGTACCGCAAGGTGCGCGAGCGAGCCTCATACGCATTCGCGCTGGTCTCGGTCGCCGCGGCGCTGCGGGTGCAAGACGGCGTGGTGCGCGACGCTCGGATCGCGTTGGGCGGGGTCGCGCACATGCCATGGCGCGCGCACAAGGCCGAGGATGCAGTGCGCGGCGGGCCCGCGGTCGAGGAGAGCTTCCGCGCCGCGGCCCGGGCCGAGCTGGCGGAGGCGGTGCCACTGTCCGACAACGCCTACAAGGTGCCGCTCGCGGTCAACGTCATAACCCGGACGCTGCTCGACTTGTCGGAGGCACAGTGACCACGATCACGCAGCCGCGGGCCATCGGCGCGTCCCTCGACCGCCGGGACGGGCCGCAGAAGGTCACGGGTGCGGCCCCCTATGCGTACGAGCACCGTTTCGAAAACCCGCTATACCTGTTCCCGGTGCAAAGCGACGTCGCCCGTGGCAAGGTCACGCGGATAGATGCCAGCGCTGCCGAGGCTGTCCCCGGCGTGGTCGCCGTCCTAAGCCATCGGAATGCCCCCAGGCTTGCCGACACCAGCGACAGAGAACTGGCCGTCCTGCAGGCCGAAGAGGTCGCCTTCCGCGGTCAGTACGTAGCCGCTGTGATCGCTGACACGCTCGAGGCTGCCCGGTACGCCGCGAGCCTGGTTCGCGTGTCCTACGACGAGGAGCCGCACGATGTGGAGTTGCGCGCGGACCGCCAGGATCTGTACGCGCCAGGGCAGGTGAACGCTGGCTATCCGACCGACAGTGAAGAAGGCGATTTCGACCGGACATTCTCCTCGGCGGAAGTGAAGCTCGATGAGACCTATAGCACGCCGATGGAGCACAACAACCCGATGGAGCCGCACACCACGGTCGCGCTGTGGGAGGCAGGAGACCTCACGCTCTATGAGTCGACGCAAGGGGCGCACTGGGCCAGAGCGACGGTCGCCCAGGCTCTCGGGCTC
>Ga0126378_10002575_pt1 | contig 13459 bp, 10 predicted proteins | sample PanSoiMetPlot_23_FD_92587 | JGI IMG/M metagenome (GOLD analysis project Ga0126378, IMG submission 92587) | Tropical forest soil microbial communities from Panama - MetaG Plot_23 | ecosystem: Environmental > Terrestrial > Soil > Tropical forest > Bulk soil | place: Panama | collected 2016-02-17 | reverse complement strand
GCTGGTCAGCGAGCTGGTCACGAACTCAGTGACGCACAGCCGGTCCGGGCTGCCGGGCGGCACTGTCACGCTCGCGGTATCCACGGGTGCTGCCGGGGTCCTGATCCAGGTGCGCGACGACGGCGGGCTGAGCGAGCCGCGCGTGGTTGCGGCGCAGGAGACCGGGGCCGGAGGGGCCGAGCACGGCTACGGTTTGCTGCTGGTTGCCGCCCTCGCAGGCAGCTGGGGTACCGCCATCACCAGCGAAGGCCGGCTGACGTGGTGCCGAGTCGTCACCAGGCCGGGGGAGTAAGCCCACGGGCTCGCGCGCACCGCGAACCCCAGCAGATGCCCGCGGGGTGCGACTGGGAAACAGTCCTGGGGCGCCGGGAAACAAAGGTTTAACAATGCAGGCCGGCGTAGTGGGGCTTTGTGCGGCCGGCGTAACGACCAGGAAACCTGGCCGAAACGAGCGCATGGGACACATTAACCGTACCTGACAACCGAAGCGGTCGGCTGGGACCGTGCTGGTCGCCGATGCCTGGCTACCCGGCAGCGCTTCGCTTCAGCCTCTGGAGGCGGAGAAAGGCATGAGTCCCTACGCAAGCTGGCTGTCCCCAGGTGATAACGCCTGGCAGATGACAGCGGCAACGCTCGTCGGCCTGATGAGCATCCCCGCGCTGGCAGTGCTCTACGGCGGCATCGTCCAGAGGAAATGGGCCGTCAACACCATGATGATGGTGTTCAGCGCGTTCTGCCTCACGCTGGTCGTGTGGGTGCTGTGGGCCTTCAAGATGGGCTTTGGCACGCCCTGGATCCAGACCTTCGTCGGGGTGCCGGGCCAGGTGATCGGCGCAGCAGGGGAGCAGGCGCAGGCTCATATCCCGCTGGTCGCCGGGCCAGCGTTCAGATTCCCGCAGGGCTCGCTGGTCTACTTCCAATTCGTCTTCGCGGCCATCACCCCCATCCTGTTCATCGGCAGCGTTGTCGGCCGTATTAAGTTCTCGGTCTGGTGCATCTTCGTGCCGTTGTGGATCACCTTTGCCTACGCCGTGAACGCCTTCCTGCTCTGGGGCGGCGGCTTCTGGGCGGGCAAGGGCGCGCTGGACTTCTCCGGTGGTTACGTCATCCACCTCGCGGCGGGCACCTCTGGCTTCGTCGCAGCGGCCATGGTGGGTCCGCGACTCGCGAAAGACAGGGAGAAGGGCGTCCCGAACAACCTGCTGTTCATCGCCGTCGGCGCCGGAATCCTGTGGCTGGGCTGGAACGGCTTCAACGGTGGTGACCCGTACTTTGCCGGTGCTGACGCCACGGCCGCGATCGTCAACACCAACCTGGCCACTGCCTGCGCCATGATGACCTGGGTCTTTATGGATATGGGTCTTTCGAAGCAGAAGAAGCCCACGTTCATCGGCGGGGTCAACGGAATGATCTGCGGCCTGGTTGGCATCACGCCGGCCGCGGGCTACGTGAACGGCCTCGGCGCGATCGTCATCGGCGTATTCACCTCGGCCGTGGTCTGGATGCTCTTCGGCTACCTGCCGCGCCGGGTCTGGCCGTTCAACAAGGTCGACGACGCGCTGGGTGTCGTCTACACCCACGGCTTCGCTGGCCTCATCGGCGGTCTGCTGGTCGGCTTCCTGGCCGACCCGGACATGATCGTCTACCTCGGCCTGGGCAAGACCCCCAACGTCACAACCGCCGGTCTGTTCTACGGGCACCCCAAGCAGGTGCTGATCCAGGCGGGTGCCGCGCTGACGGTCATCATCTGGGACGCACTCGTCACCTTCGCCATCCTGCGCGTCATCAAGCTCTTCACCCCGCTCCGGTACCCCGATGCGGTGCTGGAGTCGGGCGACGTCAGCGCGCACGGCGAGGTTGCCTACCCGATGGAGGAGCCCGACGCGCCCGTCGAGTTCGCCGCTGTTCCTGGCGAGCCGGTGCCTGCGGAGCACCATCACCACAGCGCCACGTCGACAACCGCCGGTTCGGGTGCGGCCGAGAAGGAAAAAGTCTGATCACCGTGCGGTGCTGAGCGGCTGTGCTCAGCGTCATTACGAACGGCTCGGCCGGCGGCGCAGGGGCGTCGCCGGCCGAGCCGTTTGCGCGATCAGTGGCCGCGGAACGCCTCTTCCAGCCACCAGGCACCGCGGTCGGCGGTGACCTGGGCGTCGATGAGGATCGGCCGCGGCGGCCGCGACTGGAGCCAGGTCCGGACCGGATCCAGATCGGCGACCGAACGCACCGTCACCGCATCGCACCCGAACCCCTGAGCAATCGCGGCCAGGTCGGCGGGCGGGAACCGGACCGTGTCGAGCGGGTGCCCGTCGGGGCCGAAATGATGGACCTCCGCCCCGTAGGCCTGGTCGTCGTAGACGACGATCACCATCGGCAGCGCCAGCCGCACCGCGGTCTCCAGCTCGCTGATCCCCATGAGCGCGCCGCCATCGCCGAGCGCCGCGACTGTCAGCCGGTCAGGCCGGGCAATGGCGGAGCCGATGGCCGACGCCAGGCCGAGCCCGACGGACTGGTAAGCCTGGGTGAAGCAGAAGCCGTCCTGGTCGGGCACGGACAGGAACATGCTCGGGTAGCCCATGAAATTACCCGAGTCCACGGCCACGATGCGCTCGGCCGGCAGCAGGTCATCGAGCGCAATAGTCAGGGAACGGGGATCGATTCGGTCGCCGTCGCCCGCCGGGTCGATCGGGACGTCGCGCCATCGGACCCCCGTCGCCAGCCGGTCGCGCAGCGTGGCCGAGCGGTAGCCGGTGCCGGGCAGATCGTCGGGATTCACCTGCCCGGCCGGCAGCGGCTCGCGGGGCTCACGCTCCAGCAGGCCGGCCACGGCGTCGGCGGTCAGCGCCACGTCGCCGACCACGCCGAGCTGCACCGGCAGGTGCCGGCCAATGGCCTCGGGCTCGCGGTCAACCTGGACCACCGTCGTGTCCGCGCCGACGAGGGTGCCATGGCGCGTTGTCCACATATTGAGCGAGCAGCCCCAGCCGACCAGCACATCGGCTGCCGAGATGAGCTCAGCCGCGAGCGGAGAGGCGAAACCGCCGCTCACATCCAGGTCCCACGCAGACCCGCGAAACAGGCCCTTGGCCGCGGCCGAGGTAGCCAGTAGCGCACCGCAGCTGTCGGCTAGCCGCTCAAGGGCAGCTCGCGCGGGGGCGCTGCGAGCGCCGCGGCCGGCCAGGAAGACCGGCCTCGCGGCGCCAGCGAGCAGAGCTGCGAGCTGACCGGCAGCGCCAGCCGCCGGCCCGAGCGGCGTCGCCGGATGCTCGTCCCGCAGGCCAGGCCAGGTGCACTCACCCGCCTGGACGTCCAGCGGCAGCGCCAGCACGACGGTGCGCCGCTCGTCGCGTGCCAGCCGGTAGGCGCGTACGGCGTCATCAACGGCAAATCCCGCCGAGTGCAGCCGGGCGGGGGTGGCCCCGGTCGCGGCCGTGATAGCCGCCACGTCGATCCTGAAATTAGATGTCACCGCGCTCGCGCTGACGTCCGCGGCGAGCACGAGGAGCGGCGTCCGGCTCTTGGCTGCCTCGGTGATACCGGTCAGCGCGTTCGTGATGCCCGGCCCCTGATGCAAGGTGAGCAGTCCCGGCCGGCCTGCCAGCCGCGCCCACGCGTCGGCCATGCTGGCCGCCCCGCCTTCATGCCGGGCCGCGATGAAGCGCGAGCCGTGGGCGATCATCGCGTTGGTCACGTGAAAGTTGCCGCTGCCGACGACACCGAAGACCGTGTCGGCGCCCAGGACGGTCAGCGCCCTGGCTACGGCTTCTGTGACGCGCATCACTATCGCTCGACAAGTGCCAGCACCCGGGCGGGGCTGCCGGATCCGCCGGCGATGGGCAGCGGGCCGGCGATCACAATCGACCCGGTCGGCGGCAGCGCGGCCAGATTCTGCAGCTGGGTCAGGCCGTACTTGCCTGCGCCGAGAAGCGCGGAGTGGCAGGGGAACGGCGGGTCGAACGAGTGCGCGGCACCGGCGTCGGTGCCGACGGTCTCGACGCCGATGCCGATGACGGGCGCTTCCTCCGCAATCCACCGGGCGCAGTTGACCGAGACACCGGGCGTGTGCGGGCCGGTCTCGTTGGCGTTCAGGAAGGCCTGCTGGCTGTCTGAACGCGCATCCCAGCCGGTCCGGTACAGCAGCCAGCCACCCGCGGGCAGCAGGCCGTGCTGCGACTCCCACCGCTTGATGTGAGCCGGCTCGAGCAGGAAATCAGGATCAGCCGCGGCTTCCTTGCTGAAGTCGAGAACCGCGGCGGGCGCGATGAGGCTGGTGACGGGAACCTCCGACACGTCGGCGCCGTCCCTGCCGGTGATCCAGTGCACGGGCGCGTCGAAGTGAGTGCCGGTGTGCTCACCAGTGGTGATGTCGTTCCAGTACCAGGCAGGCCCGCGATCGTCGTAGCGGCTGACCTCGTGAAGCGAGAAGGACACGGTGTTGGCGAACGGCTCAGGCAGCTGGATCACCGGGGTAGTGGCGTCGAGCCGGGCGGTCAGATCGACGACCTCGATGGCCGAGGACCTGATGGCGGACACGAGCTGATCGAGCACTGGCATGATCTCTCCTGGTGGCCGGGGGACGTGGACCAGCCTGCCGCAGGCCGGCTGGCCAGGAAGGGTTGTTGGTCAGAGCGGTTTGCTCGTCCCGCAGAATGGTGGGCATGACCAAGCCCGCTGCCAAGGCTCAGATCCTGGTAACCGACGACGGAGTTCCGATCGAGGCCGTGCATCTGGACGGCGATCGCAGCCTGGCATTCGTGGTCGCGCACGGCTTCACGCTGCACTGGCGCTCACCTCACGTCTGGCGGGTTGCCAGCCGGCTGAGCCGGCACGGCGGGGTCGCGGTGTTCGATTTCCGCGGCCACGGGCGATCTGGCGGCCACAGCACGCTCGGCGACCTCGAGATTAAGGACCTGGAAGTCGTCGTGCGGTACCTGCGCGAGCTTGGCTACGAGCAGATCGTTACGGTGGGTTTCTCGATGGGCGCCTCCATCGTGCTACGACACGCGGGCCTCGTCGGCGGGGTGGACGGCGTGATCTCGGTCAGCGGTCCCGGTCGGTGGTATTACAAGGGCACTCCGTCGATGCGCCGGGTCCACTGGGCCATCGAGCACAAGACCGGCCGGCTGGTAACGAGGATGTTCCTGCGGACCCGGATCAAGGCGGGCAGGTGGGACCCGATACCACTGCCTCCTGCCGACGCGGCCGCCCTCATATCCCCGACGCCGCTGCTTGTCGTGCACGGTGACCGTGACCTGTACTTCCCGTCGGACCACGCCGACCAGCTGTTCGACGCGGCTCGCGAGCCCAAGGAGCTATGGATCGAGAACGGCCTCGGGCACGCCGAGTCAGCCGTCAGCGGTGAGCTGCTCGACCGGATGGCGAAGTGGGCGCTCGCGGCCACGACGGTGACCGCGAATCCGAACGTCGTCGCCTAGCAGGGCGGTTACCAGCTGGTGGGCAGCGGCATTCCCTCGGTATAGCCGGCGGCACCCTGGATGCCCACGATGGCGCGCTCGTGCAGGCTTTCCAGGCTGTCGGCACCCGCGTAGGTGCACGCGCTCCGCAGCCCGGCGGTGATGCTGTCCAATAGGTCTTCCACTCCAGGCCGCGCCTGATCGAGGTACATCCGGGAGGAGGAGATGCCCTCCTCGAACAGTTCCTTCCTGGCCCGCTCGAACGGCGAGTCGGCGGCCGCGCGCAGCCGGACCGCGCGGGCCGACGCCATTCCGAAGCTCTCCTTGAACTGGCGGCCGTCGGCGTCACGGAACACGTCGCCCGGTGACTCGCAGGTGCCCACAAACCAGGAGCCGATCATGACACTGGCGGCGCCGGCGGCGAGCGCCAGCGCGACGTCGCGCGGGTGGCGGACGCCGCCGTCAGCCCAGATGTGCCGGCCGAGCCGCCGCGCTTCCGCAGCGCACTCCAGCACGGCGCTGAACTGCGGCCGTCCGACGGCGGTCATCATGCGGGTAGTGCACATCGCGCCGGGACCCACACCGACCTTAACGATGTCTGCCCCGGCTTCCACCAAGTCCGCCACTCCGGCCGCGGTGACCACGTTGCCCGCCGCCACCGGCACGGACGGCGTCACGTCGCGCACCGCGCGGAGCGCCTGCAGCATCTTGTCCTGATGGCCGTGAGCGGTATCGACGACGAGCAGGTCGGCGCCGGCGTCCAGCAGCAGCTTCGCCTTGCCCGCCACGTCGCCATTGATGCCGAGCGCGGCGGCCACCTGAAGCCGGCCGCGGCTGTCCACGGCGGGCTGATACAGAGTCGAGCGCAGCGCTCCCGTGCGCGTGAGAATGCCAACGCACCGGCCGCCTGGGTCCACGACCGGAGCAACCCGGTGGCGGCCGTCGTGCAGCAGCCCGAAGGCGCGCTCGGGATCGGTGCCGGCGGGCAAGGTCAGGAGTTCCTTCGACATCACCTGGTCAAGCTGGGTGAAGCGGTCGACGCCGGTACAGTCCGCCTCGGTCACGATGCCGATCGGCCGGTGGCTGCCATCGAGCACGACGACTGCGCCGTGCGCGCGCTTGGGCAGCAGACTCAGCGCGTGTCCGGTGGTCGCCGCTGGCCCGAGCGTCAGCGGTGTGTCGTAGACGAGATCGCGTGACTTGACCCAGGAAATCACCTCGGCCACAACATTGACGGGTATGTCCTGCGGCAAGACTGCGATAGCGCCGCGCCGGGCGACGGTCTCCGCCATCCGGCGCCCGGCCACGGCCGTCATGTTCGCCACCACGACCGGGATCGTCGCTCCGCTGCCGTCCTGGGTCGTCAGATCTACGTCCAGGCGGGATGGGACGTCGGACCGGCTCGGGACGAGAAACACGTCGCTATAGGCCAGGTCATGTGGTGGCTCGGTGAGGAATCGCACCCCTCAATTCTCCCCCACAGGTCAAAACAAAACGGGCGCTGGTCAGTCGCCCAGCACCTGACTCAGGTAGTCGTTACCGAACCGGCGGTCCGGGTCGACGACGTCGCGCAGGGCCAGGAAGTCCCGCATCCGCGGATAGCTCGCCGCCAGGTAGTGAGCGTCACGCGTATGCATCTTGCCCCAGTGCGGCCGGCCACCGACCGATGTCATGACGGCCTCGACGTCCGTGAAGTACTGCTCGTGCGGCGCCGTGTGAAAGACATGGATCGCGACGTATGCGCTGTCCCGGTCGTAGGCAGTCGACAGCCAGACGTCGTCGGGCGGAGAAACCCGCACCTCGATCGGGAAGCTGATCCGCCAGTCGCGACGCTGGAACAGTGCGCGAACCTCGCCGAGGACGTCCGACAGCGCCGCGCGCGGTATCGCGTACTCCTGCTCCTTGAACCGCACCCGCCGGGGGCTGGTGAACACCCGGTAGGCGGCATCGGTGTAGGTACGGCTGCCGAGGGCTCTCGCGGCGACCGAGTTCACCGACGGGATCAGCGCGGGGAATGCCCTGCCGAGCCGGCAGGTCGCACCGAACACGGAGTTGGACAGGAATTCGTCATCGAGCAGGTAACGCCATCGAGGCAGCGGCCTGGCGGGCCCTTCGGCCCTGTTGTTGCGCTTGGTCAGGCAGCCCTCGCTGTGCGGGAACCAGTAGAACTCGAAGTGCTCGTTATCGGTGGTCAGCTCGTCGAGGTGGCTGATCACGTGGGACCAGCTCATCGGCTCATCGCGCGCTTCCAAGAGGAAGGCGGGGACGACCCGGAACGTAATCGCCGTCACAATGCCGAGCGCGCCGAGGCCGACCCTGGCGGCGTCGAACAGGTTGACCGGGCTGCCGTCCCGGCCGGTGACACCTCCGCCGGGCGAGTCCGCAGAGCAGCGTACGATCCGGCCGTCGGCGAGAGCCAGCTCGAGGCCCGCGATCTGCGCAGCGATCCCGCCGACAGCACGGCCAGTGCCATGGGTGCCCGTCTGGGTTGCACCGGCTACGGTCTGGACCTGGATGTCGCCCATGTTGGCGAGGGACAGGCCGCGGCCGAGCAAGTGGGCATTCAGCACGTGCAACGGGCAGCCAGCCTCGACCGTGACCGTCCCGGCAGCGAGGTCCACCGACCTGATCGAGGTCAGCCGGCCGGGCCGGAGCAGCACGCCACCCGTCGCCGCGGCGGGGGTGAACGAGTGACCTGTGCCCGTCATCCGGACCGCTAGTCCATCGGCAGCAGCTCTGCCGATCTCTGCGGCTACCTCGTCAGCAGAGCCGGGTGAGGCCCATCGCCTGGGCTGGGCCGTGACGTTCCCCGCCCAGTTGTGCCACGCACCAGCTGCCCGATCGGCGCTCCTCCGCATTGACCCATTCTGCAGGCGCGGCAACACAGTGACAGCCAATCTCACCAGCCACACCACGCGCGCGAGGCCCGCGGTATCCAGACCGGCGGACGCCCTGACCCGGATCGATCACGTATCTGCCGGACAGGTACGATACGCGAATTGTTGGCCGAGCGTTCGCCATCCGGACTTCATTCGCTCCGGGGGCCGCGGCTAATGTAAGGCCGTTATGCGTTTCTTCCCGCGCCGCGGCGGGGCGCCCGACGAAGCGTCCGGCAGGCCGGCCCGCAAGGGCCGCGTCATGTTGGCTGCCGCCGGGGCGGTCGTGGCGCTCGGGGCAATCGCGGTCGATGTGTTCGCGCTCAGCGCGACGCACGACCCTGCCCGCGCCACTGGCAGGGCTGCGCACGGCGGCACAGCTGGTCCGGTGCCGACCGCGGCGAGGACGCAGCCGACTCAGGCGGCAAGCCTCGGGGCTGGCGGCCAGCCAGCGGCGGCGAGCGCGCTCCGGCAGATCATCCTGCCCGATCTGCTCTTCGTGGCGCCCAGCGGACTTTCCGCCGGGCAGATCGCCCGGCTTCGCGCTCTGGCCGGCGTCCGCAACATGATCAGCTTCGACGGAGCGCGGATCAAGGCCGGTGGCGTGCCCGTCACCGCGATCGGCGTCAATCCCGCGACATTCCGGTCCTGGGTACCGCTTCCGACCGCGTCTGACGACTCCTTCTGGACAGATCTGGCCCAAGGGGAGTTCGTGGCGGAGGACACGTCGGCGGAATCGCTCGGGCTGATGGAAGGCGGCTCCTACAAGCTGGCCGGCGGTTCCGCGCAGGTCGTCAGGTTCGGCACGTCCGCTTCCCTGGGGCTGACCGGCGTGGACGTGCTCGTGAACCAGGCGCTGTCGGCCCGGCTCGGCCTGGTGCACCAGGTGGCCGGCCTGATCAGCGCGCCGGGCGCGAGCATCACGACGCTGCAGGCCGGTGTTCGCGAGATCCTGGGGACGAGCGGCCAGATCGAGCTGCTGCGCGCCCCGCCGCCGGCCGCCGCCAGCCCCAGCGCTCCGGCTGGCACGCGGCCGGCCACCTACATCGACTTGTTCAAGGCCTCGTCCGCGCAGTACTGCCCGGGACTGTCCTGGACAGTGCTCGCCGCTATCGGCCAGATCGAGAGTAACGACGGCCAGAACATGGGACCGTCGAGCGCCGGTGCGCTCGGGCCTATGCAGTTCCTGCCATCGACCTGGCAGAAATGGGGCATCGTCGCCTTCGGCCAGACAGGCCCGCCGGACATCATGAACCCCTACGACGCGGTCGCGTCGGCCGCAAGGATGCTGTGCGCGGACGGTGCGGCCCGGGGCGGCAGTGCGCTCTACAACGCGGTGTACGACTACAACCACGCGGACTGGTACGTCCGTGAGGTACTCGCGCTCGCGGCCAAGTACGCGGCCGACTACGCCTAGGCAGGGGCTGAGCCACAGCCACGGTAGCGTCTGCTGCGTGGCAAGCTACGACGCGTTCCTGCTCGTCTCTTTCGGGGGGCCGGAGCACCCTGCGGATGTCATGCCGTTCCTGCAGAACGTTACGGCGGGACGGGGCATCCCGCCCGAGCGACTGGAGCGCGTCGCCGAGCACTACTATCAGCTCGGTGGGGTCAGCCCGATCAACCAGCAGTGCCGTCATCTGATCGCTGCCATCGAGCCGGAATTCGCGGCGCGAGCTGTGCCCCTCCCGGTGTACTGGGGGAACCGCAACTGGGATCCGTACCTGCGCGACACCCTGGCGGCGATGGCAGCGGCCGGCGTCGGCCGCGCGCTGGCGTTTGTCACTTCGGCTTATAGCTCGTACTCCAGCTGCCGGCAGTACCTCGGCGATATCGAGGCGGCTCGCCGGCATGTCGGTACCGGCGCGCCGGAGGTCGACAAGATCCGGCCGTATTTCAACCACCCCGGGTACGTCGGCTCGTTCACGGCTGCCGCGAAGGCCGCCGCCGCGTCGCTGCCCGACGAGACCGCGGGCGAGTTCGACCTGATCTTCACTGCGCACAGCATCCCCGCCGACATGGCCGCGGCCGCCGGCCCGGCCGGCGGTGCCTATCAGGCGCAGCTGGCCGAGACAGCACGGCTGGTCGCGCAGCAGGCCGGATTCGACCGGCCGTGGTGGCTGGCATATTCGAGCCGCAGCGGCCCGCCGACGCAGCAATGGCTGGAGCCGGACGTCAATGAACTGCTGGCCGCGCGGGCCGCGGCCGGATCGCGTGCGGTCGTCGTGGTGCCGATCGGTTTCATCAGCGACCATATGGAGGTCAAGTTCGATCTGGACATCGAGGCCGCGGGCACGGCGCGGAAGCTCGGGCTCGCCTACGCGAGAGCGGCGACACCAGGCACCGATCCGGGCTTCGTATCGATGATCGCTGACCTCGTGGCGGAGCGGCTGGATGAGACGCAGCCGGCCGCACTCGGCGTGCTGGGCGCCTGGCCCGGCTCGTGCCCGGTCGGCTGCTGCGGCACCGGCCGGCGGTGACGCGTGACCTCCGCGGGATCACCGATGCCGAGTGCGGCTCTGCCAGCTGATCTGGCGGCCCTGGCCAGTTCTGTTGCCCAGGAGGCAGCCGAGCTGCTGCTGTCCCACCGTGGCAGGGTCGGAGTCGTCCGGACGAAATCCAGCCCGACCGATGTCGTGACGGAGATGGACCGGGCGGCGGAAGACCTCATCAGGGACAGGCTGCTCGCCGCTCGCCCTGGCGATGCCGTACTGGGCGAGGAACGGGGCCAGACCGGCTCCGGCAGCGTGCGGTGGGTGGTCGATCCGATCGACGGCACCGTCAACTACCTGTACGGGCTGCCGGACTGGGGAGTCAGCATCGCTGCTGAGGTGGCCGGTGAGGTCGTCGCCGGAGCCGTCTGCGTCCCCCTGCGGCGCGCCCTGTTCACGGGCGTCAGCGGCGGGGGTGCGTGGCTAGAGTCGTCCTGGCAGCCTGGTCGTCAGCGGCTCAGCTGCAACGTCGGAGTCCCGCTCGGTGCGGCTCTGGTCGCCACGGGCTTTGCCTACGGGGCGGCTGAGCGGTCTGGTCAGGGACGCGTCGTCGCCGCGCTCTTGCCCAAGGTGCGCGACATCCGGCGATCAGGCTCGGCGGCTTCTGACCTGTGCTCCGTTGCAGCCGGCCAGGTCGACGCCTTCTACGAGAAGGGCTTGAAGTACTGGGATATGGCTGCGGGCGGCCTGATTGCGCGTGAGGCGGGAGCGATGACAGGCGGTCTGCGGGGCGAGGCGGCGGGCACGGCCATGACGATCGCGGCCAGTCCTGATCTGTTCGCCGAGCTGCATGACCTGCTGGCGAGCCTGGACGATAGCCACCCGAACGCCGGCTGACAGTGCCGGCGTGATCCTGCCGCTACTGGCGGTTCAGCGTGCCAGAGGCGGCGGCAGCCTGAGTGCCCGCCTTGAACGTCACCGAGTTGGGCCCGCTGACGGCGATCGTGACCGTGCCGTTGCCGCAGCCCTTATGGCCCTGGAGGATGCCGATCTTCATCACCATCCTGGTCGCTGACGCGGACGTCGGCGTGAGGATTCCGGAGCAAGTAGCACCGGCGCCGCTGTAGCTGATCCCGCCGGACGTATGGCCGCCAATCAGCGTCATCGTGACGTTGTAGGTGTCCGACGGCGGCTGGGAGACCAGGCCCGACCAGGTGCCGTTGAACGCCGCGGGTATCAGGGGGCCGTGGCTCGCCGTGGACTGCGGGCCGGACGACCCGGCGCCAGGCTGGCCCGTATTCGCCGACAGGTTCGCGGCCGGATTCCCGCCCTGGGCCAGGTGCACGACCAGGATGATGATCACGACTACGACGACGGCAGCAGCGCTGCCGATCAGCCAGGGGAAGGCCCGGCGGCGGCCGGACGGTCGGGCCCCGGCAGGCCGCCGCTGACCGGCTCGCGGCGAAGCCGCCGCGGCCGCCGCGCCGGTGGAACCTGTATGCCGCGCGCCGGCCGGGACATGCGCGGCCCTCGCGGGATGCGAGGCCCCGCCGGGGTACCGGCCTCCGGCCTCTGGCCGCGGCCGGGCGCCTGAGGGAGCCGGAAACCGGCCGCTGGGCGGGCGGGTGCCAGGCTCCCTGGGCGCCGCTGGCGCAGCCTGGAAGCCGGCCCAGCCTGTCCCGCGGGCAGCTCGGCGGGAACCCTCGGCCAGCACGCCAGCCGGCAAGGCCCGGTCGCCGAGCAGGAACTGGACGACGGCCCGCGCGGCTGGTCTGTCCGGCGGGTCGAGCTCGAGGCACTGCTGGACGGGGTCGCGGATGCTCTCGGGCAATACGCCGAGGTCAACCGCCTCACCGGGTGGCCGGCCCGTTGCCGCGAAAACAACGGTCTGTGCCCAGGCGAGCATGTCGGCGGACGGCGTGGCGGATCCGTAGGGCGGCGTTATGCCGAACTCCACCACGTGGGGTGGTCCGTGCTCCGACAGGATGACGTACTGAGGCCCGAAGCTGCCATGCACGAGGCCGGCCTGATGGACGCAGGCGAGCCCGGTCGCCATGCCGATGGCCAGGGCCTCGAGCTGCGGGCCGGTGGCGACGCCGTACTCGGCCACGAGTTCAAGCAGCGACTGGCCCGGCACGTACTCGCTGACCAGATAGGCGTCGGATCCGTCGAGGCCGGCGTCCAGCACCCGGGCGGCGCAGAACGGAGGTACCCGCTTGGCGACGGCGGCCTCGGCAGCGAAGCGGTCCAGGGCCGCCGCGTCCCAGTAGCCTCCCAGGACGCTGACGCAGACTTCGGCGCCGTCGGCGCCGACGGCGGTGAAGATCGGATCGTCGGATGGGATGCCGTCCAGCCGGCCCGTGAGCCGGTAGCGCCCGACCCGCCTCGGGTCGCCCGCCTGTAGCGGTACTTGGTGAGGCAATTAACCCGGCTCCGCCTGGACCTGCCGCTTGTGACCTGTGATCCGGTTCGTACCATACGCACTTTTGCGCAGGTCAGTCAGACAAACCCGCGAAGTTACTGCGAAGTAAATCGGCGGTCATGCGCTTCCCAGGTCCCGTTAACGGGGAAGATTGCCCCGCTACGCGAGCGTTCCGTCACCGCCGGTCGCGACACGCCGGCGAGAACGTGACCCGGTCGCTGTGGCGCACGACAAGGCATGGCAGAATTCCCCGCCGGATTCGGGCACAACAGAGCGGTCCTGAGCGTTACAACCGCGCGGAACGAGTTAGTAAAGATGGAG
>Ga0126378_10002574_pt1 | contig 13459 bp, 7 predicted proteins | sample PanSoiMetPlot_23_FD_92587 | JGI IMG/M metagenome (GOLD analysis project Ga0126378, IMG submission 92587) | Tropical forest soil microbial communities from Panama - MetaG Plot_23 | ecosystem: Environmental > Terrestrial > Soil > Tropical forest > Bulk soil | place: Panama | collected 2016-02-17 | reverse complement strand
CGCGCTCCACGTGCCCGGATCGTTGACCACGATCATGCCGGCGATGGTCAATCCGCGAAATACATCCAGTGATTCGATGCGCCGCGGCCGGCCGGCAGGAAGCGATGCTTCCGGCGTGGCGATCGGTTTATCAACGGTGGTGGCCATGGGGTATCTATCCTAAAAAGCATATGATCGGGAGATCCGATTTATCAGATCTCCCGATCTATTGTTACCCAACCAGGATCAGAAAGTGACCTTCGCACCTAGTTGCAAGACGCGCATCGGTTCTCCTAAAGCATTGACGTTTGCGGAACTCGCCAGGGCTGCGGTCGTGCAGCAGGTTCGCCCGAAATTGGTATTACTTCTGCTGCTCGTGGCGATCGCCGGCGATCCCACGGTCGCATTGCGCGGGTTCTCAAAGTTCGGGTGGTTGAAAACATTGAATGCCTCCACGCGCAACTGGAGGTTAAAGCGTTCGGTCATCTTGATGTTCTTCGAGATCCCGGCATCAAGGTCCCAGAAACCGGGTCCCTGGACCAGATTGCGACCGCTTCCAACCTGGCCCGGGGGTGGGATGCAGAAGAACGTCTGCGTGCCGATGACATTGCGGCAATTGAAATGGGGGTCGGCCGGATTGGTGATCAGAGGACCGGTGTTGTACATCGATGGCCCCTGCACGCCGGGGAGGAACTGAAGATGTCCCTGATCCAAGGGTCCCTCAACGAGAACGGTGCTGGTGTGGGTATTGTTGGTGGTGAAGTTGCCAGCGTAGAGAGTGTAGGGCTCCCCGCTCTGGTAGCTGAAGATTCCGGTGGTGCCCCAGCCGCCCAGTATATGGTCGAGGACTCCCGACCACCCAGAGCCCCACTTCTTGCCGTGCCCGAACGGCAACTCATAGACCGTGGTGGCCGAAATCACATGCCGATCGTCAAAATCGGAGCGCGCCCGGTCTAGCCGAAAATTGTGGACATCGGTGGGAGTACGGCTGTTGGAGGTGCTGAGGCCGCCTCCGGTGGATGCACCGACCGGGTCTACCGACATGTCATCGATCGATTTGCTCAAAGTGTAGGTGAAACCCAGATCCAACCCTTGCTCGAAGCGCCGGTGGACGGAGAGAAATCCGCCTTCATAATAGGAGTCGCCACCGGAGTCAAAAAAGAATATCTGTGTGTACTGAGGGTTGGGACGGAAGAAATTGGCAGCGAATCCATTGGCAACAATATTGAGGGCATCAATCTGCTGGGCCAGGCTGCCGATACTGTTGAGCTTAAAAATGTTCGTAGAGAGCTTGTTCAGGACGCTTTTCGAGTCTCCTGCAGCGCTGCCTGTCAAACTCAACAGCATGCTTGGAGTCTGACCGGTTACTCCCGCAGGGCAACCGCTGCCATCGATTCTGCACTTGTTGAACACGTTTTGCTGGGCCTTCAAGAAGTCGGCCAGGAACCCCGGCTGATTGGTATTCATCTGGTTGAGATCGTAGGCGCGATACAAATGTGTGCCCCGTTTGCCTACGTAACCCATCTCGGCGACGAAATGGCCCGGCAATTCACGCTGGATGGTCAAGTCCCATTCATGAATGGACGGGTTCTTCAGGTTCGGATCGAATGCGCCGATGCTGGGCGCGGCGCCGAACGGTTGCGCGGGAGAGGTCAACGCGGCTGAGGGAGTTGTCACCGGCGCCGCTACGCTGATTGGAAATCCCTGCGAGATCCGGTTGGTCATCCCGCTCGGAGTGACACAGCCGGCGGCAGTTGTTACAGTACCGTCGAGCTTAAAATTGTTGGTGCAGTTCAAGATGAATCCCGGGATCTTGCCGGCGATGGACGTAATCTGGAAAGTCGAGATGGTATCAAACAGCCATCCATAACCGGCCCGGATTGCGGTCTTCTGATCGGGCGACCACGCAATTCCTACTCGAGGACCCAGCGATCCCAGATTGCTGTTTTTGTACCAGCCATCCGCCTTTACGAATGAAACCGGTCCTTGCGAACCATCAATGGGAAGGTTGGGAACGATGGTCTGCCTGGCATCGGAAGGCGGAGGGTTGATCTCCCAGCGCACGCCGGCGTTGAGAACCAGGTTGGGCCTGATATGCCATTCGTCTTGAACATATGTGTCGTACTGTTTGGCCCGCGTGTACACCGTGGCATAGAGCCCCTGGTTGTAAGTGTTGGCGGGAAAGTTTGCCTGGAATCCCTGCTGGATGCCCGCTGGGACACCTAACAATTCGTCGATCGTCTGCTGAAAAGTTGTATTGTCCGCGGACTGAATTCCAACGGCTGGGTTGAGCAATGTGACTTGCCGCTTGCTTTGGTCAAAGAAAACCACGGGGGCCAGGATGCCGCTGCCGAAGAACCCACGGCTGTCATTGTGATAGTAGAAGCGGAAATTGAAACCGGTGCGGATCGTGTGCGCGCCATGCACCCAACTCAGGTTGTCGATGAACTGCGGGGCTGTAACGGCACGCTGGGTATGGGGCGACACGCAGAATGGCGAAGAAATGTTGATGAAAGACCCGAATACGCACTCGTCGCTCCAGGGCGGTAGTTTCGCGGGGTTGCCAAAATTCGGATTGGATTCGCCGAAAGTGAAATTGAAGGCGAAACGGTTGAACCCGGCGGTAAACTCGTTCACCAGGTTAGGCGAGAACACGTGCCGATATCCTACCGCCAGGTTCTTGCCGATGCGGCGGACCTCGCCTAGAGGCGGAAACCCAGGAAACACTTCCGGACGCGCATTGAGGAAATCGCCCTCCGTCGTGTCGAAATGGTTTTGCAGGTAGCGGACAAACACGTTGTCGTTTTCGCTGAAAGTATGGTCCACGCGCACCAGGTAATTGGGGCCGGTAAACTTCGTCGGCGGATTCCAGTTGAAGCCGGCCGTGTTAAGGCCGTCGCCCACCGAGGAGAAGCTGTTGGGCAAAGGCGTGCTGTTGATCAGGCCCATGACCGCGGGATCGCCTCCGATATGCAGAGGATCGTTGGCAAAGATGTTGTAAGTGGCGACGCAGTTTGCGGTCACCGCTCCACCGCATTGTGCTACGCCGGGAAGCAGGTTGCCGTTGGCGTCTACCAGAGACTGGGAGGCCGAGCTAACACCATTCACTGTACCAACCACGTAGCGGAAGTTTCCCGCGCGGGCGGAGGCGGTATAGACCACGGGAATGCCGAAGCTGCTCGAGATCGGGCCGGTCTGTCTGATGTCGTTGTTCTGAAAACTGCCGAAGAAAAAGGTCTTTTTCTTCAAGATCGGGCCGCCAATGTCAAAGCCGTATTGGTTCAGCTTGAGATCCGGACGTGGCTGGCCACTGGCATTGTTGAACCACTCGTTCGCATTGAAGGCCGTGTTGCGGTTGAAATAAAAAACGTCGCCATGAAAGGCGCTGGTGCCGGGTTTGGTCGCCACCATTACGTTGGCGCCGCTGTTGCGGCCATATTCCGCCGTCGGATCCAGGGTCACCGTGCGGAACTCCTGTACGTTGTCTGGATTGAGGCGTTGAATGTTCGACTGCGGGTTGGGCACCGTGGACTCATTGGCGTCTATGCCGTCAATGGTCACGTTATGAGAGCGGTCGCGCGATCCGAAGACGTGCGTCCCCGATCCCGCCGCTTGCGTGGTTCTCTGGGTAACGCCTGGCTCTAGCGTCAACAGGCCCAGGGGATTGCGCCCGTTCAGCGGCAGCGTCTTCACCTCTTCGGTGGTAATGACGTCGCTGACGGCGGCATTGGTGGTCTCGATTCGCTCGTATGCGCCCTGTACCTCTACCACTTCCGATGCGGCGCCGACTTTTAGAGTAGGGTTGACCACCAGCGGCGCGCCGACGGATAGAACATTGTGCTGGCTCGTGAAAGTATCGAATCCTTTGCCGGTAGCGCTCACAGTGTACGGGCCGGGAGTGAGTGAAGGGATGCTGTAGGTTCCCGTGCTGCCGGTTTTGGCTTCGTAGCTGACGCCGGTATCTTCATTCGTGACTCTTACCGATGCATTGGGGACAACGGCACCGCTGCTATCGACCACTATGCCCTCAACGCGCGAAGTGCTGCCTTGGGACCATGCCATGGTGCCCAGCAGACAGACCAAGGAAAACGCAAGGAAACGAACGCCCCTATGCATACGCACCTCCGACGAAACAAAAGCGATGCGACCGTATATAGACCTATTCTGGATCTATTGCAAGGGCGAGTTTTTCGTTTTACCGGTTGAAATGGGGATCAAAGAAAACGTCGGCCTCGACCGAGCCTGAGAAATTGCCAAAACTTGTCCTGAGCTTGTCGAAAGATTGGCGGTATCGCCCAAGATTGCCGGAATTGTCCGCGTCCTTGCCAGCGTTTGCGATCGATCCCGGCGATCTTTGGCAATCATGACAATTCTGGCAATCGTTCTTACGGCCAGATCCCCCGCGTCTCCGTGGCCTTGACCACGCGGTCGATCGCGAGAATGTATGCGCCGGTTCGCATATCGACTTTGAACTGGCGCGACGAACTGTAGACGTCGGCAAAGGCCTTGCCCATGATCTTCTCCAGCTTGCGGTTGACCTCTTCCCCGTCCCAGAACAATTCCTGCAGGTCCTGCACCCATTCAAAATAAGAAACCGTCACGCCGCCCGCATTTGCCAGGATGTCAGGACAAACCATGACGCCCTTTTCGTGCAGGACCGCATCCGCGCCAGGCGTGGTAGGACCGTTGGCTGCCTCGGCCACGATTTTCGCTTTGACCTGGGAGGCATTCGCCAGCGTGATCTGGTTTTCCAGGGCCGCAGGGATAAGCACATCGCACTCCAGCTCCAACACCTCCGCGCTGGCGATAGGCTTGGCGCCGGCAAAACCCGTTACCGACCCTGTCTTCTGTTTGTGTTCGACAACCGCTGGAATATCGAGGCCCTTGGGATTGAGGATCCCGCCTTTGGAATCGCTCACCGCGATGACTTTGGTGCCAATGCGATGCAGCAATTCAGCGGCGATGCTGCCGGCGTTGCCGAAGCCCTGGATGGCGGCGGTAGCAGCCTTGTAGTCGATGTTCTGGACTTCGCAGGCGCAGCGTGTCACGTAGACGCAGCCCCGAGCCGTGGCCTCATGCCGTCCCAGCGAGCCGCCCAGAAAAGTCGGTTTGCCGGTCACTACGCCGGGAACGCTGTGCCCCCGGGTCATGCTGTAAGTATCCATGATCCAGGCCATCACCTGCGCGTCGGTATAGACGTCGGGAGCGGGAATATCGCGGTCCGGACCGATGAAGTCCGATATCTCGTAAGCGTAACGGCGAGTCAGGCGCTCGAGCTCATTATGGGAAAGGCGTTTGGGATCGCAGATGATCCCGCCCTTGGCCCCGCCGAAAGGAATGTTGACCGTAGCGCACTTCCACGTCATCCATGAAGCCAACGCCTGCACTTCGTCGAAGCTGACGTTGGGGTGGTATCGGATGCCGCCTTTGCAAGGCCCGCGGGAGTTGTTGTGCTGCACGCGAAACCCCTGGAAGACTTTGAGGGTCCCGTCATCCATCTTGATAGGCAAAGAGAGTGTCAGGGCCCGGCGTGGCGAGCGTAATACCTCGCGCAGCCCTGGAGCCAGGGTCAGTTTTTCGGCAGCGGCATCGAATTGCCGCATGGCGATGCGGAAGGGATTCAGATCTTCTGCGGTTTCGGCGACAGTCATGGTGGCCATAGGTGAGCGGTCCTCCTGCGATTCGACTTGACGCTCCACGCTCACCGGTTCCGAAACGGAACGAAGGTGAACGCAATCCGAGCGAGCATATATTGGACCCCGATGCGGCGATTAGTTGCGGGAGAACTCGCCGGCCAGTACACTTTCAATCACCTGAGTTACGCCTGCGCCGTGATCCAGGTCAGTGACCACGTCCGCCGCTTCCTGGATGGAAGGAATCGCGTTGCCCACGGCAACGTAGCTCCCACACAACGAGAGAAATGCGTCGTCGTTCTCAGCGTCGCCGATGCCGACCACATTTTCGAGCGGCACGTTTAGCTCTTCGAGCGCCAGCTTCAAGCCGGTCCCTTTGTGAACTCCCGCCGGCAGCACCATCACCGACGACCGATTGAGAATTACCTCCCGGTCCAACTTCATCTCGGCAATGGTTTCGAGCACCACCGCGTAATGCTTCAGCACCGTGGCCATAATGCACTGTCCGGTGGACAAAGGCTGCACGCCTCGCTGGCGCAACGCCTTCAGCAGCCCTTCCGGCGGCCTGCCCGCCAGGGCGCGGCTCTGGCCGGTCTCTGGGGAAAACAACACGGCTCCATTCTCGGCGACAACCAGATCGAAGAGCTTGATTTCTGGACAGACCTGCAGGAGTTCATCAAGCTCGCGGCCGGTGACCAGGACAATCTTCTTTCCGGAAGCCTTCAAACGAACCAGGGCCTCCACGGTGGAGGGATTAATTTGGCCGTTGCAGGCAAGTGTTTCATCGTAGTCACACGCAAGAGCTAGAATTGGATTATTCAGCTTCATCGTTCTAGAAGCGTAACTCAATCTTAGATCGTGTCCTCGCACCAAAGCCTTGCTTCTCAAGGCACCTCCCAAAAACACGCGTTCGCCTCAGCGACAACGCAGCCGATCACGGCAGAAAACCGGCACCCACGAAAGACCGTCGCGCTCCATCAGACGATCTCCCGTTCCCTCACGCTACGCTCGGAGGATTCGTGGCCCTTTCCGCCGTCTTCGTCTCCAGCCGGACCTCGCAGAGTTCAGCAATAAGATTGGCCGCCCAGCGATAGATGTTCTGCTCTTTCACGGTCTGGCGCATGCGCCGCATACGGGTACGCCGTTCACCGGGATCCATCTCCAAGGCATGATGGATCGCCTGCGACATTTCCTCGATATCGTAGGGATTGATGATCAGGGCATCACGCAATTCCCTGGAGGCGCCGGCAAAACGGCTCAGGATCAGCACTCCGTCTTCATCGCAGCGCGAGGCAACAAATTCCTTGGCGACCAGATTCATCCCGTCATGCAGGGAAGTGACCAGGCAGGCATCAGCCGCGCGATAGAATCGCCCGATTTCCTCGTGGCTATGATGCCGGTTCAGGAACAGGATCGGTCTCCAGCCGTCGGTGTGGTAACGCCAGTTGATACGGTCCGCCTCCGCTTCCACCTCGCCCAGGAAATCGTGGTATCGCTTGATGTGGGTGCGGCTGGGTGCTCCGATCTGGACGAAGGCGAACTTGCCCTGGTAACGCGGATACCGCTCCAGAAACCTCTCGACGGCCAGGAATCGCTCCAGGATTCCCTTGGTATAGTCTACGCGGTCCACGCCAACACCCAGATAGAGCGCCTGCACGCCCAGTTCTTTGAACAGCATTTCACGCTGCCCGTTAGCAGTTCGGAAATCCGCTGCGTCCTCTTCGCCCGGCGCCACGCTGATGGGAAACGGCCGAACTATGGTGAGGTGAGATTCGCGATTCACGGAGAAGTGTTCCCACTCCACTCGTGATTCCAGCGCGCGATTAACAGTCTCCAGAAAATTGTCGCAATGCGCCTGGATGTGGAAGCCAATCAGGTCGGCCCCCAGCAGGCCTTGCAGCAGCTCGCGTTGCCACGGACAAATTCCGAAGGCTTCTGGATTAGGCCACGGGATGTGCCAGAAGATTGCCACCCGTGCGTCCGGCCGCTCCTTCTTGATCAATTGTGGCAACAAGGCAAAGTGGTAATCCTGGATGAGAAGTACCGGGTGTTCCGTGCCCTCCATCTCTTCCAGCACGGCTTTGGCAAACTTGCGGTTGACTGCCTGATAATACTCCCAATCGGCGGCCCGGAAGATCGGCCGGGTATGGGCGATGTGGCACAGTGGCCACAGACCTTCGTTCGAGAAACCGTAATAGTAGCCTTCTTCCTCGTTCTTATTGAGCCACACTCGGCGCACGGTGTACTTGGGATCGTCGGGCGGAGCCTGCAGCCGGTCGTGCTTGTCTGCCGTTTCTCTATCGGCGCTGCCGCTGCCGTGCGCGATCCATGTGCCGTCGCAGGCCCGCAAGATCGGTTCCAGGGCAGTCACCAATCCGCTGGCCGGGACCACAACCCTTATGGTCTTGCCATCCTTGGTGTGCATATAAGGCTCGCGATTGGAGACCACGAAAAGGCGGCTGGAATCAAGCTTGCCGCGCACGTGCACCGCCAGCCTTTCCGGCGTCCAGGTGGATTCGGCGGCTTCGCGCAGGCGGGCTTCTTTAGCTGCCGATTCCCGGGCCGCGGCCAGGCTTTCCACCAGGGTTCGAACCTCCCGCCGCAGGGGCATGAACAGATCATGTTCCGGAGCGTCCAGGCGGCCTGGCACCTTACCTGTGCGCAGGGCCCTCATCCATTGCGCCGTCTTGGCAATTGGCCGCGAGATGCTCCAGCGGACGATCAGCAGGGCGATCAGCACCACCAGTGCCGCCTCCACCGAGGGCCGCAGAAACGCATGCCGCCAGAAACTTACGCTGCGCATGTCCAGGCTGCTCGCGTCGTGAATCAACACCAGCGTGCCGGCCACGTCGTCGCGCACCAACAGAGGAAGGTCGTAAACGTATAGGTAACTGGAATCGACGCGCAGGAATCGTCCCGCCGCGGAGGTTGTGGTCAGCTGGCTGGGTACAAAGTTTTGTCCGGGAAAACGGTCGCTGAGACCGGACGTCATGGCAATCGGAGCCGAGCGTAAATCGTAAACCACAATTCCCGTCACATGTTCCCGGTTGCCGAAGCGGTCGACAATTCGCTGCAGCTCCAGCCTGGACCCCTTCGCCAGGTGAGGCTCAACGCTCTCCTGGAGGCTTTCTGCGAGCAGTTCCGTGCGTCTGCGGAGGTCGCGCTTTTCCGCCCGGTACTGGAAGTTGGAAAAGGCGAATGCCACCACTGCCAGCACTGCAACCAGCGAACCAACGAGGCGAAAATTCAGTCGCATGCGTCTCCGTTCCCTGTTCTCGCAACGCTCAGAAAGCGAATACTCCGCTTCCCGGCCAGGCTCCCCTTTTTGAGAAGTCTATTCCAAAGCATATGTCGAAAGCCTAAAACAAAAGCTGCGGATCGCGCGGTTAATCTGATTGGCGAAGTGGAGGTAAATCAATGATGGCTCGTTAGATGATATCAATTTTTTTGAGGTTGCCTTAACTCGCCGGCTAAGGTGAACCACAAAATCTTTCTCTCGAAAAACCCGAATTTCATAATTGCCCCAAGACTGCCAAGCAAGATCGCCAAGAAAATCCAAATTGAAAGCACTCGTTGCAGCGCCAGCTTCAATTTCGGCGAGCAATGGTTGGCAATCTTGTTGTTCGCGTCCATTCGCACGCATTCACCGCCTAGATTCTGATCTGCGGCCATCAGATGAATCTGCGGCAAAAACATTCTCGACGGTTGTACAATTTAGAACCGAACCTGGAGTAAAGCCATGTCCAGCAGCACCTCCCTCGAATTAAAGCCTTGTCCTTTGTACATCAACGGGAAGCCGGTAATCTCCCGCGGAACCAAGGACGTCCAGTACAATCCCGCATCCGGCGAGGCCGTAGCCGAAATTCCGCGTAGCACGCCGGAAGAGATCGCCTCCGCGGTGGAGGCCGCCCACCTGGCCTTTCCTGCCTGGAGCAAGACCCCGGTCATCCAGCGTTGCAAGGTGCTCCTTAAGTACCGCGAGGTCTTGGAGGCGCACGCCCAGGAGATGATCGCTTTGATTACGGAGGAGAACGGAAAGACCCTGGCGGAAGCCCGCGGATCGTTCGATCGTGGGATCGAGTGCATCGAGTTTGCCTGCGGTGCGCCCACTCTCATGATGGGCGATACCCTGGAGCAGGTCGGCACCAGCGTGGACGGCTGGTCCACTCGCAACCCCGTCGGTGTCTGCGTGGGCATCACGCCCTTCAATTTTCCCTGCATGGTGCCGCTGTGGATGTTTCCCATGGCCATTGCCTGTGGCAATACCTTCGTCTTGAAGCCCTCCGACCGAGTGCCCCGCACCGCTTTCCGGCTGGTCGAGCTGGCATACGAGGCGGGATTGCCTCCCGGTGTGCTCAATCTGGTGCACGGCGCCAAGGAAGCGGTGGACTGCCTGCTGGCCGACCCGCGTGTGCAAGCTGTATCTTTCGTCGGATCCAGCGCCGTGGCCCGCTACATCCATCAAACCGCATCCAGCCACGGCAAACGCGTGCAGGCTCTGGGCGGCGCGAAGAACCACTCCGTCGTCCTGCCCGATGCGGAGATGAAATCAACCGTCGCCGCAATCATGGGCTCCGGGTTTGGCTGCGCCGGCGAGCGCTGCTTAGCCACCAGTGTGGTCGTGGCCGTCGGCGAGGCCGCTGACCCCCTGGTCAAGGAGCTGCTCAACGCCGCCGATCATCTCGCCGTAGGCGATGGCTGCCAGCCAAAGACGCAGATGGGTCCGGTGATCAACGCCGAGGCCAAGAAGCGCATCCTGAACTACATCGAGATGGGCGAGAAAGAAGGCGCCACGCTGGCCCGCGACGGCCGCAAAGACCCCGTGGCCCGCTCCGCAGGCTATTTTGTCGGCCCCACCATCTTCGATCGCGTCAATCCCGATTCCCGCATTGCCAAGGAAGAAATTTTCGGCCCGGTGCTCTCCGTGATTCGCGTGAAGACCTTGAAAGAGGCTCTTGCCGTCGTCGATCGTTCCGAGTACGGCAACGCGGCTTCCATTTTCACCCGCTCCGGAGCCGCCGCCCGCGAATTCTCCCAGAACGTATCCGCCGGCATGGTGGGAATCAACGTAGGCGTGCCCGCCCCCGTGGCATTCTTCCCCTTCACCGGCTGGAAGAACTCGTTCTTCGGCGATTTGCACGCCCTGGGCAAAGACTCGGTGCGTTTCTACACCGAACAGCGAGTCGTTACCTGCCGGTGGCCTGACTAGATTTCGAAGGATGAGTCCAACGTCCATCGTGTCCATGAAGTCCACTTCGTCCATCAAGTCCACCGGCCGCACATATTCTGTTACCATTCTTCGCGATCATTGCACCGGCGTGATTGTTAGCGCAAAGGAGCAAAATCATAGAACGCAGAAACATATTGAAAGGCGCGGGAACCGTTGCCGCGCCGGCTGCCTCAAGGGGATTGACCATGGGACATGCAGAAAGCAGTTCGCAGGGCGCGCAGCATCCTCGGGGCATGGCGCGCGGCCTCACGCTGCTGCACATGCGCCGCAACGGCGAGTACCGGCTGGGGGTGAAGACCGAGAAGGGCGTCCTGGACGTTCCCGAAGGTGCCCGGTTGCTCCACCTGCCCGCCCCGGCAACCATGGACGATCTGCTGCAGAACGAAGACGGTCCCAGCCTCAATGCCCTGGTAGAAGCGGCCCTGAAATCCAGCGCGGCCCACAGCGCGTTCATCAAGGAAGAAAGCATCGAATACGCCCCGCTGGTGACACGGCCGGAGAAGGTCGTCTGCGTCGGCTTGAATTATCGCAGGCATGCCCAGGAGATTGGCGCACCCATTCCTAAGGCGCCGGTGCTTTTCAGCAAATTCAACGTCGCGCTCAACCGCCACAACGGTACTATCAAGCTGCCGGTGGAAGTGGCCACAAAGTTTGATTACGAAGTCGAGCTGGTGATCATCATCGGCAAGGAAGCCAGGAACATCAGCGAAGCGGACGCGCTCTCCTGTGTGGCCGGCTATTGTACGGGCAACGACTTCACGGCGCGCGACCTGCAACTGGAAACCGGCGGCCAGTGGCTGATCGGCAAAACCCCCGACCAGTTCGCTCCCCTGGGGCCGTACATGGTAACCGCCGAGCAGATTGATCCCGACAACCTCAAGCTTGAGTGCCGCGTCAACGGCGAGACCCGCCAGTCATCGAGCACCAGCGACTTCATCTTCAACAGCCCGCAAATGATCAGCTACATCTCCAGGCACATCACCCTGCGCCCCGGCGACATCATTTTTACCGGCACGCCCGAAGGCGTGATCCTGGGAAAGCCAAAGGACCAGCAAGTGTGGCTGAAAGCCGGCGACAAGATCGCCTGCAGTCTGGAAAAGCTAGGCGAGCTCCGCTTCAACCTGGTGTAGTGGTGGTAGAGAAAAAAGCCTGAGCAAGAGTGGCGCATGCCGGCCGAAGGAACTTCGGATGTTGCTGAAAAAAGGGACCAAGAGATAATTTTGGTAATTTCGCTCAAACTCTGTTTCCAATCCGCGTTCCTTCGCGTAAATCCGCGGTAAGGGTTCTCCCCTCACGGAGAAACCAGGCCATTGCGTATCGCGTAGTGCACCAGGTCCACGATCGACGTAATCCCCAGTTTGCGCATGATCGACGCCCGATGAGTTTCCACAGTCTTCACGCTGATGCCCAGAGTCGCCGCCACTTCCTTGTTGCTGCGAGCCTCCGCCAGGAGCTGGACGATCTCGCGCTCCCTTGACGTCAGGATGCCGGCAGCCGAGCCATCTTCGCCGGAGAGCTCGCCCAGCCGTAGGAATCCCTCCAACACCCTTTCCGCAACTTCCGAGGTAAAGAACGGCTTGTGGCGGGAGACCGCCTCTACGGCGTTGAGCAGCTGCGAGGAAACGTCGGACTTCAAAACGTAGCCCCGTGCTCCCGCCGCCAGTAAATCCCGGACAAATTGTTCGTTCTCGTACATGGAGAACACCAGCACCTCGGTTTCCGGAACTTCTTTCCTGATATGGCGGGTGGCTTCCAGGCCGTTGAGCTCGGGCATGCTGAGATCCAGGATTGCCAGGTTGGGCTTGAGCTTGACCGCAAGGGCAACTGCTTCGCGGCCATTGCGCGCCTCGCCGCAGACCTGCCAGTCAGGCCGGGTTGCGAGAAGGGAGCTCAACCCGCGCCTCACGACTTCGTGGTCGTCGGCAAGAAGAATACGAATCACATATACCCCTCACGCAGCAGTTTCGCAGCCTGCTTCCGAATCGTTTTCCTTCAGGGGGATCGTTGCCCTGACCAGCGTCCCGGGATTGGCCGGCTTGATCTCCAGGGTGCCGCGCAACTCGCGAATCCGTTCTTGAATTCCGGCCAGCCCGCCTCCTGTTGTCCAATAGCCTTCTTCCCCGGAGGGGACGCGGGGCATTCCTTTCCCCTGGTCCCTGATCTCGAGAACCACGTGTTGTGGGTTCTTGCACAAGGCAACAGTAGCCGTGGCGCTCCGAGCGTGGCGGTGAATATTGCTCAGCGCCTCTTGCGCCACCCGGAAGAGCGCGTTCTCCACCTTCGACGGCATGCGTCCGGCCTGTGAAGGAATTACCAGGTGCACCCGGATGCTGCTCCGCTTGCAGAACCCGTCGACGTAGGAGCACAGCGCGGGTATGAAATCGTGGCCGTCTTGAACCGGAGGGCGCATGAGATAAGAGATCGTGCGCACCTCCTGCATGCACTCCCTGCCCAGCGCCACAGTCTCCGCCACCATCTCCTGGATTCTCCGCGCGCTGCCCTCGTTCTCCAGGAGCGCCTTCAGGCCCGCCAGGTTCAAATTGATAGCCAGGAGCCGCTGCACCGTGCTGTCGTGAAGTTCTCGGGCAATCTTTCTGCGCTCCTCTTCACGCGACTG
>Ga0126378_10002572_pt1 | contig 13462 bp, 11 predicted proteins | sample PanSoiMetPlot_23_FD_92587 | JGI IMG/M metagenome (GOLD analysis project Ga0126378, IMG submission 92587) | Tropical forest soil microbial communities from Panama - MetaG Plot_23 | ecosystem: Environmental > Terrestrial > Soil > Tropical forest > Bulk soil | place: Panama | collected 2016-02-17 | reverse complement strand
ACCGGTCGGTCAGCTCATCCCGCACGGCAGGTATGTCGATCGGGGCATCGATCGAGGCGATCCGCGTGTAGGCCTCGAGCCGCAGCCGCTCGCCCGTTATGTATTCGTGCGGGATGTGGGCGTCCACCGGTAGCTCGATCCGGACCTCGGCCCGCTCGGCCGGGCCGTCGCCGCGCAGTTCCCGGACCGCCTCGCCAATCATCTTCACGTACAGGTCGAATCCGACGGCGGCGACGTGCCCCGACTGCTCGCCGCCGAGCAGGTTACCGGCCCCGCGGATCTCCAGATCCTTCAGCGCGATGTGCAGGCCAGCGCCGATCCCCGTGTGCTGCTGAAGCGTCGCGAGCCGCTCGTGCGCGGTCTCGGTCAGCGGTTTCTCCGGCGGGTACAGGAAATAGGCGTAGCCGCGCTCGCGGCCACGGCCTACCCGCCCGCGTAGCTGATGGAGGTCCGGCAGCCCATACGCGTCAGCGCGGTCCACGATGAGCGTGTTCGCGTTCGGGATATCGAGACCCGACTCGACGATCGTGGTGGAGACCAGGACGTCGAACTCGCGATCGATGAACCCGCTCATCACCTTCTCCAGGGTGTGCTCGTTCATCTGGCCGTGGCCGACCCCGATCCTCGCCTCTGGCACAAGATCGCCCAGCCTGGCGGCGACCTTGTTGATCGACGACACCCGGTTGTGCACGAAGAACACCTGGCCATCGCGCAGCAGTTCACGCCGGACCGCTGCGGCGATCTGCTTCTCGTCATACGGCGCGACCGAGGTCAGCACCGGATGCCGCTCCTCCGGTGGAGTCAAGATCGTGGACATCTCCCTGATTCCGGAGATCCCCATCTCTAGCGTGCGCGGTATCGGCGTCGCGGACATGGCGAGCACGTCCACCTCGGTGCGCAGTTGCTTGAGGTACTCCTTGTGCTCGACCCCGAAGCGCTGCTCCTCATCGATGATCAGCAGGCCTAGCCGGGCAAACCGCACCTCGGGTGACAACAGCCGGTGCGTGCCGATCACGATGTCGACCTTGCCAGACGCCAGGCCGTCGAGGGTGTCGGCGACCTCGGCCGCCGACTGGAACCGCGACATCGCCCGCACTGTGACCGGGAACGGAGCGTACCGCTCGCTGAAGGTGGTGAAGTGCTGTGCCGACAGCAACGTCGTCGGCACCAGCACGGCCACCTGCATCCCGTCCTGCGCAGCCTTGAAGGCGGCGCGAACTGCGATCTCGGTCTTGCCGTAGCCGACGTCGCCGCAAATAAGCCGGTCCATCGGCACGGCGCGCTCCATGTCGGCCTTGACCTCTTCGACGGCCGCGAGCTGGTCCTGCGTCTCGACATACGGGAAGGCGTCTTCCAGCTCGCGCTGCCATGGAGTGTCGGGCCCGTATTGGTGCCCAGGGGACGCCATCCGGGCCTGGTACAGCCGGATCAGGCCAGCGGCTATGTCGCGGACCGCCTTGCGTGCGCGCCCCTTGGCCTTGACCCAGTCCGCGCCGCCCAGCCGGTGCAGGGCGGGCGCCTCGCCGCCGGTGTACCTGGTCACCTCGTCGAGCTGGTCGGTGGGCAGGTATAGCCGATCCGGCGGCTGCCCGCGCTTGCTCGGCGCGTACTCGATCACCAGATAGTCCCTGGTCGCGCCCTGCACTGTGCGGCTCGTCATTTCCAGATAGCGGCCAACGCCATGCTGTTCGTGCACGATGTAATCACCTGGCGTCAGCTGCAGCGGATCGATGCCGCCCCGTCGCCGGCTCGGCATGCGATGCGACTGCCGCGTGCCCGTCCTCGTGCCCGCGAGGTCCTGCTCAGCGAGGACGACGAGCCTGACCGCTGGCCAGACGAAGCCAGACTCAAGCAGCCCGGTCGTCACGTGAGCCAGGCCTGCTTCGGGAGAGCCGGTCAGATCGCCCTCCCGCGCGCCCAGCCCGTCACCGCGCAGCAGTTCGGCGAGCCGTCTTGCCGGACCGTGTCCCTCAGTAACCAGCACCACGCGCCAGTCATCGCCAAGCCAGCCGTGAATGTCGGCCAGTGCCCGGCCCGTGTCACCGCGGTAGCCCGGTGCAGGTACCGCCGCTATCGGGAACGCGCCCGGCTCGCCACCACCCTCGAGGGAAACTTCCGGTCCGCCTGCCGCATTGACCTCGTTTGCGCTGGCCGGAGCAAAGGGCGTCACGGTCCACCAGGCCAGCTCAGCGGCTGCCGCCGCCGCCCGTGCCTCGGCGATCGGCCTGATGGCCGCCTCGCCGAGATCGATCGGAACCTGACCGCCCGCCGCAGCGGCTACCCACGACGCTTCGAGAAACTCCTGGCTGGTGCGCACTAGGTCACTGGCACGCGCCCGGATCCGCTCCGGGTCGCACGCGACGATCTTGCTGCCGTGCGGCAGGTAATCGAGCAGCAGCTCCATCCCGTCGGTCAGCGCCGGGGCGAGCGCCTCCATGCCCTCGACAGTGATGCCCTCGGCCATCTTGCCGAGAATGTCCTGCAGCCCGGGCCATTCGGACGCGAGCTGGCGGGCGCGGTCGCGCACGGAGGGCGTCAGCAGCAGCTCACGGCACGGTGGCGCCCACAACCCGTCGCGTGCGACAGCGAGGCTGCGCTGGTCGGAAGCCTTGAAGTAACGGATCTCCTCGACTTCGTCGCCCCAGAACTCGGCCCGGAGCGGATGCTCCTCCGTCGGCGGGAACACGTCCAGCAGGCCGCCGCGCACCGCCATCTCGCCGCGCCTCTCGACGATCTCAACGCGCGCGTATCCGATGTCGACAAGCCGCGAGATGACGTCGTCCATGCTCGCGCTCTGGCCGGTCACCAGCTTGACAGGCGTCAGCTCGCCGAGGCCACTGACCATCGGCTGCAGCAGGCTGCGGACTGGCGTCGAGACGACCTGCAGTGGCCCCGATCGCGCATCAGCCGGATCAGGATGCGCCAGTCTGCGCAAGACGGCGAGCCGCTGGCCCGACGTATCCGAACGAGGCGACAGTCGCTCGTGTGGCAGCGTCTCCCAAGCCGGGAAGTAGCCGACCTGATCCTCGCCGAGCAGGGACCCGGCCGCGGACGCGAGTTCTTCGGCCTCACGAGCCGTCGCGGTTACCGCGAGCGTGACAGCGCGCCGTGAATCGCCTACGCCTGGATCAGCGGCGCCCCCGCCGCCGACGCCGCCGGCTGGCACCGCGCCCGCGAGGGCAGCCACGAGCAGCGGCCGCAGGGATGGCGGCGCGATCAGGTCGCCCCCGAGCGGTGGCAATTCGGCCGCTTGTTCCAGCGCTCGGCGAAGTTCGGGGTCAGTGTGGACGACGGGCAAGAGGCCGGAGAGGCTCATCGGATCCCTTCGTAGGCAGCACGAAAGGCCCGCTCCGAGCGGCACTGGAACTGCTGCAGTGACAGCAAGGCGGTGCGCCTGCACGGCGGCGGGATGGTCTTAGCTTACGGCCCCACGCGGCACGGGCACGCAACAACCGGGCGCATCTCCGGTGCGTCGGCAACCTGGTAACGGTTAATGACCACGCGGCCAATTGGCACCCAAATCAACTACGGATGGTATTCGAACCACTACGCTATGGCTTTGTGAGACCAGTAGACGGGCTCGCCGGTCTTGACTCCGCCACGGGCGGCTCGAGTTCGCATGGCAAGCACAGGGCGGCCTCCTCGGGCGGTCGCCGGTTGGCACAGGCGCGACCCGAACGCATCGCGCCGACGGACGAGGTTGGTGTCTTCACCAAGTTCGCCGCGGATTATGCAGCCGAGCACCGCGGTCGCACGATCACGTTCCTGCAGGCAGGGTGCGCCACGGCAGGGCCCGAGCTGGACGTGGACACCCTGGTCAAGGCCGCGCCAGGGCTGGTCATCAACCGAGTTGACGACGATAACCCGATCGTGCGTGAGGTCGCGGCCGGCCGCCCCGAACTGACTTCGGTTGCGTTCGCCGAGCTCAGGACCCTGACGCTGGCGCCGCGGTCGGTCGACCTCATCCAGTGCTCGCTGCTCCTGCACCGCATCAGCAACGCCGAGCTAGTCCTTGACCGGCTTGTAGCGGGCCTGCGCCCGGGCGGTCTGCTCTTCTTGCGGACCGCCGACAGGGACACTGCGGCCGGGGTCTTGGACCGGAAGCTGCCGCGATTCGCGCGGGAGTTTGCCTGGCAGGCCGCGCATCCTGGTGAGCCGGGCCCATTCCCCGCCTGTTACGAGCCGATCGCGTCTGGGCGCGGCATCGAGTCGTTCGTAGTGAGGCGCGGCCTCGCAATCGCGCACCGGCAGGCGTACAGCGCCGAGCAGAGCGCCGGGAACCCAGAACCATTGCTGCTGCTGAAGCGATTGATCCGGCGCCTATCCCGGGCCAGCCGGGGCGCTGCCTACGACGAGCTGCGATACGTCATCCGCAAGCCAGAAGACCGGTACGCCAGGGTCCTATCCGACTAACAGCACCAAACTCCGCACGAGACCGATCTTGGCCGCGACACTGCACCAGTTTCGCTGGCCACAAACCTGGGCAAACCAGCATCCAAGATCGGCTAGAACCGCGCAATGTCAGCACTGGCCGGCGCCGGCTGCTAGCGGTGGGATCCTTACGCGCGCGTGTAGCCTCAGGGCATGCCAGGTCGACGGGCCTGAGTTGCCGAGCGCGCCGTAGGAGGAGACCGTGACCGCTGAAGCTGAGGCGGTGTCACCGGCCGACCTCAGCTCGCTGCCGACCTGCGCGCTCACCGCTCCACAGCTTGGCGATCTCGAGCTGCTGTTGAACGGTGCACTCGCGCCGCTGACCGGCTTCATGACGGTTGCGGACGCAACGGCCGTAGCTGACGGCTGGCGACTGGCCGACGGCACCCCGTTCCCGGTCCCGATCACGCTGGACGTGCCCGCTACGGTGCGGGCTGCGGAAACGCCGACCGACCGGATCTTGCTGGCCGACCCGGAAGGCACGCCGATCGCCGTCATGGCGATCGAGGAGCGGACAGCGTTGGATGGGCCCGGCGAACTGGTCCGGCTGGCCGGCCCGGTCGCCTCGAACCGGCCGCCCGAGCACGGGCCGTTCCGTCGCCTGATGCTGAGTCCGGCCGCGGCGCGGGCGAAGCTCGGCGACCGGCCGGTCCTGGCGTTCGCTACCCGGGGTCCGCTGAGTAGCCGCCAGATTGGCCAGGTCAAACACGTGGCGGGCCAGCTCAAGGCGCAGGTGCTCATCCTGCCGCTGGTGAGCGGCCACGCCGCCGTCGTCGGCTCGCCGCAAGCGCTGATCAGGTCCGTCCTGGCCGCGATGACAAGCCTGCCAGCCGATTCGCTGGTCGTGCCGGTGCCGCTGCCGCGGCGCGCGGGCGCGACGGACAGCGCCACTGGGCGCGCTGGCGAGCTAGTCCTGAGCGGCCGGGTTGCCTCTACCTACGGCGCCACACACCTGATGGTCGAGGGGTCTGTTCCGCGAGCAGTCGACGTGCCCGCGGGCGCGGACCTGGCCGCCTGCGCGCGGATCCCGATGCTTCCGGCCGGGGATTGGGCCTACGACCGGCGCGCCGAAGTGTGGCGGCCGCACGCGCTGATCGAGGGCGGTACCGAGCGCGAAGATCTGACCGCTGATCAGCTCGGCGACCTACTCGACGCCGGAAGCGAGATCCCGGACTGGGTGCTGCCAGCCGCTGTCGCGCGTGAACTGCGGCGCGTGCGCAAGCCGCGCTCCGAGCGCGGCATCGTCCTGTTCCTGACTGGCTTGTCAGGGTCGGGCAAGTCGACGATCGCCAGGGACCTGGCTGACGTCTTGGCGGAGCGCAGCGATCGGCAGGTTTCGCTGCTGGATGGCGATCTGGTGCGCCAGCTGCTGTCAGCGGGCCTGTCTTTCTCTCGGGCGGATCGTGACCTCAACATCGCCCGGATCGGCTTTGTCGCCGCCGAGATCGCGCGACACGGGGGCATCGCGATCTGCGCGCCGATAGCGCCGTTCGCCGCAGCGCGCGCCCAGGTGCGGCGGATGGTGAACGAGGTCGGCGATTTCTTCCTGATCTACGTGGCGACGCCGGTCGAGGTGTGCGAAGCGCGCGATCGCAAGGGTCTGTACGCCAAGGCGCGTGCTGGCCTGATCAGTCAGTTCACCGGCGTGTCAGATCCGTACGAGGAACCCGCCGACGCCGAACTCGTCGTCGACACCTCGGTAATGAGCCGGGCCGACGCGGTCCAGACGGTACTGGGCATGCTGACATCCGGCGGCTGGCTGGCTGACCAGCCCGCGATCGGCCGCTAGTCGACGTCCTCGACCTTCGTGCCCTCGTCGAGTTTGGCGTTGAAGCTGTCGATCTTGGCAGTGAGCGAGGTCGACATCCTGTCGCGCAGCCTGGACAGCACGGGCAGGCTGATGATCGAGCTGATCACCAGCGCGACGATGATCAGCGTGAAGCCATGGACCCCGAACAGCGCGAGTACCAGCGCGACCGCGAAGAACATGAGCAGCCGCAGCAGCGTGTAGGCGATTGTCGCGCGCATGATGTTCGAGGTTAGTGCACATTCGGGCTAGCTAACCGCTCGGTACCTGCTCACGACCGCCTCCCTGGCTCTTGACTGAGACCTTGACGCACCGCTTGACTGGTGCAGACAGACGGAATTTCCTGAATCAAGGGATAAAACCTCTGTTTGTGGCCAACTTGGCGAGTTTCTGCCACACTTGGGGCGGATACTCAGGACCAGGGAGTAGAACACGATGGACGGCAACAGTGAGCGCCTGCTCACTCCGGGGGAAGTAGCCGCGCTTTTCCGAGTAGACCCGAAGACAGTGACACGCTGGGCCGCATCCGGTCGGATTAGCAGCATTCGCACGCCAGGCGGTCATCGCCGGTTCCGCGAGACCGAGGTGCGCGAGCTGCTGGACGGCGACGCAACGGGCTCCCGGCAGCGCTGACTCCTCCTAGCCTGCGCCCCCGCCCGCGTCAGCCGGTCCGCGTCAGCCGGTCCGCATCGGCCGGCCAGCGCAGTCGGCCGCGTTAGTCGGCCGCACCGGTCGCTCGCGTCAGTCGGCGCCGTTGTGCCAGCCGCCATCCGCGCCGTGCCGCGCAAGGTAGTCAAGAAATTCCCGGCGTAGTGGCTCGTCGCCGTCCTGCCAGCGTTCGCGTCGCGCCTGGTCATCCTGCTCGGTGATGGCCTCGGCGGCAAGTCGCGAATAGTCGGCATGATCAGGGCCGATCTCGACGCACGCATCACCGATGAGGCGGCCGTCGGCGACGGCGTACTCGGGTACGAGCAGGTTGCCACTTGCTAGCCGGATCACAAACATCGCTGACTGGACCTCATCACATGCCATATCGCACGTTGAAATAGAGCATCACATCAAGCGCCGTCCTAGTGTCGCCAGACAGCATCTCAACAAGGGCAGGCCGCTGGCTCGAGGCAATGGCCGCGAATGCGTCGGCGAAGAACTCCCGGCGACCGACTGACTCGACGTGCCGGTGGAACTCGCTGGCGATGTACGGCAGGCACCGCTCGTAGAGCGCGCGAAAGCCGGCCGAGTCGGACTGCCACTGACCGCCTGCCCCGTCGATATCGTCGAGCGCATGCCCAACCTCATGGCACATCACGTCTGGGGTTGGTGATGGTCGCGAGCCCACGACAATCTTCCGATCGCCGTAGGCGCCGGCACACGCGTCCCACGTCGCCCGCCCGGAGGGCAGTGGCACCCCTTTCAGTTCGCCCATGTCATCGAGGTCGGGCACGCCTCCGGCCCCAACATGAATCGCATCGAGCCCGACCGCCAGTTTCTCCTTGACGAGCAGCGGCAGCGCCGCGAGGCGGTTGACCGCGGTGACGGCTTGGGCCGAAGGTTCCTCGTCCTCCGCCCACTCACGGATCAGTACCTTCTCCAGGAGGCCGCAATTCCGCCGACCCGCTGCCGCCTGGCTAGGACGCGCTGTCGCATACCAGGGCTGCGCGCTCTGCGTCCCGGCCGCGGGGCGTAGCGCGGCAGCGTGGCCGGACGCAGCCGTATCGCGCGCGACGGCGGCACGGACCGCTTGACCCGGGGCCGCCCGTCCGGAAGCCGCCCGTCCGGAAGCCGCCTGGCCCGCGGCCGCCTGCCCGGCGGCCGCCTGCCCGGTCGGTCGAGGCGCAATCCTGATCGCCGCCCTGGCCATGCCCTGCGCGGGCGCATGCGGCTGCCGCTGCCTTGCTAGTTGGCCCGGGTCAGGCGGGCTTACGGGCCCGGGATCCTGAGCGGCTGCCGGCACAGTTCTCGCGCGCTGCTGGATATGGCCGACCTTGCGATGGGAGCCGCGGATAACCCCCGGCTGGTCACGCCGCAGCCACCAGCCGCTACCGCGAAATAACCGCAGCTTCATGGCCTTGACCCCCGATGTGCGCAATGTCACGCGCAGATACGCGCGCCCGCGACGTCAGGTTATGACATGGTTCGGCGCTGTGTCAGCTAGATGTAACCCAACGTCACCAGGAGGTTGCACCGCCTGCTGGCTCGATCGTTGGTAGGCCGCCAGCGGTCACGATCTGGTACGGCGGTGACAGATGTTGCATTTCATGACCGAGCACCGCGTCTAGAACGCTAGGCTGCGGACCATGTGGCTAGCTTGCGCACTGATTATCCTGCTTACTGTCGGTTTCGTGCTTCCGTGCATGCTCGACATCACGACAACGACGGACTCTGAGTTCATGGTCTTCAGCAAGGGCACGTGGCTGTTGATCGTCGGGGCATTTTGGGTGTTCGGTGCGGTGGCATGGCTCGCTGTGGGTCGGCCGCACCGCCTGGGCTTCCGGCGCCTGTCCAGCCCGTATCCGGCCGGTGGGTACGGCCCGGCGGACGCTCTGCTGAGGCACCCCGCTGCACAGGCAGCAGCCGGCTACGGTGACGTCCCCGGTGGTACCGACATGGTATTCACGCCCCGGCCGCTAGGGCCAGATGACGATCCAGACTTCCTGCTCGAGCTCGACCGCAGGATCCGCGAAGCTCGCGACGAGTCGTTATCACCCGCTTGACAATGGCGGCCGCCGGCGCTGAGGCTACCTGGCCCGACCCCGGCTTCAAGAGGATGCAGGTTTCCTCGTCGGTCGATCACATGCCCGCATAAGAGTGCAGGCCGGTGATGAACAGGTTCACGCCAATCACGTTGAACATCAGGCACAGGAAGCCGGCTAGCTGGATCCAGCCGGCCCGGCGGCCGCGCCAGCCTGCCGTGGCCCTAGCGTGCAGGAACATCGCGTAGACCACCCACGTAATGAACGACCAGGTCTCCTTGGGATCCCAGCCCCAGTACCGGCCCCAGGCGTGGTCGGCCCAGATAGCGCCGGCGATCACGCCGAACGTCCAGACCGGGAAGCCGAACAGGATGCTGCGGTAGGACAGCCGGTCTAGGACCGCGGGCCCCGGCAAGTGCCGCAAGATGCCCGCAGGCCAGGACGGCTTGCCCGCGGCGAGGCGGCGCTGGCTCCGGTCCGCAATCAAGTACAGCGTGGTCACCACAACGCCGAAAATGAACAGGCCAATGGACACGATCATGGCGGTCACGTGGATCGCGATCCAGTACGACTGGAGCGCGGGCACCAGCGAGCCGACCGGCGTGTACAGAACGGTCAGGTCCACGCCAAGCCCAAACACGATCGGCACCAGCACAAAGACGCCCATGTAGTAGGCCCGGTACCAGAGCGACGCGGCCACGAGGACCAGCACCGCCATGCACGTGAAGGCCGCAATGAACTCATACATGTTGCCCCACGGCACCCGGTCCTCCGCGATGCCGCGCGTCAAGATCGCGGCGACGTGCACCGCGACGCCTACGCACGTCAGCGAGAACGCCAGCCGGAGCCAGAAGCCGGACGGCCAGCGGCTCGCAGGCTTGCTCGTCACGACATCGACAGGCGGGCGATTCCTGCCGGTGGTCGTCGCCGAGCCCGCGGCTGCGGCCGGGCCTCTGGCGGCCGGGCCCCCGCCGCCCGCGCCTACTAGCTCCGGTACGGCTACCTCAGCGGGCTCCGTCGCCCCAGCCAGCACGCGGTGCTTTGCGAAGGCGAGGTCGCACGCGTAACACAGCATCGCGATCGCGTAGATGATCACGGTGCCGAGCAGCAGTCCGTTGCTGGTGCTAGCCGCAGCTGTGTTGATGGGCATCGAGCCTCACTCTCCGTCCGGGCCGGTCAGCGCTACTTCGTGGGGATCCACGTCGGCTCCTGCGGTCTCGGCTTCTCCTGAGTCGCGGTCGGGTTCCGCCAACGCCTCTGGCGCGGCGCCTGACGTGCCGGCCTGCTCCGCCCGGAGCAGCTGAGCCAGTTCAGCGAATTCGCTCTCGAAGCCGCCCGCTGCATCCGACCTGGCAAGTCCGCCGAATGTCACCGTGGCGCGACCGTCGGCCGCTGGCACCGCACGGACGAACACGCGCCGCCGTCGCACCAGGAATGACAAGATCAGCCCGGCCAGGGCAGCGAAGCCCGAAATGAGCGCGGGCATCTGGCCAGGGTCGTAGGTGATGGCCAGGCTGATCCACTGCTGGTAGCCGAGGTAGGTGACGGTGCCAAGGCCGTTCGGCAACGTCATGGACTGGCCGGCGGCCAGCGGCCTGGCCGCCATCCGCAGCTGGTGCAGGCCCTTGGTGTCGAGCTGATAGACCGACTGCGCCTCGCCAGAGTTCATCCCGAGGTTTCCGCTGAAGCCGATCAGGCTCAGCCGGGGATTCAGCGCCGACGGGAACGCGGACTCCAGCGTGCCGGCGGCATCCACCGCAGACGGCAGGAACACCCCCGCGAAGCCAAGCTGCGCTGGCCTCGCATCCGGCACCTTGACCACGCCTTCTGAGGTCATAGTGCTCTGGTCCACAGGAATGAAGGGAACGGGGCCGTCCCACCGCACGGTTCCGGTGCCGTCGGTGACCCTGACAACGGGGGCGTAACCGTGGCCAATCAAGTACACACTGACGCCGTCGACGACGAGCGGGTGGTTCACCCGCAGCGCGTAGTGGCGCACGGGCGCGCCTGGCTGCGTCTGATAGCTCAGTCCCGCGTTGTAGGACAGCGGCTGATCAAGCTCAGGTCCCGACGTCACGTATTGCGCGTGGAAGTTCTGGAGGTTGATCGAGAAGGGCTGGAGATTGCCTGGACCGACAAGTCGCCCTGGCCGGAATACGTCCAGGGCGGTCGGCGTGTTGGCGAAGCCCTGGCCGACGATCAGGAGCCGGTTGGCCTTGTAGCCGAAGACGCCGCCGAGGCCCACCGAGAACAGCAGGACGAGCAACGCGATGTGGAAGAGCAGGTTGCCCAGCTCGCGCAGGTAGCCCTTCTCGGCCGATACCCAGCCGTCCCCGGTGTGCAACCGGAACCGGCGGCGCCTGAGCAGCGCGGCCGCGGACTCGATCGCGCTGGCTGGCGTTAGTTCGGTGGTATAGCTGGCGCTGGACGGCAGCCGAGCGAGATTGCTCGGAGCCCGGGGCGGGCGCTGCCGGGCTGACCCCACGAGCCGGACTGTTCGCGGCAGCACGCAGCCGGCCAGGGACGCGAACAGCAGGATGTAGATCGCCGCGAACCACGGCGCCGCGAAGACATTGAACAACGACAGCCGGTTCAGGATGGGCGCCAGCGCGGGGTGCGACTGGTAGTACTGGGTGACCGCAGCGGGATCGATGCCTTCCTGCGGCAGCATCGAGCCCGGCACGCTCGCGAGAGCGAGCAGGAAGAGCAGGATGAGCGCCGTGCGCATCGAGGTGAGCTGCCGCCAGGTCCACCGCAGCCAGCCCAGCGCGCCGAGCGCCGCGCCACGGATCGCTGTGCTGGTCGTCGCGTCTTCCTGAGAAGCTGTCATGCGCGCTGGCCGATCACCTTGCTGATGAGCGCCTGGAGCTGGCTGAAGCTCGATGCGCCGAAAATGCGGACCGCGATCCCGCCGCTCCGGTCGATGATCAACGTGGTGGGTATAGCGGCCGGCGGCACCGTGCTGTGGAACTCCAGCGCGATCTCGTCGCCAGGATCATTCAGGCTCGGGTAGCCGACATTGAATGTTTGCATGAAGGCCTGAGCGCTATCAGGCTGATCGCGGATGTCAATACCGACGAACCTGACGCCCCTCGATGCCATGTTCCGCGCAAGCTGGCCTAGTGCAGGCGCTTCGGCACGGCACGGCGCGCACCACGAGCCCCAGAAGTTCAGGACAATCGTGTCACCGCGGTAGCTGGCAAGGCTGAGCCTGCGACCGCTGATCGTCGAGCCGGCGACGGCGGGCACCGCCGGCCGGTGGCCCACCTGGTAGAAGGTCGATTCGTAGCTGTGGCTGACGAAGCTCTGCCCGCTACTGCCTGGCGAATTGGCGCCGATATCACCGCCAGCGCAGCCAGCCGCCGCCATCCCGGCAAGCACCGCCACGGCTGCACCTAGTGCAGCGTGGAAGCGGCCAGGCAGGCGGGACACGCAACTATCTCCTACAGGCAGTAGTACAGGCCCATTGTGCCGGACCAGATGCCGCGCTGCGACGGTGGGCCGGCGATTAGCTATGCGCCCGCGACCTGGCGCCGGCCCTCGCCGGACGGCGTCGCGTAGCTCACAGCACTGATGTTGCCATCGACAACGGTCAGGCTTGTCACGCTCCCCAGCGCACACTGACGCCGCCGCGGGTCATGCCAGAGCTGGCGGCCCTCGGCGGAACGCCGAGCTACCCAGATTGGTAGCTGATGGCTGACGCAGACCGCTTCATGCCCGTCCGCTGCCTTGGCAGCATCGCTGACGGCCGCCAGCACCCGCTTCGCTACCTGCTCGTAAGGCTCACCCCACGAAGGCCGGAACGGGTTCCGAAGCTTCAGCCAGTGCCTGGGCTGGCGGAGGGCGCCGTCGCCAACCGCGAACCGCAGTCCTTCGAAGTGGTTCCACGGCTCGATCAGCCGATCATCGACCGCAATCGGCAAGCCGAATTCGGCTGCGATGGGTTCGGCGGTCTCGAGCGCTCGCTCGAGCGGTGATGACCGGAGCACCGTAATGTCCCGGCCAGCGAGGAAGTCGGCGGCCGCCTTGGCCATCAGGCGACCGGCCTCGGACAAGTGGTAGCCCGGAATGCGGCCGTACAGCACTCCTTGGGGATTGTCCACCTCGCCGTGGCGGACGAGGTGGACGACCGCAGTTGAACGGTCCGGCAGCCCATCATCGAATTCCTTCATCGCGGCCAAACACTACCCGGCCGCAGCAGCCGCGGAGCCGGTCGAGACCCATGCGGCAGGCCGCCCCACATGCTGCGCCACATTCCGAGCCGGCCGGTGAACCTTGCAGTACGCGTACCTTTATCCCGAATCAAACCTAAAGCGTGTTTTATATAGAAAATTATAACTTAACATCTTAGAAATTTATGAGTCTGGACGTGCCACCGAACTGGTAGCTTGCCCGCGGTGGCCAGGCATCGACCCGGATCAGAGACCGAGCCAGCAGGCCACAACGATCTCCTCCGGAGGACTGGAATGTCGGTAACTACCAAGGGCATTGCCAGCGCTGCGGCCGTCGCGACGGCCCTGGCGCTCGGTTTGGT
>Ga0126378_10002571_pt1 | contig 13462 bp, 11 predicted proteins | sample PanSoiMetPlot_23_FD_92587 | JGI IMG/M metagenome (GOLD analysis project Ga0126378, IMG submission 92587) | Tropical forest soil microbial communities from Panama - MetaG Plot_23 | ecosystem: Environmental > Terrestrial > Soil > Tropical forest > Bulk soil | place: Panama | collected 2016-02-17 | reverse complement strand
GTCGCAACGGTTCCAACACTGATAGCGATTCCCGAAACCTGCGACTTGCGAAAGCCGGCATGCTCCGCCGTGAGCGTGTAGGTTCCCACCACGGTGAGGGCGGTAAACCGGTACACTCCGCCCACTCCTGTCTCCATCTCGCGCTCGAAACCTGTCGAAGCATTTGTAAGCTTGATTTTCGCGCCAGACACGGTTGCGCCCGCCGGGTCAGACACGACGCCCGTTAGCTCCCCGACACCGCCCTGAGCATGAGCGGTCCGCTGCCCCAGAAACATTGCCGCGGCCAGCAGAAGCGAAGCGACGCACAAAATTGCACTAAATCGAACTCTTTCCCCCATTCCTTGCCTCCACTCCGAACTATTCAGGATGTGAATCTCGATTACCGGAGAATTGACCAAGCGACAACAAATCGAATGCAAGCTGCTTTCCAGTCCGTTGTTTACATTTGGTTTTGTAGGGGTTGGCTAACTTCCTTATTTCAGAGCCGGATATGAGAGATTACTTCGTAATTTATAAATGACTTATACGGATACCTGTATTCTCTTTCCTGAATCACGTATTCTCCAGCGCCTTTTTAGCTCGCTCTCATTTTCTGTTGTTCCCGATCTAGCTCCAAGCCATGAAGAATCAGTTGAGTTCTGCGAATAGTCGGCTCAAACCCTCTGAGAAATCCTCTTCAGAAGAAATCGCGCTTACTACCAGATACCGATCCAAGGGAAAGTCGTGGGAGATGGCCGCGATGAACGTAAAGGCCTGCCTGTCTTTGCGAGGGTCGAGAGCGTAAGGGCAATAGAATCATCGGGACTTAGAGTAGGACCTTCAAGCTCAGCAGAATGACATCCAGATTATCGAGCGCGCTACTCCTAAAGAATATCTTGAGGAAGAACGCATCTCACCGGACCTCGTAAGTGCCGATAAAGCAATTCGCTGGCTGGGCAAGGAGCTAAATGCCACCACAGTCCTAACGGGTGTCACCAAAAATCAAGTGGTCGTCCGTGCATGTACTGTTGAAATTGCTCTCTTGTAGCAAGGACCAGACTGCAGCAATTGAACCCATGCTGCCGCCCCCAGAGTCAACGAACTCCCTCGGCAGGTTTGACCCAATCGCAAACGCCGCTTCCAAAGATAGATGGTCTTCAGCGCCCGCCTCGTATGTGGCCGGTCGTAGCGGAGCTATGCTTCCTATCTGTATGTCCGACAATGGAAGTTTAAGCCTGGCGTCCACAACGGAAAGTCGGTGTCAGTACTTGTTCCACTAGACCTTGGATTTCGACTTCCTAATTAAGAGCGGCCACTGGCCCCAATGGTGGAGAATGTAAGGTGAGAACTTTTCTTTTGCTTCCGGGCTGCCGTTAGGCTTTGCGGCTTCGCCGGACGCCAAGCCGGTGTCTTATCACACCAGCTCTTTCGCGTACTGCTGGATTTTCCGCCAAGCGGCAGCAATTTCGTGCATGTCATTTTCGTCTCCCAGAAGTGCCTGTTGCGGGATCCAGATGGTTTCAAATGCGGCTCGATGGGTGTTAGGGTACGCGGCTCTCAAGAACGCATGAGATTCGGCAGCTTGTAGGCCACACAAGCGCTTGCGGTACTCACCATTCTGAAAAACGTGTAATGCATGGACCGGTGGGTAGCTGGCTTGATCGGGAATGCCCTCAGCATTCATGGCCTTGATCAATTCTTTGGTACTTGCGCCGGCAAACTGTTTCGAGTCGATGTGAAAGACGTAGGCGTAGTGGCCATTGCGCGTACAACGCGGATCGAGCTTCTGGGGCGTGACACCAGGTATCTCGGCCAAGAGTTTGTCCAGCAGACGGGCGTTTCGATGCCGCCGTCGCGTCTGCGAATCGAGGCGCGACAGCTGAACAGTCAAAAGCGCGCCCTGCCACTCGCTCAAGCGGTAGTTAGAACTGTTGACGAAGTGGCAGTAGAACCACTCGCCGGGCATACGGCCGCAGTCGTGAACGCTGCGCGCCTGTTTTTCAAACGCATCGTCGTTCGACAGGATCACGCCGCCTTCGCCAGCGGTCATGAGCTTGCTCGCCTGGAAGCTGAACGTCCCCGCAGTTCCATGTGAACCAATACGTTTGTCCTTCCATTCGCTCCCATGGGCATGCGAACAGTCCTCTATGAGAACGATTCCCTTGCGCTTAGCCAGCTCGGTTAGGACATCCAGATCTGCCGGATGACCTCCCATGTGCACCGCAATGATGGCTTTGGTGCGCGGGGTGATGGCAGCTTCGGCCAGTTTTGCGTCAATGCAGTACGTGTCCGGCGAAACATCTACCATCACAGGCATGGCGCCGGCGTAAAGCACCGCGCTGGCCGTTGCCACGAAGGTATAGTCCGGAATAATCACTTCATCGCCGAAAGCGATTCCAATCGCTGACATCGTAACTTCCAAGGCAGCGGTGCCATTCGTGACCGCGAGGCCGTGCTTGGCCCCATGGAATTTCGCGAAGGCCTGTTCGAATTCGAGGGTCTTGGTTCCCGGGGTCCTCCACCAGATGCGACTTTCGAGAACTTCTTGGAGCGCCTTGCGTTCCGCATCGTCGTAGTAAGGCCAGGCCGGGAAGGCTTTTTTCTTGGACTTCTCGCCCCCTTTCAATGCCAGTTCTGCCATAGGGATGCTCCTTTTTTTGCTGCCCTACTGTACCGTTGCTTCAGGCAGCGGAAAAGGGCCTCATCACGGACTCTGAACGCTTGATGGAAGGCCTAGTTTTTTGTAATAAGGTAGCGGCGAATCTGTACAGGAGCTTGTTGATTGGCAGCGAGATATATGGAAATGGCCAACGTTCCGAATGCCTGTCGAATGGCAACGAAGATTTTCCTTCTGTTTGCGCTTACTTTGGCTACCAACGCGCCCTTGCGCTGGGAGAGCTCAGCGTCTGGCAAGAAATTGCCGAATCATCTGGTGCCGCGAAGATCGAGCCAGATCCACGATGGTTTCGGCATTAACTCAGACCTTCCTCGTGACCCGCACCTTCCGTGGAACCGCTGGTGGTGGACTCGCATGTTCGACGCTGGCATCAGTTTCGTGCGAATTGGTCAGTACGAAAACAGCTCGGATTACACTAGCTGGGACTGGGTTGAGCGCAAGCGCGGTGAATACTCGATTGCTCCTGAAGTCGAGGACGAGATTGACTCACTCGTCGAAAACGACGTCCACATTGAGATCCAATTGCTTTACGGAAATGCCCTTTATACCTCACCGGCAGGGCATCCTCCGCAGGCGATAACGCCCGAACCAGGCAGCTTTCATAATCCTGACCGAAGCCTCTACTCCGTCTTCTGGCCACCCAAGACACGCGAGCAGATCCAAGCCTTCGCGAATTACGCAACCTGGATGGCCAGACATTTTCGCGGACGCGTCCAATATTACGAGATCTGGAATGAACCCAACATTGACTACTGGAATCCTGCGCCCAGTCCTGAAGAATATGGGAGGCTATTCAGAGCTGTTGTGCCAGCGATTCGGGAGGCCGATTCAACGGCTAAGATTGTTTTTGGTGCTCTGGCTGGCGCGGATTTGAATTTTGCAAAACGGTCGCTTGATGCCTGCAAATGCGCAGACAGCATCGATGTGTTCGCCTATCACATCTATCCAAATTACGGCCATAACTTAAACCCCGAGGCGATGGATGACAAACAACATGCCAGTGAGTCTCCGAAGGCGCTGCGCGAGATGGTCCGCAGTTATCCAGGAGTTCGACCAGATCTTGTTTTCTGGAACGATGAGTTCAATTCGATTCCTTCGTGGGAAGGCTCGGATGAGTCGGTGCAGGCCAAATACATTCCGCGCGGCTTGATAGCGGACAGGGCCGCAGGAGTGCGGACCTTCGTTTGGCTGTTGGTCGGGGCTACAGATGGCAACGAGTCAGATGATTTCGGCATGCTGCACGGACTGATGCTGCGCCCGGAAGATTTCACACCTCGGCGTGCTTTCGTCGCTCTTGAGAATACGGCGACGCTTTTTTCTGATACCAACTTCGATCCTCGCATTCAGATACGCAGCGAAGAGTCGGCTTCTTCTTTGCCATCACTCCTTGAATACGGATTCCGATCTCCGAAGAACAAGGCAATCCTGGCCTACTGGCTGCCTGTCCTCAGCAAGGCAGGAGATCACTCGCCGCCAGCAAAAGTCACCCTGCGGGTCCTTAACTCAGGCATCCAGAACCCCGTGCTTGTGGACGTTACATCTGGAGAAATGACCTCGCTTTCCTGGAAACCCGGTACAAATGACACGCTCGAGCAAATACCTCTTCGCGACAGCGTAATGGCTATCGCGGACGAAAGCTATTTCGACTGGACGGAACTGCCAGAGGCGCCCAGCGAAATGATTCTGGCCATAGAAGAGGCTGGCGGGCACCTGACATGGAAGATACACGGAAGCAATCTGAAATCCGTCATTGTCGAGCGCCGCAGAGGCGATCACGGACAGTGGGAGACGGCCGCGAAATTGCCTCCCGGCCAGGCCTCATTTCTGGATAGGCAACTCCCGAGCCATGGGAACACGTCATACCGGGTTCTCGCCGAGAATGACGCGGGTCGATCTGCGTCCTCGAATATTGTAATACGGCGCGAATAAACATTTGGGCGAACAGGATACCCTGAGGCCCACGAGTCGGGCAGCGTGCGTCTTCGCTTGGATAAACGGGCTCGCACGCCAGTCGTAGACAGGTTCAGATCTTTCGCTCTGGAGAAGTTGGCTCGGGTGAGAAAATCTTTGCACGCCAATCGTAGTTGACCGTCAGCGACGAATAACGGGCAAACCTTCCGTCAAGCTGCTAGCGAAGATTTACCGACTACCCATCCAGAATGGATGGAAGCAGCCCGGTCTTAGAACTCCAATTCGGCGATCAGCTTCAAGAGCCGAAGAAGTGTCGCGCGTTCTTCCGTAGTCAGTTGATGCCGCACATTCTCATCGGCGGCCACCCGGTGCTTGATCAGGCGTTCCCTGTACTTGTTTCCTTTGGGCGTCAACTGGACGTGAATGGCTCTGCCCGATTTCGCCTTTCGCTCCGACACAAGTCGTTCCTTAGCCATTGACTTGATGGCCCGATGCACGACCGTTCGGTCGAGACCTAGAAGCGTGGCGATCTGATTCTGATTGAACGAAGCGCCGCCTCGGAGTGTTGACAGGATGAAGCCGCGAGTCGCGGAACACTGAGTTTTTCGCTCAAGCCTCTTCCCGGCCGAAAAATAAGCCGCTGCGATGTGGGCGAGTATCGAATCTTTCAGGATGTCTTTGGGAATCTCTTTCCTCGGAATAATGTTCATAGAACCGTCACCGTCGCATCAAGAGGTCTCCACCACTGGGGCGGTTCAACGTGGGCATGCGATTTCTTCCCCATCGCAATCACCATCACAATCTCATGATATCGGGTGGACAACCCGAGATATTTAGAGAGTCTGCGGCGATCAAGGCCTTCCATGGGACAGGTGTTGATTCCCAGCGCCTCGGCAGCGATCATCAGATTTTCGCAAGCCAGCGATGTACTCTTCGTGGCCCATTTGAACAAATCCTGGCGCGACAGGGGCGGCATCCCAATCGTCTTCCACAAATTCAGCAGCCAGAGAATTCCCCTTTTGACCACGGCGAAAATACCGAGCGGCCCTAGCATGAACAGGATTCGGCCGATCTTTGCTGTCCGCTCATAGTCGCGGATTTTCGCTTCGCTGGACCCGCTCCGGCGCATCCACTCCAACTGGCCCCGCGACGTTGCAGGCATCGATCCGATGTGTGCGACGACCACGACCAACGCCGATGCGGTTTCGCAGGCGTCTGTCCGAGGCAGAGTTTCGCCACCGCCGCCTTTCTTGCCGTAGATCCTACCCAATCGAACCGGTACGGCTGCATGTTGAAGCTGGACGGAGCATGGCGTGCTGCATCGAGGATTTGCTCGCGCAGCCCCCGGGAGATTTCGACCGGCTCAAAGACCTTAACTGCTCTCCTTTGGAGCATCGCTTCCAGGACTCCGTTCATAAGGACCTCCATGTTGGCATTACAACATAGCGGTGTTGCAAATACAACATAAAGAAACGAATCAGGGATCTCGTTATTCTCGAATGACGAGTAACCCGTTAATGGAGACCTCCAGCTTGGAACACGAGGCTCAACATCAGGTTTGCCGACCCCACATCCGCTTGTCGCTCCGCATGCCGTGTCACCCTGGGCTATGGCGACGTAGTCCTCCCGTGAACCGCTCGTCTTGCGGATTTCTGTGCCACATCCGGATTGCCCGTAACCCGGGCGGAATGGTAGTGCGCCTTGGCGAGGCCTGTCCCGCTCGAAGCTTCTGATGTTCTTGTCCTTGGGCTGCCTTCGAGTGCAAAATCTCCCCATACGGAGGTGGCGTCATCCATGACTCAGAGTTTTAAGGCGTCGGCCTATGTATCCGGGATCATAGCTTTCTCCATTGCGATGATGCTTCAAGGTTGGAGTGCCATGTCTGTCTCAGGGCAGACGCGTGTCTCCCTCCAACCCCTCGCTCAGCAGGTCCGCCAAGTGGAGACCACACTTGCGTATCTCGGGCAACCGCTTACTCAGAGTGATCACGTCGGAATCAACCAGGCCATTGGTGAGGCCGACGAGGCTGCCGCGGTTGCGCGTTTGGAGCAGATCCTCGAGAAGTACACGTTGGCGGTCGTAGACATCAATCCGGAGAGCCGCGTCAAGGTGCAGCCCGGCGCGGCGAAGCCCGAGTTGGTCGAGGCGGGAACGCGCATTTTTCTGGTGAAAGTATTGAACAAGGCAGGAGTGACAGCACACCTGGTGGCAGAGAGTCCCAATGCCCTTCCGATTTTTGTGCAGTCGGACCTCAGCCCGGAGCCGCCAAAGGTCATTGTGCCAACCGACGCGCGAGACCGATGGATGGGCATCGATCTCTACGATAAAGACCCCATGTCACCGCAGCTTTCCGGTCTGCCGCTGGAATATCGAATCTTGGCAGTCTACAGCCGCGATCGAGGGCAGCGCTCTGCCGCGATCGCCTTCAATGTGGGGCAAGGCACCCAAGACGTCGGCTTTCGCAATGAGATGTCAGTCTTGTTCACGGCCGCGCCGGCCCAAGCCTTGCGTCTGGGGGTTCGCGACGAGAACGGAGCGCCGACAATAGCGTCGTTCACGATTCGCGACGGGTTAGGCAGGCTCTATCCAAATCCTGCAAAGCGTTTGGCACCCGACCTGTTTTTTCAGCCGCAGGTTTATCGTGAAAACGGCGCTACGGTTCTCGTTCCCGCTGGCTCCTACACGGTGACCGCCTCGATGGGTCCTGAATATCACCCGCAAACCAAACAGGTTGAAGTGACATCGACAGGCTCAAACGAAGTTTCATTTGCGATGCAACGCTGGATCGATCCGCCCAAATACCACTGGTACTCCGGAGACCATCATGTGCATGCTGCCGGTTGCTCGCACTACCAGAACCCCACGGAAGGCGTGCAACCGGACGACATGGTGCGCCAAATCCAAGGCGAGAAATTGAATGTTGGCGCCGTGCTGACGTGGGGGCCCTGCTACTACTACCAGAAGCGGTTTTTCAGCGGCAAGGATCATCCACTCTCCAGGCCAAATGGCCTCATGCACTACGACCTAGAAGTCTCCGGATTCCCGTCGAGCCATGCCGGGCACTTGGTATTGCTCGGACTGACCAATCAGGATTACCCGCATTGCGTGCGGATCGAGCAGTGGCCCACATGGGATTTGCCAGTTTTACGTTGGGCCAAATCGCAAGGAGCTTTGACGGGCTTTGCACATTCCGGATGGGGCCTTGCCGTGAAGTCGCGCGAAATACCTAATTATGAAGTTCCTAGCTTCGACTCCATTGGCGCGAATGAGTACATTGTGGATGTCACGCATCCTGGCGCCGTGGATTTCATTTCCACTATGGACACCCCTTATCCGTGGGAACTGAACATTTGGTATCACACGCTGAATGTAGGATTCCGCACGCGGATTTCGGGCGAGACCGATTTCCCTTGTATTACCGATGCGCGTGTGGGCCAGGGTCGCGTCTACGCCAAAGTCGATGGACCGCTCAGTTACAGCGCATGGCTGGACGCGCTGCGCGACGGACGAAGTTACGTTTCCGACGGCAGAAGTCACCTGATGGATTTCAGCGTGAACGACGTGGAAGTGGGAACAGGAGCGAGCGAGGTGCACCTAGGCGGAAAAGGGACGGTGCGCGCCCGACTGAAGGTCGCTGCTTACCTGCATCCAACTCCTGAGGACGCCGACGCGATTCCGTCTGATCGCGGGAGCCGATTCTGGATGGATAGCCTGAACAACCGCCATGGCGCGAACACAAAAGAAGGTATTCACGACCGGGAGATCGACCAAACGCCGTACTGGCACATTGAGAGGGCACGCATCGGGAACACGCGCGAAGTGCCGGTAGAGCTGGTTATGAACGGCAAACCGGTAGATCACAAGAATATCGTGGCAGACGGAACTATCCGAGACTTGGCCTTTGATGTGCCGGTTGAGCGCAGCAGTTGGCTGGCCGTGCGTATCCTGGGCTCATCCCATACGAATCCCATCTTCGTTCTTGTAAACGGAAAGCCCATTCGGGCATCGCGTGAGAGTGCTCGATGGTGTCTCGCTGGCGTGAGCCAGTGCTGGACACAGAAGGCCCCGAAGATCTCCAAGACAGAGCTCCCTGAGGCGAAAGCGGCCTATGACCACGCGCGCGAAGTCTATGCACAGCTGATCGCGGAATGCGATCAATAGGTTATGGCGAGTAGTTCGGCAACTCTTCCGTAAAGACCTAATGGAAGGTCTGCCCTTTAGTTGGCCCTTGTCGATCAAAAATCGCAGCTTGATGTCCCTAGGCGCGGCCTTATCAAAGCGACAAAGGCAATAAAGATTCTAGCAAGTATCGATCCTTCCCCTGCCTGGTTTTGAAGTGGCGTTCTCGTTCAGCCTCCGCCTCAAAGCCTTGCGTAACAGCGTTCTCTTGAGCCCCCGGCTAAAGCGACAGAATGGCTGATGCATGCTGACCATCGACCCCTTGTCTTCCTCGCGACAAACCACCCCTTGCTAACTTCCCAACCGACCTTTTTTGACCTTGAAAGTCGAAAACAGCTTGGGAAATAAGCCATCCCGCCCATCGCAACTCGGTCAAAGCAGGAAATACAGGTTCTTGTGGTCGTGATTTGAATACGCTGCTCAAGATGTCGCCATTTGCATCACTAGGCCCTGGACTCTTCGAGGCGCGAAGCGAAAGCTAAAAATAATCAGCTTATTGAGGAGCCCTGCAACGACGCTCATCTTCCGACCTAACATCGCCCGTATGCCTGTGCTTGCAACCGGCCCCGGCTTCATCATGAGCATGCGAAGAAGAGGATTGTCCCTCTGACCGGCGACCTCAGGAAACGAAGTCGAGGTTGGGCCGGGAGACACAACCGTGACTCCGACACCACTCGTTTTGAGCTCCGCGTGCAATGCTTCACCTAAGAGGAGCACGTACGCTTTCGTGGCTGCGTAGGCGGCGTAACCCGGTGTCGCCTGGTATCCCAAAAGGCTCGCCACAAGAAGAAGGTGACCTGTCCGCCGCTCGACCATGTCTTTCGCGAAGGCGTGCGTCAATTCCGTGAGGGCGATCATGTTGAGCTGCAGCATCTCGGTAATCTTCTGAAGAGGCTGCTCGACAAAACTCCCGTACAAACCGTAACCTGCGTTGTTCACCAGAATGTCGACTTGGATCCCACGTTGATCAATGCGGGCTTTCAGATCAGCCGCTGCTCCTCGGACGGACAAGTCGATGCCTTCCACTACTACGCTGACGTTGTACTTTTGCCGAAGCTGCGTCGCCAACTGCTCCATCGGCTCGATACGGCGGGCTGCCAGCACAAGATTTGCTTTCCGCTCAGCTAAGAGCGTAGCGAAGTGAATTCCGAATCCGCTGGAGGCTCCGGTCACCAGCGCCCATTTACCCACCACATTGTCCATTTGCGCTCTCCAGTTTCAGCAGGCTAACCTCTCATGAGAACCATGTGCAGCTCTTGAGATATTGCGCCATTCGAACTAACGTTACTGCCATCCGATGCCCTCTGCGGGCGTGTCGCACATAAGCCGGCCCGGTTCGTGCCCGCGCAACCTCGACGATCGTGTTCCTCTCGAGTGAGGCGAACGAGAATCGTTTGCGTCTTGTTCGTCATGTTGTTCTTTCAGGCGGGGAAACAGCGACCAAAGGCCAGCAGCAGGCGAGGTGAACCCTGCATGCGGATCTTCCTGCGGACCAAGGCCCACACGAGACGCGCTTCCTTGCGCAGGAAAGAGAGCCATGTCCTGCTGTCCGCGGTTACGCGCAAGTCCGCGGTGCCGGAGTGACCTTCCGACACCGTGAGCTTCCGGTCACGAATTACCACAGTGGCTTCAACCTGCTCATCTCCCGTGAACGTGAAGTGATAAACGACATTCAGTCCTTCGGATTTACCTCTTTCGAAGGCGAAATTCAGGCCTCGGAGAAAAGCGCGAATGGATCCTTGCCCTGCCAGACCGTTCGCGACTCGTTTGGTCTTCTTGTTCGGGAAGCGGCCAGCGACGTACTCCTCGGCATCGGAGTTGGGAACGACATAAACCGTTTCGGCCCTGTTCTGCAGAGGTTTGACGATGTCCTCAAGGAACTCCTTGCGATTCGTTAAGAACGGCGCGATCACGTCCTCGCCGGCAGGGCAGACAGCCATGTAGTAGGCCGCCTTATAGTTGGCGCCGAAGGAGAGGCTCTGCCACATCGAAACCGTTTCCCGCGCCGAAATTCGCTCGCGGTATTCCTGGACGCTTCTACTGGCAGCGATCGCTTCGACCCAGTCGGTAAATCCGCCCATGAATTCGCGGTAATTGTGCGTATAGCAAGCTGAGAAATTCAAGTGGCCGTCGGACGCAATAGCTCCGGTAGGGCACGCGGCCACGCATAGCTTGCATTCCAGGCAAGGGTTGTAGTCCAGAGGCCGCGCGTATTCCGTCACCTCGGCGTCCATGAGAACTGTTCCCAGGAGCACGAAATTGCCGAATTTCGGATGAATGACATTGCGATGGATCCCCATGTGCCCCAGCCCGGCGGCGACCGCAACCGGCTTATGGGAGATGAGCCACATCTTCGTGCCCCAACGGTCCGCCTCCATGGGGAAACCAGCCGCTCCTCCGTTCACCGCCCGGACCTGAAGGCGCTCCAGGGCGGACACGATCTTTCGAGCCACGTCGTTGACATGGTCGGTGCCGTGGTGGAACTCCAGATTGGCGAGCGAGCGTGTAGGGGGGCGAACGTTATCGCGGTTCAACCGGCAAACTAGGCTGATGAGAGTTTTGGTTTTGCGAAGAAGTTGCGTGATCTCCGGTTTTTGATCGGCGACCTCCGGCCGGCTCGCCTCCACAAATCCCACATCGTCCGCTCCGGCATCGAGACACAATTTCCGCAGCCAGGCGGAGTCCAGAATTGACAATCGTGCGGGCGGATTCCCTGCCTCTTCACGCTCTCGGAATTTCCTTATCGTCGGGTGCAGATCCGATTGCGTCATGCTGAAGCCTCTGTGACGAACTTGACCGCTCCCTAGAATCTATCGCGCGCCGGGCTTTGCCGCTTGAATGATCTGGCTACATTCCTTACTCGGTCTAAGGTTAGCAAGATCTCCCGGAATGTCAGGTTTACGCGAACGCAGCACGCGTCACACCTCGGGCGGCAAACAACACGATGTGATCATCGAGAAATCTGATGCGAATGCTGCACGGTTTACACGTCGGCGGTAAACAAGATCCGTGAGGGTCGTTCCCATCATTCGTTTGACAGTTCGGCTCCAAATGGGCAGCATCCGCGAAGCCCGCAAGATAGGCTGCTTGCGTTACGGTGACGCCTTTCATCATTTCCCCGCAAGCGCGCTGCATGCGTCGCCAAAGGATGTAAGGTCGTAGCGGAACGCCGAGAGATTCAGTAAAGAGGTGCATAAAACGCGACTCGGACAAGCCGGCGATCGACGCCAGCCGCTTCAGCGACAGGCGCCGGGGCGTACCGAGGTCCTCGCCGATGACCCGGAGGACCCTGCGAACCTTTGGATTAAGCCTCGGCATACGACGCTTCGAGAGAAGGGATTTTCTGAGCCATGCTTCCACTCGATCAGAAGTAAGGCTAACCGGGTCACCCAACTGTTTGCGCCATAATTCCACCACGGCGTCCTTGAGTGGGGTAATGTCTTCCACAAGATTGTCGCCGACAGCCGTTCCCAGATCACTCTCCGGATCCACGAAGGCGAATAAGGCTTGGCTCTCTGAGGCGTCGACTTCGTGAGGAGTGTCTGACCTGACCAGCGCGCCACCGCAATGTATCCACCGGCGGATCGGACCACCGCGAATCCGCAGACTGCCTTCGAATGCCATCACCAACTGCACGCTGTGATGTTTGTGTTTTGCCGAAACAAATCCCCGCCCCCAAGCGATGACGGCAGCGGGCCAACGAAGTGCGCCTGGCGCCGCGTAGGCTAGCATCGTTGCTGAGTTCGGCTGTCCAGTTAGCATGGTGCAAATATTTCAGCCAGTTCGTTCAAGACTAATCATTTCGTCTCATGGAAAATGACTTGCTCGAAGGACGCAAGAAACCGCTTCGCGAAAATGATAATACTCTGGCTGCGAGCAGATTTCAGACATTGGTCATCCGTTAAGAGAGTGATCGCATTAGGCTCACACTACTGATTGAGAAAACAGGAAACGAACGAGCTTCCCAGCCCGACAGAGATGGAAGCAGGGAACTCCCTGGCGGCCGTGGCGAGAGCGAGGTCAGCGAGCTTCGACAAGATGCGTAACGACTGGAGCCATACATTCAATTCAGTTTGGGAGATTCTATGGAGACAACTCATTCGCAAAAGATATTCGTAAATCTGGCCGTCAAGGACTTGTCGCGCTCGCAGGAGTTCTTCCGCAATCTGGGATTTCAATTCGATCCGAAGTTCACGGAGGCGAATGCGGCATGCATAATCATCACCGGCCAGGCGTTCGTTATGCTCCTTGCCGAATCATTCTTCAAGACGTTTACCAGGCGGCAGATCTGTGACACCGGCACTCAGACAGAAGGCCTGTTCGCACTCGAGTGCGGCAGTCGCGCGCGGAGGTCGCCGAATTGGTGAGCAAGGCCAAGACCGCCGGAGCGAGAGATGCCATGCCTCTGCAAGACCACGGCTTCATGTAGGGGCGGGGCTTCTACGACCTCGATGGGCACCACTGGGAAGTCCTCGCCCTCGGTTCTGCGAGCCGATTGCGGGCAATACCAGCGTCGCGACCGCTGCGCCGGCATCATCCTGGTGGAAGGAGAAGCTCGCCTCGTCTGAATAAAGATACTGCAATCGTGCTCTAGTATTCCGCAGACCGAGACCTATCCCTTCTCTCTGCTTTGCCCCAACGCAGTTGCGAATGCGAACTTCCAAAACGTTTTCTTCTCGACGCGACGAAATCTCGATCCAGCCCCCCTCGCGGCGG
>Ga0126378_10002569_pt1 | contig 13466 bp, 13 predicted proteins | sample PanSoiMetPlot_23_FD_92587 | JGI IMG/M metagenome (GOLD analysis project Ga0126378, IMG submission 92587) | Tropical forest soil microbial communities from Panama - MetaG Plot_23 | ecosystem: Environmental > Terrestrial > Soil > Tropical forest > Bulk soil | place: Panama | collected 2016-02-17 | reverse complement strand
GATCTGGATTCTACGGTAAATCAATCACTTCATCGGCGTATGAGAGCTCACCCCTGCGCTTCGCAGCACGCGGCCAAGATGCTGTCTGCGATTCAGATTCGGCCGCGGCTAGTCTTGGGCATCCGATGGCGCCGATACTACCGGATGCGCGGACTATGGCATGCGTATCACCTCGGGGCCGCACCTACGCTTAAGGTTCTTGAGCGTTCCGATCTCAACCGCTAGCGTATAAATACGTTAACGCGGGAGGGACCGATGGACAACGACATGTCGCGGCGAGTAGTCGCCGAGTTCTTTGGCACCTTTTGGCTGGTATTCGGCGGCTGTGGCGCGGCTGTTTTGGCTGCTGGATTTCCGGGCTTCGGGATCGGCTTTCTCGGCGTTGCCTTCGCCTTCGGGCTGACAGTTTTGACCATGGCTTACGCCGTCGGTCACATTTCGGGCGGTCACTTCAACTCGGCGGTCACGATCGGCTTGTGGAGCGCTGGACGCTGCCCAAGCCGACACGTCATCCCCTACATCATCGCTCAGGTGATCGCGGCCATCGTCGCGGCCGCGATATTGTGGATCATCGCATCGAGCCAACCGGGCTGGGTGCCAGGCCGTTTTGCCGCTAACGGCTATGGCGATCTCAGCCCCGGCAAATATGGCCTCGGGGGATGCTTTCTTATGGAAGTGGTGATGACCTTCTTTTTTCTCTTCGTCATCATTGGGAGCACGTCGAAGGGTGCGGCTGCCGGCTTTGCTGGAATCCCGATCGGTCTGGCCTTGACCTTGATCCATCTCGTGTCGATCCCGGTCACCAATACTTCGGTCAATCCGGCGCGCAGCACCGGTCCGGCGCTCTTTGCCGGCAGCGAATATATCGGCCAGCTGTGGTTGTTCTGGGTGGCGCCGATCATCGGCGCGGTGATCGCCGGGTTGTTGGCCCGCTGGATCTACGAGCAAGAGGCCATCGTCGGAACCGTCGTAGTGGAGGAAAGGCGGGTGACTACTTGATGGCCGTTCGGTGGGGCTAATCAGGCCAGCGGCGATGCACCCAAAACCACTGCTCGGGACGGTCGCGGACCCACCTCTCCAAGGTTGCGTTGACTTGCGCCATCACGGCCATAGCATCGACTTGGGGATCGCCGCTCCGCGGCAAGGCTAGCGGCGGGAAGACGGTGAGCCGGAAGTGAGCGCCGCGTAGCCGCTCGACCCGGGCCGGCAGCACGTCACAATCGAAGCGCAGCGCCAGGGTGGCGAGCGCTGGCGCGGTCATCGCCGGGCGCCCGAAGAACGGTACGGCGACCCCGTCGTTCATTTTCTGGTCGGCCAGCATCGTCAAATGCGCGCCGCGGCGTAGTGTTGCGATCGCCCGGCGGGCAGCGACCGCACCCTTGGGGATCAGCGCGCCGGTGTCGCCGCGGAACCGGGTAATCATGCGATCGACCAGCGGGTTGTTAGCGGCACGGTAGATCTGGGCGGCCGAAATCCCGTACTGGACCGCGGCCAGCATGCCGATTTCCCAATTGGCGATATGGCCCGAAAAAATGATCATCCGGCGCCCGGTCGCGACCGCCCGGTCCATATGCTCAAAGCCGCGGGTCTCGACCCGTCCCCCCGGTTCGAAGACGCGAATGTCTCTTAGGTGAGGGTATTCGGCCGCAACACGCCCGAGATTGTCCCACATGCCGCGAATGATGTCCCCGATCTCGCTCTCCGACAGACCTGGGAGGGCGCGTTTGATATTGTCGTGCGCACGTTTGGAGATGCCGAGGAAAGGGCCGAGTAGTCGCCCCAAAGCGCCGCCAAGGGCAGATGCGCAATCGAGCGGCAATGCAGCGAAGGCGCCGAAGAGCAACCCCGCTCCCCAGGCCTCCAGACGACGGAGTAGCCGGGTCGCCTTAGCGGAGGCGTGGCGCCGGCTTGCTTCGACTGCCATCGGCTGATCGCGCGACGCTCCCGCAAAGCCGCTCGAGCGCGATCAGATCAGACCAGCGGACTTCGACATCAAGGACCTCGATGCCGGTGTGCTGGGCCGAAGGCACCCGCACGATGTCCTTTGCCGTGGTGATCAGCCGCGCGCCCGAGCGCTCGGCGTCGCGGCGCAGCCCTTCGAGTTCAGCGACGCCGAACGGGTGGTGATCGGGAAACGCTCGCGTGCTGACGAGTTCGGCGCCGAGGGCTCGCAATGTCGCAAAGAATTTTTCTGGCCTTCCGATCCCGGCGAACGCCAACAGACGCACCCCGGCCAGTCGGTCACCGTCTACCGGAGCGAGCACAGCGTTGAGCACCGGCACCTTGCAGTCGGGCTGCATCCCCCCAGCCTCGCTGCCATCCCCCTCCGCGGCGAGCAGCACCACAGCGTCGGCGCGAGCAAGCCCCCGGCGCAGGTTCTCGCGCAGTGGACCGGCGGGGATCACCCGCCTATTGCCAAAGCCATAGCCTCCGTCGACGACGATCAGCCCGAGCGTCTTGGCCACCGCCGGATTTTGGAGTCCGTCATCGAGCAGGATCACGCCGGCGCCGCCCGCGACCGCTGCGCGAACCCCGGCGGCGCGGTCGCGGGCAACCCAACACGGCGCGCGCGTTGCCAGTAGCAGCGCCTCGTCTCCAACCGCCAGCGCGTCATGGCGGGTGGGATCGACTCGCACCGGCCCGCGCAGCCGGCCGCCATAACCGCGGGTTACGACATGCACCGGGATGCCGCGCTCCACGAGCCAGATAGCGATCGCCTGCGCTACCGGCGTCTTGCCGGCGCCTCCGGCAACTAAATTGCCGACACACACCACCGGTACGGTCGCGCGATAGCAACGAGACATCGCGCGACGCAACCGTCCGGCGGTGTCGTATGCCGCGCCGATGGGTGACAGCAGACCGGCGAGGAAGCCGGGCGGCTCTCCCCAAAAGACAGGGGCGAACCACGGCATTCAGGCTCGCAACCGCTGTGACGGCTCCGCGCGGCCCTCTATCGGCGCAAGCCGATCGAGCCATGGGGCGAGACGCGTCAGCACAGCCTCGAGAATGTCCAAGCTGGCGGCCGCGACATGCTTCCCAGCAGCGGCGCGCTCAGCTCTGAGGCGCCGATTACCAAGGAGCTCCGACACCGCCCGGGCGAGTCCGCCGGCGTCGGACACTGTTTCGGCTGCACCCGCGGCCGCCAGCTCGGCCGCCATGCGCGCGCAGTTGCGAGTGTCCGGCCCGTGCAATACCGCACAGCCGAGCCGGGCCGCCTCGAACGGATTGTGACCGCCCTTGGCGACGAGCGATCCACCGACAAAGGCAATCCCTGCGAGCCTGTAAAACAGCCCGAGCTCGCCCATTGTATCGGCAAGATAGACATCCGTCTGATCGGTGATCGGCTCGCCTCGGCAGCGTCGCGCGACACGCAATCCGCGCGAAGTCAGCATCGCCTCAATCGCATCGCCGCGCCCAGGATGGCGAGGAACGAGTATCGTCAGGAGGCCGGAATGGGCCGCTGCAACTTGGTGATGGACGCGCGCGGCAATCTCTTCCTCGCCGGCATGCGTGCTGGCCGCGAGCCAAAGTGGCCGTGATTTGATCTGATGGATGAACTCATCGAGTTCATTAGAGTCGACGGGCAAGGCGGCGGCCGCGGCTTTCAGATCGCCGACCACGGCGACTTTTCGCGCGCCGAGATGGCGGAAGCGTTTGGCCTGCTCCTCGTCCTGAGCAAGACACACCGAGAACGCCTCGAGCATCGGAGCGATCAGTCCGGGCCATCTTTGCCAGCGTGCGTAAGACCGCGCCGACAGCCTGCCGTTGACCAGCGCCATCGGAACGCCGCGGGCATAGGTAGTTAGGATTAAGTTGGGCCATAGCTCGGATTCGACCCAAACCGCCAGATCGGGGCGCCAGTGATCGAGAAACCGCGCAATCCAGCGCGGCAGGTCGACCGGCACGAACTGATGCCGCGCTCGATCCGGCAGCCGGCTCTGGAGCAGATGAGCCGAGGTCACGGTTCCGGTGGTAACGAGAATCTCGAGCGTCGGTCGCGCCTGCAGCAGCTGCTCGATCAACGCCAACACCGCGGTGGCCTCGCCGACGCTCGCGGCATGGATCCACAGCAGCGCGGTTCGTGGCCGGGCGGCGCCGGGCACTCCCTGGCGCTCGCGAAGCCGATGCGGATCCTCTTTGCCTTGTTTGCGCCGTCGATTCAGGTAGACGATCGCCAATGGCGCCAGCGGCCAGGTCGCCGCGCGATATAGGAGGGGAAGCATCAATCGCCCGCGACCGGCCGTGCCCGTGTTCTGGTATCGGCGGCACACACCGGCGGTGAGATTTCGTGGCCGACAAGGCGATCCGCTTCACTGACCATTTCAACCATGCGGGTCTCGAGGAGCCGCCGGGCGGTTTCGAGGCCCTCCTCGTCGAGCTCCGCGGCGATCTCCATCGGCTCCCCAAACAAATAGACGCCGCGTCCGAACGGCAGAGCGAGGTGGAAGAGGTCCCAAGTTGCGAGCACCCGGCGCCGGCTCGTGGCGTAGGTCACTGGCACGATTGGCACCCCGGCGAGGCGGGCGATATTGACGGTCCCGATGCTCACGGTCATCGCCGGACCACGCGGGCCATCGGGCGTGATGCCAACGCAGCCTCCTTCTCTCAGCCGCTTGAGTATCGCACGCAAAGCCGGCAACCCACCGCGGCGCGTCGAGCCCGCAATTGTTCCGATGCCGAAATAGCTCATCGCTCCGGCGATGATCCGTCCATCGCGATGCGCCGAGATCAGCATGTGAAATGATGTCAACCCGTGCCATGCCAGAGGCATCATCAGCAACCGCCCGTGCCAGAAGGCGCAGATAAAGGTTCGACCCTCGCGGGTGAGCCGGCAAGTCCAATCGCCGCCTTCGACGCTCCAGCGATTGGTCAGATAGACAAATCGGATATAGCAATGAGTGACCCAGCACGCGATCAGCCGCAAGGGAGTGCTGCGGAGAAGACGCCGCCAAGCGCTCGACTTGGTCAATCTCACCCTCACACCGTTACGGTGCTGCGCGCTGTTTCGGCGAGATCGCGCTCTTCGGCGAACTGCATCGCGTGCAGCCGGGCATAGAGACCCTCGCGAGCTAACAGTTCGGCATGTCGGCCGATCTCGACAACGCGCCCGCGGTCGACGACGCAGATCAGATCAGCGCCCTGGACCGTCGATAGCCGGTGCGCAATCACCAGCGTCGTTCGCCCGCGCATGAGCGCCCGCAAAGCCGCCTGCACCTGCCGCTCCGATTCGCTGTCGAGGGCCGAGGTTGCTTCGTCGAGCAGGAGGATCGGAGAATCTTTCAGCATCGCCCGGGCAATCGCGACACGCTGGCGTTGCCCGCCCGAGAGGCGCACACCGTGCTCGCCGACCAGGGTGTCGTAGCCTTGTGGCAGCTGCCGGATGAACTCGTCGACGCCCGCTGCTCGGGCCGCTGCCTCGATCTCTGTCGAAGAAGCGCCGAAGCGGCCGTAGGCAATATTGGCATGCACCGTGTCGTCAAACAGGCTGACTTCCTGCGCGACGAGGGCAATGGCGCCACGCAGCGAGGCGAGCGTTACCGAACGGACGTCCTGTCCGTCGATCCTGATGCTTCCCTCGTCGACATCGAAGAACCGCGGAATCAGGTTGAGAATCGTCGATTTTCCCGCACCCGATGGGCCGACGAGGGCGACCATGCGACCCGCAGGGACAGTCAGCGAGACACCATCGAGCGCCATGGCGCCCGGCGTATAGCCGAAGCAGACCTCCTCGAAGCGGATCTCGCCGCCGCTGACGTGCAACGGGCGGGCACCCGGCATGTCGCGGATCGTCGGCTCGACGTCGAGCACCTCAAAGACCCGCTCGGCGGCGGCCAGGCCCTCCTGCAGTGACGCATTCAAATTGGCGAGGCTTTTGAGCGGCTGATAGGCGAGCAGCAACGCTGTGATAAACGAAAAGAGCGCGCCGGGGGTACGAGCACCGCTGATGACCTGATGACCACCGTAAAGGATCACGACCGCGATCGCGGCACCGCCGAGTGTTTCCATCATCGGCGAGGCCCGTGAGCGCGTGCGACCAGCGCGGTCGACCAGCGCAAACAAGCGCTCGAAGAGCCCGCTGGCCCGACGCTCCTCGTAACCTTCCATCCCGTAGGCTTTGACATGCCGGGCACCTTGAAAGGTCTGGTTCAACAATGTCGTCAGCTGGCCGATCTCGGCCTGGGTGTTGGCCGACACCCGGCGGATGCGGCGGCCGATGCCGATGATCGGATGGATCGCTAGCGGGAACACGAAGAACGAGACAAGCGCGAGGAGCCAGTCTTGGTAGAACATGACTGCGACGAGGAAAACGACGGTGACCGCGTCCCTGCCCATCCCGCCGAGGACATTTGCCGCGGCGCTGCGCAGCAAGACTGCGTCGCTGGTGAAGCGCGATATCAGGGTGCCGGTCGGATTTGCGTGGAAATAGGCGAGATCGGCGCGCATCAGCCGCGCGAAGAGCGCCTTTTGCACATCGGCGATGATCCGCTGGCCGACCCGGGTCATCAGCACGGCACAACCGTAGTCGCAGAGCCCCTTGACGACGGCAAGGGCGAGGGCTCCGCCGGCGAGCAGCCATAACAGCGATCCGTCGCGCGCGACGAAAATCCGGTCGAGCACCGGCTGCATCAGCCAGGCACGCGACGCCGTGCTGGCGGCTGCCACTCCCATCAACACAGCCGCGAGAGCCAGTCGTTTGGCATGCGGCCGCATGAACGCACGCACCAAGCGCACGACGAGGGCAGCCGAGTGCGCGCCCTTTCCCAGGGTCCTCCGGTATTTCCACATGAGTCCCCCGCCGCCAGTGTTAGAGGCGGGCATCGGGCTTGGCAAGGCTGGCCGCGCTTATCGGCGCCTCGGCCGAGGGCGACCGATCATGCGGAGCATTGCCGGCTCAGGCAAGATACGAAACGAAACACTTCTCCGACATGAAGATGTGGGTCTCGACGTAATCCTGCACCATCGGACGGCGGTGGAGCGTCTCCATCGCGCCCATCAGCGCCATCCAATTCAGCATCTCGTGCTGGCCCGCTTGTTCCATGTCCTTAAGTGAGCGCTTGCGCCAGGTGTCGTAATCGGAGCTGGAGAGCGCTTCGAACAAAAGCCGGTCGGCGACATGATCGGGCCACAGATAGCCGTTGGTCGGCGACAGGAAGCAGTGCGACCAGCTCGATGACGCGATCAGTGCCACCCGCCACGGCGATGCCGCGAAGATCTCCGCTACTGCCTTGCCGACGGCCATGCAGCGCCAGGGCTGCGGCGAGGGCGGATCGGGCAGGGTCGACCGTTCGCGCGGCGGCATGAACAACGCGGCGCTGCCGCCTTGCGCATGCAACAGATTACTACCGTAGCAATTGATCGCGAACGGGATCACCGGATAGGGGAAGCCGCGCCGGTCCCAGTCGAGATAGAGGAAGGTGTTGGTGAAGGCGTGGGCGAGCGGATGATGCAGCGGCTTGTAGGCATAGGCCATGTCGATGCCGCGCTCGATGAGCCCGGTGGCGAGATACTTGGCCGCCTCGCGGTGGCCATGCAATTCGAGCGGCCAATCGGCTGGCTCGCCCCAACGGTTCGGCCTGCCGCCGTTGCCGTTATGCCACGGCTTGACAGCGAAGTCGTCATCGAGACCCAAGACGCAAAAGGCCGGGATGATGTCCTCGCGAAAATTTTCGTACTGGTCGTCGCCCCAGACCAGCACCAGGTCCGGATCGAACGCGTCGAGTGCGGCGCGGATCGCGCGGAAATCATCGGCCATCCGCGCGCTGTAGCGCTGTGCTGCCGAATAGCCCTCGTCGTTGCCGAGCTCGGCCATGAGCTCGGCCGGCCAATTCGCCCTGTCCTTGTAATGGGCGGGCACACCGGGTGCGGTCAGCAGGCGATGGAAGCCCGCCGGCAGGCGTTCGTCGGGCACCGTCAAGCCGGGATAGTGCGTGCAGCCGAGACCGAGAATCTCGCCCATCTCATGCTCCTCTCTGCGCCGCTGCAGGTGCGGCGTCCTCCGCCAACATTACCGCGTTTTGTGACGGCTGGGCAGCCCCACCTGCGGTCGCGGCCGTCGTAAGCTCGCGTTCCGGCTCGATGTGAGCGGGTGTGTGCGTGCAAATACAACGAAAATCGCCATGCGACGCCCGTTAAATCCGACCGAAAGACGAAAATAAATCGTTTTATCAATCGCTTGGATCAAAGATTCGGGATCTCAGGAACAACGGAATCGGCAACGGATATCAACCGAATCTGCACACCCCTCAGGGAGCGATAACAACGGAGCCGGCGCCCGCGATTTTCGCACTCATTCCGTGGCGGACGGGTCCGGAGATCAGCGCATTGAGGCTGTCTTAAGTTGGCTTGGGGAGCGAGCCGCGCCGCCAGCGCGTCCGATTGTGAGGAAGCACATTTTTCATCCCGAGGATCGGGCACGCATGACAATCGACGGCCAGCTTGCCGTGGTCGGCTGGCTGGTGCAACGCGAAGAGGTGAAACGCACTGCTGGGCTCGAGGAGAAAACCAGCTTTGTGCTGGCCGATGCGGTCGGCGTGACCGAAAGCCTCAAGCATGTCGCGCAGCCCCTGGACCGCGAGCGCAAGATCGGCTTTGACCGACCCGGCAGATGAGCCGGCATCCGTGCTGCTCGATCGTTTGCACGATGAGAGCGCCGGCGCTGACACTTCGCCTGGCCGACGCGGAAGGAAGCGCAAACACTCCGCGAGGCTCGAATTGTCCCTGTTTGCGGCGCGTGAGGACCATCCCTCTGCCGATGCTATCTGCATGATGCGAATCATTGGTGCCGGATAATTTTGTAGTTACGTATTCCTTTCCGGAGCCCGAGCGAGGACAGCCAGGGCTGCCGACACCAAGGCGCCGATCAAGAAGATCGAGGCCGCTGCCCGAGGAGCGCATCGCCGAAATCGAGGATTTCGTCGACTTCATCCGATTGCGCGAGCAGGAGCGGGCGCTTACCCACGCCGCGGCCGTTGCGAGCGCTTCGAGCTTGCCGCGATCCTGTAGCAATCCCGAAGACGACGTCTACGATACCCCTTGAATTCGGTGACGTCGTCCTCGTGCTACGCCGGTGCCGAGGTCACGACTAGACGCCGGCCGAGGGCGGCGAGCGCGGCTTCGAGGCGTTCGAGGCGAACGGCGTGGTAGCCGTCAAAAATGTGCGCGATCTTTTTAGCAGGCCAACCCAGCCGCTGACCCAGCTGCGCCGCGTCGAGCCCAGCTTCGCGCATCGCGCGGTAAAGCTCGAGCTTGGCGGCCGTCAGCGCCGGAAGCGCGATCGGCGCACGCTGGGTGCCGTCTTCGATCTTGTGCGCGGGCTCGGGTACATCTTCACCATGTGCGATCATGCCGAGGATTGCTTCCTCGAGCATATCCTCGGCCTGACGCAGCGACTCTTCCCAGGTGGCGCCGTAAGTCGCGCCGTACCCGACTTCGGGAAAGGTTACCGTGAAGCCACCTTGCGGCTCGGGCTCAAGGAGGGCGGAGTAAACATGCGGCATCTCACCTCCTGCGCAGATCCTCGGGGCGCAAGCCAAGCTGACGCAGAACCGCTCGCAATGCGCCGGTGGGCAAATCGCCGCTACCGGTCGGCACCATCGCAAATCGGCTGCCAAGGCGCGCCATTACATGTCCGCCCTTCCCGCGACTCCGATCGATCTCGACGCCGAGACGGCGAAGTCTACGGAGGAGCTCGATACTGGTCACGCCTGAGATAGTACGGGTGTGAACCTACTTCATCGATAAGGCGCACTCCTTCGAGGAAAATGGCATGAATGAAACCTCGCTCGTCCAAAAGGTCTGGAACTACGCGCATGTGGTGCGCGATCAAGGCGTCCCGTACCAGGCCTACATCTTGCAGATCTCCTATCTTCTGTTCCTCAATATGGACGACGAGCGGGTGGGGCTCGCCGCTGTCGGCATCAAGAACGGCTCCGCAATCCCTGAAGAATGCCGCTGGCCGGTGTTGCGGGATCTGCATGGCGAAGAACTGACGCGGCGCTACTCGCGATCCTCGATAAGCTGTCGCGCCATTCCGGCATCTTCCGCTCGATTTTTCTCAAAGCGCAAAACGCGATCCGGGACCCGGCCAAGCTCCAGCGTCTGATCGGGCTGATCAACGGCGAGACTTGGCTCGGGCTCGGCGTTCCGCAAGGTGGCGATAGGCTTGCAAACGGGGTGACCTCGCGGGTTAATTTGCGCTCCAGCGCGCAGCGCCGCAGCAGACCGAGCGCAGCGAATGACCGAGCTCACCAGCGGCGAGAGGGTAGGGCAGGGGACCAGCGGCACCCCCGCCGCCGAGCTGCCCGATGGTGCCGTCGAGGTCGTCCCAGTTCGCGCCCTACTGCTCGGCGAGCGCTTGGACACGCGGGCGCTCGAAGGCGACAAGCGGCTCGGCGTGGCGCCGCTCGTTCTCGAAATACCGGGCGGCGGCACCGCCGTGCTGTTTCGCTATGGCGCGGTTGTCCTATTCGGCGCGGCGAGTGCCGCGCTCGACGATTTTATCGCTTCGCTGAGACCCTTAATCACTGCGGCATTGCCCGTCCCCGAAAGGGACGATGCGCGGCTACTGATCCGGGCCGACGCCGATCAGGCGGTCGATCTTGCCGGCAACATCTTCCTCCGTGAGAAGACGACGGATCGGCTGCAGGTCGTCGCCGACATTCTCGCTAAGAGCCTGGTCTTGTCGCATTACGAGACGCGGATCGCCGATATCTTCGACGGCATCGAGCCGCTCGCCGCGACATTGCGGGAGAAAGGCCGCCCTGGGGCGCGCGGCAAGGAGCTGTTGCGCCATATCGGCGAAGTTCTGCTAATGCAGCAGAAGATGGTCGGTCGCGTCGAAACCGGCGAAAAACCGGAGCTGCTGTGGGACCATCCCGAGCTCGAACGCCTGTATGTGCGGCTCGCGGAGGAATACGAGCTGCGCGACCGCGATCGTGCGCTCGATCGCAAGCTCGACGTCATCTCACGCACCGTCGAAACTCTGCTCGGCCTCGTGCAGACTCGCAGCAGCATGCGGGTCGAATGGTATATCGTATTGCTGATTGTCGCCGAGCTCGTGCTGACGATCTATCCGCTGCTTCTGAGCCGCTAGGCGGCCCAGCGATCGATCCCGATGCTCGTGCCGCGAGCTCGAGACTGGTTCCCTCCGATTTTGGGGAGCTCGGATCATGAAATTCGCAGATCGCGACGAGGCCGGCCGTGGGCTCGCCGACAAGCTCCTGTATCTGAAAGACCGGCAGCCGGTCGTCCTGGCATTGCCGCGCGGCGGTGTTGCGGTTGGCTTCGAGATCGCCCGCGCGCTCGACGCGCCGCTCGATGTCGTGCTCGTGCGCAAGATCGGGGTGCCCTGGCAGCCCGGGCTAGCGCTCGGTGCGGTCACCGATGGTGACAGCCCGGCAACCTTTATCGATCGGGATCTGGCGAGGATCCTGGCTGTTCCGGACAGCTACATCGAGGAGGAGACCACACGTCAGCTCGAAGAAATAGAGCGGCGTCGGAAATCCTATTGTAAAGGCCGTCCGGCGGCGGAAATCGTCGGGCGGACGGCGATCGTCGTCGATGACGGTATCGCCACTGGTGCAACAATGCGGGTCGCGTTGCAGGCGGTGCGGCGCCGCGCCCCCGGGCGTCTGGTCCTTGCGGTGCCCGTGGCACCCCCGGATACGCTCGCGGCTCTGTTAAAGGACGCCGACGAGGCAGTGTGCCTGGAGACGCCGGCGGCGCTCGGGGCAATCGGCTATTACTATCGCGATTTCCATCAGCTGAGCGATGCCGAGGTGACCGATCTCCTCGCCCGCGCGCCGCGCTCAACCGAGAACAAGGCGGCACATGGAGGCTCGTGAGGAGCTCGTTATGGGGTCGCGGGCTCAGCCTTTGTTACCCAGGCGGCGCTCGTATACGGCGCGGACGGTGTCGACCGTGTCGGCGTCTTCGGCCTTCTTATCCGAGCGGTAGCGCTTGACGCGGGCAAAGCGCAAGGCGAGCCCGCCGGGATAATGCGGGCTCGCCTGGATGTCATTGAAGGCGATCTCGACCACGAGCTTCGGCTCGACATAAACCGTGTATCGGTCGCCGGCGATCGCGAGCTTACGCAGCTCGGTGGTCTGCCACGCCAACATTTCGTCCGTCATGCCCTTGAAGGTCTTTCCCAGCATCACAAACGCGCCCGTGCTCGGGTTTCGTGCCCCTAGGTGCAGGTTGCTGAGCCAGCCGGTGCGCCTGCCGTGGCCCCATTCAGCGGCGATCACCACCAGATCGAGCGTCTCCGCGGGCTTGATCTTGAGCCAGTACCTGCGCCTTATCTTAAGTCTTTGAACGGACACGAGATGGGGCGCATGGAGGGCAAAAACTCTAGGCACTCTCTCATCTTTCGTGCGCTCTCGGTGATTTCACGCTGACATCTCGTGCGCGTACATTATATCTTCGTGTACGGACACGAACCGGACACGGAGCCCGCTGATGCCACGCCACGGAACCAGCGTCAAACTCACCGAGAAGATCATCCGGGGCCTGGCCCCGCCGGTAATCGGCAACCGGCTCTTTTACGATTCCGAGATCCCGGGCTTCGCGCTCAGAGTCACGGCGCGCGACGCGCGGTCTTTCGTTTTGAATTATCACGCCAGCGGGGTCGAGCGTCGGCTGACGATCGGTTCCTATCCGGCGTGGTCTCTCGGTGCGGCGCGCAATCGCGCCAAAGAGCTGCGGCGCGAGGTCGATAACGGGAACGACCCGATGGCCAAGGACGAGCCGAGCAAGACCGTGACCGAGGTTCTCGACCTTTTTATTAGACGGTACGCTCCCGAGAACCTCCGCCGCCCGGAACACTACATCGCCGCGTTCGACCGCCTGGTCAAACCGGCGATCGGAAAGGTCGGCATTTCGGACCTCAAGCGCCGCCACATCGCCGAGATGCTCGACGCGATCGAAGACAACAACGGCGCGGTCATGGCAACCCGCGCGCTCTCCTACTTGCGCTCCGCGTTGAATTGGTACGCGACGCGAGACGACGATTTTACGGTACCGATTGTCCGAGGCATGGCACGCTCAAGTTCGTCTGATCGCGCACGCAATCGCACCCTCGACGACGACGAGATCCGGACCCTGTGGTGGGTCTTCGGGCAAGTCGGAAACTTCGGTCTCGCCTGCCGGGTCATGTTGCTGACTGCATGTCGGCGGCAGGAAGCAACCGGAATGATGTGGGAGGAGGTCGGCGGGGGCGTGTGGACGATCCCGGCTGTCAGGTACAAAACGGGCAAAGACCACGTCCTGCCGCTTTCGGATGCCGCGCGGGCAATCATTGATGCACAGCCTCAAACCGGGTCGCTGATCTTTCCGGGAAAAGATGGCGGTCGGCTGACCCGTGGCGGCAATTACAAGGCGGCGATCGATAAGCGCGCCCCAGAGCTCGCGCCATGGACCCTGCATGATCTGAGGAGAACCAGCCGTTCGTTGATGTCGCGCGCCGG
>Ga0126378_10002567_pt1 | contig 13474 bp, 9 predicted proteins | sample PanSoiMetPlot_23_FD_92587 | JGI IMG/M metagenome (GOLD analysis project Ga0126378, IMG submission 92587) | Tropical forest soil microbial communities from Panama - MetaG Plot_23 | ecosystem: Environmental > Terrestrial > Soil > Tropical forest > Bulk soil | place: Panama | collected 2016-02-17 | reverse complement strand
GTAACGCGCCTGATGGGGGAGGTGGCTGAGTCCGCTCTGCCGGCCGCCATGTCACCTCGCCAGCTGGCCGGACAGCGCGTGATCTACGGGTACTCGGGCCTGACGCCGCCTGCCAGTTTGCTCTCGCTCATCCGCGCCGGCGACGTGGGCGGCGTCATCTTTTTCGGCAACAACTACCGGAGCAAGGCGCAGTTCACAGCCGCCGTCCGGGAACTCGAGACGGCCAATTGGGCCACGACCAATCCCGCGCGCGCCTATCCGCTGCTGCTGATGACCGACCAGGAAGGCGGCTACATCAAGCGGCTGCCAGGCGCGCCGTACCACTCGGAGAAGTGGATCGGCGCGCGGGGCACCGCCGTCGGCCGCGCTCGTCAGGCGCGTCAGGCCGGCGCGGGCGCGGCGGCAACCCTGCAGAGCCTGGGCCTGAACGTCAACCTCGCGCCGGTCATTGACGTCTACCGAGCGGCGGGCGACTTCGATGACCAGTATCAGCGCTCATACAGCACGAATCCTGAGATCGTGTCTTCGCTTGGCGCGGATTTCATCAGCGCCGAGCAAGGTGGCGGCGTCGCGGCGGCCGCGAAGCACTTCCCTGGCCTGGGCGCCGCGGCGACAAGCCAGAACACCGACCTTCGTCCGGTGACGATCGGCTTGTCAAAGGCGACGCTCCAGAGCAGTGACGAACAGCCCTACCAGGCGGCGATAGCCGCGAACGTCGACCTGGTGATGGTCTCGTGGGCCGTGTACCCGAATCTCGGCTCCAGCGTGCCGGCCGGCCTGTCAGCCCCGATAGTGCAAGGCCAGTTGCGTGACCGGCTCCACTTTCAAGGCGTCACCATCACTGACGCGATCGGCGCCGGTGCGCTCTCGTCGTACGGATCGAGCCAGGCTCGCTCGCTACGGGCGGCGCAAGCCGGCATGCAGCTGATCCTTGCATCGGACTCGCTCGGCCAGGGGTCGCAGTGCCTGGAGGCACTGGCGATTGGCTACAAGACCGGCCGCCTGCCCGCGGCCGCCTTCCGTGCGACGGTGACGCAGATCTTGGCGCTGCGCGCGAGTCTCAAGCCGTGATGAGCATCTTCAGCGCCTGCACCGTCGCTCAGCCGCGAACGGCCTGCTCAGCCGCAACACTTGAGCCGCTACGGCCGCGGCGGGAGCTGCTGCAGTGCCCAGGTGTTGCCGTCGGGGTCGGCGAACGTGACGAACGACCCCCACGGTTGCACGTCGATGTCGCTGGCCTTCACGCCGTGCGCCAGCAACGAGTCTCGTGCCGCTGCGACATCGGTCACGACCACCTGCACTCCGCGCTGTGAGCCTGGCTCCATGTCGGTAATGCCGGTGCCAAGGACGACTGAGCAGGCTGATCCAGGCGGTGTGAGCTGGACGAAGCGGAGATTCTCATTGACCTGATGATCATGGTCTGCGTTGAAGCCGACCTGATCCACGTAGAACTGCTTGGCGCGGTCAACGTCGGTCACAGGTATCGCGACTAGCTCGATCTTCCAGTCCATGCCTTGACGTTATCGGTCCGGTCTGACAGTCCCGGTTGGCGGTATAGCGGGGGAGTAGGGCGTCAGGAAGAAGCCCCGGACTGGCAGCCCGATGTTGACCGAGTGGGTGAAGCCAAGGCTAGGTGCGCGCGGATCGAACCGGAGGTAGACGTCGTCGCTCGCGCCGGAATTGGGATCATAGACCTGCAGCGTCACCTCGGTCCGAGCCAACCGGTAGCCATAGGCCAGCAGCTGGTGGTTGCGCCCGAGTTGGAGCGGACTGGCGCCGGCTACGGTCACGAGGCCGATTGGTGTCGGGTGTCCTGCGTCGAGCTGCGCTCGGATCCGCGGCCACTGCATCCCCATGCTGCGCACCCGCAGCCCGCGGCGGCGAAGCATAAGGCGGTGCGACCCGGCGGGCCCGGCGGCGCGTCGCACAATGTCGTCGTCGGGCAGGTTCATCCAGTAGTAATACCTGGCAACTCCGGTCGGGATGTGCCAGGACTGGATCAAGCGCCAGACGATGAATCGGAACAGTGGCTCGCCGGGCGTCGGCAAGATAGCGGGCGGCTTAGCGCCGGCATGCCAGTAATCCAGCGCCGCGAAGACCATTCCGCCGCACAGCCCCCGCGCGGCGTTGCCGATGCCGATCCGCCGCAGCGGCGTCGCGAGGGACAGCGCCGGCTCGTCCGGCCAGGTGTTCGCGAAGCCGAAGGCATGCCTGGACGGCAGGAAGTCGGTTGACCTGGCCTGACCCATGGCGTCATTGTCGGACAAAATCGGAGCGGCGATTACCGATCAGCCATTGCGTCGACGGACGCGACTTCCGCAGGCGTCAGGGCAAAGCCCAGCAGATCAAAGTTCTTGGCGATCCGGCCGGGATGGGCAGACTTCGGGATGACGGTGACTTCGTGCTCGAGGTGCCAGCGCAATACGACCTGCGCAGGCGTCACGCCGTGGGCGGCAGCGATCTTGGTGAGCCCTGGATCGTCGAGGTTGGTGTTCTTGAGTGAGCTGTAGGCCTCGACTGCGATGCCCCGGTCGGCGTGGCCGGCGAGAACTTGCTCGTCGTACAGGGTCGGGCCCCAGTCAATCTGGTTGACCGCAGGCGCGTGGCCGGACGACCGGGTCAGGTCGTCGATCTCCGCGAGGCCGTAGTTGCTGACACCCACGTCTCGGACGAATTGCTCGGCCTGGACGGCAAGCAGTTCGTTCCACAGTTTGCGGCTGTCGCCGCGCCGCGGCGGCGGCCAGTGCACCAGCCACAGATCGAGGTAGTCGGTCCCGAGTGCCTGGAGCGACTGACGCAAGATGTCTCGCACCCGCCCGGCGTCGGACGGGCGGATCTTGGTGGTCACGAACACTTCGGAACGGTCCAGGCCACTGTCCGCGAACGCCTGGCCGATCTCGGCCTCGTTGGCATACATCGTCGCGGTGTCCACATGGCGGTAGCCGACCTCGAAGGCGGCGAGCACCGCAGCACGGGCCTGACCATGGCGCAGCTTCCAGGTGCCGAAGCCGACCAGCGGCATGCGCCCGCCGTTGGGCAGCCCCACTGAGGGAACCTCACGGGATTGGCTCATCTCGTCATTATCCGCGCGTCAGACCGGAGTGCCGGTTGTCGCGGCAAGCTGCGCGTAAAGATCTGCAAGGCGGGCGGTCAGCGGACCTGGCTTACCGGCGCCGATCTGCCGGCCGTCAATGGCTAGCACTGGCGTCAGGCCGCCCATCGTCCCGGTCACGAAGATCTCGTCAGCATTGTAGAGCTGGGTCAGGCTGTAGTCGCCAACCGCGAAGGGGATGCCGTCGCTCGCCGCGAGGTCGAGCACCGCCTGCCGGGTGATTCCCTCGGGGCAGGCGACGGCGCTCGGCGTGTGCAAGATGCCACCGCTGACCAGGAAGATATGCGTAGCGTTGGTCTCTGCGACGAAACCGCGCTGATCGAGCATGACAGCGTCGTCGGCTCCGGCCGCGTTGGCTTCGATCTTGGCCAGGATCGATGTCAGCAGGTTGTTGTGGTGAATCTTCGGGTCCAAGCTGTCGGGAACGGCGCGCCGGACGCTGGACGTCATGAGCGTGATGCCGCCGACGTCGTAGACCGGAGACTTGAACTCGGCAAGAACGATCAGCGTCGGTCCCGACTGGTTAAGGCGCGGGTCCATGCCGCTGGTTATCTTGACGCCACGCGTCAGGGTCAGCCGGATGTGCGCGTTGTCGGTCATGTTGTTGGCTGCCAGCGTGCGCTTGATCTCGCCGATGATCTCCGCGTCTGCCGGGATCTGCTCGAACGCCAGCGCCTTCGCCGAACGACGCAGCCTGGCCAGGTGCTCGTCGAGCCGGAAGATCCGGCCGTTAAACACGCGCAGCCCTTCCCACACCGCGTCGCCGCCCTGCACAACCGAATCGAACGGGCTGACCTTGGCGTCATCGCGGTGTGTCAGCTGACCGCCAACATTTACGATCAGATCCCGGTTGCGCTCGTCGAACGATTGCAGCACGGTCACCAGCTTCTCGGTAGGAGGGCGCTTCGCCGCCGACTGTGCACTATGGTGCCTGCTACCCGGGTCAGGCGGCGCTTTCGGGGTCGATCCGGGCACACGACGTGTGGCCGCGCACAATTGCTCGACGCGAAGTGAGCCGGGGCCTGCTGGTCACAGGCGCAGCCGGTGCTCGGCGAGTTCTGCGTAGAACGGCTGGCACTGGGCGGCGAGCGGCGCCAAGTCCGGCGCCAGGTGGACGGACGTGACCTCGGTGTATGCGCCAAAGCCAGTTGACCGCCAGACGCTGTCGTACCAGTACCGTGCCCACACGCCGTCCGTCGGTTGCGGCCCCGGCGGCCAGTACAGCATGGCTTGATCGAACCCGATGCCAAGCGCCTCGCACAGTGCCTCGAGGGCTCCGCGCGGCGAGCGCAAGATATCGGCGGAGTCAATGACCGGTCCGCCGAAAGTACGGAAGATCTCCAGTTGCTGCTCGAGGCCGAGATCGGCGAGCGCCGGGCGGGACCTGACCCTGGCGTAGGAGGCCAGCAGCCGTACTGGATCCCGGATCAGGTAGGCGTGCGTCAGACCGGCGAGCGCGCCGCGGTCGACCTCCGGGAGCAGGTGGTGGGTCATGTGCTTCTGGTAGTACACGGTCGTGTCGTCGGGCACCGGCGCCGTCGCAAGCTGGGTCAGCACGGTTCGCCAGTCGGTCGGCATGCTGGCGATGACTTCGTCCCGGCCGGGGTGGTCGATCCCGGTCCGGGCCAGGTAATAGGCGTAGAGCGGCTCGTCGACCACTACCGTGTCGGGCCGGTTCCCGAACGACCGCATCAGGGCAGTCGACACCGTGCGCGGCCCGGACCACATCGCGATCCGCACCGGGCCGGGCTGCGTCAGGACAGTGCTAGCTGCATCTCCGCTCGTCACAGCACCACGACCGACCGGAGCACCTCCCCGCGGTGCATCTTGGCGAACGCCTCCTCGACGGCGTCCAACGCGATTGTCTCGGAGACGAACTTCTCCAACGGGAGCCTGCCCTGCAAGTGCAGGTCCACCAGCATCGGGAAGTCGCGGGTGGGCAGGCAGTCGCCGTACCAGGAAGACTTCAGTGTGCCGCCGCGGCCGAAGACATCCAGCAGCGGCAACTCGAGCCGCATCTGCGGTGTAGGCACGCCGACGAGCACGACCGTGCCCGCGAGGTCGCGAGCATAGAAGGCCTGCTGGTAGGTCTCAGGTCGGCCAACCGCCTCGATCACGACGTCGGCGCCGTTGCCGTCGGTAAGGTTCTTGATCTCCTGGACCGGGTCGCTGGCAGTGGAATTGACAGTGTCGGTGGCGCCGAATTGCCGCGCCCAGTCGAGCTTGCGATCATCGACATCGACGGCGATGATCTTGCGGGCGCCGGCCAGGGTTGCGCCGAGGATCGCCGCGTCGCCGACGCCGCCGCAGCCGATGATCGCGACCGAATCCCCGCGGGTCACCCCGGCTGTGTTCAGGGCGGCGCCGAGTCCTGCCATCACGCCGCACCCCAGCAGGCCAGCCACCGCTGGCTTGATCGCCGAATTCACCTTGGTGCACTGGCCGGCCGCTACCAGCGTCTTCTCGGCGAACGCGCCAATTCCTAGCGCTGGCGACAACGGCGTGCCGTCGGCGGCGGTCATCTTCTGAGTGGCGTTGTGGGTGGCGAAGCAGTACCACGGGCGACCCCGAAGGCAGGCCCGGCACTGACCGCAGACCGCCCGCCAGTTGAGGATCACGAAGTCACCGGGTGACAGACCCGTTACCTCCGGCCCGACGGCTTCGACCACGCCTGCGGCCTCGTGGCCCAGCAGGTACGGGAAGTCGTCGCCGATGCCGCCCTCGCGGTAGTGCAGGTCAGTGTGGCAGACGCCGCAGGCCTGGACAGCAACCAGCGCCTCGCCAGGTCCAGGGTCAGGCACGATCACCGTTGCAACGCTCACCGCCGTGCCCTTGCTGCTGGCGATGACGCCCTTGACCTCGTGTGCCATCCTGCTGCTCCTTCGCCGGTCCTGATTGCAGGTCTCGATCTTGGCAGGAGTCACGGCGGGCGCGCCATATGGCCTGCACCATAAGGACTACACCCGAACAGGTCGCCAAAACCTGTCCATAACCACCGTGAGTTTGCCGTCGTGACGGCCGTTAGACTGTGCGGCTAGAGTCCAGTAATCGCAGTCCCTATTCTGCTGGCTGGGACACTGGCACCTCAGCCACAGGTGTCGGTGGTCGGCTCACCGGCTTGCTAGGTCGCGCTCCGGTGAAGCGCAGCGCGCCCTTCTTGGCCACGACCCGCACCGGCAGCCCGTCCGGCTTGACTGTGGCGAGCGCGAGCTTCAACTCGGCGGCCGTCCGGTCGCAGATTTTGACCTGGTATCGCGGCGGATCGCCGGTCGGGGTCGTCAGACCAGGGGTGCCGCGGCCGAAGCCAAACGGCATCGCCAGCGCGCCGAGCCACAGGAGTATCTGCATACCAGGGCTGGGCTGAGGCACGATCCTGACTGCCGGGCTCAGGGTGATCTCCAGGAGGACGCCGTACCGGCGGGGCACCAACTGCAGCCGTGTCACCTCTGGCCAGGGCAGGTGCACCTGCCGGAGCCTCGGCCGCTTGAGCTTATTTCGCGAGCCCAGCCAGATGCCATGAATATTCGCGCGAAAGGCACGACGCCGGACAGTGCTGAGTACGCAGAGCGCGGTACAGGCGGCGATGAGCAAGCCGCCGATTTCGGTCAGGCCGAGCCACATCGGCATCTGACCCGTGCTGCTCGCGACCGCGCCGACGATCACCGCGGCGCCGCTGAGAATCGCGAACCAGACCGGGATGACCCAGATGAACCCGCGCGGGTACTTGCTGGCCGGTCCCCGGACCATGCATGTCACGTTGTCGTCCACTGACCGCCTCCCCGTGGTGGTCCTCCACCAGGATCTTCGGTCTTCCAGCGTCGCACAGCAAGTCCCCTTCATGACCGGGCATCATGTCAATGACCGCACCGCTGCGGTGTAATCTCAGCCCGTTACGTTATTACTCGAAAGACACGGGGAACGGGGCTAGCGCATGTACAACGCCGAGATCACGCGGGCCGAGACCGCCGATCGGGCGGGTCTTCTCCACGTCGAGTCGTACGACGTTACGCTCGACCTGACCAAAGGCGAGCAATCGTTCGTCTCGACGTCGGTGGTTGTTTTCGACTGCGCCGAGCCAGGCGTCACGAGCTACGCCGACCTGATCGCCGACGCCGTGCACGAGATCACCCTGAACGGGACGGCTATCGACCCGGCGACCTCGTACGCCGACGGCCGGATCGCGCTGACTGGGCTAGCTGATCGCAACGAGCTGCGCGTTGTTGCCGACTGCAGCTACGGGACGGGCGGATACGGCTTCCAGCGCTCAGTCGACTCCGCCGACGGCCGCGTCTATACGTTCACGCAGTTCGAAGCCGCGCACGCGCGCCGGGTGTTCGCGAACTTCGAGCAGCCGGATCTCAAGGCACGGTTCGCCTTCCACGTCATCGTTCCTGAGCACTGGACCGTGCTGTCTAATCAGGCGGCGCCGGAACCGGAATCAGCGGGGCACGGCGCCGCCATATGGCACTTCCCCCCTACGCCGCGCATCTCGACCTACCTGACCGCGATCGCGGCCGGCGAGTATCACGTCGTCCGTGACACGCATACCACCCCCGGCGGTCAGGTGATCCCGCTTGGGTTTGCCTGCCGCCAGTCGATGATCCCGTTCCTGGACGTCGCCGACATCACGCTGATCACCCGGCAAGGACTCGACTACTTCACCGGTCTCTTCGGCGACTATCCATTCGACAAGTACGACCAGGTGTTCGTTCCCGACAACGTTGGTGCGATGGAAAACGTCGGGTGCGTCATCCTCACCGAGTCGCTGCTGTTCCGCTCCAAGGTGACCGACATCATGTACGAGCAGCGCGCGATGATCATCTTGCACGAAATGGCGCACCAGTGGTTCGGCGACCTGGTCACCATGAAGTGGTGGGAAGACCTCTGGCTGAATGAGTCGTTTGCCGAATGGGCGGGCTTCCAGGCGACGGCCGGAGCCACCCGGTTCACTCAGGCGTGGACTGCTTTTTGCGGTGGCCGGAAGATCTGGGGCTACGGACAAGACCAGCTGCCGTCGACGCACCCGATTGCTGCTGATGTGCCGACGCTGAGCCAGGCCGAAGCGAACTTCGACGGCATCAGCTACGCCAAGGGCGCGTCGGTGCTCAAGCAGCTTGTTGCCTACGTCGGTCGGGACGCGTTCATCGCTGGTATCCGCGCCTACTTTGCCGAGCACGCCTGGGGTAACGCGACGCTGGCCGACTTGCTGCGTGCGCTGCAAGCGAGTTCCGGTCGCAGTCTTAGCGAATGGTCGAAAGCGTGGCTGGAAACTGCCGGGCCCAACACCCTCCGCAGCGAGTTCGAGACAGGACCGGACGGTGCGTTCAGGTCTTTTGCCGTCCGCCAGGAAGCCCCAGCCGCCCACCCGACGCTGCGTCCGCATCACATCGCGATCGGCTTGTACAACCTCATGGACGGGGCGCTCGAGCGGATTCGCCAGGTGGAAGTCGACATCTCCGGTCCGCGAACGGAAGTTCCGGAGCTAGTCGGGATTGCACAGCCGGACCTGATCCTCCTGAACGACGACGACCTCAGCTACGCGATCATCCGGTTCGATGAGCGCTCACTGGCGACCCTGAGCGAGCACATCGGGAGCTTCCGCGACGGATTGGCGCGAACCTTGTGCTGGAGCGCCGTCGGAGACATGGCGAGTCAGGCCGAGTTGTCCGTGCCGGCCTTCGTCCGGATCGTGGTGGCCGGCATGGGCAGCGAGCCATCGGTCACCGTGCTCCAGCTACTGCACGCCGAGGTCATGCGCCTGCTTGCGACCACCGCCGATCCGGACTGGGTGGCGGCCGGCAAGGAGCAACTGGCGGCCGAGGCGATCCGGCAGCTGGCCGCTGCCGAGCCTGGCAGCGACCTCCAGCTCGCCTGGGCGCAACTACTCGCCGGCACCGCCACAAGCTCCGACCAGCTCAAACTCGTTGGTGGCCTACTCGACGGGACCGCGGAAATCGCCGGCCTGGCCGTCGACACCGAATTGCGCTGGTCGCTGTTGCAGCGGCTCGCCGCAACCGGAAAAGCGAGCGACGCTGAAGTCGACGCCGAGGTGCAGCGGGACAACACCGACGCGGGCCGGCGCAATGCGGCGGCGGCAAGGGCCGGAATCCCGGACGCCGAGCACAAGGCGGCGGCCTGGCGGCAAGTGGCCGAGTCCACCGAGCTTGGGCTCGAGGAATCCGCGTCGATCGCCCGTGCCTTCAACGCGCCGGAGCACGCCGAGCTGCTAGCTCCGTACGCGGCCAAGTACTTCGAGCAGCTGCCCGCCATCTGGGCGGGACGCGCGGATCTGTTGCGGGTGATCCTCGGACGCCTGCTATTCCCGCACACCGCCGCTTCCCGCGAGCTGCTCGCGACCGTCGACGCTTTCCTGGCCGAGCCCGGCCGTGACCCGTCGCTGGACCGGGTGGTGATCGAAGGCCGTGACATTGTCGAAAAGGCACTGCGATCGCGAGCGCTGCCCAGTTAGGGAACCGCGGTCAGCGACAGCTGCGGTTAGAGACCACGAAGAGCTGACGCGGTTATGCAGGTCGGCGAGATCACCAGGGCCGAGACGAGCGAGCGGGCGCGGCTGCTCGCTGTGCACTCCTACGCCGTGACGCTGGACTTGACGCGCGGCAGCGAGGTGTTCGGCTCGACGTCGGTGATCGGGTTCGCCTGTGCCGAGCCGGGCGCTATCAGCTACGTGGACCTAGTCGCCGAGACCGTGCACGAGATCACGCTCAACGGCGCGCCTGTTGATCCGATGACCGCCTGGGCCGACGGTCGCATCGCGCTCACCGGCCTGGCCGCGCAAAACGACCTGACGGTCAGTGCCGACTGCCGATATTCGCATGACGGCACCGGACTGCACCGGGCCGTCGACCCAGCGGACCAGAAGGTCTACACCTATACCAAGTTTGAGCCCGCGTACGCCAGGACGGTCTTCGCGAACTTCGAGCAGCCCGATCTCAAAGCCACATTCAGCATTTCAGTCCTCGTTCCCGGTCACTGGAACGTGATCTCTAACGAGCCAGTGGACGAGCGAACGCCAGCCGGCGACGGGTTTGATCGCTGGCGGTTCCGGCAGACGCCGCCGCTTTCCACCTACCTATTCGCGGTGGCGGCCGGCGAGTACGAGGTCGTGCGGACGACGCACGCGACGCCGGGCGGCCAGCAGATACCGCTGGGGCTGGCTTGCCGGGCGTCGATGGCCGGGTTCCTGGCGGCGGAGGAGATCTTCGACACCACCCGGCGGGGCCTGGATTACTACACCGAGCTGTTCCAGACCGAATACCCGTTCAGCAAGTACGACCAGGTTCTCGTGCCCGAATACAGCGCTGGCGCTACCGAGAACGCAGGTTGCGTGATCTTCACCGATCGGCTGCTGTTCCGGTCGAGGGTCACCGACACGATGCATGAGCTGCGTGCCAGCGTGATCTTGCACGAGATGGCGCACATGTGGTTCGGCGATCTGGTGACGATGAAATGGTGGGACGATCTGTGGCTGAACGAGTCGTTCGCGGAGTTCTCCGCGGCCCTCGCGAGCGTCGAAGCGACGCGGTTCACCGATGCTTGGACCACGTTTGCCACCAGCCGTAAGGCGTGGGGCTACGCGCAGGATCGGCTGCCATCCACGCATCCCATCGCGGCGGACGTGGCCACCCTCAGCGAGGCGATCGCCAACTTCGACGGGATCAGCTACGCGAAGGGCGCGTCGGTCCTACGGCAGCTTGCCGCGAGGATCGGCCGAGACAGCTTCTTCGCCGGGATCCGCGCGTACTTCGCTGAACACGGCTGGGCCAACGCGACGCTTGCGGACTGGCTCGGTTCGCTCGAGGCCAGTTCGGGCGCCAACCTGGCAGATTGGTCCAAGGCCTGGCTGCAGACCGCGGGTCCGAGCACGCTGCGTAGTGAGTTCGAGGTGGAGCGCGACGGCGTGTTCAGATCGTTCGCGGTGGTCCAGGAAGCGCCCGCCGATCACCCGACGCTCCGGCCGCACCGGATCGCGATCGGTTTGTACAACCACGTCGACGGCGCGCTCGTGCGCGCCCACCAGGTCCGGGCTGACATCGCTGGCGCGCGGACCGTGATTCCGGCGCTAGTAGGCGTCGGTCGACCCGACCTGATGGTCCTGAACGACGACGATCTCAGCTACGCGATCCTCCGGTTCGATGACCGATCGATGGCGACGCTGACCTCCTCGATTGGCACAATCTCGGATTCGCTCACACGAGCGGTCTGCTGGACCTCGGTCGCTGACATGGCGTGGCAGGCTGAGCTGCCCGTTCCTGAGTTCATCACCATGGTCGCGGGCGCCTTGGCGGCTGAGCGTTCGGTGTCCGGACTCCAGAGCCTGCTGGACAAGGCCCGGGATCTTCTTCGTTCGTTGGCCTACCCGGGCTGGGCGGTGGTCGGCTACCGCCAGCTGGCCGACGCGGGCCTGGCACGACTGTTCGGCGCTGAGCCGGCCAGCGATTTCCAGCTTGCCTGGGCACAGCTGCTGAGCTGGACCGCCACGTCGGATGCCCAGCTAGACCTCATCGCGGGGCTGATGGACGGCAGCGTGCGGCGGCCCGGCCTCGTCGTGGGCGCCGAGCTGCGCTGGGCGCTGCTCCAGCGGCTCGCTGTCAGCGGACGGGCGGGCGATGCGGAGATCGATGCGGAGCTGCGGCGGGATAACACCGACGCTGGACACAGGAACGCGGCCGCGTGCCGGGCTGCCATTGGCGATGCGCCACACAAGGAAGCCGCGTGGGACCAGCTCGCAGCGTCTCCGGATATCCCCATCGACTTGCTGCGGTCGGTGTCCTTGGCGTTTCACCAGCCCGAGCAGGCGGACCTGCTCCGTCCGTTCGTGGCGCGCTACTTCGACGCGCTGCCAGAGATCTGGTCAGCAAGCGGTGGCCACCTGCGGGTGGCGCGCGGCGCAGCGCTGTTCCCGGTAACGGCGGCCAGCGCCGAACTCGTGGATCATATCGACGCATTTCTCGCCGGCGGGGAGTGCGAGCCGGGACTCGCGCGCGTTCTCGTCGAGCGCCGTGATCAGGTGGTGAGAGCCCTGCGTTCCCGCGCGCTCGCTGGCGAGGCAACATAGGACTTTACGGTGGTTTGACCAAGACACGCCGGCGTCGTGGCGTGGCTTTCCCTGGATTATGCGATCCGTCGCGCTCTTGCCCGGTCGTTTAATAGAGGCTCCGAACTGGGAAAACGTCTGAGGGCAATCTGATGAGCACGTACAGTAACGACTCGAAAGCTTGATAACGCAGCGATCACAGCCGACGTTGCCGCATGATGTAGTAGCTCCAACATCGGGCAGAGACGCCGCATCAGTCTCGGGAGTAACAGTCGTAATGACTTCGGGAAGGCCGCAGGACCGTGATCTGCGGTGGCCCTACGCCGACGACGACACCGGGCCAACCGGTTCGGCTCGCGGGCGTGTTGCCACCGAAACCGATCCCAGGATCGCCGCCGGACCTATGTTCGGCTCCGACCATCCGAGCGGGCCGCTTCCCGTGGGACCCATGCGCGACCCTCAGCGAGGCCGCCAGCAGACCGACCGTCAGCAGCGTGGTCGGCTCGGGCGCAAGTCGCGCGGCGACCGGGACGAGTTCGCGCCCGCTGACGGAGCGGGCGACGCCGACTACGACTGGATCAAGTATCTCGGCGAGGCCGGTCCGGCGCAGGAGTCGAGCAAGCGCCGAGGCGATCCCCCGGCGTCCCGCGGACGTTCGGACGGCGCGACTGGCGCAAGTAGCGCGCGGCAAGCACCCAGTGCACGGGCCGACAGCCAGGCGACACGTATGCCTGACGCGGCCGACGCGGACCGCACCAGGCGGATCGCTCCTGCCGACACCGGGCCGCGCGTCGGCCCGCGCAGTGGTGCCTCCGGGCGCCACGAGCAGATCACCCGATCTGGTCCCTGGGACCAGTCTCGGCCTAGCGGAACGTGGGAGACCGGCTCGGCATGGCCGGAGACGTTCCAGCCCGAGCCGGTTCGCCGCGGCCCAGTTCGGCCTGAGGCACTTCGGCCCGAGCCCGGTCGGCCTGAGCCTGTTCAGCCCGATACCGGGCGGCGCTTGCATCGCTGGTCCCCACCGCAGGAGCGGACCGACTCCGCTGACAGTCCGGCATCGTTCGGTCGGCCAGCGGGCACGCAGATTCGGCGCTCCCGGCTTTCAGGACCGGCTGCGGCTGCAGCGGCAGTGCCGCCCGCGCTGCTTGAGCGAGATTTTGAGCCCGATCTCGCGCCAACTGATTCCCGCGTCGGCACGGCGGCCAAGCCAAGCAGGCGCGGGCGCAAGACGCGACGGCCTGGCTCGGACCGGGCTGCTGGTGCACGGCAAGCGGCTGGACGCGTCACCACGGCGCCATGGGACGGTC
>Ga0126378_10002566_pt1 | contig 13476 bp, 6 predicted proteins | sample PanSoiMetPlot_23_FD_92587 | JGI IMG/M metagenome (GOLD analysis project Ga0126378, IMG submission 92587) | Tropical forest soil microbial communities from Panama - MetaG Plot_23 | ecosystem: Environmental > Terrestrial > Soil > Tropical forest > Bulk soil | place: Panama | collected 2016-02-17 | reverse complement strand
GCCTGGATATACAAAGCCTTTAGGAGACAAGGGGAAGAGCACCGATTGCTCTCCGGGAATGATGGACTGGATCTTGCCCTGCGTGTCATACCACGGCGTGCTATATTCCCAGCGCAGACCGAGGTTCAGCGTGAGGTTGGGTCTTGCCTTCCAGGAGTCCTGCCCGTAGACGCCACCGTACTTCGTGCGGGAGTCCAGGATCTGCTTCGCAGCCTGGGTGTACCCATTCGGGCCACTATTGTCTTGCGGCGCGCCCAGGAGGAAGTCGGCGAAATCCACGCCGCTCGCGCTGCCGCTAAACACAAAACCTCCGAAAACGTTAGCGAAATTACGTTCGTTGACTTGCAGGTAGCGGTATTCGCCTCCGAATTTCAACGTATGCCTGCCCAGCGCCTTCGAAAACCCGTCGGAGGCCATATAGGTATTGTTGGGCTGGAAGGTATTCAACGCGGGTACGCCAATTCTGAAGTTCTTGAAGATCATCTGGGGCACGTACTCCGGATAACTGGACGGCGCAGCGGGGATAATGCCGAGGCCATTAGCGTTATTGAAACCCAGGTCGGAGAGCTTCGCGAAGCTGCCGGCAGGGTTGTCCTTGTGGACGGCGGTGCGGAAGAAGCTTATGCGCGCCTCGTTCACCGCCGTAGGTCCGAAAGTTTTGGAGTTGCTCATGGTGATCTGTTGCGCACGCGCAGGCGTAACCGAGGGGAAGCCTGGCACACTAGCTTCGGGAAGCGCCAGGGACGCGGTCGAATCATCATAGTGGTAGTACCACGACCAGTTGCCGGTCTTCTGATTGATGAGATCTACCCGCTGTCCGATCTTATTATCCTTCACGGAATCTTTCTGTTTATTATCAGAATAGTTGTTAACAGACCCAGAAACTGTCGGCGCCGGAATATAACCGCCTGCGAGGATTTTCGTCGACACTATTGACCAAACCCTCGGATCGATAAACCCACCGGGGAATACGCAGCCGTTCGGCGTGCTGACCGGATCAGTCCACACCGTCGAATTACAGGTTGGTGACGAATAGGGCTCCCCATTGTTGACCGTCTGTCCGGTCACAGGAGCCAGACGCTGTGTTAACACCTGGGCCCAGCCGCAGTCAGGGCAAGTTCCAGGACGGCTGCCATCGACGGTGCCGGTCAGGGTGCCAGGATCAAAGTTGCCCATCCGCTCGGCCGCGGTCGGCAAGGTGACCAGCCCAGTTTCAGCGCCAGCAACCTGTCTCGTGCCTTGATAATCCGTGAACCAGAAAAGCTTGTTCTTCCAGAACGGCCCGCCCACGGCGTAGCCGAACTGATTGCGACGCAATTCGGATTTAGAGGTGAAGAAGTAATTGATGGCGTCAAGCTTGTCGTTGCGCAAAAACTCAAACACGTCGCCGTGAATGCTGTTGGAACCTGATTTGGTAATCGCGTTCACTATCGCGCCGCTGAATTTTCCGTATTCGGCGTCGAAGCTGTTGGTAATGAGACGAAATTCCTCGATCGAGTCTAGATTCGGTACTAAACCGGCGCCGAGGTTGCGTCCTTCGCTCACGTCCCCGCCGTTCACCAAATAGGCGTTCGCCGTTTCGCGCTGTCCGTTCACCGAGATGTTGCCCGCGTTCAAATTGCCGGATACCGGTCGGTCGGGAGCAGTGCCAGGACCATTGGGCATTCCAATCGTCGCGGCAGTGCTCGGCGCCACGCCGGCCTGCAAGCCTAGTAGATCAATATAACTACGGCCGTTCAGCGGCAGAGCCAGCATCTTCTTCGAGTCGATCACATCACCTAACTGTGTGTTTTCCGTCTGCACTTGAACAGCGTTCGCGGTGATTTCCACCTTTTCGGAGATGTTCCCCACGTCAAGCGTCACGTCGAAACGCAACTGGTCGTTCACTTTCACTTCGATGCTCGTTTCGTTAAACGCACGAAATCCGGGAGCAGTGACAGTGAGCGTATAAATCCCGGCCGGCAGGGCTAGGAGGCGATAGGAACCATCTGGCCCTGAAGTGGTTTCTTGTTTGAAATTGGTCTGCGTATTTGTGACGACAACGCGCGCGCCTGCAACCACCGCCTGCGAACGGTCTAGAACCGTGCCCAGAATTGATCCGGTTACATCAGCGCGCAATGCGCTAACGCTGGCAAGTATTATTAAAACGGTTGAAATAGGTAAAAATAGACGATTCCGGCGATTGTCCATCAGGCACCCCCAGTTGCGCGCAGCTTAAGACGAAGTATGGTGGATGTCAAGAGGGCCCAATAAGCTGGCTCTCTTTTCACAATGTCGATATCTAATGAGACAGCTAATCGGCTTGCACAGCTTCGTACTTGCGGCGCTCGCTCGACTCGCTGGCAGTTGGTCGCCGCTTCTTTCCTGGATTTAAGCTTCTCGACGAAGGCATATACGCGATAGAGTCCTTTAGCTATGCCCAAGTGCCGAAAGACCAGGTTCCTCATCTCGGGGAAGGCCCTCCCGGTACTACTTGGCCTTCTTGCCATCGCTGCGGTACTCAGCGCGCAGAACAAGCAGGTTGCGAATTCATCCGACGCGAAGGCAGAACGTCTGACGGAAGCCAAGGCGACTTTCGAAAGCGTATGCGCGTCGTGTCATGGGCTCGACGCGCGCGGCGGCGAACGTGGGCCGGACATTGCTTCGCGACCCGATGTGGTGCGCAAAACAGATGTCGAACTCATCAAAATTCTCACCGACGGAAACACTGCGCAGGGCATGCCTTCGTTTTCTTCTTATGGCCCCGCCAAACTCGCAACGCTTGTCCGCTATTTGCGAGCGCTGCAAGGCCGCAGCAAAGAGACTGCCCTGCCGGGAGATCCTGTGCGTGGAAGGGCCCTGTTTTTCGGCAAAGCGAAATGCGCGGAATGTCATATAGTCGCAGGCGAGGGCGGATTTTTTGCTGAGGATCTCACTGGCTTCACGGGAAGAATGGGCGCCGCCGAAGTTCGCACCGCGATCGTCAATCCCAACAAGGACCTCGATCCTCGCCGCGGAATGGTCACCGTCCTTCTTGCGGACTCGACCGCGCTTTCAGGCATGGCGCGTAATGAAGACAACTTTTCGCTACAACTGCAGACTCCAGACGGAGTATTTCATCTGTTGAACAAGTCAGACTTGCGGACTCTGACTTACGCAGGACGCTCTGCCATGCCATCAGACTATGGCTCCACACTGTCATCTGCGGAACTCAATGACTTGGTGAGCTACTTGCTCCACGTATCCGGGTCGGAGAAAGCTCGAAAGTCGGAGACGAAGCCTCAGTATAACGAAGAGGATTAGAAATTTAAGCGGAGAGTAAGCGGTGATGAAAGGGAATGTTTCTGTGATCGTGTTGGTCGCCTTTTCTCTGGTGACGCCCTGTGCCGGGCCCCAGGAACCTAAGCGCGAATTCCAATTGCAGGGGAACTCCGCCGATTTCTGGACGCTCTTTGATCGAGAATCCAAGCTATCTACGCTCGCCTCGGGATTCGGATTCACAGAGGGTCCAGTCTGGGATCCCGGGGGATTCGTTATTGTAAGTGACGAGGTCACGAACAAGATTTTTCGTGTGTACGAGAATGGAAGGAAAGAGGAATTGGTTTCTCTCGGTGATCCTGACGGCAACACCTACGATCATCAGCGACGACTCATTGATTGCGCGAGTGTTCTGCGCGCCATTATTCGAATCGATCGCAAAGGAAATTACGAAGTTCTTGCGGATCGCTTTGACGGCAAGCGATTCAACAGTCCTAATGACGTGGTGATCGGTCCTGACGGCGCTATCTATTTCACTGATCCGACGCTCGATCTCCCACAGGGTCAGAAGCAGGAGCTCCCGTTTCAGGGCGTCTATCGTCTTGATCCTTCGGGAAAAGTCAGGCTGCTGACAAAGGATTTGTCGCAACCCAATGGACTGGCATTTTCTCCGGATGGCAAGCGTTTCTATGTAGACGATAGCGAGCGCAGGAACATCCAGGTGTTTGATTTCACGTACGAACACACTTTGATAAACGGGCGAATCTTTGCCGAAGAACCCGGTACAAAGGGTGACGGTGTTCCGGATGGGATGAAGCTTGACCGGGCGGGCAATGTCTACGTGACCGGGCCGAAGGGAATCTGGGTTTGGAATCCCGAAGGACGTCACCTAGGGACAATCGTCTTGCCGGAACAACCTGCGAATTTGGCCTGGGGAGATCTGGATTACCGCACTCTTTATATCACTGCTACCACCTCGGTTTACCGGTTGGAAACGAAGGCCAACGGTTTCGTGCCGTATTTGTCTAAATGATTTGGTTCCTTCTGCCTGGCCATTTCCGTACAAGCCTTAGCGACCTTGTATTGGCGGGCCTTACTCAGTCCGGATCCTTCGGCATTGAGACGAAGGCCCTTACCGCGAGAATATGAGCCTTCGCGCCCGGCGCATTCTGGTTATAGAAACCGACCGTGCAGTTGGGACGAAAATAGTAGGCGTCCCCTGGCTTGGCTGGATGCAGCCCCTCAACTCCATCCATCCCCCCGCCCGCAGCCATTTGCCCCTCTCCATCAAGCACGAGATAAATTTCTTCTGCCGTCTCATGGTGGTGCGGAAAATTTGTCCCTGCCGGTGCGAAGTCCATCAGGAAAAAGTCGGCGACGGTATAGGTTGCGTTGATACGATCGCGCGTGCCTGTGCGCGGCCCGATCAGAAGCTTATAGAGCACGGACTTCGGATGACCTTCTACGGTCTGTTCCTTTAGTTGGTTTAGGTTAGCCACCTCTAACTTCTCCGCCCGCGAAATCGCAGTGTCGGAAGGAATTCTGACCGTGGTGATGACGAGCCGAAGTGGCTGATTCGATGTGTTGGAGACGCCGTGCCGGACCGTAGGCGGCACGTACGTAAAATCACTTGTGGCCAAAGCATGAGACTCTTCACCGTAGTGTAGAACTCCACTCCCCTCGCGGACGAAATACAGCTCTTCTTGACGCGGATATTCGACTGTCTGGCAAGCGCCGCGCGGATCGACGGCCAGTTCTCCGAAGCGCGCGACGCTCAGTGGCAACCGCGTCTCAACGTCCCCGTCACCGAAAATCGGAATGTAATGGCAGGAGCTACTGGTTAGGTCACTTTGATGCTCATGAAGGGCGGGTACATTGCGATACAACCAGGTAGGCTCGACGCCCCGATCCTGCGCGAGCAGCCCCGTCTCGATAACCAAGAGCATCACGATGACTTTTTGCATTTGGCCCATCTACTTAGGCTCCGGTTCCGCAAATCCAGATCGCCGCGACGACGACTCGCTCATTCCATTCTGGTTGCCAGTTTTCCACGAAGGACAGTGATTGACGCTTTGGGGAGAGTGTATGTTGTTGCGGAATTTGCCTCAACGGTTGTGGCACGAATCGGACCGTCGGGCTCCGCACGGCTGTTCGGTCCATCGTTAATCCACACGTATTGCTCGCTGCCGAAGGTCACAAATGCGACTGGGCCTGAGAACGAACTCGCGCGCTTGCTCTTCGAGTCCTCGAAGGATACTCGAATGGTGTGAGAGTTCGACTCGTCCCGGTTCACGAATAGCAATGACCAGTTCCCATCCGGCCGCAGAACCGCGTACGCAGTGACCAGAACGTTCCCCTCGCCATCTCTGAGACCTGCTGTGGCCGGGAACATAACGTGCCTCCCGGAGCGGTGTTGCACCCACTCCAGATTGATCATGTGAGCCGCGAAATACGGCGACGTATATCCCTTAATTGCGTACTGCTCGTCCGACACGAAATTGGACCAGGATGCCCATCCGAGGCAACTATTGTTCACACCCTGCGGCTGAATCGGAGAGTGATAGAACGCGGCGCCCCCGCTTTCAAAGAACGAACCCACATTATCTGCCAACCAGAGCGCGGCAAAGATCGTCGTCATCGGTCCTGTCAGTTGGGCAGCAAGATGGTTTTCGGTGACCATCAGCGGCACGTCTTTGGGCACGCCGTCGTCTCGCCAGACCTGCATGATGTGCTTCATCAATCGGGGCTCGCTATACAGCGTCTTCCACGTAATGTCGCAAGGCTCGAACGGGTAATGTTCAAATGAAACGAAAGCCAGATCGGAAAGACGGCCGTGCGCCTTCAGGTAGGCGATGAAACGGCCCATCCAAGAAGTCCGGCCCTGAGCGTCAGGCCACAATTGGATATCCTCATTGACTCCCTCGAACACGGGTCCGCCCAGCCTCAGTTTGGGATCGACCTTGTGAATCGCGGCGGCCCACTGCAGGTAGAGTGCGCCATAATCTTCGGGCATCGTGTGCTTGCCATCGGGCTCCTCGCCCATTTCGATGTAACTGATCGCGTATCCGCGTTTTTCCAGATAGGCGATTTGAGCGGCCGCGTCGTCAGGAGTGCCGTAGAGCAAGGTGACAGGAATCATGGCCGGCAGATTGTTGGTGATTCCGCTGGTGAAGAAAAGATCGAAACCCGTGTGCTGGTAGTCGCCGCCACCGCGCACGTCGTCAGCCGAATGCCACGGGTCGATGGAGGAAACGCAGTACATCGTGAGGGGATCAGCGGCGTTGCTTGGCGCCTCCGTGAATAGACCATCCGCACCAACTATGCCAACCGCGATCTGCTGAATGGCGTAGCCGACACAGTTTCGTACATCGGAAGATCCGTGTTCATCACAGGTGTTCGAGGACTCCGTCATCAAGATGCGCAAATATCGCGGGGAAACAGGTTGATCTGCCAGCTTCAGCGTGGCCGCGCCGACTTGTGCCTTGTTGAAACGGCCTGAGGCGAACACGTTCCATTGACCTTGTGGGCCAGCATCGAAGTCCAATGCGCGCGTGCCGGTCCAGTATTCCACTTGGTAGGCGGTGGCGTACGGACTTGCCCACACAATGCGGATCGCGTTCACCGGCTTTTCACGGTTCAGATCGATGACGACCCATTGCGGATGCAGCGAGTCACTTTCTCCGGTAAATTTGCTGGTTAGGTAGGGGTTGCTCTTCCAATAGGTAAGGTTCGGACCTTGCACCGGACGGTCGCCGCTGGTCGCGAAACCGCGATGGGGCAGCGCGTAAGCGAGGATGTACCGAACAGGCTCTTGCAGGTCGGTGCTGCCGGTGAAATACCCGCTCCGATGTGCCGTATCACTCCAGGTTCCATTCTGTGTCCAATGCCATGCCGCCATGCGCAGCTCAGTGTTGTTGCGATATGTGATTGGACCCCAGCCCGCCGAGAGCGACTCCTGCAGAATATGTGGCGTATAGACCTTATCGATATCCCTGCGCGACAAAACATCGATGGAGCTGCCAAGCGCGCTATCGGGGTCAAAGGAATTAATGGAGTGACCTGGCGTCACGTCAACGCGAAAAGTGGCAGGTTGTTCGGGGCTAGCCGTCTGTGTCTGGCCAGCTGCCGTCCCAATCCCTGTCAACATCAAAAGGAGAAGCTTCTTGTGGACGCGGCAATGCAAAACCCTAAGGCCGATCATGGACAAGATCGTACGTGCGCCCACAAGTGCAGGTCAAACATTCCTGAGGTTTTTGAACCCTAAGTCCTGATTGACGGGAAGCCGGAAACACAGGTACTAGGATCGACTTCTCCGATTGACGCCATAACCAGGTCGGCCTCACACAGAGCTCCTTCTCTGGGCAATCCTACTCCTTTCGATTTGCTACTGTTTATTCCCTTTTCTTTCCATCGGTTGTAGACTACTTCGCGGATTTCGTTCCCTGCCGATTGCCAGTGCGACAGCAGGGGCGTTTTCTGTAAGGAGTAGCGGCCTTGCTTCTCTTTCACCGGCGAACACAATCCCTTACCGCTTTAGGTGGTGTCGTCCTTACTGGAGCGCTTCTTCTGGCATACGCAGTGGGGAGTCAGAAATCCGGACAGACGATCCAGTACAAAGAAGACCCAGACGCCGCCAAGCGAATGACCTTGCTGCTCAAGGACTTCGCGCCCCGCCCAATGCTGCATGCCTCAATACATCAAGTCCCTCGCGCGAAATTCCCCGTCATCGATGTGCACAACCATGTCAATGACGCCACCGGCCACGGGGACCGCATCCCTCCCGCGGAACTCGTCAACGGTATGGACCGTGCCAACGTCAAGCAAATCGTGATCCTCACGGGCATGTGGGGAAACAAACTGCAGGCCGTCGTCGACAAAATGGTGAAGCCCTATCCGGACCGCTTCCTCGTCTTCGCTCAGCCCGACTGGAGCAAAATCAATGACCAGAATTTCGGCGAGGAAATGGTCCAGCTATTGGACGACGCCGTCCGCCGCGGCGCGCGCGGCTTGAAAGTGCTCAAGGAACTCGGCCTCAACGTCAAAGACAAATCCGGCAAGCTCGTGGCCATCGACGATCCCCGCCTCGATCCGATGTGGGAAGAATGCGGCAAGCTCGGAATTCCCGTTTCCATCCACACCAGCGACCCTGAAGCCTTTTTCCTGCCGACGGATCGGCACAACGAGCGCTACGAAGAGTTGATTCACAATCCCACCTGGAGCTTCGCAGGCCCGCAGTTTCCTTCCAAACAAACGCTGCTTGAGCAGCGCAATCATGTCATCGCCAAGCACCCTCACACCACATTCATTGCGCTGCATGTCGCCAATTGGCCCGAAAATCTCGACGCAGTCTCCGCCTGGCTCGACAAATATCCAAACATGTTCGTGGAATTCGGCGCCCGCGAGGCCGAACTCGGCAGGCAACCGCGCCGCGCCCGCAAGTTCTTCCTCGATTATCAGGACCGCATTCTGTTCGGCACTGATGCGGAACCGGTCGAAAAGATGTACGCCAACTATTTTCGCTGGCTGGAAACCGCCGACGAATTCTTCGAATACTGGGGCTACCCGGAACAGGGACGCTGGGAAATCTACGGCATGGAATTGCCTGACAACGTCCTCGAAAAGGTTTACAACAAGAATGCACAGAAAATCTTCTCGCAATTCAAAGGACTGCCGGAAGGAAACAGACCATGAGTGCGCGCAACCAATCAGGGTTGAATTTCCCCATCCTCACAATCCTGTTCGCTTTTCTTGTGCTCTCGGGCTGCAAGCAACAGCAGCAAACTTCTTCCGCTTCTCAAACCCAGCCGGCGCCAGCCTCAACTGTCCGCGTGATTCCCGCCGCCAATGAGCTGCGCGTCCAGACCTCTGCGGCGGAGTTTGTTCTTTCCCCCAACGGCTACTTGAAGGCCAGCCTTACCGGCAAAAGCGCTCCCGCCACTCTGGATGATCCCTCGAAAGAATCCGGCCAAGTATTGACCGTCGGCGGCCAGCGCTCCAGTGATTTCTCCTTTGACATCGCGAGCGCTCGTGTCAGCGATGCACAGGGGAAACTGGGCAAAACCGGGAAACACATTGACGTCCACGCAACCAGTCCCACCCTCGCCCTCGACGAAACTCTGACACTCGAGTTTTACGACGACTTTCCCGGCTTGGCTCTCGTCTCGGCATCCTTTCGCAACATCGGGCAAAAAGATGTCTCGCTTGACGCCGTCGCGCTGCAACAGCACCGCTTCAACGCCACTCTGGCCGACCCGGCCGCGGCTCACCACCAGATGTGGGCCTTTCAAGGTTCCAGCCTGAAATGGGGCAAAGACGACGTCTTCGCCGTGCCCGCAAAATTTTCTCAGGAGAATCCTTTCGGCGCGCCCAACGAAACCAAAGACGATCTCGGCCGCGTCGGCGGCGGCATTCCCGTCATCGCTTTTTGGACCGCGCACGTCGGCGAAGCCGTCGGTCATCTCGAAACGGTTCCGCTGGTTCTTTCGATTCCCGTCGAAACCGCCTCCGACGGTTCCGTCGGCGTCTCCGTGCACCTTCCCGCAAACACAACTTTGAAACCCGGCGACGTTTTTTCCACGCCGCGCACCTTCGTCGCCGTTTACGCCGGCGACTTTTACGAGCCGCTCAGCCTGTGGTCCAACGCCGTCGACCGCGAAGGCCTCACCAAACCCACCAACAACGACGAAAACTACGCCATCAGTTGGTGCGGCTGGGGCTACGAAGCGAACGTCACGCCCAAGCAGATGACCGGTACGATTCCGAAACTCAAAGAGCTGGGCATTCACTGGGCCACGCTCGATGACCGCTGGTTCAGCAACTACGGCGACTGGCAGCCGCGCACCGACACCTTTCCTGGCGACACCATCCAGCAGCTGGTGAAAGACTTTCACCAGCAGGGCATCAAGATGCAGCTTTGGTGGCTCCCGCTCGCTGTCGAAGACGGCAAGGGCCGCTACGAAGAGCACAAGTACGTGCTTTCCGACGTGGTCAAAGAGCATCCCGACTGGCTCGTCCTCGACAAAAGCGGCCAGCCCGCGCGCATGGCACGCAACCTGGCAACGCTTTGCCCCGCGCTCCCCGAAGTGCGCGACTACTACAAAAAGCTGACCGAGCGCTTCATCCGCGACTGGGACTTCGACGGCCACAAGCTCGACAACATTTACGCCGTCCCGCCCTGTTACAACCCCAAGCATCACCACAAATCGCCCAACGACTCCGTCTACGCCATGGGCGACGTCTACAAAGTCATTTTCGAGACCACGCGCGCCCTAAAGCCCAACAGCATCACGCAGAGCTGCCCGTGCGGCACGCCTCCCAGCCTCGCCTGGTTCCGCTACATGGACCAGGCCGTCACTGCCGATCCCGTCGGCTCCGTCCAGGTGCGCCGCCGCATCAAGATGTACAAAGCGCTGCTCGGCCCGCGCGCCGCCATCTACGGCGATCACGTCGAGCTGACTCGCCTCCTCGGCGCCAACACCAGCCACGAGTACGACGTTGGCAGCGACTTTGCCTCCACGCTCGGCACTGGCGGCGTCCTCGGCACCAAATTTACCTGGCCCGATTATGGCCCCAAATTCAAGACCGTCTACCTCAACGAGCAGAAGATGGACCACTGGAAAAAATGGGCCGCCCTTTACAACCAGAAAATGCTTTCCAAAGGGAATTTCCTTGATCTCTACGTCTACGGCTACGACTCCCCGGAAGCCTATGCCATCGAAAAAGATGGCAACCTTTATTACGCGTTTTACTCACCTGAGGACGCCAGCAAGTCGAAGAACGACTCCAGCACTCCAGGAGCTTGGAAAGGTGAAATCGAACTTCGCGGCCTTTCCGCGAAGTCTTACCGCATCCTCGACTACGTGAACAACAAAGACTACGGCGTTGTCTCAGGCAGTGCCTCAGGCCCCGCTCCCCGCCTCCACGTCGAGTTTCAGGACCACCTCCTGCTGCAAGCCACGCCCGCTCCGTAATAGTCTTGCATTCACCTTGTAGAGGCCGGGCTTCAGCCCGGCTCTGCGTTGTTATCCACCACCGCCGCGCTAAAGCGCGGCCTCTACAAACCCTCGGCCCTCTCCGTTGACCGGGGCAGATGTTGCTGTTCCGATTTGCGAAGAAAGAGGGTACACCCCGGCAGTTTTCGTAAGAGTGAGAAACAAAGGGCTTAGAGCATACGTAACTTGGAAGAATATACGGAAGAATGGAGGCCGCGGATTTCGCGGATGTTCGCGGAGTCGCCCCCTCCCCCCACTTTTTTTCGGAACTGCGCATTCTAAGGGGCTTACGGGAGTGCGATTTTGTAACTGCACATTCCAAAGGAGTTAGCGGGCGAAATCGCGGAACTGCGCATTCTAAAGGACTTGAGAACGATTGCACATTAGAAGGTTTGAAGATGGAAAGGTTTACAGAATAGGAATAAAGATGGACTGATCGCGGAGGAGAGTTAGGGACACCGCGAAGGGCGCGCATAGGGGACAGGGCCGAAAAGTCAAAGATACTATATATCAAAAAGTAAGATTTGTCAAGTCGTACATAAGTCGTTTGGGGGCTAGGGCATAGAGCGGGAGAATTTGTTACATTATTGTCCGCATTCCAGGAGTTCCTAAGCCGTTTCGATGCTATGGGATAGCAAGGAGGAATTTTGGATGTCGATGCGGGGACAGAAAATCGCACGCTTCGCAAAGACCGCGAAACATATGGCACCGCGCTTGGCCGGAGTGTTGAGCCTGCCACCGACCAGAACCGCTTCTGCACGTACTAGCCACCACTTTTCCGATTAGAAGACTTCCCGGGAGTTAGCTGTCCTAACGTCAATTCATGTACGAACGCAACGTCAACGCAATCTGCGATCAATGCCAGGCACTCGTCCACACAGGACTGGAATGGATGTGGTGTCACTTTTCCTGGATGGTGGGCTTTGCAGCGAGCTTTTCTGCGGCGAGCTTCTGGGCGGTGGTCAATGCGTCCGCGGCGGGAACTTTGACGTCCGGCTCAACGCCGGTGCCTTCCCAGTTGGTGTGCGTGATGGGATTTATGGCGCGCGCGAAAGGCACTCCAATCCCGAAATGCTCGGTGATGCGGTGTCCGTTCACCGGGTGAGCGCCTCCCCCGGTGGTCTCGCCGACGATGGTGGCGCGCTTGAGATTCTTCAGGTTGTAGCTGAACTCTTCCGCGCCCGAAAAAGTGTTCTTGGAAGTCAGAACAAACGCGGGCTTGCCATCCAAGCGTTTGCCGGGCACGTAGGGATCTGTCCAATACTGATCGGTGATATCGCCCTTGCGAGTCCACAGATCGTTGAGGTGGGTCCTCTCGGCGAACAGATAGGATGAAATGAAAGCAATCATTTTGGGATCGCCGCCTCCATTCTCCCGCAGGTCGAAGATGATGGCGTCCACATTGGCGAGGAGATTCATCGCCGCAACAACTGTAGGGCCACAGATCCCGGGGTCGGCAAAGAAATTGAACTTCAGGTAGCCAACATTGCCTTCGAGAATTTCCGCTTTATCGAAGCCGCAATTCACGCGCTCCAATTCTTTGCGCTCTTCGGCTTCGCGCTTGGGGTCGGGGCGCTGCGCGTCCATTTCCGGCGGCATCGGCGCGGGGCTGAACATAACACGCAGATGCTTGTCATGGCTGACAGCTTGGAAATCGTCTGTCAGGCGCTTAGCGAAGTCGTCCCCTTCGGTAATGGAATCATAGTCACCTTTCTTCTGATGGGCCCTGACGGTCTCTTCCATCTTTTTGGCGGTCTCCGGGAAGACGTAGGATTCGTTGAGGGCTGCGACGGCGCCATCAATGACCTTGGCTCGAGTGGCGGCGTCAATCTTGAAACTGAGGTCGCTGACTTTCGTGCCGGGAGGAACCGCGCGTAGCGAAAAATTGGCGACCATCGCTGGGTCGCCGGGCTTCACTTCCATTTTGCCGACGGCCATGGTTTCGCTGTTGCGCTCCTTCACCATGAATTCAACGCTTTGCGGGTCGCTCTTGATGATTTGGAGAAGGACGAACCCGCCGGTCATGCCGCGGAATTGCATTTCTTGGTCTAGAGAGCGGCTCGGATCGTATTTTTGAAGGTACTTTTCCTCTGTGGCGCGGTCGCCGCTGTTGAAGGCATCCAGCCAAGCCTTAAGTGTGTGGCCGGCGGCGGTTTCGGGAATAACCTGCTGAGCGTTTGCCGTCAGCAGCCCAAGAAATAGAGCAAGAGACAAGAAAAAGAGCACCCTGCGGATCATAAGCAACCTC
>Ga0126378_10002565_pt1 | contig 13477 bp, 11 predicted proteins | sample PanSoiMetPlot_23_FD_92587 | JGI IMG/M metagenome (GOLD analysis project Ga0126378, IMG submission 92587) | Tropical forest soil microbial communities from Panama - MetaG Plot_23 | ecosystem: Environmental > Terrestrial > Soil > Tropical forest > Bulk soil | place: Panama | collected 2016-02-17 | reverse complement strand
CATGAACTCGGGGATGACGCGGTGAAAGATGGTGCCGTCGTAGAGACGGTCTTTGCTTTTCTTGCGGTTAACCGGATGGGTCCAGTCGCGCCTACCCTCCGCGAGTTCAACAAAATTAGCGACTGTCTTGAGAGCTTCTGCTTCGAATAAACGGCACACAATGGTGCCTTCCGAGGTTTGCAAGGTGGCGTATGTGCCAGGTTGGCGAGCCATAAAAGTCCTTCCTTCTCAAGTATAGGATGAACGCGGCGCAAGGCCGCTGACGCAAGGGCGCAGGGTCTACTGATTATCCCACGTTACTGAGGTGGCGCCGTTTTCGGTGCTGGCTTTGTCGCCGTAGTAGGCTTCTTTGCGGCCGGTGTGGCTGGCTTTGCCGCGGTTGCGCCGCCCATGGAAATCGTAATGTGGTTGATCTTGATCGGACGGAACGGCTTGTCGTTCGAATCCCGTCCCTGGCGCGCGATCTGCTTGACTAACCCCACCGAAGCCTCGTCACACTGGCCGAAGATCGTGTAGCCGCCATTCAAGCTGGGATAGGGAACTTCGGTGATAAAGAACTGCGATCCGTTTGTACCCGGCCCAGCGTTCGCATAGGCCAGCCGTCCTGGACGATCGAAGGTCAGGTCGGGGGATGTCTCATTCTTGAACTTGTAGCCCGGATCCCCCATGCCAGTACCCGTGGGATCGCCGCCCTGGATCATGAACTCGGGAATCACCCGGTGAAAGATCGTTCCGTCATACAGAGGCACGCCATGCTTTTTCTGATGGGTGACAGGGCTGGTCCAGTCCTTGGTTCCGTTCGAGAGGCCGATAAAGTTCTCAACCCCGATTGGCGCTTTCTTCGGAAACAGCGTGCAAGTCATCTTCCCGGCGGTCGTATCAATAGTTGCGACTGGATCAGCGGATGCTGCCGCGATCGTCTCCGCTGTAGCCGTTCGATGCGGCGGAGTTGAGGGCGCGGGCGTGGCCTGCGACCAGAGCATCCCCGAAAAAAAAGTAAAGATGACAACCACCCTAGTTTGCCTACGCATACGTACGCCTCCGCACGGTTCAAGTGAGTTCGACAGCTTCATTTTGGCGAAAGAGGATTGTACGACATAGAAGTCCCAAGGGCCCACCTGCATCCAGCATGGAATCTGAGTTCCAACTTTTCGTGTAGGCCGCAACGCGGTTCGCCGCAATACGCCGGCGGCGTTCGATCGGTCTATCTGCTGGCCGATGTTGCAGGCGCTTGCTGCATCTCGCGGCTCACGCCCTCCACGTCCCGAAAAACACGCAGCAGATTTCCACCCAGAATCTTGTGAATGTCGTCCGCTGAATAGCCCCGATCGAGAAGTGCTTGCGTGATCTTCGGGAGATCGGCGGCCGAGTCGATTCCGGTCGGTGAAGCACCGCTAATTCCATCGAAGTCCGATCCCAAGCCCACATGGTCCACGCCCGCGACCTTCGCGATGTGGTCGATGTGATCGATGAGCGATTTCAGTGGCGGCCGCGGAACTTTCGCCGCCCACTCCCTTTCGATCTGATCGTATTCCACGTAGGTTACAGGTTTGCTTTCCGCTTTGTGCTGGGCAATGAAGGCAGCCACCGCTGCGTCACGATCCTTGGCCAATGCTGCCGTTGCCTTGCGGTAGTCCTCGTCGATAAATCCGTTGAAGAAGTTGACTTGAACGACGCCATTGTTTTTCGCAACCGCCCGCAGCATGTCGTCGGTCATATTGCGCGGTGCGTTGGTCAATGCTCGCGCTGACGAATGCGAGGCAATCACCGGTGCCTTCGACACACTGAGCGCGTCGTAGAACGTCTTGTCAGCCACATGAGAGATGTCGACCATCATTCCCAGATGATTCATCTCCCGCACAACCTGCTTGCCGAAATCCGTTAGCCCGTTGTGGTGCTCGACCTTGGGATCATCAATGTCACCCGAGGAGTCGGCCCACTCATTCGTGTTCGACCAGCTCAATGTCATGTAGCGAACGCCCAGGCGGTAGAACTCGCGCAGCAAGCGAATGTCATTCTCGATCGCGTGACCACCTTCAATCCCCATCAGTGCCGCCAGCTTTTTCTCCTTGTGCGCGCGCTCGATATCTTCCACTGAGAACGCCATCATCATGCGATCCGGATGCCGCGCCGCTTGCTCGTAGACCGAATCGATCAGATCAACTGCGCGGTGCGCGTACTGGCCTTTGTAAGAAGGCTCGACCCAGATGGAAAAGAACTCCGCGTCGAGGTTGCCCGCGCGAGCTTTATCAAGGCTAACGTGGCCGAGATCCTTCGGATCCGTATTGCCGATGTCAAAGCTTTCATCAAGGAAGCGTTGTGGCGTATCGGCGTGCGTGTCAACAACAAGAGCTGAATTGTGAATCTGCAGAGCCTTGGCCGCTACAGGAGTCGTCGCAGAACTCTGGGCGAAGAGCGATGCCGACGCGGCAAGAGCGAGCATAGCCAAAGAGACGGGTCGAATCATAAGTGTGAGAATGTCCAGCGGTGGATTGGATGCGAATGAAGGATTGTAAACGCTGCCGCGCTTTGATGGTGCGGTCGCCTAGGCGAGAGCTTGAATGGCGTGGTTCACGCAGCGCGCCAGCGGTTCCTCGGTGTTAATGACGGTCTTCGGCAGCGTGATCGGCTCGAACCGTGCCTTGACCGCAAGGTAGAGATCAAAGTCCCGGTTATGAGCAGGGTGATCGCCCGAAGATTGCTGGCTCTCGATACGCGCCCGAGCGGTCTCATCGGAGCAAGCGCACTCCAGAATCCGCCAAGGCTGCCTCAGTTTCTCGGCTGCCTTAAGCACTTCGTCGATCTGGTAACGCCGAGAGAACGTCCGGCCATCCAGAAAGACGACGCGTTCCGGGTCTTTGTGAAGAAACCATGCCGCTCCTTCCAGCATGATCTGCAGGACGAAGTCGTCCTGGGCCGTCGAATATTCGACGTCGGCAGGCGCGAAGATTGCATGCCGAATCACGTCTTTGCTCAAGACAGCGCCGTGGAGTCGACCGGCAAGTGCGCGGGCGAGCGTAGATTTGCCGCTACCGGGAAGGCCGGCCATCAGAACGATCATCTGGAAAGGATCAGCTACTTCTGGCTAAGTTCTTCGCCGAAGGGAGCATTGTCCCAGTGTACGACGTCCTGGGACTCGCGCCAGCCCGCGTAGCGCTCGGAGACCATCACGTGGAAGACCCACTGGCGGCGTTCTTCCTCGGGCTCGACGAGGCCAAGCGCGCGAAGATAGAACAAGTAACGCTCCACGAAGCGAATTTCTTCTTTACTCATCCCTCGGCGTTGCAGGTCAAGCGTCAGGCCAGCGAGATGCGATGAGGCTGTGTCCCCATCGGCAGGTGCCGCATTCCGATTGTGGCGGCGAAGTTTCTTCTGGACCTTCACCGTACGCACCGCTGAGTTCACCTGGATCTGATCGTGGAATTGACGATAGTAGGCCTGGCTCAAGTCCTCGACGAAATCCCGAGTCCAGGGACGACAGTAGCGACGACTGGATTCGAGCCGCGGATCGATCCGCAAGGTGCTCCCAGTACGAATCGGCAACAATGCCTGGCTTTCTACGAGAGCGGATAGTTCATCGTCATCTTGAATTCGTGGCAGTTCCAACCGATTGATTTCTTCGTTCTGGAGCAGCAAGGACTCATGCGAGGGGCGGAACATCGGGTTCCAGAGAACCGATCGCCGATGATGCTTGGAGGTCTTGCGCGCGGAACGCTTGGGCACTGTGTAACTGTGCAGAGCAAACGACTGGCTGCACAGGGCCAGAGCGAACAGCGCGACGCAGAGTCTACTGCACCGAATTCCAATCGACACGAAGTGGCCTCGAACTGGGGAGAGGCTCTGGTGGCCCAGAGCAGGAGCGTATTCTAACCTAGCTGTCAACAAATCCCAGGAAAACCTTGCCTCTGATCGTTACTAAGGAATGAATCCGGGTACAAATTGGTAATCAGTTCCGCGATTACCAATGCCATGTTGTTGTTTTTTCGTTGAGCTGCTTAACGGGTAGCCGAGCGGAAAAAGATGCGCGGCGTTTTACGGGTACAGAAAATGCCTGGTTACTTCCGGAACAAATCGAACAAGGCCTGTGACATCACCTGTCCGCCGACTTCAGCAATCGAAGTAGTGAGCGGAATGTCCTTGGGACAAACCTCGACGCAGTTCTGCGCGTAGCCGCATTCCTGAATGCCGCCGTCGCCCATCAATGCGCTGAGCCGTTCGCGCTTCAGGGCCTTGCCTGTCGGGTGGGCATTGAAGAGTCGTACTTGAGAGATCGTAGCTGCGCCGACGAATCCAGTCTCCTCATTGAACTGCGGGCAGGCTTCCATACAGCAGCAGCATGAAATGCAGCGCGACAACGGATACATCTGCTCCTGGTCTTCCGGAGACACACGAGGGCCGGAACCCAGATCGTAACTGCCGTCGACGGGAATCCACGACTTCGTGGCTTTAAGATTTTCGAAGATGACGCTGCGATCCGTCGCCAGATCGCGAACCACCGGAAACTTCGAAAATGGTTCCAACTGGATGGGCTGCTCCAGATTGTCGAGCAACGCCGAGCACGCCATGCGCGCGCGGCCGTTGATCAACATCGCGCACGAACCGCAAACTTCCTCAAGACAGTTTGAGTCATAGGTGATGGGCGTGGTCTTTTTGCCGGTGCGGGTAACCGGGTTGGCGGCAATCTCCATCAAGGCCGAAATGACGTTGCGCCCCGGCTTGTAGGGAAGCTCGAACTCGTCCCAATAGGGGGCGGAGTTCGGCGTGTCTTGGCGTTTGATCTTTATGATGACTGGATTGTTATTAGCCATTAGCTCTTAGCCTTTAGCAGTTAGCTCGAACCGTTCACACTCGGCATCACCATTCGCGATCCTCGACATCAACGTGAGCGCGAACCGCTGTTCTCCCAACTCAAATGGCTGAATGCTGGGCACCAAATGCTGACTGCCTCACTTCGCCGCATCGTACTTCCTCGGTCGCGGTGGTATCAGCGAAATGTCCACCGGCTCGAATTCAAACTTGGGCTCGTCAGCGTCGGGCGCAAACGTCGCTTTCGTCGTCTTGAGCCAGTTCTTGTCGTCGCGCTCCGGGAAGTCGGGTTTGTAGTGCGCGCCGCGCGATTCGTCGCGCATCCCGGCTCCCTGGGCGACCACACGCGCCAACTGAAGCATGTTGTAGAGTTGCCGCACGAACGCAACCGTCGTATTCGCCCACTGCGTGCGGTCGCTCAAGTTGACGTTGCGAATGCGCTCCAGCAACTCGACCAGCTTAGCGTCGCACTCTTTGAGGTTCTTGTTGTAGCGGATGACCGTACAGTTCTTGGTCATCTCCTCGCCTAGTTCCTTCCAGATCAGGAAAGGATTTTCGGCGCCGTCCGCCTTCATCAGGCCATCGTTGATGTCCTGCTGACGTTTGCGCTCAGCTTCGAAATAGCCGTTGCCGTCTGATTTTTGTAGGCCTCGCGCGTACTGCACCGCATTCGGTCCGGAGATGAACCCACCGAAAATGCAAGAGACCAGGGAATTCGCACCGAGCCGGTTCGCTCCGTGATACTGGTACTCCGCCTCACCCGCCGCAAAGACGCCCGGGACGTTCGTGGCCTGCTTGAAGTCGACCCAGAGCCCACCCATCGTGTAATGCATGCCCGGGAAAATCTTCATGGGCGTGTCGCGCGGATCGTCGCCGACGAACTTCTCGTAGATCTCGAGAATGCCCTCGAGCTTCTTGTCGAGAATCTTGCGATCGATATGCGTCAGGTCGAGATAAACCATCGGCTTGCCGTCGATGCCGAGGTTATGCTCGTAGACAACTTTGAAGATGGCGCGGGTGGCCACGTCGCGCGGCACAAGGTTGCCGTACTTCGGATACCACTCTTCGAGGAAGTACCAGCGCTCCCTCTCCGGAATGCTCTTGGGATTGCGTGTGTCGCCCTGTTTCTTCGGAACCCAGACGCGCCCGCCTTCACCACGAGCCGACTCCGACATCAGCCGCAGCTTGTCTTCGCCTGGAATCGACGTCGGGTGTACCTGGATAAACTCGCCATTCGCGTAGTAGCAGCCCTGCTGGTACAGCGCGGATTGCGCCGACCCGGTGCACACGACCGAGTTTGTCGATTTCCCAAATATGGCGCCAATTCCGCCGGTCGCGACGATGATGGCATCAGCAGGGAACGTGCGGATCTCCATCGTGCGGAGGTCCATCGCGCAGATGCCACGACAAACGCCTCGGCCGTCGAGCACCGCCGACAGAAATTCCCAATGCTCGTACTTCTTTACCTTGCCTTCGGCCTCATAACGGCGAACCTGCTCATCGAGCGCATAGAGAAGCTGCTGGCCCGTCGTGGCTCCTGCAAAAGCGGTCCGGTTGTAGAGCGTGCCGCCGAAGCGCCGGAAATCAAGCAGTCCTTCAGGAGTGCGGTTAAAGGGCACTCCCATGCGATCGAGCAGATCGATGATGCCGGGAGCGGCGTCGCACATCGCTTTTACTGGCGGCTGGTTGGCAAGGAAGTCACCGCCATAGATGGTGTCGTCGAAGTGCTGCCAGGTCGAGTCGCCTTCACCTTTAAGATTCTTGGCTGCGTTAATGCCGCCCTGCGCGCACACCGAATGCGAGCGTTTTACCGGGACGATCGAGAACAGATCGACGTTGCCGCCCATCTCGGCGATTTTGATGACAGCTGCAAGTCCTGCGAGGCCGCCGCCGATGACGATGATTTTCGGAGCTGCTGCCATCTCAGTTCACCGGCCTTTCCGGAATCACCGCCCCGTAACGTGAGTCCACGATATTTCCATTATTTGATGTCGGCTGTTGAAAGCGCGCCCGGAACGTGTACAGGCTAACCAGCCCGACCACACTCATCAGCAGGAAGAACGCGAGACAAACGCGAAGCAGCCGCTGCTGGGCCTTCTCACCCGAAACGATGCCCCATTTAGCCGAGAACAACCAGATACCATACGCAAAGTGCCAGCAAGCTGCGATCAAGCCGACCATGTAGAACGCGAGCAGCAAAGGTGAGTGCACTTCAGCCTGTACTTTCGCGAACGATTGCACGGGGGCATCGTGGAGATCGACGCCAGTGAAACGCATGGTGTATGTGTGCCAGACGATGTAGATGAATGCGATGCCACCGGTCCAGCGTTGCAGGGTGTACATCCAGTTTCCAGTCCAGGGATACTCGCCAACGTTCGTATCGCCTCGGTACCAGATATAAAACCCGTACAGGCCATGAAAAAGAATCGGAAGCCAAATACCGAACAGCTCCAGGAAGAACACCAGCGGCAGATTCGCGAGGAAACTTACCTGGCGCGCATAAGCGTCAGGTCCGCTGATCGCCGTCGCATTCGAAATCAGAATATGTTCGAACAGAAACGCGCCCACCGGAATGATTCCGGTCAGCGAATGCAACCGTCGAAGCAGGAAGGATGTGCCCTGTCCGGCGCGTAGTGGAGCTACTCCGTGCCTTACACTCGCCGGAGCCGCAGGACTGGCAGTTGTCGCCACGATGACCGCTCCTTATGAGTTCGGATGGGAAGACCGAACTTTTTATTATCCCGGCCGGATGGAAGGCAAGTCAAGAGAACGAGGTCGAATCGTAAACGGAAAATTGTCGAGGCGGGCCATCGAACGTGCGAGCTAGCTGAACGCAATGCGAAGGGGTCAGAGCGCTTGGTGAGCGCTGAGGCGTCAGCCGTTCCGGTCACACCACTCCAGAAATCTTCGAAACGCCGCTCCACGATGGCTGTACTTCGATTTCTCTTCCGGAGTAAGTTCCGCGAACGTTTTTTGGATCTGGGGAAAATAAAACATCGGGTCGTATCCGAAGCCACCGGATCCTTGCAGGTGGTCGAGAATCCGACCTTCTGCGATTCCATGAAAAGTCGCCAGCGTTCGCCCGTCGCGGGCAGCCGCGATCACACACACAAAACGTCCGGTGCGCTTTTCCGAGGGGACGTTCTTTAGCTCCCGAAGCACGCGGGCATTGTTGGCAGCATCATCAGTGTTGGCATCAGCTTTGGGGGGTTGGTCGGCCGCGTAGCGTGCGGAATGCACTCCGGGTGCCCCGTACAGTGCATCGACTTCCAGCCCGGAATCGTCGGCAATCACGATCTCTCCTGGAACAGCCACGCTGTATTGATCAGCTTTCTTGCGGGCATTCTCTTCAAATGTTGTGCCATCTTCGACAACGAGATCGAGCTTTGCGAAATTCGGAATTGGTTCGATCTCGACGTTATGAGCGGCAGCGGCGCCGGCAAAATCGCGCAGCTTACCGGGATTGGAGGTCGCCACAAAAATCTTCTTCATCCTGGGAATAAGTTAACCACACTGGGACTCGACTCGCGCCAGGCACGCGCACAGCGTACAGGCAAGAATGATTGAATGACCGGATTCCACCTAAGGGCTGCTCGCAAACATCTGTCGTCGTCGATAGACCACCCATCCAACCACAGCCAGCAGCGTCATCAGTGAAATGAATCCGCCCCAGAAGCGATCGCGTGTCTGAATAAACTTCACGCGCACTTCGCTGATACCCGTCTCCACGGGCACCAGAATTTCTCCCGTATGCGGCTGGCTCTTCGCGACGATAGATACTCCATTGACTTCGACTTGCCAAGCCGGATAGTTGAACAGTCGAAGCCGCAATTTCTCCGGACGGTTGACCTCGGCCGTGAATCGCTTCAAGTAGGGTCGCCAATCGAGAATCCGGATATGCGCGCTATCCCGCCCCACGACGCCGACAAGGGGCGCGTTCTTGTTTAGATCGTAGGGGTCGGCGCCGGCCGGTACATATTCGTCCGTACCTTCGTAGCCGCCGCCGTCTTCTATCGCGTCGTGCATTTCCGCCAGATCCGCGGCTTGATCCCACCATGTCTGTTGAACGTGGCTCGATAGAAACAGAAGCAACCCGATCATCGCGGCGTACAAAACAGATCTGATCCACCACCGGCGGATCACCGCCACCACTGCAAGCGCCAAGGGAACGTTGAGGCACAGCAACCAGCGCCAGGGAAGCTGCACGAAGCGAAGCTCGGGCAATAGTTCCCATAAGAAATAACTTGGCCGGCACATCAGCACCGTCGCGGCTCCGGCCCACACGGTAAGCAACCACCACGGAAGGGAACGATCATTTCGGGGTCGGCGTAAGTCCCACAGCACTACTCCGGTTACGAGGATTTGAGCAACCGCGACAATCGACACAAAAAGATTGAAGTGATTGTGATCGGCGTCGTTGATATTGGTGAAAAGAAAATTGTCGAGAGGGCGCACGCCCGGCGCCAGAACCTGGCTGAGATTGATCCACTTCTGCTCGTACGCGGCAGGCACGAGATAGAACGCCGCCAGCGCCGCACCCATGGCGACCGCCGCCGCTCCGTACATCAGAACGCGCCAGTTTCGACGCACAATTGCGACGGTCAGCAACAGGAACGCGATTGAGTAAGTCACCATCACTGCCGCAGGATCATTCGTCAACCATGTTGCCGCGGCAATCCCCCCAAGCGGCAGGATCACTCGCGGGCCTTCCTCTTCGGACCGAAGAACATATAGAAGCACCAACGGCAGCAAGCAGCTCGCAAATAACTCCGCCAGCGCGCTTCGCCAATAAACAACCACGATGTGATACGGGTTCACCGCGTAGAGCACCGCTGCGAACGTCGCATCTGTGGTATTGAACCAGCGCCGCGCCACCATGAACATCGAGAAACCGGCCGCGCTCAGTGTCAGCCACACGTATGCGCCCGAGACCATCTGCCATGGCAAAATGCTCCCGAGAAACGCTCCCAGATTCCACGACACCGGTGGATAAAACAGAAAGCGCGCCTCGCCGAACGTCCAGTGCGCGTACGTCGCCCATCGCGGCAGAAAGAGTCCTTGCTTCCATTGGTGGACCACTTCCATCCACGAAAACATGTGGAACTCAAAGTCGTGTCCCGAGGGACTCCCTAGAAAAAGGAAGGGAAGAATTGCCAGAAACGCGGCGCTCATGATGACCAGGGCGGGAACAGGGAAGAGAACAGGCAGGTAAGTTCTGTTTTCCAAATGCTGCGGCGATGCCACGTTTGCGGGCGAGTCCAGAGTCTGCTTCTCCTCGAATGCATCAATTTAGCAGGAATCCAGCTCACTTCAGCCTTAAGAGTCGACTTGCGACAATCATCCGATGCGGGTGCAGACGTTATACTGCGAATGACCTTGGTGACCCCGATGAAAAACCTTAAACGTCGATTCGCTGTATTGGCCGCAGTCTTCATCCTTGGCAGCGTTGGCGGAGCTTTTGCGCAAGGAATGGCCGGTCTCCCCTCGAAAAATGATGGAAAGCCGTTCGCGCCATTTGAGCAATGGAAGGATTTGGTGATGAAGGGCGATGCGACGGCTCTCAAATCGTTATACAGCACAAACCCCGTCGCCCAAATCAAGGTAGGCGCCAACACTGAACTGGACATCTCTGGCGACATCCGTTTCTGGACTGGCCTCAAAGCGAAAAGCATCAAGATGGATGTTCTGCAAAGCGGCAGTCTCCAGGTTCAACCGGGTACATACCAGATCTTGTTCCGGGCGGAAATACTCTCGGTAGCCGACACAACGGAACATACCTACTACATTACCGAAGGCCAACTCTGGAAGAATCAGGATGAGCAGTGGCGGTTGGTGCTCGCAAAGCGGACCGAAGCCAGCCGCCTGGAGCAGCCCACGTCGAACCAGAAAAACATCTACCCATCGACCGCCGACGCCCATGCCAACATCAAACAAGCACTCGAGAAAAGCGGCAGAGAGCACAAGCGAGTGCTCGTTGTCTTCGGCGCGAACTGGTGCTACGACTGTCACGTCCTCGACTTGGCGTTCGAACGGCCCGACGTCGCGCCGTTGATCGCGGCGAACTTCGAAGTCGTTCACGTCGACGTGGGAGAGGGCGACAAGAACCAGGATTTGATGAAAGACTACGATGTCCCGATGGACCGCGGAATCCCCGCCATCGCCGTGCTCGACAGCAACGGCAAGCTCCTATACAGCCAGAAGAACGGCGAGTTCGAAAAGGCACGTTCCCTCGGGCCGGAGGACTTGCTGAAATTCCTGAATCAGTGGAAGCCCAGTTGAGACACGCCAATAACCCGGCCCACCACCGCACGCAACTCGCAACCGTTGCCACAACGCGAGTCTTAGTCTCGTACCGTCAAGACCGGGCAGGGCGCATCGCAAACCACCTCGTAAGCAACCGCCCACGGCAAATGAGCCGATGCGAATGCTGCTCGCTTGTGTACACCCATCACGATCAGGTCCGCATTGCGTTCTTTGGCCAGATTCAAAATGGCTTCCGCCGGGAATTCAAAACGTACCAGGCACTCTGGCCTGCACCAATCCCGAGCCTCACGAGGCACCAGTTCTTCGAGCTGAGTCTTAGCGGTCTCTGCGATCGAGTCTTGATGTTGTAACGGAACAAGTGGAATCACATGCAGCAACGTGAGATTTGCCTGGCTCTCTTCCGCGAGCGACAGGGCATACGGCAGTGCATCCAAGGATCCGGCTGAAAAGTCGGTTGCAAAGATAATGTTATGAAATCCGTCGATTGCATCCTGCGGCAATACTTTTGGCCCGATCGTCAAAACAGGACAGCGTGCGTGACGAAAGATCTGTTCCGCATCCGAGCCGAGCACCAGCTTCTTCAAGCCATGCTTGCCGTGCGATCCGAGAATGATCAGCTCCACTGAGTTTGTCTGGATAGCATCCTCGAGCACAAACCAAAACTCACCACGACGCGTCACGCTCTCGTATTGGATTCCCGCCAGCCTTTCATCCGCCAGAAACTGCTTAAGCCTTGCCTCGGCGTCGCTATACTCGCCATCCATCTCTAGCGGAATAGGTTCCAGCGGCAGAAAAACAGGTGGATGCGGCATGACCACATGGGTCACGAAGATCTTGGAGCCGTAGAGTTTGGCGAACGCCCGTGCGTAAGGAAGGGCAGCAAGCGAAGCGTCGCTGAAGTCGGTCGGAAAGAGGATGTTGTTGAAAGAAACGCGGAGGCTGGCCTGAAGGGTGGGCATGGAAACCTCCCGGTCGGCAAACCATCGCCGCCGACCGCGATGTAACCTTGACCTTACGCGCCCAATAACTTAGCCACAGTGATCTGAGTCACTAGCTTCTGTGAGGCACCCATCGAGCCCCGCGTTCATGGAAAATTCACGAGCCTGCAACTGCACCGTAACATGCTTGTTCTACGGTTCTTTCATCGAGGTGGAACAGACCACGCGGATCGAAGGCTTGGAACCAGAGACGGGGTTCCAGGTTCTTCGGTTCGCGGAAACCACCCTGCCAACCCTGTCTAGTGTTTCCCTTCTGCAGCGCAAAGCGTCTCTACCCACTACAAAATCGCGTCCAGAACCGAGACCAGAACCGATGCACATGTGTGCGCGGATGGACGCAAAAACACACACGTCAAAATCGTGGGGAGACCCGGCTCTGTCGGCAGCAGTTTAGTTGGACGCTACAGCTTCGGGATTTCGCTGTTTGTGCAGTTCTGAGAGGAATGCGTCCCGTGAGAGGCCTTCGCCACCACGCAACAGCTCCACAAGTGGATCTTCGAGGTGCTCTTCCGGGGATGAATCACTCTGCTCGAATTGGCCCTCGTCAGCGACGATCGCTTTCGGAGAAATCAGAAGTTCAGGCATGGTACCAGGCCGACTTGTGAGGAACTCGATAAAGTGCGCAACCGTTTCGCGCTGCGCGCTGGTTCGGGAAGGGAACTCCACTCCCATGCCAGAACCGGGATGCATGACGCGAACGACGCCGTCGGCGTGAATCTCGATGTCGGCGGCCTTCAGACAGAGATCCACAAGAGCCCGCTCCGGAAATGGCGATTCGGTCTCAACGTAGCATCCGCCAAGGCTCAGATCGGTCAACTTGCACGTGGAAACGGGATCGGGCTCATCGGGTGGAACTTCCGCAGCGTTGGTGAGCAGCCAGGTCTTGAGTTTTTCCACTTGCGTTTCGGGCAGATCTAGAAAGCGAACTCCGGACTGACCATTGGGGTTCGCCCATGCAATCTCTCCATGGGTGTCGATCTCGAGACTCCCGTCTGGCAGTGTGAATCGCAACCCGATCAGTGCAGCTGGCTGGAGCGGCTGTGCGGCCAGCAGATCCATTCCTGTCTGGCTTAGGTCGAGCATGATTCCTTCGAGTTGTTCGCCGCCCGAGAGCGCAACCTGCACTGGCGCCTGCACCGGAACACGGAACGAACGGCGTCGCTCCCTTCGGAGCAGCGCGATGGCCGCACGTAGCGTCGCCGCGGCCTGTTCAGACCTGATGGGTTTGTGAAGGACGAACTTGGCTCCATTCTTCAAGACCTCACGGACGCTGGTTTCATCGCTCAACAGAGCGATGCTGAGCAGCGCGGCCGGCTTGGGTCGCGTGGTCATCTCGAGCAGCTTGAGGGCGGTGTCCGGGTCATCGAAGTCGACAATCAGGCAATCGAAACGCTGTTCTCCCAACCTCT
>Ga0126378_10002564_pt1 | contig 13477 bp, 11 predicted proteins | sample PanSoiMetPlot_23_FD_92587 | JGI IMG/M metagenome (GOLD analysis project Ga0126378, IMG submission 92587) | Tropical forest soil microbial communities from Panama - MetaG Plot_23 | ecosystem: Environmental > Terrestrial > Soil > Tropical forest > Bulk soil | place: Panama | collected 2016-02-17 | reverse complement strand
GCTCTGGGCGGCACTGGCCGCCCGGCTGGCGCAGGCGCTCGCCCGCCCACTCGGGATGCCCCAGCCGGCACTATACGCCGGCGTACGGGCCGGCCAACCGGCGCCGGGGTTTCGCGACATCACCTCCGGCGACAACGGCGCCTATTCGGCCGGCCCGGGCTGGGACGCCTGCACCGGGCTGGGCTCCCCGGTCGGCACCGCCCTGCTAGACGTCCTACGCACCCCCTGACCGATTGAGCAAGAATCCCTCGTCTCAGACCAGAGATCCTTGCTCAATCGGGGTGAAAACGGGTTAGAAGTCCTCGTCGAAACCGACCGATCCGGTCACAGCCACCTGGTACGCCGAGACCCGTCGCTCGAAGAAGTTCGCCAGCTCCTGGACGTCCTGCAGTTCCATGAACGCGAGCGGATTGGCGGCCCCGAACTCGGGCGGGAGGCCCAGCTGCGCGAGTCGCCGGTCAGCCACGTATTGGAGGTAGGAAGTCATGTCGGAAAGCGGCAGCCCCGGAACGCCCGGCCCGAGCAGGTCCTCGGCATACTGCACCTCGCAGGCGACCGCCTCGGCGATCATTTCGCGTACCTGGGACGTGAGCGCCTCGTCGAACAGCTCCGGTTCTTCGCGGCGCACCGTGTCGACCACGTCGAACGCGAATGCCATGTGCATCGACTCGTCGCGAAACACCCAGTTGGTGCCGGACGCCAATCCGTGCAGCAACCCCCTGGATCGCAGGAAGTACACGTAGGCGAAGGCACCGTAGAAGAAGAGCCCCTCGATGCAGGCCGCGAAGCAGATCAGGTTCAGCAGAAGTGTTCGCCGGTCGTCGCGGGTGCGCAGCTTGCCCAGCTCGAAGACCGAGTCGATCCACCTGAAGCAGAACTCGGCCTTACGACGGATCGACGGGATGTTCTCCACAGCGGCGAATGCCTCGAACCGCTCACCCTCGTCCGGCACGTACGTGTCGAGCAGAGTCAGATAGAACTGGACGTGTACGGCCTCCTCGAACAGTTGGCGGGATAAGTACAGCCGCGCTTCAGGTGCGTTGAGGTGCTGGTAGAGGTTGAGCACCAGGTTGTTCGCCACGATGGTGTCGCCGGTGGCGAAGAAGGCGACGAGGCGGTTCACCAGGTGTCTCTCCGCCGGCGTGAGCCGCGCGAGGTCCTTCAGGTCGGAGTGCAGGTCGACCTCCTCGACCGTCCAGGTGTTTTTGATCGCGTCCCGGAACCGGTCATAGAACTGCGGGTACCGCATCGGGCGCAATGTCAGGTCCATGCCAGGGTCGAGCAACATCACTGACACACCTCGCAGGACTCGGGATTCTCCAGGTTGCAGGCGACCGCGCTCACCGTCGCCTGCTGGATGCGCGTCGCAGGCCGAGAGCGCAGGTAGTACGTGGTCTTCAGCCCGGACTTCCAGGCGTACAGATACATCGAGCTGAGCTTGCCGATGGACGGCGCGCTCATGAACAGATTCAGCGACTGGCTCTGGTCGACGAACGCTGCCCGCGTCGCGGCGAGGTCGATCAGCGCGCGCTGCGGCAGCTCCCACGCGGTTCGGTACAGGTCGCGCAGGTCGGCCGGGATCGCCTCGATCGCCTGCACCGAACCGTCAGCACGCTTGATCGCGTCGCGGATCTCGGGCGTCCACAGGTCGCGCGCCTTGAGCTCGCGGACCAGCGCGGTGTTGACCTGAAGGAATTCGCCGGACAGCGTCTCCCGCTTGAGCAGATTCGACACCATCGGCTCGATGCATTCGTAGCAGCCGGCAATCGATGCGATCGTGGCAGTGGGTGCGATAGCGACAAGCAGCGAGTTCCGCAGTCCGGTCTCGGCAATACGCCCGCGTACGGCACTCCACCGCTCCGTCTGGCTGACGCTCGCGCCCCACAGGTCGGGCTGCAACTCGCCGCTCGCCGCTCGAGTCTGCGCGAACGCGGGGTGCGATCCGAACTGTTCAGCCAGATCGGCTGAGGTCTCCAGGGCGCTCAGATACATCTCCTCGGCAACGCGCGTCGACAGCTCCCGGGCAGCAGGGCTGTCGAACGGCAGCCGCAGCGCGAAGAACACGTCCTGAAGGCCCATTACGCCCAGACCGACAGGACGCCAACGGGGGTTCGAGGCAGCGGCTGACCGCGTCGGGTAGTAGTTGATGTCGATGACGCGGTCGAGGAATGTGACCGCGGTACGCACAGTGGCGCGCAGCTTCGCCCAGTCGAGACCGTCCGGCCCGAGGTGCGCCGCGAGATTCACCGAACCGAGATTGCACACGGCTGTCTCGGAGTCCGATGACACCTCGACGATCTCAGTGCACAGGTTCGACAGGTGGACTGTATTTCCAGGCATACCGGTCTGGTTGCACTTGGCGTTGGCCGCGTCTTTGAACGTCATCCAGCCGTTGCCTGTCTGGGCGAGGGTGCGCATCATCCGGCCGTAGAGGTCGCGAGCCTTGATCTGCCGCACGTACCTGCCATCAGTCTCCGCGCGCCGGTACGCCTCGTCGAACGTCGCTCCCCACAGGTCGGGCAGCTCGGGTACTTCGTCCGGGTCGAACAGCGACCATGTCTCGTCCGCCTCGACACGGCGCATGAACTCATCTGGGATCCAGTTGGCGAGATTGAGGTTGTGCGTGCGGCGCGCGTCCTCCCCGGTGTTGTCGCGCAATTCGAGGAACTCCTCGACGTCCGGGTGCCACGGTTCGAGGTAGACGCACGCGGCCCCCTTGCGGCGGCCACCCTGGTTGACCGCCGCCACGCTGGCGTCCAGCGTGCGCAGCCACGGCACGATGCCGTTCGACTGGCCGTTCGTGCCGCGGATCAGCGCCCCCCGTGAGCGCACGCGGGACCAGGAGATGCCGATGCCACCGGCGTATTTGGACAGTTGCGCAACCTGTCCGTAGCGCTCATAGATGGAGTCGAGCTCGTCACGCGGCGAGTCCAGCAGGTAGCACGAGGACATCTGCGTGTGCCGGGTGCCGGAGTTGAACAGGGTCGGCGAACTTGGCAGGTAGGCCGACGACGACATGAGCCGGTAGAAGCCGATGGCCTCGGCGGGCGTTGCCGACAGGCCACAGGCGACGCGCAGCAGGAAGTACTGCGATGTCTCGATCACCTGGCGAGTGTGCGGATGGCGCAGCAGGTACCGGTCGTAGACGGTGCGCAGCCCGAAGTACTCGAAGCGCCGGTCCGCCTCGACATCTATCGCGTCGTCGAGCTTGCGCGCATTGTCTTTCACAAAGGCAGCCGTCGCGTCGCCGATCAGGCCTTCGGCGTGGCCCAGCTTCACAGCCTGGCTGAACGAGGCTATGCCCTGGCCGCGCACCTCCTTCCCGATATAACCGGAAAGCAGTCCGGCCGCCAGCCTCGAGTACTGCGGCTCCTCGCCGATCATCTCGGCGGCGGTCTGGATCGAGAGCCGGTCAAGCTCCGCGGTGGTGGCGCCGTCGTACAGGCCGCTGATCGTCTTGGTGGCGACGCGCAGCGGGTCGACGTCCGAGAGGCCTCCGGCAAAGCGTTCCACGGCGCGAACGATCTTGTTCACGTCGACCGGTTCGGTGTCGCCGTTGCGCTTGCGGACATGCATCGTCGTGCGTCTAGGGATCTCGGTGGTCGTCATACGTCCTCCTGGAGCCACGGCGCCGACCCACCGGGGTGTTGCGGGCGCAGCATCGGATGGCGCACCGTCGTCGTCGGGGCGGCACGCTGATCGGGTTTCGGGTACCACGCAGTCGCGCACGCATCGTCGTGCGCGAGCTACGTCAACGCCGCTGGCTGAGGCGCCGAATCAGTACGTCGACCACCATATGTAGGGACTACGACAAAGGCGCGCACCACATATAGATCGGCGTGTCGCACCCTACGGTCGTCGTGATCTTGGACTTTTGGTCGCTATTCCGCCACAAGTCCAAGATCATCGGGGGTCGGGACGTGGTTACGAGAGGCCGCGCCAGCCGTCCGGGTCGACGCCGCCGGGAACCTGCGCGGCCGGGTCGTAAGGCGTGCGGGTGAACACGAACGTGCCGATGTCGACGTGGGTAACCCGGCCGCCGGCGTCCCGCCCGATCCGCAGCCGCTCGCCGGCGTAGTAGCCCTCGAGGCCGGTCCAGGCGCCGTCCGGCTCGGGACGGAATCGGGAGGCCCGCCCCGAACCGCGCAGCGGATCGAGCCGCAGGTACCGATCGGCAAGTAGGTACAGGTTGTACCCCGTCGGCCCCCAGTACCACGTGCCCGTAAGGGCGAGCAGTTCGTCGTCGAATGACTGCAGCGGCTGCCACGGCGGCGGCAGCGGCGGCTCGTGCAACGCGACGATGTCGATCAGCTCGGCAGCCAGGCTGCCGATCTGTATACCCGCCGTTGTGTTCGTCAGGGTGATTCCGCCGAGGCGCTCGTCCACGCTGAGCCAGACCGCGGCAAGGAAGCCCGGCATCGACCCGGTGTGGCCGACCAGGGTCCGGTCACCGTCATAGAGCAGTTGCATGCCAAGGCCGTACCCCTGGGTACGGTCTGTGCTGCCGGACGCTGGCGCGCGCATCTCCTCCAATGTCTCGACGCGAAGCACGGCCGGATCACCTTCGGCCAGGAACCGCACGAAGCGGCACAGGTCGATAACCGTCGACCAGAGCTGCCCCGCCGGCGCCATCGGGCCGGCATCCTCGGCAGGCTCGGGCAGCAATACGTCGGCCCACGGATGGACCGCCCACCCGGACGCATGCGGCTGCTGCGGCATAAGCGTCGTGCGCGTCATACCAAGCGGCTCGAGGATGTCCTGCCGCAACGCGTCGCCCCAGGGCACGCCACGCAGCTGCGCCACTAATGCACCGAGCACCCCGAAACCCGGGTTGGAATAGTGGAATCGCCGCCCGGCGGGATGCCGCAGCGGGTCGGCGCCCAGCGCATCCGAGAGCGCCGGCGCGCCCGGCACCCGTTCCCACCACTGCCCGGCCGACTCGGACGCCAGCCCCGCGGTGTGCCCGAGTAGCTCGGCGATACGGACGTCGCCCACCGGCGTCCCCGGCAGGTACTTGTCGAGCGGGTCGGCAAGGTCGAGCCGGCCCTCGTCACGCAGTCGCATGACCTGCACCGCGACGAATGTCTTGGAGATCGACCCGATGCGGTACTGCGTGTCGTCCGGCGAATCGCCGATCGCACCCCATCCGCCCATCCAGACCGGCGCACCGTCGCGCACGACGGCGCCGACGAGCGACGGTGCGCGTCCGTCGACCTGAGCAGTGGCAATCCGGTGCAGCAGGGCGTGCTGGGTAACCCGGAGCAATTCGGCCATGTCAGGAAACATAGCTGGGCGGAAAACAGGTTGCCGCCGGGGAACCCCGCTGCGACGGTCATCGTCATGACGCTGGAGATCGTCGCGGTGGACCTACAGGATGCGGCTCGCCTTGAGGCATGGCGAGCGGTGCTGGAGGCATCGCAGCGTGTCGAGTACGGCGCCGAGCACACCGTCTCTTCGCCGGACGAGATCCGCGCCAGCTTCCGCGACCAGCGTTACCAGCGGCGCTTAGCCTGGGCCGCCGTTCGCGACGGCACCGTTGCCGGACATCTCGACGTCGCGCTGCCCCTGACCGACAACACGCATCGGGTCGACTTCACCGTCGCGGTGCACCCGGACCGTCGCCGGCAGGGCATCGGAAGCGCGTTGCTCGACCACGTCGAGCGGATGGCCTGCGCCGAGCACCGCACCGTACTCGGCGCCGAGTCGGATATCGCGTCCGGGCACGACAATCCGGCCGCAGGCTTTGCTGCACGGCACGGCTTCACCATCGCCCAGCGGGAGCTGCGCAGCCGCCTCGAGCTACCGGTTGACGTCGCGGCGGCGCGCGCCGAGGCGGAGAAGCACGCCGACGGATACGAGGTCCTGACGTCGTGGGACGGCGTCCCCGACGAGTGGCTCACCGACCGGGCGGTGCTGTCGCAGCGGATGAGCACTGCTCCGCCCATGGGCTCCCTCGACTACACGGAGGAGGAGTGGGACACCGACCGGGTGCTCCGCGCGTTCCAGCTCGCTCGCGAGCAGCGGCGCCGGATCGTGGAGACGGTCGCGCGGCACCAGGCGAGCGGCCGGCTGGTCGGCTTCACGACGCTCGCCGTCGCTGAACACATGCCCGACACGGCGTTTCAGTGGGACACGCTCGTCCTGCAGGAGCACCGGGGGCACCGCCTCGGCATGCTGCTCAAGACGGCGAACCTAACGGCATTGCTCGCCGAACTGCCCAACGTGCGGCGCGTCCACACCTGGAACGCCAATGAGAACGAGCCGATGCTGCGCGTGAATCGCGCGCTGGGCTTCCGGCCGATCGGCCAGCTGACCGAGTGGCAGAAGACGCTGACCTAATCGGCCGGTTCGTGCGAGCGCTCATCGCAGCAGCGCGCTGGCGTCGGGTGGAACGTCGACCGCATGCTCCCGCAGTGCCTCGAGCGGGACGATGTCGAGCGCCCGCTCGTTCGTCGCCTCCAGGACGACGGGTGCGGCCACGCCGACCTCGTAGGACGCCAGCCACCGCAACGCGACGACGCACCAGCGGTCGCCGGGCCGCAGCCCCGGAAAGCGGAATTCGGGACGCGGCGTGCTCAGGTCGTTGCCGATTTGCTGCTGGTGCTCGAGAAACTCCGCGCTCATTACCGCACAGACCGTGTGGCTGCCGATGTCGTCCGGGCCGCTGCTGCAACTGCCGTCCCGATAGAAGCCGGTGAGCGGGTCGATCCCGCACTCCGCAAGTGGCCCGCCCAGAACGTTGCGCTCTTCCGTCACCTGAGACAGCATCACACGCCAACGGGCATGATTGCCGGAAGGGCGGATGGAAGCGGAACCTGCCATGTACGAGCTCGGCACCGACGGCCCGGCGTTGATCCTCGTCGCCGTCGACGGCTCCGAAACGTCGCTGCGGGCGGGGGCCTATGCCGCCGGCATGGCCCGCCGCCAAGGCGCCAAGATCGTGGTTGTGTACGTCGGCCAGATCGCCGGCATGGCGGCCAGCGTTCCGGCCGCAGTCGGCGCATTGATCCAGATGCACGACAGCATCGCGCGCAGCCTTCGCGAGCAGATCGCCGAGCGTGCTCCCGAGACCGGCGTTGACGTGATGTTCATCGAGCGGCGCGGGGACCCGTACACCGAGATCGTCCGGCTCGCCGACGAGATGCGGGTCGACGCGGTCGTCGTGGGCCGTTCGACGCAGCGGGGACACCGCTTCATGGGGTCGCTCGCGGTGCGCCTCGTGCGTGATGCGCGGTGGCCGGTCACGGTGGTCCCCTAGCATTCTGCGGTCATAGCACGCACCGGGCACACATCGCGGTGACCGAGTAGGCACTATCGCCGACAAGGAATGCTCCTCATGTTCAAATCAACGTCCACTTCTTTGATCCCGGGCGGCGAGATTATGCGATCGGCGCCCGCGCGCGTACGCACCACCCAGGCGGTAGCCGTCGTAGCGTGACCTCCGAGTGCGGAGCTCCGGCGTCTCCGCACAACCCGTACGACGATCCCTCGTCCGCCAGACGAAAAAGGAGGTCGCTGATGTCGCTGAGTCGACTCGATCTGACCGTGCCGCATCACCCCGTCGTCATTGATCAGTTCAACAAGCGCGCCCAAGACGCGCAGCTCAGGGTCGCGGACCAGATCACGCGATTCGCTGGATCCATGCAGTTCGTCTACCTGCACATCGTGATATTTGCCGTGTGGATGCTGTTCGTCGAGCGCAGTCCGTGGCCGACATTGACGCTGATTGTGTCACTCGAAGCGATCTTTCTCTCGACGTTCGTCATGATCGGCCAGAACCGGCAGGCCGCGTTCCAGCAGAAGAAGGCGGATCATGATTTCGTAGCCCAGGAGATGGAACTCAAGACCAACACCGATCTGACCCGAGCCATCCACAAAATGACCCAGGACATCCACGCAATCGTCAGCGCGCAGCCCACCCGCGACGGCGCGGGTTAGTCGCGACGGCCGTTCGGGCATCAACTCACCGCCGCGAGGGACGCGGTAGCAGGTTCAGCACCTGCGCCCCACCGCGCGAGCATCGCCAAGAGACAACGTTGTCGGTACGCTGCGTGATCTATGCTGCCGGCGTGCCGGATGCTAGCAGCCGACGATCGGGATAACGATGTCATATGGCCACTGATCGGAGCGTACCGAGCCGACCGACGCTGCGGCAGGTAGCGGCGCTTTCCGGCGTGAGCTTGAAGACGGCATCGCGGGTCATGAACGGCGAGCAGTATGTCGCCGAGGCGACGGCCACGAAGGTGCGCGCCGCAGCGGCGCAGCTCGGCTTCCGGCGCAACACAATCGCGCGCGAACTGCGCTCGGGTGCACGGTCGTCGTCGGTCGGGCTGATCATCGGCGATCTGGCCAACCCGTTCTACTCGCGGATCGCGCGCGGTGCCGAGCGCCGGCTGCGCCCCGGCGGGCTGCAGCTCATCACCGCCAGCACCGAGGAGGACCCCGAACTCGAGCACGTGCTCGTCTCGGACATGCTCGAACGGCGCGTCAGTGCGCTGCTGATCGTGACGAGCGGCAGCGATCACGGTTACCTCGACGCCGAGCGCCGCCTCGGCCTGCCGGTCGCGTTCCTGGATCGGCCACCCGAGGACATCGTCGCGGACACCATCTTGCTCGACAACGTCGGCGGCGTGCGGCAGGCCGTCGAGCACCTGCTGGGGCAAAAGCACCGGCGCATCGGCCTGGTCGGCGATCTGAGCCGGCTCGAGACACACCGCGAACGCATGGCTGCGTTCGAGAAGGTCATGACCGAGGCGGGCATCGGCAACTGGCAAAAGTACGTGCGTGCAGGCTCGCACGATGTCGAGACCGCCAGGCACGCGGTGCACGATCTGCTCGCCATGAAGCCGCCGCCTACGGCGCTGTTCACCACGAACAACCGGATCACGATCGGCGCGCTGCGCGCCCTGCGCGGACGCGACGACCCGCCGGCGCTCGTCGGCTTCGACGACTTCGACCTGGCTGACCTGCTCGGAGTCACCGTTATCGCGCACGACCCAGAGCGGATGGGCGAGCTCGGCGCCGAGCTGGTGCTCGGCCGGCTGGGCGGTGACGAGCAGCCGGCGCGCCGGATGCTGTTGCCGACCCGGCTGGTGCTGCGCGGCTCCGGAGAGCGACCGGCACACCGCCGCTGACCGCGCGCCGGCGTGGCGGGTTACCGGCGGCGCAACCGCGGGGTGCCCACCCCGCCGCCGCGCGCCCAGGCGACCAGTTCCGCAACGTCCACGCCGTAGGGGTCGCGGCCCCGGAACGCGTCGATCGCGGCAGCGCCTCGCTCCAGCAGCGCCGCCGCGCCGGCCTGGTTGCCGCGCGCCGCGTGGGTCACCCCGACTGCGAGTTGCGCCAGGCCTTTCCAGAACGGACGCTCGGGCTCGGCGGCGGCCTTCCAAGCGTCCTCCAGCACTTCGTGCGCATGGAACGGCAGCCCGTTGTCGAACAGCCGTTGTGCCTCGTCGAGCGCCTCGTCCGGCGTCCGGATCACGCCGACCGGCTGACGCGGCACACCGGTAGCTCCCCGCGGCAACGGCCGGCCGAGCGCGTCCCGAGGCCGGGCGTTTTGCGGACGCCCCGCGGTGTCACGATCACGCATACCTCTCCTTGCTCTGTAAATCGAACCTCGTTCGGTTCCCTCCGCAAGCGCCGGTCAGTCACCTATTCACATTGTTCGCCATGCGGCGCGATGAAACGATCACTGCATGGCGAGCCCCGGCTGGTACCCGGACCCGGACGACCCGGGCTGGCACCAGTACTACGACGGGCACCGCTGGACGGGCAACCGCCTCCCGACGAACGCGCCCTCCCCACAGACCGCGCCACTGCCTTCGTACCAGCCGCAGCACGGGCAACCGCCGCAGCCCTGGGAGCAGGCGCCGCAGCCCTGGGGTCAGCCACCGCCCCGGCGCCGCAGTCGGGTGCCGTGGATCGTCGGGCTGGTCGCTGTGCTCGCCGCCGGACTGAGCGTCGGCGGTTACTTGGTGTTCCGAGGCAGCACTTCGCCGACGTTCACGTTCGACGGGAAGGCCATCGACTCGCCCAACAAGCCGCTGCAGCAGACCGACGCCGTCGTGCGGTCGCTCGTGTCGTCCCGGCACGGCGCGCAGAGCCAGGACACCCGCTGCTACTACGCCGTGCGTACGCAGCAGGTGCCGGGCGTCAACAAGAGCGACATCGACGACTCGATCTGGTGCGGCCCGGTGCTGTTCATCGACGGCGACCCGGGCAAGCAGTATCTGCGCTTCCCGCTCAACAGCGAGCCGGCCGCGGGCGGGAAGGTCACGTTGACGCCATCCGGGCAGCCGATCTCCGAGGACCCGGAGCCGGTGCCGTCCGGCCTCGCGTTGCAGCGTCCGGACCACGCGACGCCGCCGTCCGGCGGAGGCGGGCTGACCGCGCCTGCGCCACCGGCTGCCGGGACGAACGCCCTGCTGGCCACCGACGTGGGCACCGCGACCGTACCCGCGGCGCCCCCCGGTGCCGTGATCGGTTCCAGCAACGGCGGCATCACTCTCACCAAGCTCGGCACCGTCAAGCGTTACGGCACCGGCGACGCTGCGCGCCGCGCACCGACCGGCTCCGCGCTGATCGCGTTCCGGCTCGGCGGCGCGATGGGCGACGGCGGGGTGCCGGCCGACCTCAGCAGCAACGCGACTGTGTCGGTCAATGGTGGCGCAGGGCGTAAGCTGCCGAACGCGGACAGTGACCAGTACCTCGTCATCGCTGTGCCGAACTCGGCCCGATCCGTTGATCTCGTGCTCAACGATGCCGGACACAAGCAGACGCTGTCGCTGCTGTCCGGCAAACCCGGGGCCGGCAATATCGAGGTGCTGGCTCGCACGCACCGGCAGAGTGATGTGCGCAAGACGGGCAGCGTCCACTTCACGTTCTCGCAGACGGTGGGCTTTCCTGACGGCAGTAGTGGCACGAGGCAAGCCGGTACGTACACCGTCGACGGCGCCACGCTGGCGTTCAGCCTGCCGGGCAAGCACGTGAAGGCGAGCAGCACGAGTGAAGCCCTGCTGTATGTCGACGTCGGGTACACCGTGCCGCAGAGCCCGGGTCGCAACTTCGGCTTTCAGCCCGAAACGATGACGTTCACGCCCAAGGGCGGGGCACCAATCAAGGCGCGCAACGTCGCGACCAGTGCCGACATGATCTACGACATCTTCGAGGTGCCTGCGGACCTGACATCCGGGACGCTTCACATCGCGGGGTCGTTCACCACGAAGTTCGTCAATTCCAGTAGCAGCTACATAACGACGGTCGCGACGCCGATCGCCGTGCCGGTCACGTTTCCGGCGGGGTGAAGCGCGGCCTGGGCTCGAAGCCGGCAGCGCGGTAGCACTGGTCGATGAGTTGCATGGACGCGACGGCGTCGTCGGCGTCGATGGGCAACGGCTCGTCCTGGCGTAGCCGGGCGGTGAACGCCTCGAGTTGGTACGTGTAGGACGGACGGGTGCCCAACTGTTCGACCCGCTCGCCGGCGGGTGTGGCCACGAAGATCCGGTCGTCCCGCTGCGGGAGGACGAAGTTGGCGGCGGTGGCGACGCCGCGAGTGCCGACGATCCGGCAGGTCATCCGCTCGAAATCCCCAGCCATGTTGCATCGCGCCGAGCCGGTGGCCCCGTCGGGAAACTCCAGGTCGGCGTCGAGCCACTCGTCGACACCGGGCTTGCCGTCGCGAGCCTCGCCGCGCGCGTCGACGAGCGTCGGCTCGCCGCCGCCCCACGGGGCGAGCATGCGATGTGCGTGCAGCGCATAGCAGCCGAGGTCCATGACCGCACCGCCGGCCAGTGGCAGCGACCAGCGCGGATCGTCGTCATCGGGCGCCGGGATGACCATGACCGCTTCCACCCGCTCCAAGTCGCCCATCTCGCCCGAATCGAGGAGCTCGAGCATCCGCTGCATCACCGGATGGAACACGTAGTGGAAGCCCTCGAGCACCACGACGCCCGCCTTCGCGGCCGCGTCCCGGACCTCGGCGGCCTCCTCGGCGTTGCTGGCGAACGGCTTCTCGGACAAGACGTGCTTGCCGGCGTCGACCGCGGCGAGGTTCCACGGGCCGTGCAGCCCGTTCGCGAGCGGATTGTAAATCGCCTCGACGTCGGGATCGGCGATGACCTCAGCGTATGAGTCATGCACCCGCTCGACCCCGTGCTGCTCGGCGAAGGCCTCCGCTCGGCTGCGATCACGCGCGGCGACGGTCACCAGCCGAGCGCCCGTGTCGTGGGCCGGTGGGACGATGGCGCGCTCGGAGATGCGGGCCGCACCGAGGACTCCCAGGCGAAGGGGCTCACTCATGCGGGCACCCTAACCCGATCGCCCGAGGATTCCTTGCCTGGGGCGAGGCATGCGCTCGCTGGTGCGTATTCGGCATTCGAACCCGGCCAGCAGCACGATCGGGATCGAATCCGGGATGCCACGGCGACCGCGCCTACCACGATATTGGCGTCGGCGGAATGACGAGGGAACGCTGCGGGTGCCGGGCGGCGATGATTTCCCATAGAGTCCATATAAGGGCGTGGCTCAGAACAGACCGTAGCATGCTGTGTGCCAGAGGTCACTCTTACGAGGACTTTACATCAAGTATAGACCTACGATAGAGTCCAGATCGAGCAACGACCAAGGGAACTGTCGCCTTCGACATCCCGGCCCGGCACGGGCAGTTGGTCTACGCACCCAACTACGACGGTCTGCCGCTGGCCTACTGGTCGTTCTGACCCGTCTCGCACGGGCGTGGATCGGGCTCCACGGACGACAGGACCGTCCGTGGAGCCCGATGCACGGCAACGACGCCGGGCCTCCGTCGGGAAGCGGAGCCATCACTCACAAGGGAGGAACTTCCCGGCATGAAACTCATCAGCAAGATCGGTCTCGCCGGCCTGGCCGCCAGCGCGGCCATCGGCGGCGCGCTCGCGTACGCGTCCTCGGCCAGCGCCGGCACGGTGACGACTCCGACCCTGGACAGCACGAGCTACGTCAACTACGACCAGGGCTGCACGCCGGGCGTGACCACGCACCTCGACTACAAGTGGGTGCCCAACACCGGCGTCACCGGCCCGACCATGTGGACCGTGAACGACGCGACGGCGGGCACCCAGGCCACCTTCCCCTGGAAGGGCGCGCAACTCGCCTACCACCGGGACGGCACGAAGACCCAGCAGGCCACTGACACACTGTGCGGCGTTCACATCACCAGCCAGGACCAGCTCAACACGCTGGTGAACAACGGCTCGATCAACAACTACGCCAACATCGACGTGCCCGCTGGAACCTCCGTCTGGCTCGCTTGGACGCATGTCACCGGCAGTGTGACCGTCGAGGGTGTCGTGACCATGTCCGCCGCCATCGTGGACGGCGACGTGACCGTTAGCGGTCCCGGCAGCCAGCTCTGGTTGGCCAACTACGCCAGCCACCTCAAGGGCAACCTGTCGGTGCATGATTCGTCCGGCGCCTGGAATGGCAGCGCTGGCACGTCCTT
>Ga0126378_10002563_pt1 | contig 13478 bp, 12 predicted proteins | sample PanSoiMetPlot_23_FD_92587 | JGI IMG/M metagenome (GOLD analysis project Ga0126378, IMG submission 92587) | Tropical forest soil microbial communities from Panama - MetaG Plot_23 | ecosystem: Environmental > Terrestrial > Soil > Tropical forest > Bulk soil | place: Panama | collected 2016-02-17 | reverse complement strand
GGTATGGGGATCGGGAGCCGCCGTAGGCGATACAACTTTGTATCGGTGGACAACGGCGTTCCTCGGGACACCGAACAGTTTTGGCGCGTTTATGGGTACGACTTCGCAACTGACGTTGCAGTCCTACAACAACGGCCCGATCATCTACTTTGGGAATGCACAGGATACGAACCTGTATCGTAATGCTGTCAATCAGTTGAGGACTGGTGGGTCGCTTGTTGTTGACGGACTCGTCACTCCTGCATCGATGGGATCAGGTGCGAGAGATGGGACTAGGTTCTTGCGTGATGATGGTACGTGGCAAATCGCACCTGCTGCTGCTGGTGCATTGCCCGCCGATACAGTTATCGCTGCTGGTACACGAATCATCAAGAACCTATTAGTCGGCACTGATGCTCAGCCAGGTTTCCAACTCAATGGTGATGGTCGTCACTTGTGGGGGCCGGGTGGCTCAACAGTACCCGACGTAAACTTGTACCGGTATGCGGCAGGTTTTCTCCGCACAGATACTGTCATGCTTGCCGGACAAGGTTTCAACGCCAACCAAGTGGCTTCTACTTCTACCGCCTGTTACCAGGCGAGCGTGACCGGAGATTCTGTAGTTCGATATGTTGTAAATGCTGATGGTCAAACTCGGTGGGGGCCGGGCAACGCGGCTACTGATACCAACTTGTATCGTAATGCTGCAAACAGCTTGCGTACCGATGGTAGTCTTACGGTTATGGTCAATCTCGGTGTTAGTGGCGCGACGAGTTACATTGCACTCCAGAATCAGAATGCTGGAACTAACGGCACCTTCTACACGATGTGTACTGGTGATTCTTATAACCGATTTGTCATCAACGCTAGTGGTGGAATGACCTGGGGGCCAGGCCCGACCGCCGGTGATACAAGCTTGGTTCGCGCCGGAAGTGGTTATTTGCAGGCTAATGGTATCTTTACGGCGATGGGAGCCGGAGCTAACTACGGAGTAGGATTCTGGAACTATGAAGGATTGCCTGCTAACCAGACTGGAATGTCAATCAAGTATGATGCCGGGAATAATAGAGGCTCAATCAGTGCGTTGACGCAATCGGTAGCGTGGCGCAACATCATGGTTGCGGAGAACTCCTCGATTCTCACGAATGGCATTTATTTCGGTACAGGCAACACGAGCTTCGATACGTATCTGGCCCGTCCGGGCGCTGGACAACTCGGTCTGCAATACGGCAACAACCAGAGCCTTCACATCGGTGGAAGCGGATCACGCGGAGCGAACCAGGCGAACGAATACACGATCGCGATCTATAAGAGCAACATCTCCGTGACCCCGAACGTCGGTGGCGTGTGGGGTGTCCTCTATGTAGGTAGCGATAATCATCTGTATTACGTCGATCCGACGGGAGTACAACGAGCTATAGGCTAAAGGAGAGAGATGCTACGTACTTACAAGTTTCTGGTCATGCCTGTCATTCAGGAGACGGATGACAGGGACAACGTGATCGGTGAAGTTTCACCAGAGCAACCAGATGTAGTCTTCGGTGTACGTGGGCTTGCTGATTATGCCGAGAAGTTCGAGGCTGAGCTTGCGACTCGCAACGTCTCAGATACGAATGGCTCGCCAGTAAGACAGCAGCAGCAGATGCCGCCGCAACCAACCATTAGACAGTAAAGGAGAGAAATGCAGGTCAACGTCTCAATCATGTTAGTGTCTGGAGATACCTGGAGTCTGACGCCTGACGAAGCTGCTCAGGCTATCTTGGATGCACTCAAAGGCGATGAAACCAAAGATATCGTCAATCTCAGTGTTAGCGGTGGTGGTTCAGCAGGTAATGTTCCTCAACCTCCCGCACCACCTGCACCGATAGCAATGAACGTCCCTAGTCCTATGCCACCTTCCGCCTGACCCCTGTGCGGGGTTTTGAAGACAAAGGCATGGGTTGACAAATGGCAACATCTACACTACCAGTAAACCCGCATTTTGACCTGCCATTCAAGTTAACATTGAATGGTGCGAACACAGTCGAACAAGATACCTATGAAGATGTGGCTAACTGCGTCGAGTGTATCTGTCGAACGCCGCAGGGATTCCGAATAGATAACTTCGAGTTTGGGTTCCCGAATCTTGAGCTTCTCTCGCAACCCATTCTAACTGAGGATGTGGAAGAAACCGTGAGTGAGCAGGAACCTCGCGCTGTTCTGCTGTTCACTGAGCAGCCTGATTTGGTGGATGTGCTCATTGATAGGATCACCGTCGAAATAACAGGCTAGGGGTATTATGGGATATATCCGTATTCCGCTAGAAACCAGCCCAACCACGCTCGCACAGAGCGTGTTTGATTACATCAATACGCTAGCTCCTGATTGGGTGCCGAATGAGGGTAATCTCGATGTATGGATCATTCGTGCGGTCGCTCAGCTAGCCAGTGAGAACCGCGATCTTGCCACAGATGTGCAGGATGATATCTTCCGATACTTTGGCTCAAGCCTCGTGGGTGTCCAGCCTATCACAGCTACCTCAGCACAGGCCAACACGACGTGGACTCTCATTGATTCCGTGGGTCATACGATATCAGCGGGTACCAACGTCGGCATACAAGATATAGTTGGGAACATCTATCCGTTCCAGGTGCTAGCCGATGTAGTGGTGCCCAACGGTCAAAACGCTACTGCCGCTGGTGGCGTGATAATCAAGGCTATTCAGCCTGGTGCGGATAGTTCGGGGCTTGGTGGTAATGGTGTGGCTGTCCAGCTAATCGATGTAATCGATTGGGTCAGTACAGTCATGATGACCGGCCCAACCGCCGGTGGACAGGATGACGAGGCAGATACCGATTATCTGGATAGATTGGCCCTACATATGCAGCGATTGTCGATGCGGCCTATCTTGCCAAACGACTTTGCTGTCATGGCTCTTGATGCTGATCCAACTGTACAGCGAGCCGTGGCTATCGATGGATACAACCCGTCCAATTCAACCTACAATAACCTGAGAACAGTGGCGATTGCGGCGGTTGACTCTGCTGGCAATGATGTGCCAGCAGGCACGAAAACCAAGATCCAATCGTATCTCAGTGCTAACCGGGAAGTCAACTTCATCGTGAATACAATGGCTCCTAACTTCACTACAGTCAACGTGACGACAACGATTCACGTAGCTACGGGGTTCGACACGCCTACCACAAATACGAACGTTACCAACGCTATCAATAGTTATCTGAGTCCCGCCAATTGGGGGCAGAATCCGGCTGTGTTGGAAGCCACGGTTGTCGAGTCTTGGATTGACACGCAGAAAGTCTACTTCAATGAGATGATTACGCTTATCTCGAATGTGCAGGGAGTCGATAGAGTCACGGCTCTCACGCTAAACGGCGGCACAGTAGATCTGACCCTAACTACTCCAGCTTCGCTGACTCGTCCTGGTACCGTGACAGTGAGTAACGTCTGATGGCTGAGACATTCGCACAGCAACTCAATGATCTACTACAGCCGATGCTGTATAATCAGCAGGTACGTCTGCTTCCAATCCCGAATGCCAAGCTCACTTACTCAGGAAACGAGATAACGGATGTAGTGCGTGTTGCCGATGGTTCATGGCCAATCACTCAGAACGTGGGATCCACAGATGGATTGACTCCGCCTGCTGGGTTGGGAATTTGGCATGGTGCAACCAATTGGACTCTGCATGGACAGTGTGATTCAACAAGTAACTTCGGCCCCGGTGATGTTGGTAGTACAACCGCAACCATCGATACGCTGACTCCCGCTCCGTTCAGCCCACAATCGATAAAAGTTGTGACTACTGGCTTGGGTACAGCTCAGCATGTTGGGATGAGTACCGGTGCTTTTTCGGCAGCAGCAGGAAACATTGGTTTGTCTTCAGTTTACGCCAAGGGTACGGCTGGTCAAACATATTTCATTCAGTTGTACTTCGTAAACAGCGATACCACAATGACTGCTGGAACACAAGCGGTCTTTACTGCTAATGGAAATTGGCAGTATTTCGTAGCGCCCAAAGTATCGGTAGCTACGGGAAAAACTGCTACTAGCTGCATAATGTTGTTTGGTCCTAATACAGTACGAGCTGATACTTATTGGGTAGCGCATCCGATGATAGAACAAAGTTCCTTCAATCAAGCTGTTTCTCCGTATATCGCAACTTCGGGCGGCGCAGGAACTGTACGATTGAATCCGAGAGTGTCAGCTCCGTCAACTCTTATCAATGCGACACAGAGTTGGTTTGCTTGTAGAATACGATGGGGATTCAACGCACCAGATTCTATCAATGCCGGTAACTATATATTCCAGTTGTCGGATGGCACGTTTAACAATCGTCTGGTGGGATATTTTAGCGTCAATACTTATTGGTTTGGTAACGACGTGAATGGGGCGGTAGACTGGTCAACGGCCGGTGGTGTCTTCAATCGCGGTGACTACGCTACGGTCGTCTTTGCGTGGACAGCAACCCAGGCCAAGGTGAGTGTCAATGGTGCGCCTTTTGCCACTCCTGGCGGACGACCAAAAGGTATCCCGCCTGGTATGAATACTCTTGATATCGGTAGCGCATTAGGTAGCGCGCAACTCGACGGTTCGATGTTTTGGGCTGCAACCGGCACAGGAACACTGACAGATATAGATGCAAGTATCATCAATGGATTCGGTAATGCACCGCCTACGCAGTTCGCTGATGCTGCTCAGGTTACCTCAGTGCTCACACTCAGTGACACGAATGTCTACAATGCGGTATTGGGTAGCGATCTGACGAGCTACCTCGACTCGCTCGGTGATCCGCTATTCCAGGTGGTACAGGATTGGTCGAGTGATACCGATGATGTGCCATCTAAGCCAGGATACTCGATACTGGTTGACGCAAATAGGGTACCGGACGTGGCAATTCCATGGTTGGCACAGTTCGTGGGAACGCCTATAACTACTGGTATGCCACCAGCTCAGCAACGCACACAATTGACTGGCTTGGGTACATGGAAGCGTGGTACAGTGGCTGCGCTACAAGCTGCGCCACTCCCATTTCTCACGGGTTCCAAGACTGTCATTGTGAAGGAGAGAGACACTGATCCGTATCATCTTCAGGTGATGACATATGCTAATGAGACTCCCAACAGTGCTACAGTTTTGGCCGCATTGTTGACTCAGAAGCCAGCCGGACTTGTGATGAACTATGTAGTCTTCTCGGGTCAGAAAGCTTTTCAGGTACGTGGTGGTTCTGCGCTACGTGGAACGCCACCGGATGTACTCAGGCTAGTGATCTAAAGGAGAGAACAAGGAGATGCCATTCACCATTCCAAATGCCGCAGTTGCGGAAGATGTAACCCAAGCACAGCCTGACCAGTTTGACTTCAACGGCATGATTGCCGCAGCTTTCGCGGGAACTGGCATTGTCACTGGTTGTGCGGTAACCGCACAGGGGACACCAAACATGACGGTTGCCGTAGCCGCGGGAACCATAGCTATCGGTGCTGTGACGGTTGCCGTGACTGCTGGTAACGTGACTATCGCCGCAGCCGATGCCACAAACCCAAGGTTTGACTTGATCTGCGTGAATAACTTGGGTACGTTATCTGCGGTAGCTGGTACACCGGCCGCTGCTCCCGTGTTTCCCGATCCCGCAGGAAAGGCCGTCCTAGCCGCTGTAAGAGTCCCTAACGCGGCGACAGCTATCAATAGCGCCAAGATTGTGGACAAACGACTGGTTGCCGTGATACCCACTGTAATCGGCGCAGGGTCGATCACATCTTCAATGATCCAGGACGGTGCGATCGTCAACGTGGATATCGCAGCAGCCGCAGCTATCGCTATCAGCAAGCTTGCGGGGTTTCCCAACCTCGTCACGCAGAACCTGAACGGCGATGGAACGTGGTCTATCCCGATTCTCGGGCCTCTCAATCAACAGACTGGTAACTACACGCTCGCGATAACTGATAGCAACAAGATAGTGGAAATGAATGTCGCGGCTGCAAATACTGTGACGATACCAAACGATTCGGTAGTAAACCTACCAATAGGAACTACAGTGGATATCGCACAAATAGGCGCAGGCCAGACGAGTATCGCGGCAGCGGGTGGTGTCACGGCTCGCGCGTATAACAATAACCTGAGATTAGCAGGTCAGTATGCGATGGCCTCGCTAGTCAAGAGAGCCGCTAACGACTGGTACGTGGCCGGAAACCTGGTACCGTAATGGCCGGCCCAGCTCCCGGTATTCTAGCATCAACCGATCATATCGCGCCCACCATAGCGGTGACTAGTCCCGCGGCTGGCAACGTATCTGGCGTAATCACACTAACTGCCACAGCCGCAGACAACGATAAAGTCGCATCTGTTCAGTTCAAGATCGATGGTGCCAATATCGGCTCAGCGATCACAGTCGCACCGTATCAGCTATCCTACGATACGCGGTCGGTTGTCAACGGAGCGCACACATTCACGGCAGTTGTGATAGATCGCATAGGTACCCAGACTACTAGTGCTGCCGTGGCTGTCACCATGAGAAACAATCCAGCGGTGAGTCTCACGTCTCCCACCAATGGCGCGACTGTCTCAGGTTCTATCACAATGGCGGCTACTGTGACCAACTACGGCACAGGGATAACCGTACAATTCAAGGTTGACGGTGGAAACGTGGGTGGCGCACTAACGGGCGGGCCATTCCAAGTTGGTGTAGATACACACATGTACGCTAATGGAGGACATACCTTTACAGTGGTAGCTACTGATGGTCAGGGCAACTCGACTACTGTCAACAATACCGCGACTGTCAGTAACTCGGCGCCCGGTGCTGGACAGGTTATGTTGGGTGACTACCTGCTATGGAATGACACCTACGGATATGACGGTAGTCGTCAAGATCCAGGGCCAGCAGATGGTACGCAGGCAAACTTCATCTGGTCAATTACCAACGCCAAGAATACCTGGGTGTATTTGCCTGGTAATCCTAATCCCACATATTATCAGATGCGAGTGTGGATGGTGACAGGACGCACCGAGGGTGGTACAGCAGGAAATCAAGTCTACATCGATTTCGAGGTAAACGGCGCCATCGTCTACTCATGGATCAACGGCCCAGGCTATACAAATATTGGGCCTATCCAGAATGTCAATGGTGGCGAAGGTATCTGGGCTAAACGATGGTGTACGCAGCCAGGTACAAACAACTGCCTGACTATGGGCATCGGCGCATATTACGACTTTATTCCCAAATATTCAAGTTAGAGGATGGTATGGGAAAACTACAAGAATGGTGGGACAAGCTCACTAACAAGAAAGCTGAGCCGATCCCCGGACATGAGCCACCACCACCACCACCACCACCACCGCCACCCCCTGAACCTGAGCCACCACCGCCACCACCAGAGAAACCAATACCACCACCTAGAACACCACGTAAAAGAAAGTAGTTATAAAAGCTTAGGGGCGCGCCCGGTTCGTGATTCTCTCCCACGCCCGAGGCTGCGCCCCTAAGTCCTTAGATTATATCAAGCCTAAGGCTCGAAGCACATGTTCGTGCTCATCGACCTTTTTTATCTCCCATTTTCTTCTCCAATGTTGAACATTGGAATGACTTTTGAATCCCATTATTTGAGCGATTTCCCTGTCTGTTTTTCCCTCATCGACGAGGCGTTGTAGTTCCTCTCGATCGGGCCTATGAACAAGACGATCGCCTTTGTGGGTATCCAGAATCGTTTGCAGTCTTGCAGCTTTTAGCTGTGATCTAATCGGAACTTCAGCAAGCTTCTTGAAGTTCCTTAGTCTGTAAATATTTATGCACATTACTCCTGAACTATAAGTGTGGATTGTATACTCAATGTCTAGAATATCGAGAGCTTCGCACGTGGCTTCTATTATGGATTTTTCTGTGTTAGAGATTCTAACGCTCATGTTTCTTGAAGATGGGGAAACTGATCCCTCTCCGTCTATCATGGCTGCAAGATAGCCAAGTGCTTGATCTTTATTCATAATAGATGACATAACCTCGCTGTATTGGGCCACGCATACCAACCTTGTACTAGATACCCGTTTAGCCCTGCTTGTAGTTGTGCCCAAACAGGCCAGTGATCTGCGGTACCCCACCTACGGTAGTATGAATACCCGTAGTGTTGCATGAACGGGATATCCATTTGTAGACCACCGTAGTATCCATTTCCTGTGTTTGAATTCCAGTATCCTTCGTAGCGATGGATACACAATAGACCGTTTGCTATGTAGCTACTGCTAGTTGCCGCTGGTGCTGTATCTACCGTGCCCCCCGACACGGCGAGGCACAGAACAGAGATAGTAAGCATCAGCTTACGCAAGTTATTTCTCCTTATTAGTTTACTGGATGCCGCAATGAAGCGCGGTAGAGCAGTTGTCTATTGGACACCTCCTTTAGTCTTTGATGCAAGTTAGGATGGTGGTTTGACCACCAGGATGGTTGATGACTAGCAAGCCTAATGTGTAGCCAGTTGGACAACTTTCCGCGCCTGGGTTACCTGGATCACCTTTCGGGCCGGGTGGGCCAGCAGGGCCAGTAGGCCCAGCAGGGCCGGTAGCACCGGTGCCGACATTGATAGTCACTGTCTTTGTTGGTGTCTGTTTACCGACACCTATAGCTGTGGCTGCTAAATACCCGGCGCCACTGGCGAATATCAACGATACAATGAGAATGCCGAATTTACGTATCATCCTTCCTGCCTATCTTTATTCCTTCGCGTAAAGCTTGCATCCGTTTTTCACACTCAGCCTCATAACGCTTTCTCATTCTACTTACGAAATAGGCTGCGGTCACTACACTTGCTGCACCCGAGAGAAACGCTCCGACTGCTGCCCAATCGATGGGAAATTCAATCCCGAGCACATCAGCAGTCTTAGGTTGGCTCTTTCACCCTCACGAAGACTGTTCCTTGTGAAGATCTATTACGTGATCGCCGCATGACTTCTCCGCCATTACTGTTACTGCTCGTTGACGTGTTACCTTCGATGCAGTTGAAGACTTGTGTTCCGCTTGTCCACTTCTCGAATATACCAATGTGATCGTATTCGCCGTTGAAATCCCAGTCGAAACAAACCAGATCACCTGGAATCGGATCGTCAGTTGTCTGAAGTCCGTTCTTCTTAGATCTTGCGTCCGCCACGACATACGGAACATAAGCGTATCTCTGTCCTTTTATGAACGCTGGACTGTCCCCCTTTGTCTCGAAAGACCACGTGCAGAACATCGCACACCATGGCCCCACCATATTGTACCAATCGGTATACTTCACTTGATTGGAATCTGGTGGAGACTCCTTTATACCGATTTGGGTAATGGCATTCTCAAGCGCGAGGACGCGCAGGGTTTTGCCCTGTGCAGGGGTTTCAGGGGGCGGCGGCTCAGAACCCTTGAATTTAGCGAATGCTTGGTTGATTAGCTCAACCGATCTGGCATCCATAGCCATCTGACCAGCGTTCGGCAGACCCTCCGGAATCTTGATGGAACGCAGCGTATTGAAGGTCTTAGTGCCAATCCAGCCAGTATCATCTAGATCCTGCTGTCGCTGAATACCAGCAACGCCGGTATCAGCGACATTACCGGAACTGCCGTGACTAAACTTGTTGTTGAAATCACTGTCAAATGGTTGCCACGGCCAACGCCCAGCACGCGCGACAGTACGCTTGTATGCGATTACATCATCGCCTGGCATGCTCGGAGTTTTACCTTTATTTTTTGCATCTGGTGGGTACAACGGCCTAGGGAATCCATCTACCTTGACCATTGGCGCACCAGGATAAGCGACCTCATACCATTTAGCCATCGTCATCCCATCTGTCTAGCATTTTGGCAAAGTTTTGTTTTCCCTCGATGTACTGGTATCCAGGGCCGAAGGTTATCCATTGTAACAAATGTCTAGTCGCGTCCATGCCATGCGGGACACCACGCTTATACAGCTTTCTCTCTTTGAGCACCTGATTGGAATAGTAGCTCTTCCCCTGTGCTGCCTTTTGCAAATAGAGGGCCGTTTTTCCGGTCGGCTCGATGAGTTCATACAATCTGGCAATACCGATGAGCTGGATAGGAAAGTAGTTTATCCCTGTGCTCGCTCGCTGGTGACCGCCGCGAAAATCAAAGTCTTCCATGACTATCACGTTAGGCTTGAAATCTATGATTCTACGCCAGAAGTCGTCAACCTCGTCAGTCATCTCAAACGGATAGAACTCCAACTCACGCGCATCAGTGATACGCGCGTAAGCGTAGCCTGTCATCACGCCGGGGTCAATGGCGATAATCTTCAATGGCTATCCCCATCTCTGTCATTCTATCGTAGACCTTGTGTAATGGTAGACTACGCATATCTGGTCGTTCCCTAAACTTTAGCAATAGCTCGCCTAGTCTTTGGGGATCGCGTGTATCTAGTGCAAGTCCGTAAGATTCCCCCAGTTCGGCCCGATGCTCAACTCCGCTTTGAACGGGAACTGCCATGATATAGCCTCCTTGGGAGCATTCTCCATACAGTCTTTGAGTAGCTGGGCTACTTCGTCTACATGATCTTCGCGACAGTTTACGACAATATTATCATGTACCGTGATTCTTGGCTGAGCGATGTTCCAATCGACTCTATCTGCAAAATCGCAAAGCGCCCATAGAGTGATATTTGCTGCGATGTTTTGAGGTAGGAAATTGATACCTTGCTTGATGGTGTGAATACGCGCAGACTCGTCGGCGGGAATGACATAAAAACGCCTCTTGTGTCCGAAAGGGGATTGGATTTCTCCAAGCTCCATCACCTGACTTTCCATCGATTTCGTCCATTCCCACACCTGGGGAAACCTAGACCACCAGTAATCGATGAATCGCTGAGCTTCCTCTTGTGGCATATGATACATCTGTGCGAAAGAATAAGCTGACTGCCAGTACGCTACTCCGAAGTTGATGTTCTTGGATCTGACGTACTGTTCGTGGGTATAGTTTTCTCCGTAGAACTCGGCTGCGACTTCCTTGTGTAGAGAGCGATTTGTATCGAGATATATTGATTGGAGACTCTCGTCCTCCGATAGAACCGCGATTGTTCTGAGTTCAGCTTGGGATAGATCGGCGGATATGAAAGTGCAACCGGGGTCAGGGAGGAAACATGAACGGATATTTGGTAGACCCTCTTTAGTACGTGTAATGTTCTGGAGATTTGGATTCGCACTTGATAGCCTCCCCGACTCTGTACCGTGGATCTTGAAATCCGTGTAGATCCTGCCATTCGGGTAACGCTTGAGAACCAGCCCCTCCAAGTACCTCGACCGCTGAGTATCGAGAAGCTTGAAATCATCGAGATACTGGACAAACTGGTCAACCGCCATGCGCCCGTTACTATCGAGATTGGTCTTGTATAAACCTAGCAGCATAGCCTCGCGGACGTACTTGTCCGTGGAACGCTTGCCAAGCCGCTCAATCCTGGGACGCATCAGATCGTGCGTGACTCCCCAATCATCGTAGATCAGTGTCTCTAGCTGCTTGGGTGAGTTTGGATTGAGTCGTGGCCTACCAGCGATTTGACGTAGTTCCACCTTCTGTTGCTTGAGCTTTGGATACACGTCATACTCTAGCAGATCACAGGCTTTCTCCGCGTCATACAGATTACCCTGTAGCTCGACGCGAGTGAGCGTCTCACTGAGTCTAATGAGAAGCGAGCGGTATGGTTTATCCCACACGTTATCGTGAACCGCGCGAGACTTCAAGACCTGAAAGAGAGCCAAAGAGCCAGCAGTATCAAAACCATTATAGTTATAAAGATCACTTCGCCCGTGGGCATCTTCGATAACTCCTGTCTTCTTGAATTGCCGCACGGACGGTGGTTCATACCTCGGCCATCCAAGTTCATCTTTCAACAGCCATTCTAGTGAATGCCCGCCAGCACCGGATTCAGGGTCACCGGGCCTTTCATCGAGACACCAGCTAAGCAGCATGGTATCCTCGTCTACGCGAGCATCGATACCGTTGACCCGCAATAGCTTCACGTCATACTTGCCATTGTGCCATAGATATGTGCAGTCAGTCCTATGCCACAAAAGTGCAAGTTCTTCGAGATGCTCGGAGCATATCTGCTCACCGAACACTACTGCACGTTCTGGCCTAATCGCAAACCCAGCACAAACAATCTGCGCTGTGTGAGCTAGGCCGTCTTGTTCTCCCACGCCTCTGGTTTCAATATCGGAAGCAATCAAAGTACCAGGCTGAATCATTTCATTCATCTCAGCGATTGCTTGCTTAGCTTCCTCAAGATCGTCGATCACGCGCACCCTGGGCAACTGCGGCACAGGGAGTGGATCGAGAGCTAAGCGGAAGTCACGGAGAATATTCGGATAATTCGCATCATCGCGGACAACCACAGCCGGATTGTTAGTGGCAATGATCCGTTGTCCATTCTTTTCGTGTACGTAGCCACGATTATGTGAGATGTTAGTCTCTCCGAGAATGGCATATACAGCCTCACTTCCGCAAGCTATGATTGTCTCGCATTCTTTGATTTCTGCTTCTAGTCTCGGTTCGCAGCAGGACTGAGCAAGCGCGAAACCTTTCTCTGTACCGTCCGATTGGCACAGGACTACATTCGTGGCTAGCACATCCTCCCGACTAGTACCATGAATATCCAGAAGATGATCGAGAACCTTACCACTTGCCCCGCTGAACGATTTTCCAGCCAACGCCTCATAATGACCTGGACTCCTTGATACAACAGCTATCTTGGCATCCTTGGGGCCAGTGGTAGCCGCGTATGATTTGTTGTGGAACGGGCATTTCTCGCATAGAGCGAGAGGATGCTTCCGTATAGTTGTTAGGTCTACCTCTACCATGTCTCTCCCGTTGTTAGAACAGCCTAAGCTGTCTCCTTCGGTTTTGATTTCCTTTCATGCTTTCAGATATTTTCATGCGGTGTTCGTATGATTTGGGCCGTCCCTTGAGAGCCGCAGATATCTTGGCCCTCGACTCAGCCGTGTGTTTCAAGCTCTTATACCTCAGCTTTATCTATGAGATGACACAGCATGTCCTCGACGCATGCGTAGAGGTCGGAGAAACTACCATTGTTATCAATCATGTAATCCCAATCGAAATCGATGACCTCGCTACTGTGCCGAGCAGCATGGTCGCCATCGTCTACTCTATTCCCCCACTCCTCATATGCTTTTCCATTCAAAATCCTGACAACCATGCCACCCAGCTCGCGTATCCGTCTTGCCTCATTACTGAATCTCACATCAGTCACGACAATCGCGCGGCCGGGGTAAAAACCCTGCACAGGAAGTGTGTAGTCCAGCCAGAAGTCTTCACCGAATATATCTCTGTGCGCTTCTGTACCGTATCGTTGAAGAAACATACGGAATGTCAAGTTCCAGTGTATTTCTTCTGGATTCAAACCCAGCTCCACTGTTACATTGTCATCGTTCTTATATTTATCTATATCGGAGAATGGAATATTGAACAAAGCTGCCACACTACGCTTTAGTGGATCGGCAAATGCTTTGCGCTCGAACCC
>Ga0126378_10002561_pt1 | contig 13479 bp, 9 predicted proteins | sample PanSoiMetPlot_23_FD_92587 | JGI IMG/M metagenome (GOLD analysis project Ga0126378, IMG submission 92587) | Tropical forest soil microbial communities from Panama - MetaG Plot_23 | ecosystem: Environmental > Terrestrial > Soil > Tropical forest > Bulk soil | place: Panama | collected 2016-02-17 | reverse complement strand
TTGTGCTTTCACCACGTCGGAAACCGCAGTTCCGATGTCGGGAGAGATGATCGCCAGGAGCGGCGCACCCTTTTTGACGCGCTCCCCCGGTTGCGCCAGCACGCGAGTCACTCGTCCGGTCACTGGAGAGAAAACGTGCGTGACGCGAAGGTCGTCGAAGGCGATCTTCCCGCCGGCAGCGATAAATTTGTCAACTTCGCGTTCCTGAATCGTTGCCATCTGGACCCGCGCCTTATTCATCTCGTCGGGTGTCAACCAGACTTCATCCTCTGGCGGCTTGGAAGCGACCTTGGCTTCAGTCTTCGATCGGCAACCCGCGACGAGCAGCCCAACAGCGAGCAGCAACCCAATCGCTCTGTATTGATTTGCCATCACTCTGCCTTTGTTCCAACCGCTTGCTCGAGCTTGAAAACTGCGGTCCAGTAAAGTGTCAAATCCTGCAAATACTCGACGTTCGTTCCGATGTACGTGCGCTGTGCGTCGAGGAATTCCAATAGGGATGCCGCTCCCTTTTGATATTGAATTGAAACCAAGTCGCGAGCCCGGCGGGCGCTTTCGAGCAATCCACCCGACTCCATTCTTTTCACCAGCTGCTCAGCGCTGGTGAATGCGACGTGGGCCGTCTCGATATCGGACGCAACCGTCGCCTGCAGCTTGGCGTATTGCAAAGATTGAGTGCGGTAATCGGCCTCTGCTTTCCGGATCTCTCCTTGTTGCTGATACAAGATCGGCAGCGGCGCCGAGATGCCGAACGTGACGGTGGGAGGGGTGATCGCCACACCCTCCACCGTTCCTTGCTGGGTGTAGGCGAGATTCAAAGCGATGTCGGGGACGACCATTCGCTTGGCCAAGGAGATCGAGGATTCGGCGCGCTGCTGTTGGAATCGAATTGCGCGAAGGTCCGGGCGATTTTCGAATGCACTCTGCAGCAGCGTCTCTTTGGAGAGATCGCCCACCGTCGTCGGTGCGCTGTAGTGGAGAAGCGCCGGCTCGTCGACCTCGAAGTCCGGGACTGAAGATCGGACCCCGAGCAGGAACGCCAGTCCAACCTGGGCAGCCCGATAGTTCTGAAGGGTGGTGTCCACAGCCTGGTCCGACTCCAGCTTGGCCGTCCGAATTCGCGCCAAATCTGCTTCGGAGATCGCTCCCGCGTTGTAGCGAGTCTGTATCAATTCCAGCGTGTGAGCCGACGTCGCCTGCACCTCGCGTGCAAATTTCAGCGTGTCTCGCGCAATCAAGGTCTGGAGGAACTGTTGCTTGACCTGCGATTCCAGCGTCCGCTGAGCATCGGCGCGGGTCAGCCGGGCCGCCCCCAATGCCGCTTCCGCGACGTCGGTCCGCAACCCGCGCTTGCCAAAGATGATCGTGAACAGGGCCGCCTGATCGCTCAGTCCGGCGCTCAGGACGGGATCCTTGAGCCACACCCACGAATCCGACGTCGGCGGATCGGCTTGCGGATCGCCCAGCTGTTTGACGAACGACCGCCCGTAGCCCAACGTCAGCGCGGGGTTGGGGAGCGCCCTCGCTGCCCGCACGTCGGCCTCGGCGCTCTGCACCGCCGCGTCGGCAATCAGCAGATCGAGCCCGCGCTGCCGGAATATTTGCAGCGCATCCTCGAGGTGGAGGAGATGCGGCAGTTGAACAGCCTCCGGTACCGGTGGCGCAGACTCAGCGGCCACAGCCGGCGCCTGGCAGACAAGGACCAGCGCCGAGACGAGCACGACCCTGAAAGGAAGGGGGGACATGGAAGCCGGCAAAGAAGCAATTCCCAGTCCATTGACAAGGCAACGAAATCCTTTGCTGTCCAGGCGTTCAAGACGAGCGCAGGGAAAAGAATTTGAACATCCAAATTAAGAATCCTTTAAGGATGTTGAAGTAGGTTGCCAGACCCCAAAACGCCGATACGGAGCCTCGCTCCGAAATGCGGGCGACAATCAGGACGGAAATCCAGATCGAAAACGCATGCTTTCGAGCCGCAACCCACAAATCTATTTAGCCGCGCCCAGCTTGTGTCTTGGACTGGCTTTGCTTCTCGCTTCGTGCAATTCGCACGAGGCAAAGCCCTCCGGGCCGCCGCTGCCCCGAGTGCGCGTCGAGCGCGCCGTGCGCGGCCCCATCGATGAGGTGGTGAGCGTCACCGGCGTGCTCGCGGCGATTCCGGGGCGGGACGTGAAGCTCGGCGCGCTGGTGCCGGGTCGGCTCGCGCGGATGAGCGTCGCGGAAGGAGATGCGATCAAGTCCGGCGACGTTCTGGCGGAGATCGAACCGGGGCCGACCAGCGATGAGTTGGCCCAAGCCGAAGCGACCGCTCGAGAGGCGGAAGCCGCAGAGCAAGCCGCCGGCGCAAAGTGGAAGCGCACCGAGGAGCTGCTCAGCCAAGGAGCGGCGTCTGCCCAAGACGCGGAACAGGCGCGCGCGTCAGCGGTTTCCGCCCGAAGCACCAGCGCGCGATCGAAAGCTGCAGTGGACCTGGCGCGCCGTCGATTGACTCGCACCGCCATCAAAGCGCCCTTCGATGGCATCGTCGTCGCAGTCCTGGTGCGGGCCGGAGAAAGCGTGGACGGCAATGGCCAGCCGGTGCTCGAGGTGGCCGCGACCGATCCGGTGGAGCTTCGAGCAGCGGCCCCACCGCGAGAGGCGATCAAGCTGCGCGTGGGAATGCCAGCCAAGCTGAAGCTCGAGGGTTTGGCGGTGGAAAGGGAAGCGAGTGTCTTTGCGATCGCTCCCGCGGCAGACGCGGCCAGCGGGAACGTGCTCGTTCGCATCCGCGCCAACAACTCGGACCGTGCGCTGCGGCTTGGAATCCTGGCCAGGGCGTCGATCGTCGTCGCGCACCATGAAGACGTCATCTCCGTGCCCTACCCAGCGCTGCTGCCTGCGCCTGACGGGGGGCTCGCCGTCGCCTTGGTCAAAGAGGGCGCGGCAAGCTCGACCCCGATTTCCCTCTCGTTCACCGCCGATGGCCGGGCGGTGGTCGCCGGCCTCGATGGGGGCGAGGATGTGATTTCGGAGGGCGGCTATTCACTGCCCGACGGCGCCAAGGTCGAGGTGGTGAAGTGACCGCGGTGGATTGGCTTCGCAGGCACGAGGCCGGGATCGCGGTCCTCGTCTGCGCAACCTGCGCGCTGGGCGCATTTTGGCTTCCCTCGCTTCCCAGCGCGCTCTACCCGGAAGTCGTTTTTCCGCGGGTGATCATCGCCGCGACCCTTCCGGGCTCGAACGCGCGAACGATGCAGTTTTCGGTCGCACGCCCGGTCGAAGAAGGCATCTCGTCCGTTCTGGGCGTGCGCAGGGTGCGATCGCGAACGATACGCGCCGCCGCGGAAATCTCCGTCTGGTTCGATCCGGACTCAGACATGGATCGAGCACTGCAACTGATCAACGCCAAGCTCGCGGAAGTTCGCAACGATTTGCCGCGCAACACCGCACTGGTGGCGGAGCGAATCAGCCCATCCTCTTTTCCGATCCTCACCCTCGCCGTGACCGGGGCCGCGCCGCCAACCACGCTGCGCGACATTGCGCTCTACACGGTGCGCCCTCGCCTGGCCGGGTTGCCCGGAATGGGTTTGATCAAAGTGATTGGAGGCGACGTTCGCGAGCTCGAGGTGATCATCGACCCCGGCAGGCTGGAGGCGGCAAAACTGGACTTGCCGCGCCTGGCCAGCGCAATCGCCGACGCGCTGCCCATCGAAGCCGTGGGACGCGTGGACATCCACTACCAGCAGCATCTGGTCGTCGTTCGCGGACCGATCGAGAATCTGCTCCTCCTCGATCGCACGGTCGTCGGCGGGACGCCGGAGCTGCCGGTGCGATTGAAAGACGTGGCGCGCATCCAGGAATGGTACGCGGATCGACTGCTGCTCACCTCGGCGAATGGTAAACCGGCGACGCTGGTCAACGTCGGACGGCGGCCGGGTGCGGACGCGGTGCGCTTGGCCCGCGATGTTTATCGCGAGCTCGAGGAGCTTCGAACTTCGCTTCCGCCGGGCGTGGAAATCCTGGCCACCTATGACCAAGCGACGCTGATCGGCCAGGCGGTGACGAACGTGCGCGATGCCGTCTTCGTCGGCGGGCTGCTCACGCTGGTGATCATCGCGGTGTTTCTGAGATCTGGCTCGGCGACGTTGGTGGCGGCGGCATCGCTGCCCGCCACGCTGCTGATGACGTTCGTGGCGATGAAGCTGTCCGGCGCATCGCTAAATTTGATGTCTCTCGGCGGCCTGGCGGTGGCGATCGGTTTGGTGGTGGACGACGCCGTGGTGGTCGTCGAAGCGGTGCATCGCCGAGTGGCGGCCGGCATGGAAAGGTGGGCGGCGACTTCCGAGGCCCTTCGGGAGATCGCCTGGCCGGTCGTCAATTCGACCTTGACCACAGTGGTGGTGTTCGCGCCGCTCTCGCTGCTCTCGGGGGTGGCCGGTCAGTTCTTCTCCGCGCTCGCCTTCACGCTCTGCGCGGCCGTCCTGCTCTCGTTGGCGGTCGCGCTTGGAATCACGCCGCTTTTGTGCGGGCGCCTGTTGCGGCCGCACGAGTCTCGCCCGCTGTCCATCCTGGGGCCCTATGAGAGGCTGATGAAGCGCACGCTCGAACGGCCCAAGATCGTGCTGATCGCCGCGGGTGTGGCACTGGTGATTTTGGCATTGCTCGCCCGCGGAGTGGGCACCGGTTTTCTCCCGGAGCTCGACGAGGGCGCCTTCGTGGTCGACTACTTTACGCCCACCGGGACATCGCTGGCCGAAGCAGACCGACTCTCGAGGCGCGTGGAGGCGACCGTGGGGCGAGAGCCGGAAGTCGCGGTGACCAGCCGGCGCCTGGGGGCCGAGCTGGGGCCTCCCGCGGCTACCGAGGCATCGCGCGGGGACATCACCGTCCAGCTGCACCACAATCGCGACCGCAAGAGCGCAGAGGTGATTGCAGCGGCGCGCGAGGCAGTCGCTGCTGCCGCGCCGGGAGTTCGCGTCGAATTTATAGAGCTGCTCCAGGACATGCTCTCGGATCTCGAAGGCGCATCCGAGCCGGTGCAGGTAAAGCTTCTCGGCGCCGACAGCGGAGTTTTGCGCGCGTTCGCGCCGAAGGTCGCCGAGCGGTTGAAGGACATTCACGGCCTGGTGGATCTCTACGACGGCGTCAGCGGGTGCGCGCCGGAGCAGGAGCTGGCAGTCGACCCGGATGCCGCGGGCCGGCTGGGTCTGACCGCGATGCAGGTGGCGGACCAGGTTCGAGACGCGCTGTTGGGACAAGTCGTCACCTTCGTACCCCGCAACGAGAGACTCATCGGCGTTCGCGTCAGATTCGAGGATTTCGCTCGATTCGATCCCGACGTAGTTGCCAATCTTCGAATACGTCCCGCCAGCGGACCGCCGGTGCCCCTCACTGCATTGGCCACGCTCAAAGAGGTGTGCTTACCGTCGGAATTGCTCGAGGAGAATCTGCGTCCGTTGGTGGCGGTGACCGGAAGGCTCGAGGAACGCGACCTGGGGAGCGTCAACGCCGAGGTGGCGAGCCGGATCCGGAATCTCGAGCTTCCCAGCGGAGTGCAGATGGTCCTCGGCGGTCAGTACGCCAGCCAGCAGGAGTCGTTTCGGTCGCTGAGGCAGGTGCTGGCGCTGGCGGTGCTGGGCGTCTTCACCGTCCTCGCTTTCCACTTTCGCAATTTCATCCTGCCACTGTTGATCCTCGCCGCCGCTCCGGTCGCGCTGGTGGCGGGAGTGGCGACGCTTCGCATCACCCACGTGCCCTTGAACGTGTCTTCATTCATGGGCTGCATTCTTCTCATCGGCCTGGTCGTCAAAAACGGAATCCTGCTGCTGGATCATGCGGAGGCGGACAGGTTGAAAGGCGCAAGCCCCAAAGATGCGGCGCTGTCCGGAGCTTCCGTCCGCTTGCGGCCCATCCTGATGACCACGTTCGCGACCTTGCTCGGACTTGCGCCGCTGGCGCTCGGCCTGGGAACCGGCGCGGAGATCCAGCGCCCGCTGGCGATTGCAGTCATCGGCGGCCTTACCATCTCGACGCTTTCGGTATTGGTTGTGCTGCCGGTTCTATACGTTCTGGTCTACCGCTGGCGCCGCACAGGCTCCGGCTCGAGCGCTCCAGCCGAATCGACGTCTGCGGCGCCGGATCACCCCTGATCCGCTTCCAGAGCGAAGTCCGGCGCGCGTTCGAGCTGCATGAAATTGAGCAAATCGTCGGGAAGCGGCGAGCGAAAGCAAACCGCGGCGCCGGTCGAGGGATGCGCAAAACGGATCGTGGCGGCGTGCAACGCGTGCCGCGGCAGGCGAAGCCGAAGCCAAGCTTCCGGTTCCAAGCTCCGCTTCGAAAAGCGATCGAAGTAGCCTTCGTCCGGTCCGTAGATTTTGTCGCCCACGATTGGAAAACCTGCCTCTCGAAGATGAACGCGGATCTGGTGCTGCCGACCCGTCGCGGGGCGAGCGCGGACGAGGGCGAAGCGTTCGCCGTCTCGCTCGAACCTGCGGACCACCGCGAATCGGGTGAGCGCTCGTTTTCCGAGGCGAGGGTCGATGCGGACCGCAATTCGCACCTTCGCGCTGCCCTCGGCGATCGCCGCATCGACCTCGAATGAGTCGGGTGGCGAGCCCTCGCAGATCGCGAGGTACTCCTTCTGCACGCGCCCAGCGCAAAAATCCTTCATCAGCGCGCGAGCAACGTCGCTCGTTCGCCCGCAGACGACGATTCCAGACGTCTCGCGATCCAGGCGGTGCGCTGGCCAAGCCTGGAAGCCCTCGCCGTACTGCCGGCGGAGCAGCATCACCAGCGTGCCGTGATGGTACCGCGCCGTGGGATGAATGGGCAGACCCGCGGGCTTATCGAGCACCAGGAGCGCGTCGTCCCGGTACAGCTCGACCAAGGTCGATGGAGTCTCGGGCTCCTCCGTCATCCGCCGGCGCAGGCGGAAGGTGAGCCCCGGACGAACGAGGCTCGAGGGCTTGAGCTTGTTTTCGCTGAGCAGGCTCTTTTGGATGATGCGCTGGATGCGAGCGCGGGACAGGCGCGGAATCTTGACTCGCAGGTACTTGTCCAGCCGCCATCCGGCGTAGTTCGGCTCGACGGTGAACTCAACCTCGACGAAGCTGTCCTGCTTCTGTTCCATCTTTGCTTCGGACGTCCTTTATCCTTGCCCAAGCTCGCCCACAACGTCGCGGACCTGCTCTACGCCGCGGCGGAGCTCTCGGAGGGCAGTTCCAAGCTCTTCCTTCTCCTCATCCGTGAATGCGGAGCTCGCTCGCGGGCGAGCGAGCACGAGCGAGAGGTAGTCTGTGTTCGAGGCGATGTTCTGCAGGGGATTGTTTATCCGGTGAGTCAGGCTCTCCACCCGCGTACCGGTGCTGGCTCGGGTCTGCGCGAGCACCTCATCCGTTTCCGAGCGCGTCTGATCCAAAGCCAGCGATAAGCAGAGCAGCACGCACAGGACGCTGGTTAGGCTCAGCCAAGTCTCGGCGCGCGTCCAGGGCGCCGTCTGACTGGCGATGGGAAGCAGGTGTCCCTGGACAGCGCTCGGGACAGGCACGCGGTCAAGGACGCTCAAGACTCCAATTCCCACCAGCGCGATCGCGGTCCACCTGATGGCGAACTTCCTGCCCACGAGCGAAATCCCGATCAGCGGAATCGACGCGAGCCAAACCAGCTCGGGAAGTTCCAAGCCCGAGGTCGTCGCCGCGACGAGCAAGACCGGTCCCAAAAGCGATGCGACGAGCTGGGATGCCGCGACCCGCAGCGACTTCGTCGCCCTGAGAGTCACCGGGGCGAGGAGCACCCCCACCGCGGCCGCCGCAAAGAGAATTGCCACGTGAGCTTTGCGGCCTTCGCGCACGGCAATGGCAAAGTAGACCAGCCCAAGAGCCCCGACTGTGGAGGCGGAGACCAGGCGATGACCCCGCTGGGCCGCGTCATTGCCGCTGCGCACAACCTCTTCAGGAATGAAGCAGTCGCGCATCAGATGAACCCGAGCGAGTTGCCCACTGGATCCGAAAAAGCGCATCGACGTTCCTCGTGGCGGACGTTAGATCTATCCGCGCCAAGCAAAACGTCAGGAACGGTCGTTGTCCAGTACCGAGGGCCACTTGACTCCGGTAGCGGAAAGAGAAGGATGGTCCCGATGACGCCGCCTCGCATCCTACTGGTCGATGACGAGCCGTCGGTCCGATCGGGGATCAAACGGTACCTGGAAGCGCAGGCGTACCTGACCGCGGAGGCGGACTCGTGCAAAGCAGCGGAGGAGGTCTTCCGCTCTTGCCAGCCGGATGCGGTGATCGCGGACTACCGCCTACCGGACGGCAACGCGCTCGAGCTTTTGCCTCGACTCAAGGCGCTCGACGCATCAATCCCGGTGGTGATTCTCACTGGCTACGGGACCATTGCTTTGGCAGTTCAAGCAGTCAAGGAGGGAGCTGAGCATTTTTTGACCAAGCCGGTCGAGCTGCCCGCTCTTCACGTGATCTTAAGCCGCATGCTTGAGGTTCAGCGCGTGCGCCGCAACCAGCTGGTCCGCGCCTCTCGGCGCGAGCGCGACAGCATCGATCCGTTTGTCGGAAACGGTGAGTCCATCCGGCAGCTCCAAGAGCAAGCGACCAGGATACTTGCATCCGAAAGCCCGATCCTGATCTGGGGCGAAACCGGAACCGGTAAGGGGGTATTGGCGCGTTGGCTCCACGAGCACAGCGCGCGCCGCGACGAAAGCTTCGTGGACCTGAACTGCGCAGGGCTGAATCGCGAGTTTCTGGAAACCGAGCTCTTTGGGCACGAGAAAGGAGCGTTTACCGGAGCGGTGAGCGTGAAGCTGGGTCTCTATGAGATGGCGCATCGAGGGACCCTCTTCCTCGATGAGATCGGCGACGTAGACATCCAGGTGCAACCGAAGCTGCTCAAAGCGCTGGAGGAGCGGAGGTTCCGCCGGCTCGGCGACGTGCGCGATCGCGTAGTGGACGCGCGGCTGATCGTGGCCACCCACCAAGACTTGGGAGAGCTGGTCAAGCAGGGCAGATTTCGCAAGGACCTCTATTTCCGCATCAACACCCTGCTTCTGGTGACTCCGTCGCTTCGGGAGCGCAAGGCGGACATCCCGCTGCTGGCCGCCCAGTTGTTGGCCCGAATCGCGGGCGACCTCGGCAAAGGGGAGATGCACTTCGAGGATGGCGCGATCGACGCTCTTCGGTCCTACTCGTGGCCGGGCAACATCCGCGAGCTTCGCAACGTGATCGAGCGCGCCGCTTTGTTTTCCGAATGCAACGCAGTCACCCGCAGCAGCCTGAGGTTCGATCCGGTGGGCGCTCCACCGCCGTCCGAGCCGGAGAAAGGGTTGACGCTTGCCGAGCTCGAGCGGCAATACATCTTAAATGTTCTGGACAAAGAGCACGGCCGCATCGAAGCGGCGGCAGAGCGCCTCGGAATCCCGCGCAGCACGCTCTACTACAAAGTGAAACAATATCGCCTCGATTTGTCCAAACATTAAGCCTTCGTCGGTTTAGTGCAGCTGGCGCGCGCCCAGCGCGAGATAATCGTTGACCCGGCGAATGAAGCTGTGGTCAGTCGGCTTGATGAAGTATCCGCGTGCACCGAGTTGAAAACAAATCGCGCGCGTAAATGAATCGCGGTTGGCGGTTACCACGAAGACATCGATGTGTTTAGTTTTCAAGTCGCGCTTGAGCTGGGCGAGGAGATCGCGGCCATCGACCGATTGAGCGATGTCGAGGATGATCAGCGCCGGCTGATGAGCGCGCGCCAGCTCTACGACGTTGGAATTGAGATCGGCAATTACCTGCACGCCCTGACTGCGAAAGTAGCGAGTCAGAGCCGATACCAAGAGTTGATCGTCATCCGAGATGAGGAGAGTGGGAGGGCACGTCGGCCCAGCTAGCTTGGCGTCTTGCATGGGGTCCTCAAAAAATTGAAGCGCTCGTCCGGGTCGTCCGTCGCGACTTGTTCGATCCCGCTCGACCTTTCGACTTGTTCGCTCCCGTTCGACTTCGCGATTTGCTTTATCCCGCTCGACCTCAGCGCGGCGATGAGCTTGAGGTCATCCCTGGAAAGCAGGCGATCGACGTCGATCAATGGCACGGACCTGTCCTCAAATTTCGCAATGCCGACTAGGTACTCCGCGCCGTGCATCGAATTCGGCGCCCTCAAAATCCGACGCTTGGCGAGCTCGAATGCCTCGCTGATGCCCTCCACCAACACGCCGATCGACGTCCGCTCCCCGTCGATGCTAACGACGACGATCAACACTCGAGTCGTTGGGGTGATCGGGCACCGAGAGAGACCGAACTTCGCCGTCACGTCAATGACCGGCAAAAGACTTCCTTCGTAGTCGAGGACGCCGCGAACGACCGATTCACTCAAGGGAAAAGCGCTCATCCCGTCGGCGAGGCGCACGCCGCTCAAGGACAAAATTCGACAGGCGAGCTCCCGGCCCGCGATAAAAAAGCTTAGGAACTGATTGGACTGGGTCATGGTCCCGCGATTGCTCGCAAGGGCAATACCAACAGTCGCTCCGCTGACCAGTCGCGCAACCACCGATTGCGACTCGCACAGAGCCAAGCTCAAGCGTTGGCTTCAGCGCCGGGCGTCCGAAAATTGGAAAGCCGGTCCAATCTTTGGAAAAGTGACCTGCAGTCTCAGCTCGGTCGATCGAGAACTTCGCGAACTTTCCGCACCAGTTGCTCCATCGAGAAAGGCTTCGGGAGATAACCCGAAGCTTCCTCGAGCCCGGTGTCTCGCCCGCCCTGCTTCGAATAACCGGAGATGAAGAGGACTTTCATCCGTGGGATGGACTGCGTGAGTTGGCGGACCAACTCCTTTCCACCGAGCTTGGGCATCACCATATCGGTCACCAGTAAATCAACCGGCCGGGGATAATGCTCGGCGAGATCCAGAGCCTCTGCCCCGTTCCCTGCGGCCAGGACGGTGTAGCCGTTGTTGGTCAAGAACTTGCCGGCCAGCTCTCGAATGCCCTTTTCATCTTCGACGAGCAGAATCGTTGCGCCGCCTGAGAGCGGTGGAGAAGAGGCTGCGATGGGCTCGGCAGTCTCGACCGCATCGACGAGCTCCTCGACTTGCGGCAAGTAAATCCTGAACGTCGTGCCTCGTCCCAGCTCGCTTTCAACTCCAATCCATCCGCCACTTTGTTTGACTATTCCGTAGACGGTCGCCAGGCCGAGCCCGGTCCCCTTGGTGGGCTCCTTCGTCGTGAAGAATGGCTCAAAAATGTGCGCCTGCGTCGACCGATCCATTCCAACCCCGGTGTCGCGGACTTGCAACAAAACGTAGTGCCCCACTGGGGGCTGAACGTCGCCCTGCAGCGTCGGTTGATCCGGGCGGATCTCGACGTTCTCCGTACGGATGCTCAATCGGCCGCCCTTGGGCATCGCGTCGCGGCTGTTCACCGCCAGATTCATCAGGACCTGCTCCATTTGGCTTCGATCGGCTTTCACTCGTCCCGGCTGCGGGTCAGCCACAATTTCCAGCTCAACCTGCTCGCCTACCAAGCGCTGCAGCATCGGTGCGATCTGACCCACCACGCTGTTCAGCTGCAGCACCTTGGGCTGGAGCACTTGCTTGCGGCTGAAGGCGAGCAACTGCCGGATCAGAGCGCTCGCTTGCTCCGAGGTGCGATTGATTTCTTCGAGATGCCTTTGCTGCTGATCGACCAAACACGCGCTGGCGCCGAGAGCCTCAGCGTGGCCGCGAATAAGGGTGAGGAGGTTGTTGAAGTCATGCGCTACTCCTCCTGCCAACTGCCCCACCGCCTCCATCTTCTGCGCCTGCCGAAGCTGTTCCTCGGACTCGCTTAGACGGCGGTGCTGGAGCTGGTACTCGTCGTCGAGCAGCAGGATCATCCCCGCAGCGATGGCAAATTGGCAGACGAGATCGACGTAAATGAGGAAGAGCAGTGGCTGCAGTCGGGGCGTTTGAACCATGAGCGCTATGGCGGCTGCCTCGAATAAGTAGACGATTCCATAGGCGGCGCAGGCGGAGGTGAGCACGAGGGCGCTGCGCGAGCCCTTACTCTTAGCGCGCTGGTGGAATGCGGCTGCGCAGTAAAAGAAAGCCATTCCGGCCAGTACCTGCCGCGGCGCCATCCGGAGAGGGATGCGGTCGCCGGACTGGAGCATCGAAAGGAAAAAAACAAGCAGCGCCAGCGCCACCGCGAACGCGATTGTCCAATGGCCGCGCCGCTTGGTGGCGGCAATGGGATGTCGTGCCAGATCTGCTCCAAGCATGACTAGCGGAGCCTGAACAAAGCCGGGGAGCATCGACGCCAGGGCCAACGCTTCCGAAAGCAATCGTAGCCTGGACAACTGTACCGAGGCCCCTCCAAACAGGAGGTATCCGGCGTACGCCGCCCACGCCCAGCCCCAGTAGTTTAAAAAGTGCTCTTCGGGGAAGCGGCGGGCGAGTGTCCGCAAGAGGAAGACGAGGGCAACTGCGACCATCGTGTGAAGGATGATCAACGGGAGGACGTCTTCGAAAAGGACTTGCATCGACTCTTCGCGTCTACTGGGAACGGCTAGGCCATGAGGTAAATCCGCAGACCATAACTTGGACTAGCGGGCGGTGAAAAAGGGAATATGCCGCCTCGCGAAGCTCTGTGCATGTAAACCAGCGTTTAGCGCGCCAAACGCCCTGTCATTTTCCGAGAGTCGGGGGGTAATTGACCTGCAAGGGCCGATCGGCCAGCCTGCGCGCGCAAAGACAGCGGACGGCGCCTCAGCCAGTCCATCGAGACGGTGTACCGAGGGTCCGATGAAGAGCCAACTCCTAATCACTTTCCAACTCATTGCCACGGTATTGAGCGGCATCTGCGCGATGCCACGCGGGCACGCGCAGAACGCACCGCCCACCTCCGGCCGGACCAAAACCCAATTGAGCGACACGTGGAAATTCATCGCCAGCAACGCATTGACCGGCGCCGAGGCGGTCGGCTACGACGACAGCTCCTGGTCTTCCGTCTCAGTCCCGCACACTTGGGACACCGTCACCGGCGTGACGCGATACACGAACTCTTGGTATCGGACTCACTTCACTATCCCGGACACGTCTGCCGGCAACAGCGTTTACATCTACTTCGAAGGAGTGTTTCAAATCGCGGATGTTTACCTCAATGGCCAATCCCTCGGTCAGCATCGAGGCGGCTACACGCGCTTCATTTTCGATGCCACCAACGCCGCGATCTTCGGCGGAGACAACGTCCTTGCGGTGAAGGTCAGCAACGACTCGTGTTCCGATTGCCTGCCCGACGGCACTCCCCGCCTGTTCAAAGGCTACGGCGGCATTTACCGGAAAACCTGGTACCTGACGACCAGCCCATACCACGTCTCAACGACCGACTACGCCTCCACTGGTGTTTACATCACTCCTTCAAATGTCGGCAGCGACTCGGCGGACATATCCGTCCGAACCCTGCTGCGAAACGACGACAGCGTCGACAAAACATTCACCGTCACAAATCTTTTGACCGAGGCCGAC
>Ga0126378_10002560_pt1 | contig 13483 bp, 14 predicted proteins | sample PanSoiMetPlot_23_FD_92587 | JGI IMG/M metagenome (GOLD analysis project Ga0126378, IMG submission 92587) | Tropical forest soil microbial communities from Panama - MetaG Plot_23 | ecosystem: Environmental > Terrestrial > Soil > Tropical forest > Bulk soil | place: Panama | collected 2016-02-17 | reverse complement strand
GAATTTGTCGTAATCGCAGCCGGCCTCTCTCCCGAAGCGGCGCGCAAGAAGGCTGATCAGTTGCGCGATCTGGCTCGCCAGGTCGGGCAGGAAATCTGCCAGGAAGACATCCTTTCCCTCAGCGTGGGACGCGCTGTTTATCCCGATGACGGGCTCGACGCGGAAGAACTTCTCGCCGAAGCCGACCGGCGTATGTACATCGAGAAGCAGTTGCAGGGCAATCGCAAGAATCGCCGGCTCTATCCGCGCATCAAGGGCCGCATCACAGTCGAGTTCCGTCCCGAGGGCAGCGATGCCCCCGTGATCGGCAATCTCACCAACATCAGTCTGGGCGGATGCTACATCGAGACCAGCGTCATTCTGGCTCCCGACAGCCGGCTCAGTATCAACTTCTCGATTGACGGTGGTTCGATGCTGGCAGATGGCAGCGTGGTGCGTTCCGATCCCGGTATGGGCCTGGCGATCAAGTTCAAGGAAGGCAATCGCGACGATCGCGCTTACCTACAGACGATCCTTGAGTTTGTGCAAGACTCAGCCAAGACTTACGACAACGAATACCTCGCCAAGCTGGGCAGGAAATAGAGCGACGACTGGAGCCACTGCGTGACCGCATCCCGCCATCCCATGTTGTCGCGCTTCGCCCGGCACACGGCAAGAATCACCGGCACCTTGATTCTCGGCGGCTTTCTCGGTGCGACGCTCGTCCGCGTCGCCCCCGGCTTCGGCGTGGATGAAGCCGAACTCGACTCCCGGCTCTCGAGCCAGAGCATCGAAGCCCTTCGCTCATCGCAGCCTGCCACAGAAAATCTCGCCGGGTTTTATTGGCACTACGTCTCGCGGATCGTTCACGGCGACTTCGGGAGCTCGCGCTCGCTGCAGCGGCCCGTGGCTGAACTTCTGAAAGAGCGTGCACCCGAGACGGCAAAATCCGTTGCACTCGGTCTGCTTCTCGGATGGGCTCTTGGCCTCTCGCTTGCGATTGCCGTCGTGATCTTGCGATCGTGGGCGGTGGATCTTTTCGCCGGAGTCGTTGGCGGAATACTCCTCTGTCTTCCGGCTGCGGTGCTCGCATTACTTTTCCTGATCGCGCGCATGCCCGGCCGCCTCGTGTTGGCGCTCATCGTCTTCCCAAACGTCTTTCGCTATGCCCGAAACCTGTTGATCCGCAGCGCGGCCGCACCGCACGTATTGACCGCGAGAGCTAAAGGCCTAAGCAATTTCTCGGTTCTGTGCTCGCACATTCTGCGGCCTGCCGCACCGCAGCTGCTCGCACTCGCCGGAGTTTCCGTCAGCATCGGCTTCACAGCGGCGATCCCGGTGGAAGCACTCTGCGATCTTCCTGGGCTCGGACAACTTGCATGGAAGGCCGCGTTGAGCCGCGACCTCTATCTGCTTGTTACCCTCACGATAATAATCGCGTTGGTGACGCTGGTCGCGAATTCGATCTCCGATCTTCTGGCCCAGGGTCTGACGCACCACAATGCCGAGGTAGCCGCGTGAGGTGGGCGCGCATCTTCGGGATCGGCTTTCTGCTTACAGTCGCTCTCGCCTGCCTGCTGGCGCCCTTGGTTGCGCCCTCGTACGCGCACCAATTTCGTGACGAACCCGACGCCGCGCCTTCGCGCCAGCATCTTCTGGGCACCGACGATCTCGGCCGCGACCGCTTCGCGCGTGTTCTGTACGGCACCCGCGTTTCCTTGCTGCTCGCACCCGCGGCGGCGTTGCTGTCGAGCTTGCTCGCGGTGTTGATTGGAGGCGCCGCTGGGTTTCTCGGCGGATGGGTCGCGAGCCTTGTGATGGCGGCCACTGACCTGTTCCTGTCGCTGCCCTGGCTCTTCCTCTTGATTACCGTTCGTGCGCTGCTTCCCCTGAACGTTTCGCCGATCACCTCCGTAGCAATCACCTTCGCTCTTCTTGGATGTCTCGGCTGGGCGGCCGCCGCTCGCGTCGTTTGTGCCGACGCGCGCTCGCTGGCCAATTCCGATTTCATCCTCCTCGCCCGTGCTTCCGGCAGCAGCGGCTTTCGCTTGCTATGGAAGCAAGTCGTTCCGAACCTGCGCCCCATCGTATTCGCCCAATTCTGGATCTCGATTCCCGTCTTCATCCTGACCGAAGCCAATCTCGGGGTGCTCGGACTCGGTGTCGCCGAACCCCTGCCGTCCTGGGGAAGCCTGCTGCGAGAGCTGCAGAGCTACAGCGCGATCACCGGACAGCCATGGCAGTTCGTTCCCCTGATTCTCTTTGTCGCCGTTGTCAGTTGCTTTCATCTTGCCTTGCTCGAACAGGAGTCACCTGCATGAGTCGCAAATTCGCCGTCCACATCCTGGCGATCGCCGCGCTGTTCTCGCTGCTCGCCTCGGCGCAGTCCAACCAGCAGCTACGTTTTTGCCTGCACTCGGACCCGAAGACCTTCAACCCGCTGTTGGCGGAGGAAGATTCGTCTGAGACGATCCGTTACCTGACTGGTGGCGTGTTAATGCGCCTGAACCGGCTCACCCAGGAACTCGAGCCCGAGCTCGCGACCGCGTGGAAAGTCTCCGACGGCGGCAAGTCGATCACGTTCAAGCTCCGCAGAGGCCTATCGTTCTCCGACGGAACGCCCTTCACTGCGGACGACGTCGCCTACACCATCCAGCAGATGATGGATCCGAACATGCACTCGCCAACCGGCGACGCCTTCCGCTCGGGCGACGGCAAAGTGCAGACTCGCGTCTTCGACGCCGAACGCCTCAGCGTCACGTTCCCGGCGCCAATCGCCGGCCTCGACAAGCTCTTTGATCAAGTCGCGATCATGTCGGCGAAATCACCCAAGAAAGAAATGGCCGTCCTCGGCCCGTACGCGGTTGCTGAATACAAAGCCGGCAACTACGTCCTGCTCGAGAAGAACACCAACTACTGGCGCCACGATTCCGCAGGTCGCCAGCTGCCTTACATCCAGAGCGTTCGCGTCGACATCCAGTCGAACCGCGATAACGAAATGCTCAAGCTCGTCCACGGCGAGATCGACTTCATCAACTCGCTCGACGCCGAGTACTACGACAAGCTGATGCAGCAGAACCCCGCACTCGTGCACGATTCCGGAGTCTCGCTGGACTCCGAGCAGATGTGGTTCAACCAGGTCCCGACGTCGCCGCTGCCCGACTACAAGAAAGCCTGGTTCCGTTCCACCGCGTTCCGCCGCGCCGTCTCGGAAGCGATCAACCGCGAAGATCTCGCCCGCGTCGCCTTCCGCGGACACGCGCACGCAGCGTACGGTCCGCTATCACCTGCAAACAAATTCTGGTTCAACACCAAACTGCAACTGCACCCGTTCGACCAGAAGTCGGCGATGACGCGCCTCACCCAGGACGGCTTCCACATGCAGGACGGCGTGCTGAAAGACCGCGATGGCCATGCCGTCGAGTTCTCGATCATCACCAATGCCGGAAATAAGTATCGCGAGCGCATGGCGGCCATGATCCAGCAGGATCTCTCGGGAATCGGCATCAAGCTGAACGTCGTGACGCTCGACTTCCCGTCGCTGATCGAACGCATCACGCGCACTTTCAACTATGAAGCCTGCCTGCTCGGGCTGATCAACAACGACCTCGATCCGAACTCCTCGCAGATGAACGTGTGGATGAGCTCGGGCGAGAACCACCAGTGGAATCCGAGCCAGAAAACGCCAGCCACGTCTTGGGAAACCGAGATCGACCAGTTGATGCACGAGCAGGCGACGAACCTCGATCCCCGCAAGCGCAAGGCCGCTTTCGATCGTGTGCAGGAAATTGTCTGGGAGCAGGAGCCGTTCATCTATCTAGTGAATCGCAACGCGCTCTCAGCTATTTCGCCGAACGCGAAGAACGTGCATCCTGTCGTGCTCCGGCCGCAGGTCTACTGGAACATCGACGAGATTTCCATCTCCAACGAAGTGGCGAGGAACCGCTGATCAATATGTTCCTGGTCGGTTTACTTATGAATTGATCAAGGTGTTCTTCGGTTGGTTTATCCATGGATCGTCAAATATGAGGAGTCATCCTCCACAACATGTCATCCTGAGCGACGTGAGGCGTCAGCCGAACAAGTCGAAGGACCCCGTCACCGTCGGGATTGGCATCGACTACGAAAAGTTCTCCACCACGGAACAGGGAATGAATCGCTGGGAGCCCCATCCTAACGTTGTGTTCTTTGCAACGTCAGGGTGGGAACGCAATTGCTTTTCAAAATGAACGCACCTCTCCTCCAACTCGAAGTCTCCGTTGACTATCCTGGCAAGCCGGGCGTCCTGCGCGACCTGTCTCTCGAAATCAATCGCGGCGAAATTCTCGGCCTGGTCGGCCAAAGCGGATGCGGCAAGAGCACCCTGGCTCTCACCATCCTGCAATTGCTCTATCTGAAGAAAGCGAAGCTTGCGGGCTCAATCCACTTCAACAACCGCAACCTCATGCAACTCAAAGAACGCGACATGCGCACCCTCCGCGGCAAAGAGATCGGCCTCGTCCTGCAAAGCCCGATGTCCTCGCTAAACCCCACTCTTCGCATCGGCAAGCAACTGGAAGAAGCCTGGCGCGTTCACAAGCAGGGATCGCACGATGAATGCCGCGCCGCTCTCCTGCAGGCGCTCGAAGACGTCAGCCTTCCGCCCGATGAAGACTTCCTGCGCCGCTATCCTTCGCAGCTCAGCGTCGGGCAAGCGCAGCGTGTGCTGATCGCCATCGGCGCCATCCATCATCCCTTGCTCTTAATCGCCGACGAGCCCACCAGCGCCCTCGACATCATCACGCAATCAGAAATCCTCACGCTCTTCGCCACGCTCAGCCGAAAATTCGGCATGAGCATCCTGTACATCTCGCACGACCTGCTCTCCGTCGCGACCATCAGCCACCGTGTCGCTGTCATGGAGAAAGGCCAGATTGTGGAATGTCGTGACACGACCAATCTCTTTCAGCGCCCCGAACATCCCTACACGCAACAGTTGATTGCAGCTTTACCGTCATCCCCAAAGTTCGCTACCGCCTCAGCCGGAAAGTAACTCCATAGGATTTGACCGAACGCGACAGAAGCGCACGCTCCCTGGTGCCGCGCGCACTTAACGTTTTATGTGTGACCCAAGCACAATACGATTTGTCATCCCGACCCCATGTTGACTTGTCATCCTGAGCGCAGCGAAGGACCTGCTTTTTGACGATCGAAGCAGCAACTGAACAGCCCAAATCGCAATGCGGACGCCTCGCTCACGGACTGTCATCCCGAGCGAAGTGAGGCGAATGCCGAACGAGTCGAGGGACCCCATGTGTACTAATCCAACCACCTGAACGAATCCCCTTACGAAGCTCGTCCTCTGTGCCCTCTGTGTCCGCTGTGGTAAGAGCTTTCCTCGTCGCGCCCACACCCTCACGTCCTGAAATCAGACTTTTCCGCAACGAGTGGAAAATTAAGAGAAAGCGGCTATCGCCGCCCGGGATGAGCTTCGCCACGCTGCGAGAACAGCGAATACGGCCAGTTCTTCTTCTTGATCGGATCTTCCGCAGGAGCTACAGGCGCCGCTGGAACCTCCGGCATCGACCAATCCTCTGGCGGCTTCGTAATGCCCCAGATGTTTCCCGGCTCGTCCAGTGCCAACCCCAGCAAATACCACTTCCCATCGTTGCCAAGCGCCAGGCAATTCGCCACCCGGGCCGTAATCTGCACATCGCCCGGCAGTCCGTCAAGCAACACACGCGTTCCCGGATCGAGCGCGCGCGACAACTTCACGCCGCAGCCCTGCGGATTCACGACGAGCGTATGCGTGTCTTCCGCGAACAGCGCCGCCGGCGCAATCGTCGCCAGGCGCAGCGGGATCTCCACGCGCACGCGCGTCATGCGCCGCGGAGATTCGGAATGTGTAGGCGCGGTACCCATGGCTCAAATCGCGAGGCCGCAAAGCGGCAGCTTCCAACTTGCTAGTGTGCCAAATTCCAGCAGGCATTCGCGCGGATATCACGCAATAAGAAGGTAACGAAGGTAACCGCCCTTGCGGGCGCCGGAATCTATGCCCAGATTAGCCTTTCAACAACGAACGCGAACCCGGGGCACCAGGACCTAAGTGTGTCCCGTTCGACGGCCCTCCAACAAGGCTAGAGCCGCGAACCGTTTCGCTGATCTTGCGATATCGATTGGTTTCTGTCCAAATTCGTTCGCTATGGTGAGGCACGATCCAGTTCCAGAAGGAAACGGATGGCATCCAGATGGCCTTCGGAGTGGCTTCAAAAAACGACCTGGAATTAGGCCGGGCGGCCTAAAGATCCAGGTCATGTTGGGGCAGATTTTTGTGTAGGCCGGTGGGCGGCGAAGAGCAGCACGCAGAAGTTCATCCACGCACTAACGATTAATCCACCGAGTCCTTCCGGATTTACCATAGTTACTAGACATAAGCTGCCTCTCGGACAGGTAATTTATGTCTAGCGACCGGCCGGTGTAACCGCACCGTCCGGTCGCGTCCATTTCGAGCCGGCTTTTCCTCCACGACTCCCACTTACCTGCCTGTGATTTTTCTGCGTGATTCTTCTGGAGGATCTGCAGCGCAGCGATTGTGAGTGACTGCGCACGATGCCGCCGGCTGCATCTACCCACACGTTTCCAAAACGCGCAAATGTGCATTTCAAGCGGGCCGGCTCAGGTGTGGGCATTCAGCCCAGAGCGAGTGCCTGCAGCCAATTTGCCGTTGAGCTTTCTCATCTTGGCCAGCAGCTCCGAATCTTGCGAGTTCGCACAGTGGGCAACCAGCAAGAACAATTGCTCGTTCTGCCGGATGATGATTTCGTGCGCGATTAGTTTCTGCAGCAAGGACTGTACGTCCATAATGCCCCTCCCGCGCTCTATAGCGCGTCGCCACTGTCAGCATAGACCCGTTGGCCTCTACGATTTCATGATTTGCTGGCCTAGTCGGTGACGTAGATCAAACACGATGGCCAGCAAAAACGAAGCCTCATGTGCTGTCGAACGCATCAGCAAGTTGTTTTGGATGAGGAAACTCAAGACGTGAGAATCGACCGAAGGCGTACCGGAGGCCGCTTCTGCTCGCTCTCCACAGATTCGACGCCGTTCTCCGGTTGGTGCAGCGCCTTATCCAGGGCGTTCTCAAGCACTCCGAGAGTTCTGACCAGTTCCGCCATGCGGACGCAGGTCATGTAAATTGCCTGTTGCAGTTCGACTTCCACCGGAAGTCTCTGTGCCTTAGCGAGATGGAGACCTTCGCCGATCGGCACCACACTGGAATGTGTTTTTTTGGAAGGGGGCTTCATCGCGATCCTCCAGCAATCCTGACCTCTTGCACGAGCCACGTAATCCGCCATCGGCGGTTGTCGTACTCTTCTGCTTCGTCAGTCGTCTTGCCCAGGAGGTGGCAGTTTTCAGCGCTTCGGTCTGCTGTCCTCAGCCGGTCGATCTTTCCCCTTGAGTTGACGCAGCGCGCCCGAAAACCTGACGGTTCGCGCCCCACCTCAAGACGCTACCAGCTATCGCCCATGCCGCGACACGCCAACATGCGCCGCCCGGCCGGCATAAGTACCCACAAGTTCATTTCGGGCGTGACGAGCGACAGCGGCAGCCACCGCCTGGCATTGCGACCCTCGGTCCGGTCCTGCTTCTCGTTGCGCCCTTTGCGTTCTATTCTTTGCGATCTTCGCAGTTAAGATCTTTTCTCAGCGCTTCCCGCGAATGTGTGGCGCGCACACTCCTGTGCGCGAGTCAACTGCGTGATCTCGCGCGTAAGCCATCCCGACCGCACGTCTCGAGAGCAAAACCCAGGACCTGAACCCACCCACCTGACACCGCCGTCGTGGGTCCCCATCACCCCGACACGGCCTCCTACGCGGCCTTATTCTGGCGAGCCGTAATTCTTCCGACACTGAAGGGATCGCCGATCAACCATCGCCAGGTGCCGTCCGGCTGGCGACGCGCGACTTTAATGGCGTGCTCGGCGATCGGCTCCGGCCCTGATGCTGTCCAGTAGGTATGCGTCAATGCAATGTCGTCTGTCTGGATGACCTGGTCGATCCGATATAAAAAGTTGACCTTCGCCGCGGCCATGGGCGCAAGTTGCTGACGAAGTCCCTGGCTGCCGCGCTGCAGCTCGCGCGACCGGCCCAGAATGACGGCCTCCGCATCGTAGAGGCCAACAGCGACGCGAGATCGCCCGCGGCCATAAATTGCTGAAATAAACGACAGATCTCCTTCGGACTTCTAGCTGGCATCCCGTTCTCCTTTATAGAAGGGGATGATGGACGCCGGACAACGGGTTCAGACGTAGAGTAGGCATTCGCGTTTCTCCAGCGCCGTGCTTCCCATCTTGCAGGAAATCGTGTGGCGCGCTCACCCTTGTGCGCGGATTTTATCTACCGTCCCTGAAGGAACTCTGGCTCCTTAACGCCGCCCACCCTTCTCGAGTTGACGCCGGAAGAAATCAAACGTGTTCTGCACCCGCTGCCTCGGCGCACCTTAACGACGCGGGACAAGTTACCGGTTACTATGCCGACAAAAACTTCCCCGCCCACGCTTACCTGCACGACACCAACAGCACCTTCACGACGTTAAACGAACCGGGGCAGGGGATCGCAAATGCCATCAATGCGTCCGGCAACATTGTTGGCGTTGACGGTGGCAAGTACTCCGGCAGGAAAGACGGCTTCCTCAGAGAACCGAACGGCACCTCGGTCAAGATTGAATACCCTGGCGCCAGTACAATCATTCAGCAGCACGATTCCGGAAGACATCAATCAGTCCGGAGTGATCATGGGTCGATACCAGCTCACCACCAACAGCGGCGGCGACACCAGATGGCACGGCTTCATCGTTACTGGAGTCCACTAACTGAGTCTTGAACGAATGAACTGGTCATGGGGTGCCCATAGTATCAACGGGGTCTACTCAACTTGGGCGCCCCAGCGCTTGTGTGGCGCGCACACTCTTGTGCGCGAACTCTGCACGGGATCACTATTGCGACATGCGGTAAGCGCCCACGCTTTGATCCGACACTTTGATTGAAAAAACACCCGAAACCGTACCACTCCAATCTCCTCTCTGTGCCTCTGTGGTGAAGGGTGTTGGTTGGGTGGCCAGACCCTGTGGGTACCCGGGCAGACGAAACGGTTCCCCACGCAGTCTTGTTGACTGCTGACAGCCAAGTTACTCCGGTAATTACCTCCCACCTACCTTTTCTGCCTACGATACCCCAAACAACTCAGTGCGGCTGCGGCAACCGCGGCCCGGGGGGCGTCTATGGCTATGGGGGCAGCTACTGCGGCGATGGCGTATGGCGAGCGCCGGTTTGGAGCATCGTATTCGGCGCGAATCGTGACGGCGTTGGTTGTGCTCGGATTTCTCGCAGGGATCTGGGCATCGCAACCCGACCCGCGTCCGGCGGCGCATCCAGCACTAATGTGGGTGTCGCTCGGAATTCTCGGTGCGCTGGCGGCGTTCTGGATTCTCTTCGGCAAAAGTGCGCTCACGATCAGCGACGCGGGCATTCGGCGCGAATCCATGTTCGGGCAACAGGAAATGGCATGGAGCCAGATCACCGAGACGCGCTATCGTGTCACGCCCGTCAATGTGTATGCGCATTTCGGCCTCGTGGGATACATCATGGCGATGTCGTCGGGCAAGGCAGGACGCGCACAGCTCTCGCTTGAGCTGCTCAGCGGCGATGCCAAGAAGCTAAAAGTGACGTCGACCTTCCGCGACGCAGCTGACGCGATTGGGCTGATCTTGGCGCGAGTCCTTCCGCCGATAGTGCAGAACGTCAAAACGCGCCTGCAGCGCGGAGAGACCGTACGCTTCGGCAGTCTAGGACTCTCAGCAACCACGGTCATGTGGAAGAACCAATCGATTCCCGTCAGCGAGGTCACGAAAGCCGAACTGCTGCGCACCAATCTCATTGTGAAGCGGCAAGGAAAATGGCTCGCGGCGATCAGCGTGCGCTCCGACAAAATTCCAAACGTGTTGGTGTTCCTCGAAGTGCTGGAGTCACTCGCACCGCAGGTGAAGGCAACAGGAGTCGATCCGCTGGCGAGAGTGAGGATGTAGGAAATCCGCTCGCAGCTGTCAGCTATCAGCTCTCAGTTCTCCGGAACAAGCAACGTCCTGTGTGCGCGCACACACTTGTGCGCGGAGCATCGTCGATGCGAAACACCGTTGCGCGGAAGCTTGCGACAATCCTCTGTACATTCCAATCAATTGAGCGCGAATGGCGGTGACGATCGTTAGGTAATCTTCCTAACACCAACCAGTAACCTAGTCGCAACTCTTACTCGGAGACCGTGACGCCTGCTCTACCTTTCGCAGCCATATGTCTAACATCTGACACCCGCCGCCGCTGGAATATTTCCCGCCTCCCCTAGTTCTATCTCATAACGGCGGTTTGCGAAAAGTTGCTGGACTTTGTCTGGCACGACTTTCGTCTCACCGATGGGTTACAGAGCAAAAGCAATACGTGGCCAAAGTAAATCCGTCTCGGTCGAAAACTAAATCAGGTAAGGCGACCATGTCGGCCGACCTCGATTTGAGGTACAGGCCTTTGAAGAACGCGAATCCAAACACTGTGGTCGATGTCGGCGGTGAATATTGTTTTGGCCAGGATGGGGGTTGCCAGAATGCCACTGAGATTGATGGAGAGGCGTTCGCCGTTCCGATCCCGATGCTGACATCCCGGCACTTGGTGGAACTGTATGGAAACATCAGCGACCGTGCGTTCGCCGGAAGCCAGGACAACGGGCCGATTCCAACCGGCAAAGCGTGGGGCGCCGGGAATGACTTCTATCTGCTGCCGGAAGAGTGTGGGATATTCGAGGAGAACCTTAATAGCCAGGGATTTCCGAATCCAACGCCGCTATCGACTTTGCACAGTTGGCTTCCGCACGATGCTCTGCATTTGGCGAGTCTCCCGCTGGTAGATAGGATTACGCCCGGCCAAACGGGCAAGGCAGCGCTTCAGGAGCAGGTCGAGAACATTTTCTCCGTTCGGCTGAAGGTGAATGCAGGGGATTGCATGGTTGTGATGTATGGCAGAAGCGGCAACGGCGCAACCGACAACGAAACCCGGGTAAAGGCTTTGATTGCTCCATAGACAAAAGGCCCCGCGCCGTCGAGCGGGACTCATCTTTGTTGCCGAAGCTTTCGCTCGGCCGGGCGGACGAGGCGTCCCCACGTGGCTCTTTCTGACACCTAACACCTGAGACCTGCCACCTGCTATCAGTTTCTTCATCCTGTGCTGAAGTAAAGCCAGGCAACGCGGCCCGGGGGCTTCGGGGCGTCGTGGGGATTCCACAGTTGCCAGCCCGCATCCAGATACAAGGATTGCAGCGGGTGAGTGTCGCCCTGCTCCGGCCTCCAGTTTCCATAGTGAGTGTGCGACAAAAGGATTGAATTCTCTTTCATCCTCGAAGCAAGCGCGGCCAGCGCGGCGGGCCTTCGTTCCGGTTCAAGCAGCTGCAACATGCGGCGCTCGATAACGACATCAAACGGGCCTGAGCATGTTCCGGGATCGAGGATGTCACCCATGACGAACTGCACCTTTCCGCCTTTGCGCCTCGGTTGATCGTCCATATTGAATTCGTAATCCTTGGGACCGAAATTCCACGCCTGCGCGAAGCTCATGGCTACAGCGCAAGGATCTAAAGCCGTGGCGTCGAATCCGGCTTCGGCAAAAGCCTTTGGCTCTTGCGAGATGCCGTTTCCGGCACAAAGCACCGACCGCATTCCGAGCTTGGCCATGACCGCGGCCAGGTCTCCACCGTGGTTACACAGATCGAAGAGCAAAGGAGTAAGTCCGTGACTGATCTGGTCGCGCCAATATTTGTCCCACGCCGCCACGTCGGCAATTGTGCACGGGGGATTCAACCATTCAAGGTCATCATCCTGCTCGACGCGGACGCCCTTCAGCGAGACACTTTTCATCGTTCCGCCTGACATGCCTTGCCGTTCCCGCTCCTGCGGTTCCCGCGCGCCGAGCCCGAACCAGCGTTTCAGGAAGGAAATCACGAAGGAAAGATACCCCTGCTCTAAATGATTGGAAAAGAAAAAAGGGCACGGCCGAAACCGTACCCTCATCTCAAATTCCTCTCTGTGCCCCTGTGTCTTAATCACTGCAACTGCGGACGGTAAGCACTGAGGCTCCACTCACTTTGCGTCGGGGTCAATGGCGCGGTTGACCATCGCTACAATCTCTCGCATCTGGCTGCTGGAGAACTGTCTGGGTAGGAGGTGGAGGAAGACAGCCTTGGGGATCACCTGGATGAAATGCGCTTTCAGAAAAGACGGCTCTGGCAGACCGGTTTGTCCAGGCTCCATCCGTTTGCTGGTCGGGCCTTCCCCTCCACAACTGCCAAAAGGTACTGCGAGAACAGAATCGACCCGTTCAGACCTGTTTCGCGCGTCGACCGAGACCACGACCACGGTGTGTTTTTTGTTCCCGAAGTTGACGGACCAGATTTCTCCACGAAGCGGTGCCATTCGCTATAACTCGCGATCGAAATCGATCGTCGATGCCTGCTTGTGCGATGCCGCCGCAAGTTCCGATTCCTCACGGACTGCTTGCTCGGGCAAGCGGTTGAAGTAATCGGCGGTCGCTTTCTCCAGTTCAAGGCGCCGCGCAAATCGCCTGTAGTTGGCGACCACCTTATCCAAGGCTTCCGCCAGATTGCTGGCCTGACCCGAGTCGACCATGGAGTCCAAGTACCGATAGTTCTCACGCGCGATCGTGGTCGAGATTTTGGCTCGTGTCGCTTTGACCGCCATATTCATGCCTCCAGCCAACCAAAATTTTATCAGTCTAAATAGGTTACAAGCAATAGGACAAGACGTCAGACATATTGTCGGATGGAAGCGGGGTAAAAACCGGTTCGCGCGGACCTCGCACCGATCCGATAATCACACAAAAAGGCCCCGCTCTTTCGAGCGGGGCCTTTGTTTTTGCTTGCCTGACGCCTAAGACCTGAGACCGAACACCTGAAGTTCTAGTCCCTTACCCCGTCCATGAAAGCGCGAAGCTTTCTCGATCTTGACGGATGCCGCAACTTCCGCAGCGCCTTTGCCTCGATCTGCCGGATACGTTCGCGGGTAACTGCGAACGACTGGCCGACTTCTTCGAGCGTGTGCTCGCTTCCGTCCTCGAGGCCGAAGCGCATCTTGATGACTTTTTCTTCGCGCGGCGTCAGCGTGCGCAATACCTGCGAAGTCTGGTCTTTCAAGTTGACGTTGATCACCGCTTCCGCCGGAGAGACCACGCCGCGATCCTCGATGAAGTCGCCCAGGTGCGAGTCTTCTTCCTCGCCGATCGGCGTCTCGAGCGAGATCGGCTCCTGCGCGATCTTCAGGACCTTGCGGACCTTCGCGACCGGAATGTCCATGCGCTTGGCGATTTCTTCCGACGTAGGCTCGCGTCCCAGTTCCTGCACCAGCTGTCGCGACGTGCGGATCAGCTTGTTGATCGTTTCGATCATGTGCACCGGGATACGAATCGTACGCGCCT
>Ga0126378_10002559_pt1 | contig 13484 bp, 10 predicted proteins | sample PanSoiMetPlot_23_FD_92587 | JGI IMG/M metagenome (GOLD analysis project Ga0126378, IMG submission 92587) | Tropical forest soil microbial communities from Panama - MetaG Plot_23 | ecosystem: Environmental > Terrestrial > Soil > Tropical forest > Bulk soil | place: Panama | collected 2016-02-17 | reverse complement strand
TCGGTCGGCTGCTTCACGATGCTGCATCACGTGCCGACGACGGCGCTGCAGAACGCGATCCTCGCCGAGGCGTTCCGGGTGCTGCGCCCGGGCGGGGTGTTCATCGGCTCGGACAGCCTCGCCAGCGACGGCCTGCACCACTTCCACGAGGGGGACACGTACAACCCCGTCGAGCCCGCGTCGCTGCTCACCCGGCTGCAGACGCTCGGGTTCGCGCCGGTCACCGTCATCGTGAACGACTCAGTGCTGTTCATCGCCGGCAAGCCCGCCAGTCCGGTCGGGGACGCTGACGACCACGACGCGGACGCAGCACGGTGAGCACCGCGAGCGCGGCGAGCACGGCGAGCACGGCGAGCACGGTGCGCACCGCGAGCACGGTGCGCACCGGGAGCCTGCGCCGGGCCATCGCGGGCCTGATCGGGCTGGCGGCCGCAGAAGAGCAGCGCCTGGCTGCGGCCGCTGACCCGGCTGAGCCTGGCAGCGCACAGTGCTGGGCGGCGCTGCCGGTCATTGCGCACAACACCGACTTCCGCCAGCAGCAGGTGACAAGGCTGCGCGCCGTGCGCGCCGGCGGCACACCACCGGACTTCGCCGAGGCGGACCACGAGTCCCCTGCGCTCTACGCGGAACTGTCGGCGCGACCGGCCGGGGCGGTGGCGGCGGCGGGCTGGACGTCGGCCGGTGAGCTGCTGACCGAGCTGATGCAGGCACGCGACGAAGACCTGCTCGATCCGGCGCGGAATCCGTGGCTGCGCGGACGGCAGCTCTGGCTGCAGGTCATCGTCCGGGGTTTCTGGCACCCCTCAGGTCACCTCGGCGAGTACTACCTGCGCCACGGCCAGGCCGGCCAGGCAGTAGCGCTCGCCGAGCACGCGGTGGCAGCGGCTGGTTACCTGGGCGCGCCAGCGCAGGCACGCGGGATGGCGGGCTACAACCTGGCGTGCGCTTACGCAGCAGACGGCCGGCTCGACGCCGCCGCGGCAGCGGTGGAGGCAGCTGTAGCGCTCAACGCCGACCTGCGGGCCAATGCCGCCCGTGACCCGGACCTGGCAGCTGTCCGGGACAGCGGCTGGCTCGTGGCAGAACTCTCCGGGTAGCTGCCGAGGCCGGCCGGGCTTTCGCTGGCATGGATGCCTGATCAGTGGGCCTACAGCCCCACCAATCAGGCATCCATGAGCCCGTTGCGCGGCTAGCCGCGGGGCTTACGGGCGGCGCGGCGAGCCCGGGCGACGGAACGACGCGCCGCGGTGGCCGCGTGGATGGCTGGATCGGTGCGGTCGGCACGCTCGGCCTGGTAGATGTCCGGCTCGAGGAAGATCAGCTCGGCGATCGGCACCGCGTCGCGGATCCGCTGCTCAGCCGCGTCGATGCCCGCGGCGATGCTGCGAGCGGTGTCGTCGTGCAGCAGCGCGATCTTGGCGGCCACCAGCAGCGTCTCCGGGCCGATGTGCAGGGTACGCAGGTGGATGACCCACCGCACGTCTGGCCCGCTCTCGATCGCCCGAACGATAGCGGCCTGCATGCCGGGGCTCGCCGCCTCGCCGATGAGCAGGCTCTTCATCTCGATGGCCAGGACCACCGCCACACAGCCCAGCAGCGCGCCGATCGCGATCGAGCCGGCCGCATCCCACCGGTCGTTGTGCGTGATCGTCGCCAGCGCGACGCCGATCAGCGCCAGCGTCAGGCCGCAAAGCGCCGCCACGTCCTCCAGCAGCACGGCAGGCAGCTCGGGGTTCTTGGTGCGGCGGATGAACGTCAGCCAGCTGACCCGGCCACGACTCGGGCCGGCCTCACGGACGGCGTTCCACAGCGAGAACGCCTCCAGCACGATGGCGACGCCGAGCACCGCGAGCGCGACGACCGGCGAGGTCAGCTTCTCCGGGTGCCTGATGCGCTCGATTCCCTCGTAGGCGGAGAACACGGCGCCGACCGTGAACACAACCACCGCGACGAGGAAGGCGTAGAAGTAGCGCTCACCGCCGAAGCCGAACGGGTGCTCCCTGGTCTCCTGCCGTCGTGACCGGCGCCGCCCGATCAGCAGGAGCGCCTGGTTGCCCGAGTCCGCGACCGAGTGGACACCCTCGGCGAGCATCGAGGCAGAGCCGGTGATGCCAAACGCAACGAACTTGGTGATTGCGATGCCCAGGTTCGCGCCTAGAGCGGCCAGGACGGCGCGCAGGCCGGGGCTGTGCCCGCTAGCGGCAGGGGAAGGCGCTCCGCCCGTGGCGATGTGCCCTCACTCCCGGACGCTGCCCGCCGCGGGGTCGCGAGCCTCGTCGATGAGCAGTACGGGGATGTCGTCGCGCACCGGATAGGCCAGGCCGCAGTCGGCACCCGTGCAGACGAGCTCGCTGGCAGCGTCATCGACCCGGAGCGGCGCATGACACTTCGGGCAGGCCAGGATTTCCAGCAGCCAGTCTTCTATCTTCATGAACGTCTCCATTGTCATCCTGGCGAGGCGCCCGGGGCCAGGGGTCGTCCCCCCGGATGGTTGCGGCACTCCCGCGCACCAGGATCCTACCGGGGCGTTCGCCGGCGGCCGACGCTGCTGTCCACGCTCGGTAGGACGTCAAACCAGGAGGGAACGTGGTCGCCCCGGGCGAATCGCCCTGCCTCGCCTCGCGGCCGCCCTGGTTAACGAACGCGCCCTGTGTCCGACGGTGCGGACCGGAGCACTCGCAGATGGCCGCGGCGGAGAACCTCGACACCCTGCCCGGTCGGTTCCTCCTGGGTCTGCGGGGAGGCGGCTTCCCTGACCGCGTTCGCCAGCGCCTCGATATCCTCGGTGACCGTCACCTCGTCCGGCGGCGGGGCGACGGGCAGCCTGAGCACGTCCCAGCCGCGTGGCGCCGTCATCCGGTCAGCATGCCGTTCGCAGAGGTCGTAACAGTGCGGCTCAACGAAAGCCGCGAGCGGACCCAGGACGGCTGTCGAATCACGGTAGACGTAGGTCAGCGTGTAGACGCCTGCCCGCTTGCAGCCCGGGCGCGAGCACTGGCGAGCAGACACCGGGTCACCATCTCAGGTCGGGCTGGCAACCCGCCTGGTCCAGCGCGGGGCGCCAGGCGGCCTTGCGTTGATTGCTCACAACGGCTGACGGTATCGACCGCCGGGCGGTAACGCCACCACCCGGGGCACACTGCGCGATCGTGTCTCCGGCCGCCAGATCAGCAGCCCACGAAACCCGCGATACGCTCGGGAACTGTGCGTGACGAGGAGGACACCAGCCGGCCGAGACGTGGCCCGGTGCGCCGGCGCGACCGGCATGGCCGCGGCCTGCGCGGATCGCTGGTGCCGCCAGGCGTGCCGCTGCACCGGACCAGGTCCGAGCGATTCGATGACCTGGTGCTGCTGGCTGTCTCGCAGCTGGAGCCGCGCTGGGAGGCTGAGCTGTCCAGCATCGAGTTCGGTGTCGAGGAGATCCCGCGCGTCCTCCCGGACACCGGCGATCCTGACCCGGTGCCGCTGGCCCGCCTCGAGCCCGGCTCGGCCCGGCCTGGCCGTGGCGAGCCACCGGCCAGCACCTCGCTGCCGGCACCCAGGCAGCCCTCCGGCCGGCGTCATGGACCCGACGAGCCGGCCCGGATCGTGCTCTACCGCAGGCCGCTGCTCGCCCGGGCGGATGGCGAGGAGGAACTCGCCGAGCTTGTGCTCGACGTCATTGTCGAGCAGTTCGCGCACTGGCTGGGCGTCGACCCGCAGACCGTCGATCCTGGCTATCCCGCGGAAGACTGACGGGCCCCCCGACGGGTGCTAGCTGCCGCCGAGGATCGCTGCCACTGATTCGTTGACACCAGGAAGCGGTATCCAGGTCAGCGAGCTGGGCACGGGCATGATGGACAGCACGGATCCGCCAGCGCCGATGATTCTCCCGGCATACACCGGACCCGACCCCGCCAGCGGAGTCACCACCAGCATGAACGAGCCCGCCTTCACCCCCGGCGGCTTGACCTGGACCACCTGCGACGACTTCGCGGCAATCTGGACGACCTGGCCGTCCCGGCCGGTAGCCGGCGTGCTGCCCGTCGCCGTGGCGATCCGGACCGAAGCCGCCTTGCCCGGCGCGGACAGCACGAGCGCTGTACCGGGTGATCCGGCCGGGTTAGCGGCCAGCACGCCTTGCTCCAGCACCGGACCAGCGCCCGGTGCCAGGACGCCGACGGTCCCGGCAGGCCCGCCTGGCAGCAGCATGGCGGCAACGACCGGGACGCTGGACGTGATCGACAGCGCGCCGGCGATGCCACCCAGGGATGGCAACGGGATCGCCGACACCGATCCGCCGAGCAGATCGATGCCGGTCCCGCCGGTGGGCTGGTACGAGCCCCGCTGAGTGATTGCCGTGATCTTGATCTGCGCCGCTCCGCTGCCTGGCACGGCGATGTACAAGTCGCGGGACCCTGGTGCCCCCGGCAAGCCCGGTATGACCAGGTGCCGGGCCGGAGCCGGCAACGGCGGCAGCCAGCCGCCGGCCTGGCCGGCCAACCTGCTCTCCCGCACCGCGGCGACAACCTGGCCGACCGTCGTGCTGACATTCAGCGCCATGATGCCGGAGCCGTGCAGCAGGCCGTCCAGTGACTGGACGACCATGCCGTGCGGGGGGACCGTGATGCCGTTGTCGGCGTTGCCGAGCACTGGCGGGCCGTTGGCAGCATCGGTCACCGCCTGGACCTGCGCGTCAGCCGGCGTACTGCCGGTGTTCGTCAGGTACAGCTCGATCGTGGCTGCCGACTTCTGTCCCGGCCCGGCGAACCAGAAGTTTGTGCCGGGCGCGCCGCACTGGGCGGTCACCAGCCCGCCAGGACCCGTCTGCTCGACCTCAAGACCCTGCGCCAGCGCCCCGGTCGCGCTCACCTGGACACCGCCACGACCCGCCTGTGTGCGAACGCTCGGGCTCGAGCCCGGCTGGCCTGCTAGCTCAGCGGCCGTCAGCGCGCGGGCGACGGGAACCGAGGATGCCTGCAGCACACCGGGCCGCGTCAGCGTGGCCAGGGTCGGACCGGCGGATGAGCTGCCGACCGGTGACAGCGGGGTCACGACCGCGGAGCCGGTCGCAGCCGAGCCCGGAACCGCGGCCACGGCGAGCGCGGAGGCTGTCGGCGCAGCCGAGCCCGGAGCTGGGCAGACTCGGATCGCACTGGAAACATCGGCCCGGCTGACGGCAGCGGAGCGCACCGTCTTACTCGCCGGGTGACCGATCCTGGCCGCTCCGTAGATCCCCGCTAGCGCGAGCACGACGACGAGGGCGAGGACGACACGACGAACGATGCCTGCGCTCATCGCCTCTGCCCGCCGTCGGAGTCCGGCGCCGGCCAGCTGCGGTCCGCCCGGTCGCGCCTGCCTGGCCGATCGTGGTGGATCTCGCCGGAAGGTGGCTGCGAATCCCGGTCATCCTGGTCTTGATCTGGCCACGGCTGACCCCGCCGACCGTGATCCTGTGGCCAGCCCTGCTGCGACTGGTCCTCCGGCCAGCTGGACGCCTGGCCGCGGTCCTCCGAGCGCCCGCCCCGGCCGGCAGAGCGCTGGCCACCACGACGGCGGTGACCACCCGGCGCCCGTGGGCGGACCGGCTCGTCGCCGTGATCGGTGCCCCGTGCATCAGCACCGCGCTCGTAACCATCGGCCGGCGGGTAGTCGCGTCCGGCCAGCCGACCGACCGGGTCCTGGGCATTGTCCCGCTGGCCGTAGCCGGACGGGCGGTCGCCTGATCTGCGCACCGGATAATCGATCTCCGAGCGCGAGCCGGACGGAGAGCGCCCGCCGACGCGCGGGCCCGAATAGCTATCGGAGGCTCCGGCTCTGCCCGGTGACTCCGGTCCATCGAAGGTGCCGGAGGGCGACAGTGGCGGCCGGCCGCCCCGGCCAGCGAAGCTATCTCGCCGCGGGGCGGGATCGCGTGGGTCAACCGAGGTCGGCCGTCCGGGTCGGTTCTCTGGATGGCCGGCTGTGAACCGGCTCGTCGGGCTGTCGGCCGGCCACGCAGGGCCCGCCGTGAAAACCTCGGTCGCGGATGCTGCCGTTCTCCCTGCGGCGCCATCAGCCGCGGCCTTGGCGGGAGCGTCTGCTGGCCTGCGGCCGCCGCCGGCATCATGCCGCCAGCGTGGGCCCCGCCGGTCGTCCGCCTGGGAGCCGCCGATCGGGACAGCGCCCCCCGATCGGCCAGATCGCCCGGTCAGCGCGGCAAGGGCAGCCCGCCGCGATCCGGCAGCCGCAGCCGCGCGGCCACTGACTTGCGGCCGGTCTGCCGCCTCAGGCTGGGCCGAGACGCTTGGCCGGCTGCCTGTTCCGGCCGCCCGGCCACGGGCCCGAGCCCTGGACCGCGCTCCCTTAGCCCGGCTGGCTACGCGCGAGCCCTGCGCCGCGCCCGCGCCGGCCCCGACGCCGGCCAGCTCAGGCTCGGCGACGGGTGCGCTCGCTTGCGCCCCCTCCGCCGCGGCCTCGATCTCGGCGGCGGTGCGGATCCCCGGCAGCGCCAGCCCGGCCACAACCAGGAAGGCGACGATCTCCAGCACCATGAGCATGTCGTGCCAGAGCGCGCTCCGGCTAATGGTCAGCGTGCCGCCGCCAGGCGGAAGTCGGAACGCCTGCGCCCAGGCCCCGGCGGGCGATGGCACCGGTGTCAGCCCGTGACCGTCGACTGCAGCAGACCACCCGCCGGCGGGCTCTGCCAGCATCAGGGTCCCGCCTGCGGCGGGAACGCGGGCGCCCGCGACGCCGACCGCGCCGGACTGAACGGGCACCACCGTGCCGTTCGGCTCGGCGACGCTGACCCGCGACGGCACACTGGTCAGCCGCCACAGGTCGAACGCTGACGTGGCGGAGCTCGCGCATTGCGCGGAGCACATGCTCACCTGCGTCAGGCCAGGCACCCCGTCCAGCACGCTCGCAAGAGTTTCATCGACCGGTGCCCGCATAAGGACGAAGCCGATGTCGAAGCCCGCCAGCTGCTGGGACTGGCTGCCCGCCTCGCTCCCGCCAGGCGCGACGAGCGCCGCGACCGCCTTGGCGAGGGCTGCCTCCGCGGCCGGCGCCTGACTCACCTCCGCGTAGCTGAACTCGGGACTCGAGCGGCGCAGCAGCAGATAGGAAATCCGGCCGCCCGACGATGCCAGCACAAGGGTGCGCAGCTGACGTCCGGTCCCTGCCGCATTCGACACCAGTGACGGCACCACCGAGCCGGGGGCCGGGCCGAGCGGCCCGGTGACGCCGTTGACCAGCCACCAGGCCGCCGCGATCGCCGGGGCTGCGCAGGCCACGAGGGCCAGGGCTGTCGCCGGTAGCCTGCGCGCGGCCACTGCGCGGCTGCCGTCGCCGGCCGAGAGCACGCCGTCCGCCGCCGCGACACCGGCCAGCAGCAAGCCCGCGGCCGCGACTGCCAGGGCTACTCCCGGCCAGGCAGTTACCGGCTGGCCGCCGGTCGGAGTCACCGTGGTCCTGCTGGCCGCCAGCGCAACCACGAAGCCGAGCAGCGCAGCGCACCAGCCGCAGGCCACGACGTAGAGCCGCCTGGTTGAGATCAGCGCGGCCAGCCCCACCGCGAGCAGCGCAGCGCTCGCCCAGTATGGCGGCAGGCCGGGCCCGCCAGGGCTCAGCAGCAGGAGCGAGCGGGCCGGTAGGCCGGAGGTGGACAGGCCGGGCCGCTGTAGCCCGACCTCGAGGAGCAGCCTACGGGGGTGGCCGAGTAGCTGCGCGACCCACGGCATCAGCAGCACCAGCGGGGTCAGCGCCACAATGGCGAGGTTCGTGAGCATCGCCGCACGACGCCTCAGCAGCCCCGCGAGCACCACCCCGGCGATCGCTAGGGGCCACAGCAGGGGCGCGAAGGCCGCACCGACGGCGACGGTGAGACCGGTCGCCCACGCCGCCCGCCTGGCCAGCTTGCGCGGCTCGGTGAACATGCGGCCTGCCAGCCCGCCGATGACAGGGATCAGCACGAACGCCACGGCGCTGCCCAGCCGGCCTGCCGCGATCGCGCCGAATGCGATGGGCAACAGCGCGTAGGAGACCGCAGCCCACACCCGCACAGTGGCCCGCCTCGTGACCCGTCCAAGCGCCAGGTAGGCGGTCAGTCCTGCGAGCGGCACACAGCCGAGCAGCAGCACGTCGACAGCCAGCCATGCTTTCCCGAGCAAGATCGTGGCCAGCACCGCCAGGGCGGCCAGGTACGGCGGCCCGGCACTCGCGGACCCGATTCCGGCCGGGTGATAGGCCTGCAGGAACTGCGACCACAGTCCCGATGCGCCCTCCCAGGCGGGCGGGAGCGCGCCGCCGGCCAGCGTCCCGCTCGTCAGGATCCGGCGCTCGGCCACGGCGGTGATGATGATCAGCCCCAGTACCAGCAGTACGCCGGGCCTGGTGAGCACGCGCTGCAGGAAGCCCGAGTCAACGAGCAGTGAATCATCGTCGGTCGGGTCGTCGCTGGCGTGGTGGGCCCCGGCCAGGTTGTCCGGCGTCGGCTTCGCCAGGACGGTCGCAGCCAGCTCAGCAAACCGCCGGATGGACCGGCCCGGCGGCAGGTCAGCCCGCAGCGTGCTATAGGCCGCCCGGCGACCAGGGGCCCGGCGGCGTCGCGCTCCGGCCAGCCGCAGCGGATGCCCGGCGACGCCGAGGAACGCGGCGGACTCGTCGAGGGCCGCACCTGGCCGCTTGGCCAGGAGGTAGAACAGGGTCCGCATCATGGACAGCGCGAAGTTGCCGACCAGCGCGGTGAGCATCGGCCCGAATGGCAGGTTGCCCAGCAGCGTCAGCAGCCCGTTGCGCCGGTCTAGCAGTCGGGCCCGGCGGCCGACTGAGATAGACCGGCGGGAACGCGTCGCTGCCCGCGCGTGAAAGACGACGGCGTCGGTGATGACACGGACGCGAAAGCCGGCCTCGTGGACCCGCCAGCAGAAGTCGATGTCCTCACCGAACAGGGCCATGCCGGGATCGAATCCGCCGAGCCGTTCCCAGACGTCGCGCCGCACGAGCATGCCCGCGCTGCACACGGCGAGGGTGTCACGGTCGCCATCGTGCTGCCCCTGATCGACCTCGCGCTGCTCGACGCCCGTTACCCGGCGGCCCGCGGTATCGATCGACAGGCCGGCCTCCACGACGATCTTCCGGTCCGTCCAGTCCCGCAGCTTCGGCCCGAGAACCGCAGCGCGCGGCGTCTCGGTCGCTCCGCGCAGCAACTGCTCAAGCGCGTCGGGCGCAGGCTCGCAGTCATCGTGCAGCAGCCAGAGCCACTCCACCTCGTCGCCCCGGCCCCGAGCGGGCGAGCCGGGGATCGGAGCGCTGGCCGCCTTGTGCGCGGCAGCCCGTCGTACGGCGGCGGCGTAACCCGTCGAGCGGTCCATGCCGAAGACGGCCGCCTGGCCCAGCTGTGCTGCGAGCAGCGAGCCGCTGCGGTCCCTGCTCCCGGTATCGACGGCCACGACCCGCTGCACCGGCTTGGTCTGCCCGCCGAGCGCCTCGATGAGACGCGGCAGCCACACGGCGCCGTCGTGCGCGACGATGACCGCGGTCACCACGTGCTGCGAGTAGGAGTCGGTTGGGGGCAAGGGTGTTGTCCGGGATTCCTAACGGCCGCGGCACCGCCGGTGCCGATCCGCCCTGACGGGGGTACCCGTGAACAATACGCGAATCCGACCCGCCTAGATGGCAGGACAGTTCCGGCTCCCGGCTACGCCGAGTGAGGCCTGGCTACACGCCCCGCCGCACCGGCTTGACCCCTCCCGGCTTACAGGCGCTACACGGCCTGGCGCTTGAGCCTGCGCCGCTCTCGCTCCGACAACCCGCCCCAGATGCCGAACCGCTCGTCGTGGCCGAGGGCATACTCGAGGCACTCCGCGCGCACCTCGCAGCCGCGGCACACCCGCTTGGCCTCGCGGGTCGAGCCGCCCTTCTCCGGGAAGAACGCCTCCGGATCGGTCTGCGCGCACAGCGCCCGGTCCTGCCAGCTCTGCTCCCCGGCATCGTCTGCGCCGATCCAAAGCTCGCGCACCAGCGAGACGATGACATCTGCCATGGCGCACCTCCTGCCGTCTGGTCCCCGTGAACCCCGCCCCCGCCCTGGACGAGTAAATTACATGAGTGAAATTACACGCGCGTGTCTTGCATCGCGTCAAGGGAGATAGGTGATAATGGCGGCCTGGTTGCCCGGACTGCGTGGAAAGTCCGCCCGGCAATTTGCGGGTGCTGTCAGGGCGGCCGAGCGCTAACGCGCCACAGTTGACAGACTTGCGGCATGCGCATCACAGTTCTGGCCGGCGGTGTCGGGGCCGCAAGGTTCCTGCGCGGCCTCCGCGCGGCCGTGCCGGATGCGGACATCACCGTCATCGGCAACACCGGTGACGACTTCACGCCGTTCGGCCTGCACGTCAGCCCGGACCTGGACACCGTGATGTACACGCTCGGCGGCGGCATCAACGACGACCAGGGCTGGGGCCGCGACGAGGAGACCCGGGCCGTGCTGACCGAACTCGCCGCCTACGGCGCCGGGCCCGGCTGGTTCGGCCTCGGCGACAAGGACATCGCCACGCACATCCTGCGCAACCAACTGCTGGCGCAGGGTTGCACCCTGTCGGAGGTGACGAAGCGGCTGTGCGAGCGCTGGCTGCCAGGCGTCACGCTCCTGCCGATGTCTGACGACCCCGTCCGCACGCACGTGACGGTCGAGGAGGACGGCCGGCTGCGGGAGCTGCACTTCCAGGAGTGGTGGGTCAGGCTGCACGCTGCCGTCCCGGCCCTGCGCATCGAGGCCGCCGGCGCCGCGCACGCCCGCCCGGCGCCTGGCGTGGTAGAGGCGATCGGGGCAGCCGACTTCGTGCTATTCCCGCCGTCGAATCCGGTCGTGAGCATCGGAGTGATACTCGCGGTCCCAGGCATCGCCGCCGCGCTGCACCCCATGCCAGTCGTCGGCGTCTCGCCGATCATTGGCGGCGCGCCGGTCCGCGGCATGGCCGACGCGTGCCTGACCGCGATCGGGGTGCAGACCTCTGCGGCTGCGGTGGCCGCGCACTACGGACCCGAGCTGATCGACGGATGGCTCGTCGACACGCTGGACAAGGACGCCATCGATGCGCCAGAGCTGGCCGGCATCGCGGTACGCGCCCGCCCGCTGTACATGACGAATGTGGAGGCTGCCGCGGAAATCGCCCGAGCAGCTGTGGAGCTCGCCCTCGAGGTGCGCACGTGACCACGGGCGCCCCAGGGTCATCCGGATCTGGGCTATCCCCAGGTTCGACAGAGTCCCCCCTGACCCGTAGCAGCGAGCCCGGCCCGGCGGCCGCGGCCATGAAGCCTGATCCGCTAGCGGCAGCCCCGTTCCCCGCCGACGTTGTCGTCCTGCCTGTGCCGGGCCTGCCGGAGATCGCGCCGGGGGCCGACTTGCCCGCGCTCATCGCCGATGCCGCGCTGGCCGGGCCGGGTCTCGCAGATGGCGACATCCTCGTGATCACATCCAAGATCGTCAGCAAGGCGGAGGACCGCGTCATCAGCGGCGACCGCGAGTCGGCGATCAGGGCTGAGACGGTTCGCGTCGTGGCCCGTCGCGGGCAGACCACGATCAGCCAGAACCGGCACGGACTGGTCCTCGCGGCGGCGGGGGTGGACGAGTCGAACACGCGTCCGGGTACCGTCGTGCTGCTGCCGCTCGACCCAGACGGGTCTGCCGAAGCGCTACGGAAGGCTATCGGCACTCGGGCAGGCGCCAGGGTTGGCGTGATCATCACCGACACGATGGGCAGGCCGTGGCGGACCGGCCAGACCGATACGGCGATCGGCGTGGCAGGCGTGACGCCGCTGCGCGATCATCGCGGCCAGCCCGACACCTACGGGAAGGTGCTTGAGGTCACGGTGTCGGCGGTGGCCGACGAGATCGCGGCAGCCGCTGACCTGGTGAAGCAGAAAACCACCGGTGTCCCTGTTGCCATCGTCCGCGGCCTGTCCCCGCTCGTGACTGACGCTGCCGGGCCGGGGGCTGCCGCGCTCGTCCGGGCAGCGGAAGACGACATGTTCAGGATCGGCGCCGCCGACGTCGTGACCGCGCGCCGGACCGTCCGCGACTTCACCACCGAGCCGGTGTCACCCGATGCAATCCGGCGGGCTATCGCGGCGGCGATCACAGCGCCCGCGCCGCATCACAGCCAGCCGTGGCGGTTCGCCGTGCTGACGTCCCCGGCCGCACGGACCAGGCTCCTCGACGACATGCTGATGGCGTGGAAGGCCGACCTCGGGGCGGACGGCTTTACCCAGGAGCAGATCGCCCGGCGGGTCCGGCGCGGCGAACCGCTCCGCAGGGCGCCCTTGATCATCGTGCCGTGTCTGGTCGCCGACGCCGCGCACGCATACCCAGACGCGCGCCGCAGCGCAGCGGAGCGGACCATGTTCGTGGTGTCCATGGGCGCGGCAGTCGAGAACCTGCTCGTGGCGCTCGCGGTCGAGGGACTCGGCTCCTGCTGGGTGTCGAGCACACTGTTCTGTGCGGACATCGCCGCGGCCGCGCTCGGGCTGCCGGCCGGGTGGGAGCCGATGGGCGCGGTTGGCGTGGGCCACCCCGCTACAGCTGTGGCTGATCGGTCGCCACGCGACCCCGACGACTTCACGCTGCAGCTGTAGAGGACTGGCGACGAGACCTGGTCCGCCAGCCCGAGCGGGCGCGACGGCCAGTTAGATGGTCCGCAGGAGCCTGCCGAGCTGTCGCGCACTATCGGCAGGAGTTTCGGCCTCCGCGCTCAGACTGTTCATGACCTCGCGGTAGTGGTCGATCTCCACGGGGCGGTCCAGGTACAGGGCACCGGTGAGCTGCTCGATGTACACGACGTCCGGCAGGTCGGGCTCGGCGAACCTGAGGATGGAGAAGGAGCCTCCGGCCGCCGAGTGGCCACCGCGATCGAACGGCATGACCTGAAGCGTCACCTGCGGCAGCTCTGCCAGCTCGATCAGGTGGGTGAGCTGATCCCGCATGACCTCGCGGCCGCCGAGCGGCCGGCGCAGCGCGGACTCGTCGATAACCGCCCACACCCGGGGCCCGGTCGGGCTGCTCAGGATCTGCTGGCGCTTGATCCGCAGGCTCACCCGGCGCTCGATCTCCTCAGCAGGCGCGGACCGGTGACCGAGCACGGTGACCTCGCGCGCGTAGTCCTCGGTCTGGAACAACCCCGGAACGAACTGCAGCTCGTAGGTCCGGATCAGCGACGTCGCCTGCTCGAGCCCGACGTAGGTCTCGAACCAGTCCGGCAGTACGTCGTCATAGCGGGCCCACCAGCCTTGCGAGTTTGCATGCTCAGCGAGAGTCAGCATGTGGCCGCGAACGGCTTCGTCGGTGACGCCATACAAGGTGAGCAGGTCGGCTACGTCGCGCTCCTTGAAGCCGACCCGGCCGTGCTCCATCCGGCTGATCTTGGAGCGAGAACCCCGGATCTCGTATCCCGCCCGGTCCGGGGTTATCCCGGCATCCTCACGCAGCCGGCGGAGCTGACTCCCCAGGAGCATGCGCAGGACCGTCG
>Ga0126378_10002558_pt1 | contig 13485 bp, 12 predicted proteins | sample PanSoiMetPlot_23_FD_92587 | JGI IMG/M metagenome (GOLD analysis project Ga0126378, IMG submission 92587) | Tropical forest soil microbial communities from Panama - MetaG Plot_23 | ecosystem: Environmental > Terrestrial > Soil > Tropical forest > Bulk soil | place: Panama | collected 2016-02-17 | reverse complement strand
TCGTGTTCGCCCACCGCGGGTCGGCGAGTGTCGTCGATGCCACGTACTTGGGCTTCGTGTTCAACGCCGTCCAGATCGGGCTGTCGCCCGGATCGTCCCACGTTCCCCAGGAGCCGGCGAAGATCTCGTAGGTCCGGCGGCCGAACAAGAAGGCGTCGGCGCGCTGGTAGATGTCGTCCATGACCGTCGAGGCTTCGTTGTCGAAGTGCGCCCATCCGCCGCGCTCGAATCGGCCGCGCTCGTCCTCCTCCGGCCCGCCGGGCCCCTGCATCACTCCGTCAACGGAGACCTGCGTCGTGGTCGTCAGTTTCATGGTCGCAGTTCCCTTCTCGCTGAGTTCGTCGTTGGTTGGCTGGTTGACGTGGTCACAACGGCTCTCCTCTGGATCTAGCGCTGGATAGTTTCTTCGAAGGTTCGTACATACCGAGCCGGCGGCGAGACTTCGCGATAGCGACCCTCGAAGCCATGAACACTGTCAGGTGCATGCTCGACGTATCGCCACCGGCCGCCCTGAGCTACCTCGAGCCGCTCGATCACGAGCTTGTTGCCGCGCCCCACCATTGCGCGATGAGGTCAGGCTCTGTGAAGGCACTCCAGACCCGGTCGCGTGTGGCGTTAAAGACCCGTTCGACGCGGATCTCGCGTGGAGCTGGCGTCGTTACCGTTTCTCGTAGCGCTCCGACGCTGTCATCCGGTCCTTCCCGTAGCAGGCTTCGCTGAGCGCTCGACGAGCTCACCGAGCCGGTCAAACTGCTCCTCCACCATCCCCCGGTATCGCTCAATCCATGCACTCTCCGCCTCCAGACGCCGTGGGCCGAGCCTGCAGGTGCGCACTCGGCCGATCTTTTCGGTCGTGACCAGGTCGGCGCCCTCGAGAAGCGAGACATGCTTTTTCACGCCTGTCAGGGTCATGCCGAAACTCGCTGCTAGCTCCGTGATCGAGGCGTTCCCGCGGCCCAGCCGCTCGAGGATGCCCCGGCGCGTCGCGTCAGATATCGCCGCGAACGCCGAATGGAGAGCCGGAGAATACTGAACCATATGGTTCACTATAATGCGAGCGTCAATCCCAGGTCAAGCTTCGGGACATCCTCACCCGTGTGGCTCAGGCAGGAGGCGTTTCGGCGCTGAGGATATGCCCGTCGACCCTAGACAGCATCCGCATGATCGCGCTCGTGGTGTCGCCCGGCATCCATCGATTTCGACGCCGGTGTCCAAGGATGACTTCCGTCGCGAGCAACTCATGAACGTAATCGACAAGAGTCCGGGCCACCGATCGCCCGTGGAGGTGCACAAACTCGCCTCCGAGCTGGTGAGTCAATGCGGCGTAGTCGCCCATCCACTCCTTCTGTTCCGCGGTCAGGCTTCGCGTGCGCACCGAGACAGCTGAGAACTTGGCGTCCAGGACCTGGGCGTACGCGGCAGCGCGACGGAGCCGTAGAGCTGGCCCGATCGTCCAGCTGCTGTAAGCCAGCGCGGATCATGGCAGCCGCTCATGCTGGAAGGCATCGCGTTTCGGAAGGTCGGGATGCTTGGTCGTGGTGTCCGAGGGCTTGTGCGTACTCGCGAGTCAACCTCAGAAGCGCCACAGCCACCGGATCGGTTCAAATGCTGTCCCGTCCCCCCGACCACCAAGCGCCGCAGGTGCTTGCCTGGGGCACCCAGCACGACAGTGCCACCGGGGTCGACACTCCCGACACCATCGGGGGCAAACACGAGCCGGATGGGTGTTCGGGTCGTCGGGTAGGTTTCCTCCACCTCAAGGGATGGCCGGACCAGAGGCGCGTAGAGGATGATGTCGCCCCGCACCCGGTCACGCCGAACCTGCGGTCACCGATCTGGACGTGACGCCGGGTAGCCGACTTGGCGCGCTCGGGGTTGCCGGAGATGAGCCCGCCCTGGACACGGTTCCGGGCCAGCCCCACTGCCGCGCCAGCCAGCCGTGAAGTTGGCGAGGCCCGCGTCGTTGTCGTGCTCAAGGCTGCTCATATGGTCGTCCTCGTTACGGGTGATTGCGAACGATGCGGCTTTTCAGGCACACGGGTACTCGATGACGGTTTCGGGATTTGAACCAGTGGGCCGAAATGACGAACGGCTGCGAGCACACCTCTGGTCAATGCGGCCGGGCGGCCGAAGGAGCAGTTTTGTCGAGGTTCAGGAGGGCCGACATTCTGTCCCGCCACTCTCGGTGGACGCTCAGATCCCACGCCTCCCGGACAGGGAAGACCCGGCCGCCGGGATGAGCGGCCAACCATCCTTGAGCCGCCTCGGCCGAGGAGTAGAAGGGACACTCCGCGCACAAAGTGGCGTCGGCCTTGCAGCCCGGTGTGCCCATACCCTCGACGCAGTCGACCTCCAGCGGCGAGGGCACCGGCACAACGACGCCAGCGGGCTCGACATGCTCGACACGGCTGGGGGTGAACAGCAGCCGGATGGGGGTTCCGGTCGCCGGGCATGTTTCCTCCACCTGAAGGGATGGGCGGACCAGAGGCGCGTAGAGGAAGACGTCCGGGGCGCACCCGGTCACCCCGAACCGGCGGTCTCCGATCTGGAGCTGCCGCCGGGGGGCCAGTAGCACGCGCTCGGGGTTGATGGTGATGAGCCCGTTCTCGACTTGCGGCCCGGGCCACGCCCATTGTCGCGCCACTGTCTCGGCCTCGCTCACGGGCCGGCCCAGGATCTCGGCCAGACGTGCGCTGGGGAGGGGTCTCTCGCCGAAGTTGGTCAGGGCGATCACCGCAAACCCCTCGGGCATCAACGAATACTGGTGGTGCCTTTTCCATCCAGCCATGAAGTCCGCGAGGCTTGCGTCGTTGTCGTGCGCGAGCTTGCTCATACCATTCTTCCTTACGCGTGGTTGCGAAACATGAGCTGTCGTCAGTAGCGGCCGAGCGTGCCGCGATTTTTCGCGACGCGCTCGCCGACGATGAATGTGCCGATACCGGCGAGCAGGTACGCAGTTGGGATGGTCAGCAGGGGTACGAGCCCGCCGACGCCCCAGGTCGATGTGACGAAGTGCTGGGCGATCATGATGTTGTAGAGACTGCCGACGGCGTCGGTGAGTGGGAAGGCGTGGCTGACATCGGCCCACCAGCCGGGGACGTGGATCAACGGCAGCGCGCTGGCGCTGAAGATCATCACGACGAGCAGGACGGTGTCGTTGACTATCTGGATGCGTTTGTAGACCAGCGTCGCGCTGGCGATGATCAGGGACAGGCCGATGGCGGCGATCATGACTGCGATCGTGGGCAGCAGGGCTGCGATGCTCCAGTGCAGGTGGATCGACACGAACGCGGACACGATGCCGTAGGTGGCGGCCGCGACGAAGAGGGTTTCCAGTAGCGCGGCCACGACACGGCCTGCGGCGGCGACGAGCCAGGGTGGTAGTGACGAGAGGAAGACCTGTTCGAGGGTGCCGGCCTGGATCTCGCCAAGGATTCGCCAGAACATCTTCACGACCTGCATGTAGAAGAAGATGAACGGCACCATCCACACGACCATCGCCGAGGTCGTCTGGCTGTTCAGGGACCAGTCCACCCGGCCGCTCGTCAGGTTCTCGCCCTGGCCGAGCAGCGGTCCGAGCAGGATGACGAAGACGGCGAACATGGGCAGTTCAATCAGGATCTGCAGGCGTTCGGACCAGGCGAAGCGCAGCCCCTTGCGGATCTCGTTGCGCAACGCAATGGCGGTGTTCATCGCGGGCTGAGTCCCCCTTCGCGCTGAGCGCGGCGGATGTTGATCACATACAGGCTGAAACCGGCCACAAAGACGACCGCGGCGTGGACCAGCAGCCAGGGCAGGGTGCCGTCGGACCAGGTCGCACCTAGCCCACGGCCGGCCAGTGTGGTGTTGACCGACAGGACGCCCAGCGTCGTAGGCACGAACTTGGCGAAGATCTCCAGGCCGGACGGGAAGAAGCTGATCGGGATGAGCATGCCGCCGAAGGCCATGACGACCATGTTTCCGACGTGGCTGATCGCGCCGATGCTTGGGAGTCGTACGGTCAGGGCCGTCATGATCAGGCCGTAGCCGAGCGCGTCGAGGATGGTGAGCACCGCTGGGATCAAGGCGGCCGGATGCGGTTTGATATCCAGACCGGCAGCGAGGAAAAACACGACGCCCAGGACGATGGCCACAGCGAGTCCCTCGATCGCCAGCGAGGCCATTCGACCGAGTGCCTGCAGTTGCGGGCTGGCCGGCGACAGTCGGGTCTGCTCCAGCGTGCCGCCGATGATCTCCTCCGAGATGCCCCCGACGCCCTCCACTGTGGCGACGCTTGCGACCACTACGGCCAGCAGCGCCGGCAGGGTGCGGGCCATCAGGTCTTTGACCAGGTGTCCGCCGCCGATGAACAGGCTGATGCCCAGGTAGGTCGCCCCGTACATGACCATCCCGAGGATGACCATGGATCGACGCCGCCACATCAGCCGCAGCCCTTTGACCAACTCGGTCCGGGCCAGCCGCGTTTGGAACGCGATCGGAGCGGCGATCGTGCTCATGCGACCACCTCCTTGGCCCGCTCGCGAGCATCGGCCGGTTGGTTGTGGATGAGGCGGATGAAGACCTCTTCCAGGCTGGGTCGCGCCTGCGCGACCGAGATCAGGCCGACACCGGCGGCCCGTAACCGATCCAGAACGGCATAGACCGACTGTGAGTCGGTGCCTGGCAGCAGCACTCGAGTCTGGTCGCAATCGGGCTCGGCTCGGGCGCCGGCCGGCAACGCAGCGCCATCGAGGGATCCAGTGACTCGGATTTCGAATCGGTTCTCGGCATGCCGGGCCAGCAGTTCGGTGGTTGGCAGGTCGGCGATGATCTCGCCTTCCTTGATCACTGCGATCCGTTCGGAAAGCTCCCGGGCACCCTCGAGCTGGTGGGTGGTCAGCACGATGGTCTTGTTCTCGTCGCGGGCCAGATGCTGGATCCAGTCCTTGAACGTGCGGGCTGCCTCCACGTCCAGCCCGATGGTGGGCTCGTCGAGCAGGAGGATCGGCGGATCGGCTATCAGCGCAGCGGAGACCGCGACCTTCTGCTGCATGCCGCGGGAGAACGTGCCGACCGTCTCTTGTCTGCGTTCCCACAGCCCCAGCTCGGTCAGCAATCGCTCGGCGCGCGGCTTGATCTCGGCCGCCCGCAGCCCTTTCAGCTGGCCGAAGTACATTAGGTTCTCCCACGCTGACAGGGGCCAGTAGACGTTCCGCGAGCCCTCCAGGACAGCGCCGATCTGGCGTACTGCCTGCGCGCGCTGGCGCGCCACGTCGTACCCCCCGAGCCGGACTGTCCCCGCGGTCGGGGTGATCAGCCCGCTGATCATCTTGATGATCGTTGTCTTGCCGGCGCCGTTTGGCCCCAACAGGCCGATCACCTGCCCCCAGGGCACGGTCAGGGTTGTCGGTTTAACTGCCGCCAGCGCCTTCGCCCCGCGGCCGTAGGTCTTCTGCAACCCGATCGTCTCGATCGCTGCGCTATCCGGCATTGCTCAATAACTCCTCACGACTTGGGGCCTCCTCCAGGACCGGTATTCCCCTCGCCTGGATCCGGAGCTGAGGCTCCGGATCCAGGCGAGCGACCGCGGCGCTCAGCCGGGAGGCCGTCCGGCTCCAGGTGAAGCGCTGCGCCAACAGCTGGGCGCACCGGCCCATCTGCTCGGCGCCGGCCGGATCGCCCAGCAGCTGGACGATCCGCCCAGCCCACTCCGCGGGCTCGTGGCCCTCGACCAGAAAGCCGGTGACGCCGTCTCTGACCATCGACGCCAGCCCCGCCAGGTCGGCCGCGATCACCGGGCAGGCGCAGGCCTGCGCCTCCAGGCCGACCAGGCCGAAGGACTCGCTGTAGGAGGGCACCACGCAGGCGTCAGCGGCGCGGTAGTGGTCGGGCAGCTCGGCCTGGGCCACCGAGCCCCGGAACTCGACTCTTCCGGCCACCCCCAGCCCAGCCGCCAGGGCCCTGAGCCTCTGTTCCTCGCTCTCCTCGGCGTCCCGGCTGTCCTCGCCCACGACGGCCAGGCGGAGTCCCGGCAGCTCGTCGCAGAGCGCCATCGCGCGCAAGATCACCTCGACCCCCTTCAGCCGCTCCAAGCGGCCCACGAAGAGCAGCAGGGGATACTCCGGCGGGTAGCCGAGGCGGCGCCGGGCGACGGCCTTGTCGCCTGGAGAGAAGCGCTCCAGGTCGACGCCCGGGGCCACCACCTGGATCCGGTCCCGGTGCACCCCGTAGGCGCGCGCCAGAGCCTCAGCCTCGGCCTCGGTGCTGACCACCAACAGGTCCGCGGAGCGGGAGATCTCGCCCTCCAGGCGCTGACGGAGCTCCGGCTCGGGGGCGGCTCCTGGGGCCAGCGAGGCGTTCTTCGTCAGCGCCAGGGTGTGGGCAGTGTGCAGCCAGGGTGTCCGCAGCAGGCCGCGAAGGGTGCAGGCGGCGGCGCCGGAGAGCCAGTAGTGCGAGTACAGCGCGTCGTAGCGGAGGCCGTGGCGAGCCACCCAGGCCGCGACCTCCTCCGCGAAGCTGTCCACGTGGTCGAAGAGTTCGTACTTGCCGGCCGCGGGCGGCCCCGCCGGCAGGTAGACGACGCGGACCAGCGGACCCAGACGCTCGCTGGCCGGATCCCCCGGCGACGAGCGGCGGGTGAAGATGTCGGAAGCGACGCCGCCTGTGGCGAGCGCCGCGCAAACCTCGCGCACGTAGACGTTGAGGCCGCCGTTGGCACCGCGGCCCAAAGAGGCGGTGGGGGAAGTGTGCAGGGAGATGAAGGCCAGGCGCTCCAGCATGCGGGCCGGCTGGACTGGCCTGGCCAGGTCCGTCATCCCGATGGCCGGGGCTGGGGCGCCGTCGGCATGGCAGCTTCCGTAAGCTGATGGCATAAGCCGAAGGGTAGCGCACCCGACCACAGGGTTGTCAAGCCATCAGCTTATGCCGTACACTAGCCTCGTGACTACCGGTGCACTCACCTCCCCGGCCCGCCCGGGCCTGACCCGGTCCCGGGTGCTGCAGACCGCTCTCGCAGCCGTCGACGAGCACGGGCTCGATGAGCTGAGCATGCACCGGCTCGGCGCCGAGCTCGGAGTCAGGGCGATGTCGCTCTACAAGCACGTCGATGGCAAGGACGGGCTGCTGGACGGCCTCGTCGAACTCCTCTGGTCCGAGGTCGGCGCGGAGAGTCCCTCCCCAGACGCGGACTGGCGCGATGCCACCAGGGCGCTCGCCAACTCGCTGCGCGACGTGGTCCACCGTCATCCCCACGCCGCTCCCCTGCTCATGAGCCGCCAAGTGATGCCCGAAGAAGCTCTGCGGGTCTGCGACGCCTACATTCGCGTGATGGTCGACGGCGGAGTACCGGAAGAGCACGCTGTGGAGCTCTTGCGCAGCGTCTTCGCCTATGGCTTCGGGTACGCCCTCGCCGAGCTGTCGTGCCTCCCGACCGGGGCCACCAGCACGAATGAGTGCGACGAGCTCACACGCGTCCGGTACATGTGCACGCTGATCCCCAGTGGGGTTCCCGAGCACCTTTTGCGGGTGGCGCTCAAGGTCTGCGGGGACTGCGATATGTCGGCCCAGTTCGCGCGTGGCATCGACCTTATGATCCGTGGGCTTGACGCGTCCCTGATTGAAAGCGTCGTCTGAGAAACCGCCTGACGGCCACGCGCGAGACGGCTACGCCAGCCCTTGATCGAGGGGCAGCCTGCCGTCCTGGTCGTTGGTCCAGACGAATGGACTGCCCGACAGGCCGATAGCGGCGACGTAGCTCGCGAAGTCGGCCGGCCTGTCGTTGCTCAGATCGGGCACGCCGCTTCAGGATCGCAAGCCTCAGCTCGACCGTCATGATCGACAGCAGCGCACGATTCTCTTCACCAACGATGGCGGTCGCGACGCACAGACTTGAGCACGCAATTCGACCAGCTCGGCTGAAGGGTGTCTCATCTACTACCTACAAGCGGTGAGGGGGGCCGACGCGTCCCGCCAGTGGCAACCCCTTTTGCATGAGGGACTTGCGTCCGCCACAGCCCAGCCGCCAATAGAAGGCACGATTCTCCGTGTTCGCCCCGCCGAGGTAGATCGATCGGGCGCCAAGTCGCCGAGCCTCGGCTTCAACCGCCTCCATCAGCCGTCGGCCGATTCCCAGCCCTCGCCAGTCGGGCTTGAGCGCAATCGCATTGAGCTTGACGGCATCACCGATCCGAAGGGGCGAGGGCTCCCCCGAGAATCTCGCCGCCGGTCTCAGCCAAAAGCATGAGGCCGCGATCACTATCGGCCCGGAGCCCCTTTTGAGCACTTCTAGGCCATGCGAGGGCGCCGAACGACGCGGAGGGAACTCTGAAGCGATGACCTGCTCGGTCCGGATCAACTCATCGGCTGATGCCACCGGGCGCACGGTCACAGCCGAAGCCGCCGCGCGTCGGCGGAGCACCTCGGTCTTCAACTTCGCCCAGCTGCTAAAGCCGTAGTCGCGCGCCACGGCAAGCTGCGCCGCGTTGAGGTTGATAGGCGGGGCGGCAGCACGCTGCAGCTCACGTGCCTTGTGCCTGAACTGCTCGAGATCAGGGCGAGAGGGGAGTTGGCGCATGAGTTCCTCCTTGCGAGCAAGAGGTCCGCGATCCTGCCCTTGGAACTCAGTCGCCGGTTCCAACGCACGGCTCAAGCTGGAGGTGGACTAAATCCTGCCTGCGGACCCAGCGGCGCCCTCCAGCGCCAGCAGGACTATAGCAGCGGTCGGCGACTCATTCCATACGGCGCGGCCGGCCGAGCACGGATGATTACCGCTCGTTCTGCATCCGGAAGAGCTCGATCACGGCCGCGACGTCTTCGCCCCGTTAGTCCAGCAGCTGACCCAGCCGGTATCGGGAAGGACATGGTGCGGCCCAGCCCGCCCGGCAGCGATCACCTGGTCGTGGAGCTTGGGCGGGAGCGGGAGATCGGCGAGGCCACGATTCTTGAGAGCGGTCCGGCGGGTCTGCGTCCGACGCAGCACGCGCGGGGGCTGCGGGCCGACCCCCCGGGGACCGCCTTCACTCACGCGCGGGGCAAGCCACGCCTCGGGATCTCGAGGATGGGTGCCCGCGCCCTCCCGCGGCAGGTGACGAAGTACGTGGTTTTGCCTGCCTGGACTGGCCCGAGGCCCAGAACTCATCGCTGGATTTCCTGATACTTGGCGCGTGGCCGACCCGCAGCGCCGGAGGTTCCGAGGGCTCGCCCGCCGAACGGATGCCGGCCACGTCACGATCGCCCTCGACTTCGATCCCGCCGCAGTCTGGGGTGAGCGTGCTCGTTACGTCGTGGCTGGCACCGTCGAGGGGATCCGCTTTCGGACCGACCTGGCTCGCCGCGACGGCGCCTGGGCGGTTGCGCTGGGACCTCGGTCTCCGGCAGCAGGTCGCCTCCAGGACGGTCAAGCGGTGACGGTCGAGATCGAGCCTGAGGGTCCGCAGGTGGACGCATTGGCGCCGGACATCGTCGCAGCGCTGGCCGCGCGCCCCGCCGCGCGGGCCGCGTTCGAAGCCCTCGCCACCTTCTACCGCAAGGGCTGGCTTCGCTGGATCGACGCCACCAAGCGCCGGCCAGACGTGCGCGCACAGCGCATCGCGGAGATGCTCGACCTCCTTGAGGCGGGTCACAAAGAGCGCCGGGCTTCGGGCTGAGTCCGGGCGGGCCGCTTCGCAAGCCTGACCGGTACGAGGGTCCTCAGCATGTCTCCGCGTCGGCTCGGAGGAGGCTCAAGACCCTCATTTCGAACTCAATCGAGCGGTTCAAATAGTGTCCCGTCCCCCCGACCAGCCCGAATTCGCCTATCTTGCGGGCTGCGCAGTTGGAAGCCCAACATCTTGTGTTTCGCCGGCCGAAAAGCCGGGCAGGCTGAGGCGATATCATCGGTGGCGGCCGATGAAATGGGAAGTTGAACGAAGACGACATCGACGCATGGCTCGGCTGCTTTCGGCAGTGGCCGAGCGGCGCCGCCTGATCATCCTGATGTGCCTCGCGAGGGAGGATCTCCGCGTAGTTGTATCTCCAGGCCCTGGTGGGCGGTTCGCAGGCGAACGTTTCGGAGCATCTGCAGCGCCTGGTTAGGGCGGGGGCTCATCAAGGGTCGTCCTCAGGGCCGCTCGATGTCCTTACAGCATTGCTGACCCTGGCGTGCCAGAAGTCCTCAGAGCCTGCCTGTCGCTGGTCAAGTCGCACACTGCGTCCGAGCCGGAGCGCTCAGCTCCGCCGGCTCACACGAGCATCCTGCAACTGCTGCGCGAGCACGGTGATCAGATCGTCAAGTCTTCTGCCCTCATAAAGGACGCCTAAGGCGGATCCGGTTCCTCGCTAGGTGAGGGATCGCTTGGTCAGCCCATGCCGCTGGGTAGCGGAAACGGTGATGCATAGAGCAGGGAGACCACAGCCAGTACGGCGCCGAGCACAAGGCTTCCGACCACCAGCCCACGTCGGGTGAAGGCTCTGGCAGACCATACGCCGATCTCATCCATCGCGGCCTCAGCGCTGCGGCGGGCGTGGCCGAGCACGTGGATCACAAGCGCTGCCGTCCAGACCAGGAAGCTGACCACGTGGGCCTGGAACCACCAGGTTCCGAACCGGTAGCTGAACAGCCAGAGCTCGATCCCGGTCGCAAACAACGCGACGGTCGCGGCAACGAGGAAGGGGGCGCTCCACCGCAAGACGGCCACTGGCGGCCCGGCGGTCCGATAAGCCGGGTTGTGGGTGTAGTAGCGCGCGAAGCGATAGCCGGTGGATGTGAGCTTGAGCGCCATCGGGCCCACCATCAGGAAGCCGACCAGATAGTGCTCGGGCAACAGGTCGCCGATGCGCAGGATGGTCACCCCGATGGCTGCGGAAAGAATCAGGAGCAGACCGCCGGTCAGCGCGCTGATTCGCTCATTGGCGATCACGCCGGGCGCCGCTTCAGGCAGATGCCGCCTCGGCACCACGCCGGCGGCACCGCCGACGACTCCGACCAATAAGAGAAAGGAGAAGACGATCCCCCATCCGGTCATGGTCGCAGCACCCTAAGCCGGGGTGTGATCGATCTCTAGGAGCGTCACGCCCGCCGTCGCGGTCAGCCGCCGGTTCGCGGTCATGCCGGGGCCGGACGTGAAAGCGGCGCCGGCCACCAGTTCCAGCGGCCCAGCAGCATGGCGATGGAGGGCACGAGGAGGGTGCGGACGAAGAACGTGTCCAGCACCACGCTGAAGGCGATGCTGAAGCCGAGCTCCTCGGTCTGTCTGCTCCCGCCGGCGAACCCCAGCACGACGAACGCGCCGGCCAGGATGACCCCGGCTGCGGTCACCGTCGTGCCCGTGATGCCGATGGCGCGCGTCAGCGCCTCGGACAGGCTCGGGGCGTGATGGGCCTCCTCGCGGATCCGGCTCATGACGAGCACGTTGTAGTCCTCGCCCAACGCCATCGAGAACACGAACATGAGCAGCGGCAAGATGAAGACGACCCCGTCCGCGCCGCCGAGGTGGACGAACACGACCATGGCGAAGCCGAGAGAGGACAGGTAGGACAACCCCACGGTCAGCGCCAGGTACCAGGGGGCCACCAGGCTCCTCAACATCAGGCCGAGCAGGATGAGGATGAGCACGAGGATGGCTGGAACCACCAGCGCCAGCGAGGCGTTCGAGGACGCGAGGACATCGTGCAGCGAGGCGTCCGGCCCAGCGACACCGTACGCCTGCGCTCCCGTCGCGCGCGCAGCCGTGGCCAGGGCGGCCGTGGCCTGGGGCACGGAGTTGGCGGCCGGCGTGCTGCCGACCGGGCCGGCGCGCAGCACGGCGCGGTACAGGACGGTCCGCCCGTCGGCGCTGAGGGTCGGGCCGCTGACCGTTCGGAACACGGGGTCACGGGCGAGCTGCGCCTGGACCGCGTCGAGCTGGACCGGGTTCGTCACGGGAGAGCTGTACCAGAGCAGCAGCTGATCGGTGGGTGTGGCCGGCGGGAAGTAGGCGGCCAGCACCGCGGCGCCGGCGGCGGAGTCGCTGCCGTCCGGCGGCGGGCTGCTGAGCTCGCTCGTCGTGCGGAAGCCGATCAGGCCGGCCGCGAGGGCGCCGAACAGGACGACGCCGGCCGCCAGCATGACGACCGGGCGCCGCACCACGTGCTCGGCGACCCGGCCCCACAGCACCGCCCCCTGCGCGCTCGGCCGGGGCCGCGACGGCCAGAACACCGCCCGGCCGAAGATGGCGAGCAGCGCCGGCATCAGGGTGAGCGCGGCGGCCAGCATGACGGCGATGCCGATCGCCAGCGAGGGCCCGATGCCCTGGAAGATGCCGGACGGCGCCAGCAGCATCGTGAGCAGGGCCGCGGCGACGATGAGGCCGGAGAACGTGAGCGCCTGGCCCACCCTGGCGACCGCGGTCACCAGCGCCTCGCGCATCTCGCTGCCCCGGGCCAGCTCCTCGCGGAACCGGAAGCACAGGAACAGCCCGTAGTCGGTGCCGGCGCCGAGCAGCAACACGATGAGCAGCGGCTGGGTGGACGGCGGGACGGCGATGCCGGCCCGGCCCACGATCTCGGCGATGAGCGGCCCGGAGATGATGACCGCCAGCGCGGCCGGGATGAGCGTTACCAGCGGAGCAAGCGCGGCGCGGTAGACAACGAACAGCACCACGATCACGAAGAGGAGCGTGAACCGGGTGATGCCGCCCGACTCCGTGTTCCGGGCGTCCACCTCCACCGCCAGCGGCCCGGCCAGGTGCAGGTCCAGGCCCGGGGGGGCGCCGGCGTGCGCCATCGCGTCCCGGATGCGGTGGATGACGTCGGTGGCGGCGCTGTTGCTGGACGACACGGACCCGGGCACGGTCACGACGGCCTGGGCGGCGCGGCCGTCCGGCGACGTCCCGCCATCCTTCACCGAGGCCACCCCGGGAACCTGCCGCACGGCCTGCTCCACCTGGCTCATGGCGGCGGCGTCGGCGGCGGTGAGCGGCCCCGACGCCCGGGAGGCGATGATGGTCGCCGTCTGCTTCGGGTCCACGACCTCGAACGGCGCCGCGAGCTGGCTCGCCCGCATGCTCGGACTGGACGAGGAGTTGAACTGGCCGTTGCTGGCGTGGGTGACCGTGGTCAGGCTGGGGAGCAGGCGGGCTCCGGCGACCACGCCCACCAGCCACACGGCGACGATCAGCCAGCGGAACCGGATGTCGAATCTGGCGATGGCGGCGAACATGGGCAACTCCTTCAGGCCGGTGTGTAGAACTGGCCGACGATCCGCTCGACGGTCGCGTCGTCGGGGCTCTGCCCGTGCTCCAGCCGCCAGTTCTGCAGGAAGGTGACGGGCAGCATCGACAGCAGCTCCACGTCGCTGGTGGCGGGCAGCTCGCCCCGGGCCACGGCGCGCTCGACGATCTCGCGCACGCAGTCGGTCAGGGCGGCCGCGACGCCCTGCCGCCAGGCCGTGCGCAGCTCCGGGTGGCCCCCGACCTCGCCCATCACCGCGGCCATCGCCCGCGACGCCGTGCTGAACGTCCGCAGCAGGGCCCGGAGGAACGTGCGCATGTC
>Ga0126378_10002557_pt1 | contig 13486 bp, 10 predicted proteins | sample PanSoiMetPlot_23_FD_92587 | JGI IMG/M metagenome (GOLD analysis project Ga0126378, IMG submission 92587) | Tropical forest soil microbial communities from Panama - MetaG Plot_23 | ecosystem: Environmental > Terrestrial > Soil > Tropical forest > Bulk soil | place: Panama | collected 2016-02-17 | reverse complement strand
TCCGGCTCGTGCAAACCATTCCGCTGCCGAATGTCAAAGGGCGCATCGATCACATGGATGTGGATGTCAAGGGTCAGCGCTTGTTTGTCGCTGGGCTTGAAAATGGCACGCTCGAAGTAGTGGACCTGAAAGCGGGAAAATGGATACGCAGCATTCCAGGGTTCAAGGCGCCGCAGGGCATTGCGTATCTCCCCTCGCTCAACAAAGTCTTTGTGGCGAGCAATGACGACGGGATGCTTCGGGTCTTTCGCGGCGACACGTTGGAACTCCTCGACTCAATCCACCTTGACTTGGGCCCCAACCGCGTTGCGTATGATCCTCACACGGGCCTGCTCTATGTTGGATACGGCGGCAGAGTCGCAAACAAGCCGAATGGAGAAGTCGGAATCATCGATGCCAAGACCAACAAGCACGTTGGCGACATCGATGTTGGGCTGCGTGCAGCTGAGATTCTGATGGACAAGTCCGGGCAGACGCTGTTTGTGTTCGACAACGTCGCCAGCAAGATTCAGGTGATCGATACCAAAAAGCGGACGATGACGGCGGCCTGGCAGGTGAGCAGCCAGCGACCGGGAGACGGCGCGTTCGATGAATCGAGTCATCGCCTGCTGATCGGAACCCGCATGCCGCCGACCATGACCGTGATGGATTCCGAAACTGGAAAGGAAGTCGCGAGCTTGCCAACGGTCGAAGGCATGGATGGCGTTTATTTTGACGCGACGCATAAGCGCGTCTACGTGTCAGGTGGAAGGGATACGGACGTAGGGTACGTCTTCGTGTACCAACAGCAGGATGCAGATCACTACACTCAAACAGGGAAAATTCCTACAAGGTCCTTTGCCGGCACCTCGTTTTGGTCGCCAGAGCTCAACCGCTACTATGTTGGCGCGGCAGGGAATGACAAAGAGGAAGCCGCAATTCTCGTTTTCGAACCTCAACCTTAGGAACGAAGTAGACGAGTGGAAAAGCACGTAAATCTGGTTTTCGGAGGAAACATGAAGAAAGTGTTCGTGGTAGCACTGGGTACACTGGTCGGTTGCGGGATATTTGCGGCGTGGAGCCATGCGCAGCAGGCGTCGCAGGCGGCACCGGCGAAAGCCCCCGCAAAAGCCCCAGCTCGCGAGATTTCCTCGCTGCAGCTGCAGCAAGAAATTCCGGTACCGAACGTGATGGGCCGGCTTGATCACATGTCGTCGGACTCAAAACGGCGGCTGCTATTCGTCTCCGCGCTCGGTAACAATACGGCCGAGGTGATTGACACGTTCGCGGGCAGGGTGGTCCACGAAATCACTGGGCTCGCCGAGCCACAGGGGATCCTGTATGTGCCGGACTTCAACAAAATTGTCATCGCCAACGCCGAAAGCGGCAAGGTGAACATTTATGACGGCACAACGTACGAGCTTCGCAAATCGCTCGACTTCAGCCCTGACCCGGACAACATACGTTGGGATGCTGCGAACAAGCTCGTGGTTCTTGGCTACGGTGAAGACGACGGCGGAATCGCGTTCATTGACCCTCAAAAAGAAGAGCAGGTTGGACAAGCCCTCAAGACGGGCGGCCATCCCGAATCTTTCCAGGTGGAACAGTCGGGTGGTCATATTTTCGTGAACTGCCCGGACGCCGAGAACACGGTTCTGTCCATCGATCGCAAGACCGGCAAGGTTACAAAATGGCCTCTCAAAGGCCTCCGCGGAAACTACCCCATGCAGCTCGACGAGAAGAGCCACCGCCTCTTTACCGTGACTCGGAAGCCGCCGATGCTGGTCGTTCTCGACACGGAAACAGGAAAAGAAGTGGCTCGATTGCGCACTTCGGGCGACTCCGACGACCTGTTTTTTGACGCTTCACGCAGGCGAATCTACGTCGCTGGCGGTCAAGCTTCCATCAGTGTCTACGAAATGCATGATCCCGACCACTACAGCTTGCTCGAAAGAGTTCCGACGACGATCGGCGCGCGCACCGCCTACTTTTTCACGACGCGCGATCAGCTGTACGTGGGTATTCCGGCTAAAGAAGGCCAACCCTCGCAAATCTGGGCCTTTGGTCCCCAGGAGTAAGACGAAAAGCGGTCGGAATGGGGGTTCTGCCAGGCGTTCCGGGGCGGATGGAGACTCAGCGGACGCCCCCTACGAAGCGGAGGACTGCGATGAAAGCACCGACACTCGGGCTTGCGGCGGCCACAATACTCGCTGCCCTGGCGCTGGCCCAGGGGCGCAACGTTTCGCTGGTCAAGGGCTCCCCGACAAACTATGGATCCTACGGCTTCGACATCAGTTGGGTCGATAACGACACGCAAAGGTATTACCTGACCGACCGCACCAACAACGCCCTCGACTTTGTTGATGCGGCAACGGACACGTTTATCGGCTTCATTGGCAAAGGGCAATATTCGGGCAGCCATGCTTGCCCCGGCCACCCGAAGGACCTGCGGCACTGCTCCGGGCCGAACGGTGTGGTCACGGATGGTCTCGGACACGTCTGGGCCGGAGACGGCGCGGGCAACCTCATTGAAGCGGACGCGACGAAACCGGGCACCGACATCATTCGAAAAATCCCAACCGGTGGCAAATTTCGCGTGGACGAGCTTGCGTACGACTCAACCGACAAAATTTTGATGGTTTCGAGCGACGGTGATATGCCTCCGATCCTTACTTTCGTTTCTGTCACGGATGGCAAGGTCCTCGGTCATTACAAATACCCGGCAGGCCAGGACGGGATGGAGCAGCCGGTTTGGAACCAAGAGACAGGGTGGTTCTACCAGAATGTGCCGGGGACGAAGAACCGAATCGACGTGTTCGACCCTCATAAGCTTCCAAATCCGATCAAGAGTTTCCCAGTGGAATGCAAAGGCGGGGTGCTCGACCTAACTCTGAGCGGCCTAGCCGTTGGGCCTCACGGACGCTTGATGACAGTATGTGGCTCGGTGGGCGGTTTGGGGCTGGACCCACGAACCGGCCAGCCCGGCAAGCCGATCCCCCAGGTTGGCGATACGGACGAGGTCTGGTACGACCCCGGAACCAACAGCTACTACTTCGCACACACTTCGGAGGGAGCAACAGAGCTGAGCAGCGCCAAGGGCGGCGCGGTGGGTGTGGTCGACGCGGCAACAGAAAAGTTTGTTGAGGACATTCCCTTCGCAGGAGCCGGTGTCCACTCCGTCGCTGTCAATGCGAAGAACAAACACATCTTCGCTCCTGTTTATGGGAAGGGCATCTACGTTGTCACACCGGGCAAGTAAGCTGCCGAGATTGAATTTATCGGCCTGACCGCCGACGTTCGATTCGTCAGGGAGACAAAATGAAAGCGTCTCAAGCGTCGTGCCTTACTCTGTCCGTTCTGGCATGTGTCGTTGCTGCGGCGGCGCAGCAGTTGCCGACGGATGAGTCTGCGCCGCTGGTACTCGTCCGGATCATTCCAATCCCCGGCGTGGAAGGCCGCTTCGACCACATGGCGGTGGACAATAAGGGAGGCCGTGTGTTCGCCGCTGTTTACGGCAACGACAGCGTCGAAGTGATTGACACCGCTCGTGGCAGGCGAGTCCGCAGCCTTCAGGAAGGATTTATCAAGCCTCAAATGGCGCTGTATCTTCCCGATATGAATCGCATTGTGGTGTCCAGTGAAGGCGACGGCTCCTGCAAGATCCTCGACGGCGAATCATACAAGCTGATCGACACCGTCAAGTTCTCTGACGACGCCGACCAGCTTCGTTACGACCCTGCCACGAATCGCGTCTACGTGGGCTACGGCGACGGCGCGATTGGCGTATTCGATGCGAAGACCAACAAGAAGATTGAGGGCGACTTCGAAGTTGGCGCCCATCCCGAGTCGTTTCAAGTGGAAGAAAAAGGTCCGAAGATTTTTGTGAACCTCGCCTCAATCAGCCAGATCGCCGTGATCGACCGCAACACGCGCAAAATCGACAAATGGAAGCTGGGGGATGCCGGGACAAACTTCCCTATGGCGCTTGACGAAGCGCATCGCCGACTGTTCGTCGGAGCCCGTAGACCGGCGCGCCTGCTCGTGCTGGACATGGATACCGGCAAGCAGATTGCAAGCCTTCCAGGCGCGGCGGATACGGACGATATGTCCTACGACCCCGATCGCAAGCGAATTTATCTCACCAGCGGAGAAGGCTACATTTTTGTTTACCAGCAGATTGATCCGGACCGCTATGAACGCATTGCCAAGATTCCTACCGCCATCGGCGCCCGCACCAGCGCGTACTACGGGCAGGTGGGAAAGCACAACAGCTTCTATTTGACTGTCCCCGCTCGCGCCAATCGAGGCGCAGAGCTGTGGGTGTATGAAACGCGCGACTGAGCCGCGAGAAGAATTCGACACGTTTTCTCCGCAATTTCCCCCGCGCTGCATACTAAGTTAACCCGATCTCTAGATCCTGTAGCGTTTACAAACTTTTGACAATTTCCGGATCGCGTTTTGACAAGCGAGTAACCTTCGTTGCGTACGCTCACATCCGCGAATTTCGAATGGTACCGCACATTCAACGTTCGCGGCCACGTCCCCAAGTACGATCCGCCGAAAACTACTTCTGACCACTGGTCACGCGAGAAGGGAGAAATCATGAAGTCCAAGCTTGTCCAGAAAAAGCCAAACGCGGGCGCGCTATCTTTCCTCCGCGAATCAAGGTTCAACCTGCGGCAGCTGTTCAGCGTTGCATTTCTTGGCTGCCTCCTTTTCACAGCGGTTGTGAACGCGGCAGGCGATAGCTTTCTACCCGGCCCGACTCGGGTCGTGTCCACGGTCCCCGCGAACGGGGACGGTAATCCCTACGGCGTTGCTTTTGTGCCACCCGGCTTCCCGGCAGGCGGGACGATCAGCCCCGGCGATGTATTGGTTTCGAATTTCAATAACGCCCCTACTGCTACAGGGGGAAATCTTCAGGGTACTGGTACCACAATTGTCGATGTGCCGCCCAACGCGCCCTTGACGCTTTTTTTTCAAAGCGCAACTCCGACCGGCCTGACGACCGCACTCAACATTTTGCGAGCGGGTTTCGTCCTGGTCGGCAACTTCCCATCGGCCGACGGCATGTGCTCGGACGCCGGACCAGGATCCATCCTGGTAATCGACAAGAATGGCAACCTCGTCTCGACGATCACGGAATCAGTCCAGGGCCCCTGGGATTCAGCGTTGTTTGACCGGGGCAGCACGGCGAAGTATTTCGTTGCCAACGCGCTGACCGGAGCCATTAACCGGTACGATTTGGGCGTCAGCGCTGCTGGCGTTACTGTGAACAAGGTTACCCAGATCGCTTCCGGGTATATGCATAGCTGCGATCCGGTCACGTTCGTGGACGCGCCCACGGGTTTGGTCTACGATCCGGAGAGCGACGTTCTCTATGTGGCGTCAACCTTGGATAACGCCGTTTACGCTGTTTCTAACGCGGCTGGACGAACGCACGATGGAGGAATTGGCAGGTTGATTTATTCCGACCCCAAGCACTTGCATGGGGCACTCGGACTGGCGAAGGCGCCAAACGGGGATCTGCTCGTCACCAATAACGACGCAGTCAATGCCGATCCCGCGCAGCCGAGCGAACTCGTCGAATTCACAGTAGACGGCGAGTTTATTAAGCAGATTTCCCTTGACCCGACACCGGGCGGCTCGTTCGGTTTGGCAGTGGAAAATTTGGGCAACGGCACTGCCAAGCTGGCGGCGGTCGATGACAGTGTCAATCTATTTGTGATCTGGACTTTGAAGGCCGAGTAATCAAAAGCAGACTACACCATTTGTACGGAATGCTTCGCCAGAAATCTTCCCGCTCGCGTCGGTCAGAAGACGGCCGACGCGAGTGGGGGACAGACACGAGCGGATATCTTTCAGCGGGGTTCCTGAAACCGCCTTGTGGTTAGGCCTCGGGGAGTGTCTGTTTGGCCTTCCACACTTTGCTTCCCGTGCACAATCTGCTCGCACCCACGCATGTGTGGTGCAGGGGCCATTGTGTCGAAAGAGAGACTGCTTAAGCAGCTGTTCAAATTTCTGTCACTAAATTGTAATAGGCGCCTCCTAGGGTGAAGGGTAACCCAAGGAGGAGTTGAATGAACCCAGCCCGGACCCGGATTCACTTCCTGCCATCTCACCGCTCCGTGATTCGCGCGTTTTGCACAGGCGTGTCGCTCCACAGCCACACCGATTTTTCGCGGGAGGAACTCAGCAATCTCCCGCGCCATCTCGAGCGCATGCCCGTGGTTTCGCATTTTCTGCACTGGGAAATGGAGCAATACCGCGCCCGCACGGGGCGCGCGCTCGACTTTTCCCGCGCCTATTGGAGAGGGCCGCTGCAGCCGCGTTCGGCCCATGACTTGGAAAGGAAACAAATCGAAGCCCTTGGCCTCCCCGCGATCGTTTCCCTGACCGACCACGACAACATGGATGCGGGTCTTCAGCTTCGCTCCCGGGCTTTCGTCACCGACGCGCCGGTTTCGGTCGAGTGGACCGTGCCATTCGAAATGACCTACTTCCACATCGGGGTTCACAACATCGCCGCGGAGCATGCGGCCTCCCTGATGAGTCTGATGGCAGCATACAAACAGCAGCCGGAGCTACAAGCCTTGGGCCAGTTACTGGAGGTTCTTGATGCCGATCCCGGTGTTCTTGTCGTTTTCAATCACCCACTATGGGATATGGCGGGCATTGGAAGGTACCTTACGCTGGCAACGGTTCGAATGTTTCTGCGAACTTTTGGCCGGCGTATCCATGCTCTCGAAATCAACGGATTGCGCAGTTGGAACGAAAACCTGGGGCTTGTCAACCTTGCCCAGGAATCCGGGCATCCCGTTGTGTCGGGAGGAGATCGCCACGGCCTGGAACCAAACGCGACCATTAACCTGACTCGCGCGGCGAATTTCGCCGAGTTCGCCGAAGAAATTCGGGAGGAGCGCACCAGCGACATCGCGATTTTGCCACAGTATGGAGAACCATTGTGTCTGCGGCATCTTCTGACCGCCTGGGATGCCGTTCGCGAGCACCCGCAACTCGAACAGCCGCGTTGGATCGCCAGGGTATTTATCCGGTGCGAGGATGGCGCGGAGCGGCCTCTTTCGCTGATTTGGACCAAAGGCGCGCCCGGGTGGATCGATCCTTGCCTGAACGTGATCGGAGTGCTGGCGAGCGCGCCGTTCAGAGCGATGGGCCGGCTGGCGAATTTTGCGGACGTGAGCGCAGTGTCATGAATCGATGGCCCCGCGTGGCGTTCTTTTCAGATTCCTATCACGGCGTTGACGGAGTAGCAACGACCTGCAGGAACATCGTGACGACAGCTCGCCGCCGCGGGCTGCCGTTTCTCGCGGTTCATGCCGCCGAGCGCAACTCGCACACGCAAGACGGGTCGCTGGAAATCCTCGAACTCGTTCGCGGACCGGTTTCATTTTCGTTGGATCTGCATCTGCGATTTGACCTGTTGTTCACGCGCCATTACGACTATGTGCTGCGTGCTGTGCGGGAATTCCGTGCGGACATTGTACATATCACCGGTCCGGGCGACGTAGGCATCACGGGAGCCCGGGTCGCACATGCGCTTGGTTTGCCGCTTGTGGCTTCCTGGCACACGAATCTCCATGAATTCGCCGCCAAGCGGCTTTGGAAATTCGCTTCCCTGCTCCCCGAGGCGCCGAGGCACCAGCTGACGTCCCTCGCGCAAAAATACGTTCTCTGGGCCTGCCTCCGTTTCTACCGCATTGCTCGCGCAACCCTGGCGCCGAACCGCGAGCACATGCTGATGATCGGCACGAAAACAGGAAAGCCCGTTTTCCCCATGCATCGCGGCGTCGACAGCCACCTGTTTTCGCCTCTCAAGCGCGTGGCCTGCGATCGAATTTTCCGCCTCGGATACGTGGGCAGGCTGCGCCCGGAAAAGAACGTCCGGTTCCTCGCGAAAATTGAAGACTCCCTGCAACGCGACGGCCTGGGACATTACCGGTTCCTTATCGTCGGAGATGGAAGCGAGCGCAACTGGCTGCAGCGCAATCTGCGGCAAGCGGATTTTACCGGCGAGCTGTACGGAGAGGCATTGGCGCGCGCCTATGCGGACATGGACTTGTTCTTGTTTCCTTCCGAAACCGATACGTTTGGCAACGTCATTATGGAAGCGATGGCATCGGGCACACCGGCCGTAGTCACTTCAAAAGGTGGCCCGAAATATCAAGTTCAAGACGGCGTCACCGGGTTTGTAGCTGCTGACGAACAGGATTTCATCGCCAAAGTAAAAGAGACAATGATTTCGCCGCGGTTGCACCGATCTCTCCGTATGGCCAGCCGTGCCGCGGCCAGCCGCCGATCGTGGGAAAAAGTATTGGAGGAATTGCGCGAGGCATACGACATGTGCTTACGGCCATCGGCTAGTCAACCTGAGAGCGCGGCGTTTACAACCAGTGCCTAGCGCCCAAGCGTCATCGTTTTTCCGCGACTTCACCGGGAGGCGTCTTCAGATTCAGGATGACCTGGAACCACCAGTTTGGCTGGTACGTGATTTGCACAGGCGCACCACGCAGCGCGCCACTCGTGCCAAGCAGCAGGTCAAAACTGCCGCCCGTCTTAGTTGTTTCGTTGAAGTTGTCGAAACCGGCCAGGACCAAATCGTGGTAAGTCCGCGCGTATTCATGGGGAACTTCGCGCAAGGTGATGCGGATGTCCCTCTGAGGAATCCGCGTTGTTTGTTTGAGCGTCAAAGTAAATCGTTGACCGTTATACAGGTAGCAAATGGAAATTGGAGCGCGCTTGCCGCTTAAAGCCGCTTCAACCAGCTCGGAGACAGAGCTCAGAAAGCCTTCGGCACGATTGCAAGCTTGAAACTCTCGGGCGTCTGCGCTCCGGAAGCGGCCCTCGGAGCTCATCAAGTGCTCGAGAACAACAGGCTCGGCTTGTTCGAGATCGTGGATCGTGAAATCGGTGTCGCTGGAAAAGGGCACGGTTTTCGCGAAATTTTCATCGGGGCCAGCCTGGTTGAGAATCGCCGAAAAAAGGAAGTTGCCGCTTTGTTTCTCCCTGGCAAGTTCCTTTTGCATCTCGGCGACAGAAGCTCCCTTGGAAACTTTCATGAATCCGAAAAAGACGCTGGACTCAAACCCGCCGCCCGCAGTGGGGCTTTTGTGAACGACTTCGGAAGCAAGTCCCCAGCGATTGATGGCGCGCGGCGCCTTGGCGGGATCCGATCCAATCAGCAGGTTGATTACTTCGAGGGACGCGTCTTGGGGCGCAGTGCCCAGGCGAATATAGCCGCCGCCAACGTCGTCTTTGCCTACCCAAAAGAGCAGGAGGCGGACGCGAGCCGTCATGATGTAGTCGAACTCGGAGCGGATGTTCGGGTGAACTCGAACTTGATCGACAGCACGCTCAATGCTTGCGGTAGAGCGGGTAGGCGGGTCGGCAGTGGGAGGGGTTTGGGCGTGGGCTTTGCTTGTGCCGCAAAGCAGGACCAGGGGGCAAAGAACTCGAAGCCACAATTCGCGCTTTTCCGCAACGGCTTGCTTCAATCCATTCTCCAATAGGGGAGAAACAATTTCAGAAACTCAATAACAAAGCTAGGTTAACAAAGTTTGATGACATTTTTACGATTTTGAAATTGTGTTCTACGCGACAACGGAGCGGGAAAGTGATCCGATGGGAAGAGTGATGACCGAGGAGCCAGAAGCTCCTCGAAGCGTGCCAGGAGAATTGAAGTTCGAGGCGGCCCAGACCTCGTCGAACATCGTCGTGGCCCCATCCGTCGGCACCGTCCTGATCAAATTGGTTCGCCACCCGGTCGAGCACCTGGTCCGACGTTGGAACTGGAAGTCTGCCTTGCTCAGTTCGCTGCTTCGAGCCGGCATATTTTTCTTCGCGAATTTGGTGGCGGGCTGGCACGCAGCTGTCGGCGCAATGCTCGCGGAACTAATGCTGCGCGGCATCACCTCAGGTTTCTACGGTGCAATCACAGAAGCGTTCTCCGCGGCACGCCCCGTTTGGGCCGCCGTGGCAACGGCCATGGTGGTTTTGCCCTTCCTGAATCATTCGCTGGAGTTTTTGGTGCACTGGCTGCGGGGCACGCCGAAGCTCGGGTTGAGTATCGCGTCTTCTGTCATATTCACGGCCTTCTCGACGGCGTTTAATGTATACGTCATGCGGCATGGCGTTCTTACCGTCGGTGGGGGAAGCAAGCCCCTGCGCGAAGATCTCGGGCGCGTTTTGCCCCTTTTGCTGCGATTTCTTTCGGCAGGGCCGCGGGCGCTGCTCCGCTGTCTTGGTCTTCGGAACGACCAGAGGTGATAGGCTTCAACCACTAGACGATGTGAGGCCGAGATTGCCCATCAAAACACTCCACATAACAAACCATTACCATCCCTCTTCGGGTGGCATTCGAACGTTCTACCTGGCTCTTCTCGAGGCCGCGAACGTCCATCAACGAGAGGTTCGGCTGGTCGTTCCTGGCGCAGAAAATTCGATCGAAGACGTTGGCGCGTACGGGAAGATTTACACGATCGCGGCGCCTCCCTGCCCCGTCTTTGATCCACGCTACCACCTGTTGCTTCCCCATCTCTATTTGCCACCATACCCATCGGCACTAGGCCGCATTCTCCGTGAGGAGCAGCCCGACCTGGTTGAAGTCTGCGATAAATATGCGCTGAGCTTTCTGCCGTCCGTCTTGCGAAGGGGATGGCTTGGGTGTCCACCCCCCGCGGTACTCGTGGGCCTGAGTTGTGAGCGGATGGACGACAATGTTTCGGCTTATATCAATTCCAGTCGACCTGGTCGCAAGTTCGCCCAATGGTATGTGAAGAGGCTGTACGCCCCGCGGTTTGATTGCCACATCTCCAATTCCGACTACACCGCGGGCGAACTACGAAATGGGCTGCAGAGTCGTCCAGAGATAGATGTGTACGTCCGGCCGATGGGAGTCCACTGCGACGGGTTCACCCCAAGCAAGCGCAAGACCTCTTTGCGCGAATCGCTCCTTCGCAAGATTTCTGTCTTGGCCGCACCCCCGGCGACACGGCGGCTCATTCTGTACGTCGGACGGCTATCGCCGGAAAAAAATCTAGAAATTCTGCCTGCGATGATGGAAAGCTTAGCTGGCGATTCCGCCGAGTACCACCTCCTCTTGGCAGGAGACGGCCCGCGCGCGGGCTGGCTCAGGGAAATGGCCGATCGCAGGACGCCCGGCCGCATTCACCTGCTGGGCCATGTTGCGGACCGTAACGACCTCGCGGACCTTTACGCGAATTGCGATGCGCTTGTTCACCCCAATGCAAGGGAGCCGTTCGGCATAACGCCGCTCGAAGCAATGGCCTCGGGATTGCCGGTAGTCGCGCCGCGTGCCGGTGGGGTTCTGTCCTACGCGGACGACACAAATGCATGGCTCGTCAAGCCCACCGGCGAGGATTTCGCCGCCGGCGTGCGCACGGTATTCGCCGACGCGGCCGCGAAAGCAGCGAAGGTCGAGCGCGCAATGCAAACCGCCGCCAAATTCGATTGGCCCCGCGTCGCTGCAGGCTTTTTCGAACTGTACGATGAACTTCACGCTCGCTCCGAAAAAGCGCAGGCTGTAACCGCCGCGGAGAGCGACGCCTCAGCAGTTTATCCAACCGCACATCTATAGCCCTGGGCCGTACTCCCAAAGGCCACGCCGTCCGCGGCAGCAGGTCCGCATCACCCATTCTGCAGCGCGCCCATCAGGGTGTAGACTGTCGCCTGCCGAGAGCGGGGAATCTGACCGAACGTGTGGAGGCGCGCCATGATGAAGCTTCGGGCCCTTCTGTTCGCCACTGCGATCTTCGCCTGTCCAGGCTTATTCGCGCAGAACTACGATGTGATCATCCGGGGCGGCCACGTCATCGATGGCGCCGGCAATCCATGGATCATGGCCGATGTAGGAATCCGGGCCGGGCGCATTGTCAGGATCGGACGTCTCGACAGCGCTCAGGCCTCACGCATGATCGATGCTACCGGCCAGGTCGTCACTCCCGGCTTCATCGACATGCATACCCACTCCGAATACACGCTGCTCTACGACGGAAATGCGCAGAGCAAGATTCGGCAGGGTGTTACCACCGAAGTGGTCGGCGAAGTCACGTCGCCCGGTCCGATTGAAGGAAAGGGAGACGGGCCGACGAAAGACCTGCTCCAGCCGTTCAAGATCGATCTGACCTGGAACACTCTGGACGGCTACTTCCAGCGGCTTCTGAAAACTGGCAGCTCCGTCAATGTCGCTTCCTACGTTTCGTCATGTCAGGTCCGCGACGACGTGATCGGCTACGAGAATCGCCCTCCGACAGCCGACGAGCTGGAGAAGATGCGCCGGTTGGTCGCGTCCACAATGGAGCAAGGGGCCTTCGGCCTAACCAATGCGCTCGAGGCGACTTGCGGATACGCCAAGACCGATGAGCTGATCGAGCTTGCAAAAGTAGTTTCCCGCTATGGTGGCATCTACACGACGCATTTGCGAGGCGAAGGCGACACCATCCTCGATTCGGTCCGCGAAGCCATTGAAATTGGCGAAAAGGCCAACGTCCCCGTGGAGATTTTTCACGTGAAAGTGGCAGGTTCGAACAACTGGGGACGCATGACAGAAGTCGTTGCTCTCATCGACTCCGCCCGAGCCCGTGGCGTCGACATCAACGCCAATCAATACCCTTACATCGCGGCGAATCATCCAACGCTTCCGCTCCTGCCGCCTTGGGCCCTGGAAGGCGGCTTGGACAAAACCATGGAGCGCCTCAAGGACCCACAGCTGCGCGCACGCATCAAGCACGACATCGAAAATGGCGTGCCGAACTGGAATTCGAACTACGTCCGGCAGTCCGGAGGCTGGCAAGGAATCGTCATCGGCGCAACGCGGACGGAGAAAAATGCTTCGCTTCCCGGCAAGAATCTGGAAGAAATTGGGCGAATCCGCGAAAAGGACCCGGCCGATGCATTTTTCGATCTACTCGTCGAAGAACACGGCCAGGTGATGTGCATGCCCTTCATGATGAACGAAAAGGACGTGCAGACCGCGCTGCGCCAGCCCTGGGTGGACATCGCCTCCGACGGCTCGTCGTTCAGCACCGAAGGCTTGCTCGCTGCGGGCCATCCTCACCCGCGCAATTTCGGCACGTTTCCGAGAATCCTGGGCCACTACGTCCGCGACGAAAAGGTTCTGACACTTGAAGATGGCGTGCGCCGCATGACATCGCTCTCCGCCCAGCGCCTGGGCCTGAAGGACCGCGGCCTGCTCCGCGAAGGCTACTGGGCCGACGTGGTTGTCTTCGACCCAAATCGCATCAGCGATAAGGCCACGTTCGCCGATCCGAAGCAGTACCCTGAGGGAATCAACTACGTCCTCGTAAATGGTCGCGTAGTGATCGACCGGGGCAAGCACACAGGCGAGCGGCCCGGCGTGGCGCTGCGAGGGCCAGGATTCCGGAGAGAGTAGCAGGCGGAATTAAGTACTCAAATTCTGACAGCGGTCTCTGGTGAAGGATGCGTCCGCCTGCGCTAATTTTTCAGCGTT
>Ga0126378_10002556_pt1 | contig 13486 bp, 11 predicted proteins | sample PanSoiMetPlot_23_FD_92587 | JGI IMG/M metagenome (GOLD analysis project Ga0126378, IMG submission 92587) | Tropical forest soil microbial communities from Panama - MetaG Plot_23 | ecosystem: Environmental > Terrestrial > Soil > Tropical forest > Bulk soil | place: Panama | collected 2016-02-17 | reverse complement strand
GCCACTTCATGGGAGGCATCCTGTTCTTATCTTGGGGGAAGCCTGACGAACGCCGACCGTGGCATCATCCCGCCGGCTTTGGAGGCTCCAGTCAGGGAAGAGTCCGGGGAGCCGGTTTGCCGGCACCGCCTTTGTAATCCTTCGGATACACCACTAACCGGCGGTTCGCGCCTTCGCCTTCGCTCTCCGTGTGGAGGTCGCCTTCGTCGCGCAGGGCGAGGTGGACGATACGGCGTTCGCGCGACGACATCGGATTGAAGTGATAGGGCATGCCCGTTTTGCGAACTTTCTCGGCCGCGACGCTGGCCGCAGTCCGCAGTTCCTGGATGCGCATCGAGCGGCGGTTTTGGCAGTCGAAACAGACCTTCTCATGTTCGCCGGAAGGCAGGCGCAGTATCTCGAGAGCCAGCAGCTCGAGAGCGCGGAGCAGTTCTCCGCCGCGATCGAGCAGCAGGGTCGAGTCAGGCCCGGAGAAATCGACGAGAATCTCCGGCTTCTCCCAGTCACGATTTTCCGGTAGCGGGGGATCGACGACGATGCGGTACTTGAGGCGCAGACCTCCGTGCGAGACGACGGCCTGAAGGAATCCGTTGATTTTATTGGCGGCGGCGACTTTGTCGGGAATGGACATAGAATTTCAGCTCTCAGCTTTCAGCCGTCAGCTCTCAGCTTGGGCTGATGCAGGTTTCTTTGGACATCAAGCAAACAGGGGCTAAAGCTCCACCTCATGCGGTCCCTCGACGCGACCCAGAAAGCGCCGCTCTTCCACGGTCACTTCCACGGTCGCGTTTGGCGCTTACGATGCGCCGTGCTTTCTCAAGCCATCTTGCAGCTGATAGCTGAAAGCTGATGGCTGACAGCTTACTTATCTTTCTTCCTCGCGCGCTTCGCCATCATCTCGCGCATTTCGCGGCCCAAGTGGGTTCGATTCATGACGGCCTGCTGTCCGATGCTGATTACGTTGACGACCGCATAGTACAGGTTCAGGCCGGCAGCCAGGCGGAAGAAGAGGAAGCCCATCATCAGGGGCATCATCACGTTCATCATTTTTTGCTGCGCCGGATCCATGCTCGCCTGTGGCGTCATGCGCTGCACCACCAGCATGCTGACGATCATGATAATGGGCAGAATATATGGGAACGGCTCGGCGGCAGAGAGGTCGTGAATCCAGAGCCAGTGCGCATGGCGCAAGTCGAGCGCCGTCGCCAGCATTCGGTAATAGGCGAACAGGAACGGCATTTGGATCAGCATCGGCAGACAGCCGCCCGCCGGGTTCACGCCCTCTTTCTTGTAGAGCGCGCTAATCTCCTCATTCATCGCTGCCTTGCGCGGATCGCGCAAGCTGTACTTCTTGTATTTTTCCTGGATCGACTTGATCTGGGGAGCGACGCGTTGCATCTTCAGCATCGACTTCATCTGCATGATGCGTAGCGGCAGCAAGGCCAGGGTGATGATGATCGTCTGGACCACGATCGCCCATCCCCAGTTGGCGACCATGTAGTGATAGGTCCACCTCAGCCAGATGAACAGCGGTTTGGCAATAATGCCCCACCAGCCGAAATCGACGAGGCCGGTGAGATCGCTATCGGCTCCTGAAACTCCGGGCACGGAAATGTTCCGGAGAACTTCAAGTTCTTTCGGCCCGACAAAGACGCGCCCGGAAGTCGGACCGTGAATGTTTCCGACGGCCGCCCCGAGCAGTTCAACATTGACCTTCTCCGTGGAGTTCTTCTGCTGAGGATCGCGCGGGATGGCAAGGGAATGCCGAAAGGTCACCATGGAAGCGGTGAAAGGATCGTCCGGGATAAAAATGGCAGCAAAGTATTGATCGCTCGGCCCCGCCCAATGGAAAGGACCCGGAATCGTTCCGCCTCCGCTGATTTTCTTGATGGGCAGGCGCTCGATATTTCGGTTGAACTGATAGTTGATCCACGCCGTCGCATAAAACGGAGGCGCGCTCTGATCACCAAACCCCGCAGGCCATGCAGGAAGTGCGGCTACATAATTGCCCTTGTAGACGACGCTGGTTTCAAGCTTGGCCACGTAGGTGTCGTCGAACGTGAAAGTCTTACGCACTGAGAGATCGGCGTCGGAGTATTCGAACGTGATCCGATTGCCGTCACGAGACGTGACGTAAAGGGCGGAACTCATTTTCCCGCGGAGATCCTCATCGTACGTCCACAGCGAAAGCGGATAACCGTGCTCCGCGGCTGCCGCAGAATTGACGAGATCGAGAGGACCATTCTCGCTATCGTTATCGAATTTCTTCAGGATCCACGACTTCACCTGTGCACCGCGGTTGGTGAAGGTGATGCGGTACAAATTGCTTTCTATAACGGTTTCGGTTTCGCTGGCGGCCTGTCTGGCGACGCTCGGCGATGCAGCGCCACGCTTGTTCGCGGTGGCCGCCGCTGGTGGCGGGGGAGGAGGCGGGGTCGGGGTGGTTGCCTGCGGTTGTTGATGCTGGGGTGGAGGTGGGGTCGGGAAATATCTCTTGAGCAGCGGCTGCGCCGCCATGATCAAGAGGAATGTCACCAGGAATATGAGAAGCAGTCGGCCTTCACCGCCGGGTTGCTGTTGAGGATTTTGATATTCGGCCAAAGTGCTTGCTTTCCTCAGATTGCGTGGTGACAGTGGGTCTCAGGTAATGGTTTCTTGTCCGAAGACATCGTGCGAACCACTGGGTCGTATCCGCCCTTTACGAAAGGATGACAACGAAGCAAACGCCAGAGAGTCATCCCTCCGCCGCGCAGCACGCCATATCGGTCCACGGCTTCCATCGCGTATTCCGAACACGTCGGAACATAGCGACAGGCAGGCAAAAACATTGGTGAAATCGCCCACTTGTAAGCACGGAGCACTTGCAGCACAACGAGTTGAGCGATCTTTCCCATGCTAACTAACCACGGCTTTCGGCTTCCGGTCTTCGGTGTTCGAAGCCTTTCTCTGGTCAGCCCTTCGTCAGCTTCTTCTCAATGACTACGAACGCCTGCCGAATTTCGTTCAAGACTGTGTCCAAGGGCAGCGTCAAGAGAGCCTTCTTCGGATTCACCACCACGTCTACATCAACGGTCGGCCAAGGGCGCGAGAGGCGGACTGCTTCCCGCAGTCTCCGCTTCAGGCGATTTCGCTGAACCGCTCCCCCGAGTACGCGCCCTACGGTAAAACCGATTCGCAGACCCGAGGGCTTCGCTGTCTGCCCGGCGACCTGAGGCCACCGCGGCAGGTAAAACACAGTCATGGACGCCGAAAAGTGACGGCGGCCCTGCTGGTAAACCCGCTCAAAGTCCGCGTGCCGCAATAAACGAGCGCCATGCGGGAAGGCAAATCGGCTAGTCCGCTCGGCACCCTTATTGGATTCATCAGGCACACTGGCGGTCACAGTGCCTCGAATTCTGTGCATGACTCACGGGCTGGCGGAGACGAATTCCCGCCAGACATGGGGACAATCCGCCTATTCGCGGAAACCTGGCTTCACTGAGACCCGCTTGCGCCCCTTGGCGCGACGGCGGGAAAGAACCTTCTGGCCGCCCTGGGTCTTCATGCGCGTGCGGAATCCGTGTTTCTTGGACCGCTTGCGCCGGTTGGGTTGGAATGTACGTTTCGGCATGAAAAATAGCTGCTCCTGATAACTGCGATGGTCTTAGGGCAAACCGTAAGTATAAATCAGCGGCGCCACTAGCGCCAAACCGAGGGCCTACCCCACATTTTCCTTGGCGAACTCTGCGCCGGACTCGGGTTGCGCTGCTTTTGCCGCTGAGATCGCCGAGAGCGGCGCGCGAGTTTCCGAAGATCAGCCGGCTTCCGAACTTCAGCAAGAGTGTTTCAGAAACAGAATAAGCCATCTGAGTTGTGATTCAGGCTTGCGGCATGTCATAGAATGGGAAGCAGCCGTCAAAACTCCTTTGTCCCAGGACATGCCAGAGTCGGACAAGCCGGCGGGAGGTGAGCCTTCCGCTAATCCCGCCTACACCGTCGAGCCTCTTTCCGCCCCCCCATGGCAGAATCCGGAAGAGGGTGATCGCGATACCGAAATCAACCGGGAGCTGCGCCGCCTCCATCGCGCGTTGAGGGCGCTAAGTGGCTGTAACAAGGCCTTGGCCCAGGCGGGAAGCGAAGCGGTGCTGCTGCAGGAGATCTGCGCCATCATTGTTGGTGTCGGAGCCTACAGGTTTTCGTGGATTGGCTACGCCCAACCCGATCCTGACAGGTTGGTACGTCCCATGGCTCACGCCGGTTTTGAGGAGGGCTATCTCGCCAACGTCGAAATCAGGTGGTCCGACACTCCCGCAGGGCGCGGTCCCTCGGGCACCGCCATCCGTGAAAACCACATCTGTGTCGTGACGGATATCGCGACCGATCCGTTGTTCGCTCCCTGGCGCGCGGCCGCTTTGGCTCGCGGATACGCGGCCACGATTGCCCTGCCGTTACGGGTAGCAGGCGGCGCCTTCGGTGTCTGGATGATTTATTCCGATCAGGCAGGCTCGTTCGATCGCTCAGAGGTGGAACTGCTGACCGAGATGGCCAACAATCTGGCGTTTGGAATCGTGGCGCTCCGTTCGCAAGGAGAACGGCTCCGAGCCACCGCGGCGCTAGAGGAAGCCGAGGCGAAGTATCGGCAGCTCGTGGAGGAAGTTCCTGCGATCTCCTACGTGGCCGAGACTGGCGCCCTGGCACCGTTTCTTTACATGAGCCCGCAGGCGGAGACCATCCTCGGATTCAGGCCCGAGGAGTGCCTGGCCGATCCACATTTCTGGTGGAACCATCTGCATCCTGACGATCGGACGAAGGCTCTGCAAGAGGACACTTGGGAGGGGGGACGGCTTTTTCAAGTCGAGTACAGGATGCGCCGCCATGACGGCCGGTTGGTGTGGGTTCGCGATGAAGCCATCATCGTGCGGGACCCGCACACCGGAAAGCGCCTGACTCGCGGTGTGCTCATTGACATCACCGATCTAAAGCGAGCGGAAGAAGCTCTTCGCGAAAGCGAAGAACGCTATCGCGCATTCGTGGCGCAAAGCTCGGAAGGCATTTACCGCATGGAATACGATCCGCCGGTTCCCTGCCATCTGCCCATCGAAGAACAAATCGCACTGGGTCACAAGGCTGGCTGGATGGCGGAATGCAATGATGCCATGGCCAAAATGTATGGGCGAGACTCCGCGAAGGACCTGATCGGCAAGAAACTCACTGAATTCCTGGTGCTTCGGGACCCTGTGACGCTGCGCTTCATGGAGAACTTCATTCACAACGGTTATCGCGTCAGCGATCAGGAATCGATCGAACTTGACGCTCGCGGTCAGAAGCGAATCTTCCGTAACACCATGGTCGGCACCATTGTGAATGGACACTGGGTTCATACCTGGGGCATCACGCGTGATGTGACCGAGCGACTGCACCTCGAGGAGCAACTCCGGAACGCGCAGCAACTGGAGGCGATCGGAAGGCTCGCGGGCGGCATCGCTCACGACTTCAACAATATTTTGAGCATCATCATGGGCCACGGAGAACTGCTGCTGGCCAGGGGCGCGGTCGACGAGCAAACCCGCACTGGACTGGAGCAGATGCAGCGTGCCGCGGACCGGGCCGCATCCCTCACCCAGCAGCTCCTTGCCTTCAGCCGCAAACAGATGTTGCAACCACGGGTTCTTGATTTTAATGAGACCGTTGCCAGCGTGCAAAAGATGTTGACGCGGGTGATCGGGGAAGACATTGAGTTGATTGCGAATCTGAGTTCGGAGTTGATGTTGGTGCGCGCTGATCCTGGACAGCTGGAGCAGGTAGTGATGAATCTCCTGGTTAACGCCCGCGATGCGATGCCAGAAGGCGGCAAGACCATCATGGAGACGGCGAACGTGGAAATCCGGGATGAACCCCGCGATCTCGACCTTCAGCCCGGCCGTTACGTCATGCTCAAAGTGACCGACACAGGCCACGGCATGGACTCGACGACGCTCTCGCACGTCTTTGAACCCTTCTTCACGACGAAGCCCATGGGCAAAGGCACGGGACTTGGTCTAGCCACGGTCTACGGAATTGTGAAACAGAGCGGAGGCAACGTCCGGGCGGAGAGTGAAGCCGGGCGCGGCACGGCGTTTCGAGTCTATCTGCCGGCCGTGGAGGGCAACACTGCAGTTCACAAGGCGCAGCCATCCGCCGCTGACGTGAAGGGAGGATCGGAGACCATCCTCGTCGCAGAAGATGAGCCGGACCTCAGAGAATTGACGCGCATCTTCCTGGAGGGCTACGGGTACAAGGTCCTGGAGGCCTCCGGTGCTGAGCAAGCGATCGAGAAGGCGGAGCAATGGGCCGCGCCCATTCACTTATTGCTGACCGACGTGATTATGCCTGGGATGAGCGGGCGCCAACTGGCGGAGAAGATTCTGTGCAAGCGTCCGCAGACCAAGATTCTTTATATGACCGGCTACACCGATGACATGGTGGTGCAGCACAAAGTGCTCGAGCCGGGAGTTCCATTGCTGCAGAAGCCCTTCACCAGAGTGGAGTTGGGGAGAAAGGTGCGCGCGACATTGGAGGGACGGGGATAGGGATCGGCGAGCTGTTGTCCACCGGTGACTGGTCACTGACCACCAATCCCTGAACTCTTCCGGTAGAATTTTCTCTGCAAAACTCTCATACCAAGGAATCGTGACTCCTATGAACGAGGGGCAGCAAGGTGCGGGTGCCGTAAAAATCTGGGTTACGTTAACCGGATTGCCGTTGACCATGAGGCTGGATTGGCCCTTTCATCAGTCGACGTCGGGGGCGGATTTTTGGGTGCTCCACGGAGACATCCGGCTGGAGGAATCCGATGGTCTGCATGCTCCGGTCGCGGTGAATCTGTCGCAAACCGTGCGGGAAGTCATGCCGTCGCTGGAGCCGGAGCATGCGGAGGCTCCCGTGGTTAACGCGTTGCGCAAAGAAGTCGACCGGCGGCAGATTGAGTTTCTGAAATCAGGGAAGCTATTGCCCGTGCCGTTCTCCAGCCGTCACTACGACTTCAAGCGGCAGCAGTGGATCTTTGGGAAAGCTACCGACGAAGCCATGGCGGAATTCATCGAGCGCAAGGTTTTCTGGGAGACCAGGCTGGGAAATCCGCGCGTTTGGATCGCTGATCCGGCGGAGGCGCAATATGTGCAGACCACGCCTGGTCACATGCTTGAGATTGCAGCACGCTTGGTGGCGGCGCAGGGATTGATTCGTATCGAGGGTGAGCGGGCGGAGGCGACTCAGGGCTTGATGAATCAAGCGACCCGCTTCGAAACTGACCGCCGCGCGGCGGTGGAAGAGTTGGCGAAGAAGCACGCGTTCGAGAGAGGGTAGGCAGGAGCGACTCGCGTCATTGCGACAAGCGGTCGCCCTTGCGCTTCGCGCAACCCCGGACGAAGGCATGCGGGGCTCCGTGTTCTAATATTCAAGCGCCTTCCCTATCGGTCCGAGCTTTTTTGGGCTCGAACAGTCCCCAGCAGAACCTCGGCGCGATCGCGTAGTTCACCTGCACCAGGACGATGGCCGCGATGGCATAGTAAGTGTTCAAAAAACACAAGGCCGCGCCGCCGGCGTAGAGAGTTTGCGCGATGACGATGCGGCGCACGACCGCGGGATGAATTTCGCCGGGCACATCATCGGCGAGCAGGCGTGCACGGGTCGCGTAGTGCCAACTCCACAATAGGGCCACACCCAACAGCAAAATATTGAACCAATAAACCAGCAACGCTATCCGATAATGGATGAACTCCGCCAGCAGCGAAGTCGAAAACGGAACCAGACAGACCGCGCACAGAAATGCAATATGAATCCATGCAAGATTCCGGTCGGAACGGGCAAAATGGTTGAGCTGGGTCTGCTGGCCGACCCAGAAGATGCCGAGTGTCATCATGCTCATGAGAAAAATCAGTAGCCGTGGGGCCAGCGTCAGCAGAACGCGGCCGAGGTCATGTTCAGAATGGACGACTTCGGAAGCCGGTACCCGCAGATCGAGTACCAGCAGCGTCATGGCGACGGCGAAAATTCCATCACTTAACGCAGCCAGGCGCTCTACACTCTGTCCAGCAACACGGTTGTAGAGCGACGGCATCGAAGAAGTTTAGCGGCTCTTGGAGCTCGGGGCAAAAACGGCAGTTCGTCGGGATCGAACGGAAAGTGAGTGTGTCGTGGGGAAGGCTCGAGGCCAAAAGTTCAGAGTGTGGGTATTGGGGTTCGCCTGCGCGTCGCTGGTGATCGTCCCTGCCAGTGCGCTAGCCCAGCAGGCACCGGAACCTCCATCTGCGCCCGAGCCACAGAACACTCCCTCGATTCAGCCGTTACCCTCAGACAAGAAAGAAAGTTTGCGTGCACAGAGACTCGCCATCGAAGCCGCCGGGGCAACAAAGAAGGCTGGGGAACTGGCGCTGGTAAAGGCACGCGACTGGGAGAGTGGCTGGTTAACCGGAGTTTTTGTTGAGACAGGCCAGACGATGACTCCGCTGACCGGACCGCAGCGCCGGGAACTTTATTTGTCGCAAACGCTGATAACTCCCGGTGCCTACCTGAAGCGGATGTTTGGCGCAGGAATCGATCAAGCTCGAGGCGTTCCGTATCAGTGGGATGATGGATGGGGGGGATATATGGAGCGTTTCGCGTCGCATGAAGGACAATTCATTGCGGCGAACAGCCTAGCGGCTTTAGGCAATGCGGCGCTCAAATATGAGCCCCGCTACGACCGCTGTCAGTGTTCGGGATTTTGGCCGCGCACGAAGCACGCGATCATGCGCAACTTTGTCACCTTCAATGAGACGGAAACAGAGCGGCGTCCACAAATTGCACTCTACGCGGGAGCCTTCGGGGGAGGGCTGATTTCGACCGCCTGGAGGCCGAGTCCGAAGAATGCCTGGACGGAAGCGGGCCAGGGCGTAGCGGGCCAGGCGGCTTATGGAACGTTGCTGAACTTCTTTATTGAATTTGCCGGAGAGATCAACCGCAAGATCGGTTCGAAGAGGCCGGCCCCTACCTACTAAGCCCTCATTCTTCGATAGCGTCCCCTGTGTTTACGCGGCCGTAGGTTTGTGCACAAATCCTGTGATCACCGTTCCCAGCGTAAGCAGCGACATCACGGAAATGATGCCCAGCGAAATCACGCAATAGACGCACCACACGTAGAGGATGTGTGCCTCGATGTTGGCCAGATATAGCGAGAATGCCAGCCCGGCCAAGGTCGGAACCAGCAAGAGCCGGTAGGAGCGCAGGAAGGCCAGGATTCCCATGATGATGTAGCCGATGATCCCCACTGCTGCCACGGGGATAGGCCCTAGCATGGCATAAGGGCTGTGATTGACCACCCCGCAGTCCCAGTGTTCGTTGATGCTGCACGGCGAATCGCCGTATTCGCGATAGTGCTCGCGCAGAGCCAGAGAAGAGACCACGATCCCAAGCACCGCCAGGACGATTAAGGTATATTTCATGATTCCTCGAGGCGAGAACCGCGAGCTTCGCACTAAGCCTTGGGATTGCCCGCGTCCGCTGCGTCTTTAATTAAATCAGAAACCTGCCAGTCGCCGCCGTGATACCACCTCACAATTTTGCCATCGGGACCGATCATCGCGGTACTCAGATTGTGAGTGATCGTTCCCCCTTCGGGTTTGACCGTGAGTGCGAAAAAGTCGGCGATCTTTGGAAGTTCGTTGGCTTGGGGCGCGGCGAACTGCCATCGCCGGAACAAGGATACGTCATGCGTCTGCGCCATCGAGAATCCATAATCGCGCAATACTTTCGGCGTGTCGTGCTCGGGATCGAAGCTGACACTTAACAGTCGGGTCTTCGCCAGTGAAGGATTCGAGCCAAGCTGTTTGTAGATCTCCGCAAAATTGTGGCCCATGCGCGGGCAGAAATCCGGAAACGGACAACGCGTGTAGATAAACGTGACCAGCAGAACCTTGCCGCGATACTGGCTAAGAGACACCGGCTTGCCGTCCTGATTCGTGAAGGCAAAATCCGGGACCGGTTCGCCCGGCGTGGGCATGTGCATCGCGTGCGGCCCTGCCGCCGGCGGCTGCGGCGCGTGGCCCGTGATCTTCACATTCTCGAGCCAGTAATCAGGAACCGCTGTTTCGTCACGCGGATCGTGCTCTACCACCATCAGATCAGCTGAGATCGAGTCTCCGGGATTCAGCTGTCGCAGCATGGAATCGGGCTTGACTCGGTAAGCCATCACCATCGCTTCCATATAGCCCTGAATCATGTCGCCGTCGATGTTGGCAGTCCGGGACGCCATGTCCACCGAAACGACGCGGCCGGTAAAGGCGTATTTCGTAGTTGGCTGTGGCTTGGAACGGTGGCAAGACGAAACCAGGAGGGCGGAAGCGAGAAGGAAAGAGACGATGCCGATACGTCCGGGATGATGGGCTCGAATGTTCACGATGTTCTCAATTTAACTCTTCTTGCGAGTGCTTTGCCACGACGGGCGTATTGTTTGCCGCGCTTGTTTATGCAATCCTACGCGGTATTTCCGACGGAGAACAACGCGATGCCATGCAACCCTGAAGTCCTGAAGCACGTTCCACTGTTCGCCTTGCTCGATGAAGAAGAGACGGCGGTGCTCGCCAGTCAAGTGCGGCTGAGGACGTTCTCGCCGCGCCAACGAATCTACAAAATAGGCGACTCCGGCGGACAGGCGTACGTGGTCGTCTCCGGGCGCGTGCGGGTGTCGACGGTCGACCAGGATCAGCAGGAAGTCGTGATCGACGAGCCGTCGCACGGCGAATTTTTCGGCTTCGCCTCGATGCTCGAGCAAACGCCACACCAGACTGAGGCGCGGGCCGTCGACGAAGCCGTGTGTCTCGAGGTGAATCGTAACGACATTGCCGTGTTGCTGCAGCGCAAGCCGCTTGCCGGCATGGATATGCTGCGGGTTCTCGGCCGGCAGTTCCACGCCTCGCAACAACTGGTTCGGTTGCGGGCCAACCGGCATCCGAATGAGGTGATTGAGAAAGACGCGACGTTTGGCGAGCGTATCGCTGATTCCGTCGCTGGCTTCGGCGGGTCGTGGACCTTCATCATTGCATTCGCGATCTCGATGGCCATCTACATGGTGGTCGATTCGGTGCTCGGGAAAAGAGCGTGGGATCCGTATCCCTATATCCTGCTCAATCTGTTTTTGTCGATGCTGGCCGCCATTCAGGCGCCGATCATCATGATGAGCCAGAACCGACAAGACACCAAAGACCGGCTGCGCGGTGAGTTGGACTATGACGTGAACCGCCGGGCAGAAGTAGAAATCCAGGGATTGGCGCGCAAACTGAATTTGCTGGGCGAGAAGATGGGCGATGTCGAGGAGATGCTACGGGAGACGTTGCGGAGTTAATTGCGCAGCGAAGTCTCGGCGGAACATGGCTCGATCCCGCCTTTTCACTCGCTCCAGACTTCACCTCTACAGCTTGGCCAGGGCGTTGCTCTGCACGGGAACCCCGATATTGGCGCCATCGCATGCCACCCCGGGAGTGCCATGCGCCTGGAAGACGAGATTGGTTGGAGATGCTTCAGGCATTGCGGCCGGGGATGCGAACTTTTCCTCTGGAGCGGTCCCGGCGCTGGGAGCGCAGGGCTATTTTCAGAGGTCCCCAGCGAAGCGCCGTGGGCTGTATTCTTGCGCCGCTTGGCGGCTAGGAATCAACATTGCGTTCCACTTTATTCTCGTCCGGTTTGGCTACGACCCAGACTGCTAGGGCTCACGCTCTAGGCGAAGGAATGGCACCCTCCCGGGTTGAGGGTGTGGGATGCCCCGCGGCCTGACATCTGGCCCGATTTGGGCTACTCCACGCGCAGGGCGTGCATCGGTTCGATGCTGGCGGCGCGGCGCGCCGGGATGAATCCCGCCAAAGCAGCGAAGAACGACAGGACCACGACGGCTGCCGCGAGCGTGCCGGGATCGTAAATCTTGACGCCGTAGAGTTGCGTGCGCATTAAGAGTCCTCCGAGAAGAGCGACGGGAATGCCGATGGCGAGGCCGACCGCGACCAGCAAGAGCGCCTGGCTCATGACCAGGGAAACTACGTTGCCGCGGTTTGCTCCGAGAGCCATGCGGACGCCAATTTCGTTGGTGCGCCGAGCCACCGAGTAGGCAGTGATGCCATAGAGCCCCACCGAGGCGAGCGCCAAAGCCAGAAGGCCGAACAGTCCCGTGAGGCGCGAGATCAGGCGTTCGCCATTGAAGTTGTTCGCCACCTGATAGTCCAACGATTTGAAGCTCACGATCGTCAGATCGGGATTGATGTTGGCCAGGGTGCGGCGCGCCATCGATTCCAGCGATGCCGCCTCGCCGGCGTATTGCACTGTAATCGAGTTCGGATAGATCGATCGGCTTTCAGCCATGAAGGAATTCGGTTCCGTTACGTTCCGGTTGAGCTGCGTCATCGGCCGAAAATACATCGGGCGAAATTCGTCGCGGGGGTTGTTGTACTTGGCATCGGCCACGATGCCCACGATTTCGTAGCTGTTGGCGTACTTCTGTTCAAAGGTTCCGAAGTGTTGTCCGATAGGATCTGCTTTCGGGAAGAATTTCTTCGCGAAAGCCTGGTTCACCACGGCGACCATGGCCGAGGAGGCCGTGTCCTGATCGGTGAAGCCTCGGCCGCGGATGACGGGCTGGCCAATGGTCTCGAAAAATTGCGGGCTGACGCGATCCCAGGACGAGCCGTTGTGCTCCTCCGGTCCCGGAGCAGGGCGGCCTTCCACAAAAACGCCTTCGCCCCAGTTGTTGCCTTCGAGCGCGCTGTAGAGCGCGAGACCCACACTCTTGACCCCGGGCAGAGCTTTGAATTCGTCAACGAGCCGCTGATTGAGAGTGACGATGGTTCCGAGGTTATATCCGGCGCCCATGGGGTCGATGTGGATGACGTAGCGGTTCGCCGTGGTGATGCCGAAGTTCTGATGTTCGAGATTGCGCAGCGTCTGCGTCATCAAGCCGGCGCCGACCAGCAGCACCAGGGACAAGGCGGCCTGGAGCACGATGAGAGCCTTCTGCGGCAGCAGCGAACGATCTCCCACGGAGCGATTCATTCCTCGTAGAGCTTCGGCGGGGTCGGCGTGCGAAGAAATCCAGGCTGGGACCATTCCGAAGATGACGCCGGTGAGCAGCGAGAGGAGGAACGCGAATCCGAGGATGACCGGTGATGGGCTGGCGTGGATGGGCATTTGGCTCGCTTCGGGGAACGCGAGGGTGAGGATCGTGCGTGCGCCGAGATAAGCGATGGCGATGCCGATGATGCCTCCGGCCAGGGCGAGGATCACACTTTCGGTCAGCAACTGGCGGATTAGAACGGGGCGGCCAGCGCCCAGCGCCGTGCGGATCGTGGTCTCGCCGCGACGCGCGGTGCCACGGGCGAGCAGCAGGTTGGCGATATTGGCACAGGCTACCAGCAGGACGAGAGCCGAAATCCCGCTGAGTAGACGGAGACCGTCCCCAGTTTCCTGCTGAAGATTCTGAATGCCGCCTCCGCCAGGAGTGAGCACG
>Ga0126378_10002555_pt1 | contig 13494 bp, 13 predicted proteins | sample PanSoiMetPlot_23_FD_92587 | JGI IMG/M metagenome (GOLD analysis project Ga0126378, IMG submission 92587) | Tropical forest soil microbial communities from Panama - MetaG Plot_23 | ecosystem: Environmental > Terrestrial > Soil > Tropical forest > Bulk soil | place: Panama | collected 2016-02-17 | reverse complement strand
TAGAGCGGAACACCTTCGGCGTCTCTGGTTTGCAGCACGCGAAATTGATGGGTGTCGACACCGACCCGTACCGTCATCAGGCTGCCCACCTGCTTTGCGGAAAGGTTGCTCAGAATGGCGGAATATCCAGGCAGGATGACCGCGGGCTCAGCGCCCGCTTGTCTGAAGGCGGCGGGCAAAGCACCGATCACATCGGCGAGACCTCCGACCTTGGCCCAGGGGGAGATCTCGGCGGCTACGATCGCTATCTTCATCGACTCGCGTAGATTCGCGGGTGTCCATTCATGCGCGTCGGCTCTTGTTGGTAAACGCGGCAATCCGCTCCTGCATGTCGGGACCGACCCCGGGGTGACGATAAACCTCATGCGCGAGCCCGGCCGCCAGCGGCATGCCGTCGGTCTCGAGTAGCAAGCGCTTGTTCCCGCGATGGCTGAACCAGGAGTTCGCCAAAATGGTTGCGGCCAGGGACTGCAACTCGGCCTCGAACACAGCGTCGGGAACGCACACGTTTGCAAGCCCCATCGCGAGCGCTTCGGCTCCAGTGTAAGGGCGGCAGGTGAACATCATCTCACGCGCTTTGTAGGTACCGATGCGCCGCGGCAGCCGCTGGCTCATTCCCCAGATGGGCGTCAGCGCCCAGCGTGCATGAGTATCCGCGAACCGGGCAGATTCTGCGGCGAAGATAAGGTCGCCGGCCAGCGCCAGCTCAAGCGCCCCGGTGTAACAAACGCCGTGGACTCCAGAAATCACCGGCTGCGGGAGCGTCGCCATGCGCTCCACGGTCTCGGATTGATAATTCACCTTTGGCGGCCGCTGACCGGCGGCGATGCCGCCGAGATCGTTCCCTGCAGAAAAGCCTTTTCCCGCACCGCGAACCACAACCAGTCCCACGCGATCAGTCTGCTCTGAAATCTCATCGATATGACCACGCAGCTCGACGAACATCTCCACGTTCAGGGCGTTCAGCTTGTCGGGACGATTCAGGGTCAACGTCGTCAAACCGTCCTTGTCGTGGCGGAGTACTAGTCCTGGCATAATTGTTCTCCGAAGTTGCAGCGCTCGAGCTTCTCAACCACAAAGGCACAAAGATACCAAGAAGATCAATCCAGACCTCCTTGGTGCTGGGAAGAAAGGCCGGGAGCCCGGAGCGTGCCTAGTTGAGCACGGTGCGCTCGGGGGGCGCCGGCGCGGTCGAGGCGAGCTCCGAGTTGCCGTTGCGCAGCGCGAGGTTGAGCACTTCGTCGACGGTCTCCACGAATTTGAAAGTGAGTTCGGCGCGCACCTCGGCTGGAATGTCTTCCAGGTCGCGCTCGTTGCGCTTGGGCAAGATTATCGTCTTGATACCGGCGCGACGCGCGGCCAGGACTTTCTCCTTGATTCCGCCTACCGGAAGAACCTTGCCGCGAAGGGTGATCTCACCAGTCATCGCAATATCCGAACGCACCGGACGTCCGCTGAGCAGCGAAGCGATTGAGGCGGCGAGGGTGACCCCGCCCGACGGACCGTCTTTGGGAATGCCCCCGGCCGGGACGTGCACGTGGATATCGGACTTCTCGAAGAAGTCGCTCGCAACCCCGAGGGTTTCAGCATGCGAGCGTACGTAGGACAGCGCCGCCTGCGCCGATTCCTTCATCACGTCACCGAGCGAACCGGTCAGAGTAAGCTGTTTGGTCCCAGCCATCCGGGTGCTCTCGATAAACAGGATGTCGCCGCCGTTGGGCGTCCACACCAGGCCGGTCGCGATTCCGGGTTCGTTGGTGCGTTCGGCGACTTCCGAGAAAAACTTGGGCGGACCAAGATACTTTGCGATGTCCGCGCCCACGATTCTCTCGGGCACCTGCTCGCCTTCGGTCATGGCGCGCGCCACCTTGCGAAATACGCGTGCGATCTCGCGTTCCAGATTGCGCAGGCCCGCCTCGCGCGTGTAACTGCGGATTATCTCGGCGGCCGCTTCGAGGGTGAATTCGATGTTGCTTTCGCTGAGCCCGTTTTCGATCTTCTGCTTGGGAATCAGGTGCCGTTCCACGATCTGGAGCTTTTCTTCTTCGGTGTAACCGGGCAACTCCAGCACTTCCATGCGGTCGCGCAGAGCCGGTGGAATCGGATCGAGGATATTCGCCGTGGTCAGGAACAGGACCTTGGACAGATCAAAGGGGACATCGAGATAGTGGTCCTGAAAGGTGCTGTTCTGTTCGGGATCGAGCACCTCCAGTAGCGCCGAGGCAGGATCGCCGCGGAAGTCCATTCCGAGCTTGTCCACCTCGTCGAGAATGAACAGCGGGTTGTTCGATCCGGCGTTGCGCAAGCCCTGGATGATGCGGCCCGGCAGCGAACCGATGTAGGTCCGGCGATGGCCCCGAATTTCCGCTTCGTCGCGGATCCCCCCAAGCGACAGGCGGACGAATTTGCGCCCGAGCGCCCGCGCGATCGAGCGGCCGAGCGAAGTCTTGCCGGTTCCCGGGGGTCCAACAAAGCACAAAATCGGGCCCTTGCTGTCCTTCTTGAGCTTGCGCACGGCCAAGAACTCGAGAATGCGCTCCTTGATCTTGTTCAGATCATAGTGGTCTTCGTCGAGGACTTTGCGCGCGTTGACGATGTCGAGATTGTCTTCGGTGGAAACGCTCCAGGGCACACCGACCAGCCAGTCGAGATAGGTGCGGACCACCGTGTGTTCCGCCGACTCGGGCGGAATCATCTTGAGGCGGTCGAGTTCCTTGTCGGCCGCCTTCTGTGCCTCGGGAGGCATCTTGGCCTCCTCGATTTTCTTCTCGAGTTCCTCGATTTCGGACGAGCGCGCGTCGCCTTCGCCCAGTTCTTTCTGGATCGCCTTGAGCTGCTGACGCAGATAGTACTCGCGCTGGTTTTTGTTTAACTCGGTCTGAACCTGGGACTGGATCTTGTGCCCAAGTTCCAGCAATTCGATTTCTCGCCCGAGAATCGCGATCAGCTTTTCGAGCCGCGCGCGCACGTCGAGCGTCCCGATCAGGTCCTGCTGCTCCTCAACTGCGATCTTGAGGTATGACGCCACCATGTCCGTAAGGCGACCCGGGTCGGTCACCTTCATCGCCCGCGCCTGCAATTCGTCAGGCAGGTACGGTACTAGGGACACATACTTGGAGAATTGGCTCACCAGATGCGCCTGGAGCGCGTCGATCTCTTTGGCGGGTGATACCAGGTCCGCAAGCCGGGTCGCGTGCGCGATGAAATAAGGAGTGCGCTGCGTGAAATTGCTCAGCTCGATTCGCGCCAGCCCCTGGACCAGAACGCGCACGCTCTGGTCGGGGTAGCGCAGCATCTTGAGAATCTGTACCGCGCTGCCCCGCGCGTAGAGTCCCTCGGGCGCGGGGTTTTCCTCTTCCGGGTTCTTCTGTGCGGCCAGCGCGATGACCTGCTGCGCGTGGCCGACATCCTCGATGAGCTTGAGCGACGACGGCCGCGAGACCAGGAAGGGATGAATCTGGTTGGGGAAAATTACGATACCGCGCAACGGCAGTACCGGCAGAACGCCCGGAATCTCGATCTTGCTTAAGTCTTCCTCGAGTTCGAAGCGCTTCTCCGTCTTGGGTTTATCCGCCATAGGACAGTCGAAACCTCATGGGAAGTGCCTCGCTTCCACCGCCACCGAAATTTACCGTAATATACGAGTGTGGGACTGACAAGGTAACCTTCCGCCTTAAATCTAACCACGTTCGGTCGCGGCGCCACTGGAGGGAAACATTTGTCGAATCAAAGTTTTCAGAAGCTCTTCAGTCCCGAAGAAGCCAATGACCTCATTCCTAGGCTGGAATTGTTGATTGGCGAGATGCAGGTGGCACTCAAGACCTTGCGCTCACGGGTTGCGTCGCTGGCGGTCAACGACGATCGTCTGGTCAATCTCACGCTGCCGGAAATCATTGAACGCTATCCCGAGCTACGTGGACCAGGAGAAGCGATGGCGGAGGCGGTCTCACAAATCGAATCGCTCGGCTGCTTCCTGAAGGACGTCGATCAGGGTCTGGTCGATTTTCCGTTCGACAACGGAGGGGAAGTCGCGTTCCTCTGCTGGCAGTCCGGGGAACCAAGCCTGATCGCCTGGCACAGCATCGAAGGCGGTTTCTCCGGACGCCAACCTTTGCCCGGCGCCGCCAAACCGTACCTGCATTGATGCGGCAGCCCACGCCGCCGGCCCACGATGATAATCGCACTGTTTGTCTATCTGCTCAGCCTGGCCTGTTGGCTCGGAGCTATCGTTTTCTTTTCCTTTTTCACGGCCCCCGCCGTATTCGGTTCCGGGATTCCGCTGCCCGAGGCGGGCAAGGTAATCAGCACCATCTTTCCGCGCTACTACCTGCTCGGGTACGTCGCCGGGATGGTTGCGCTCCTGCTCGCGCTTTCTTTCACCGCCGCCAGACCGGCGCGGCTCGCGTGGGGAGTAACCGCCATTTTCCTGGCGTTCGCGCTGGGTCTCACCTTCTATGCAGGCGCGGTAGTACGGCCGCGGGTCGATGGGATTCGGACGGTGGCTGAAGAGTCAAATCCTGACCCCGCGCGCAAGGCCGAGTTCGATCGGCTGCACCGGCTTTCGGTTTACCTCAACGGCGCAGCGTTGCTTTTGAATCTGGCGGCTCTAGCGAGCACGGCGGGAGCGCTGACGCCGCATGGCTAACTACGAATTCAAGGCCATCGTACTCGACCTGTTCGACACGATCGTGACCTGGAATCCGGCCGGCCTCGAGTCGATGAATTGGCGCGGACGCGAGATTCGGACCACCCTGCCGCTGCTGTTTCCGGTGCTCACCGAGGCGCTCGGCGATCGCTTTGACCAGACCGGATTCATCGACGCGCACTATGAGGTGTATCAGGAGATTTCTGCGGAGCGTGCCGGCACCGAGATAGAAATAACCTGCCACGAGCGGTTTCTGCGTACCTTGAAACGCATCGAAGGTGCCACGACACTCGATGACTCTGAGTTGATCGAGCTTGCCGAACTGCTCCGCAAGACTCACATGGCGCGGGTGCGCGAGGTTACCAAAGCTCCGCCACAGAGAATCACGGCGGTTCACCGACTGAGCACGCAGTTCAGGCTTGGCCTGCTCTCGAACTTCGACGACTCCGCCACGGGCTACGAGATAGTCGCCGACACCGGGCTTCGCGACCTTTTTGAAATAATCGTCATCTCAGCCGAGTTCCGCTTGCGCAAGCCGCACACCGCCCTGTTCCAGCGAGTTCTGCACACCCTGAATCTGCAGCCACATGAAGTGCTGTTCGTCGGCGACACCGCGCACGAGGACGTGGTCGGCGCAAAACGGGCGGGAATACCGGTCGCCTGGATCAACAAGCATCAGCAGCCGTTTCCGGAGGGAATCCCGCCACCGGAGATTACCATCGGTGATTTGACCGAGTTGCCCGCCCTGCTTGGCTGCTGACAAATGCGCCGGGCTCGTGTGATAGCCGTCATCGGGGCCGGCTCAGCGCCCGCGGGCGCTTTGCGGCTCGCTCATGAGGTTGGGCGCGAGATTGCCCGGCGCGGCGTGACCTTGATCAACGGCGGGCGCTCGGGGGTGATGGAAGCAGCGGCGGAAGGCGCACGCAAGCTGGGCGGTCATACCATCGGCATCCTGCCGAGCTACGAGCGCTCTACGGCAAACCGGCATATAGAATTCGCGATCGTGACCGGGATGGGCGAGGCGCGCAATGCTATTATCGTGGCAAGCGCTGATGCCATCATCGCACTTGCCGGCGAAGGTGGCACGCTAGCCGAGATTGGATTCGCCATGAAGATGAACCGGCCGATCGTGGCCTTGCAATCGTGGCCCGAGATTGCGGGCTTGCACCGTGCCGACACTCCAGCCGATGCGGTCGCGCTCGCACTCAAGCTGGCGGGCCGTCGCGGAGGGTAGTCGGCCCATGGCAGCGCACAAGGAAAACCTCGATTCGCTTGAGCGAGCACCGTTTTCCGCACAGCTCGGACTGCGTGTCGAGTCCAGATCCAAGGGAACCGCCGTGGTGCGCATGCCATTTGCTCTTACCTTGCTCAACGATGGCGGACCGCAGGCTCCCATTCACGGGGGCGCGATCGCGTCGCTGGCGGATGTGGCGGCATGCGCGGCGGTCTGGAGTATCGACGCGACTACGCGGAGCGCGACGATCTCGATGACCGTGAACTACACGGGCATGGCTTCACAAAGCGCGCTGGTCGCGCTCGCGACCGTCCGCCGCCATGGCAAGCGCCTGGCCAGCGTCAACGTGGAGATTCGCGACGAGGCCGGCGCGCTCGTCGCCGACGCGCTGGTGACCTACAAGATCGCATGAGCGAGCATGAGTTCGCTGGTCGAAACCATCCGTAGCGCGGGCGAGCGGTTCGGCTTGAACCTTGTCGCGGCCGTACCGGTGCATCGCTACGATGCGGTCGTCACGCAACCGTATCGCGCCTCGGCACTGGATGCGCAAGCGAAATCGATCGTTGTGATCGCCAATGGCGGGGGCGCGCTGTGGCTCGGGCTTCGCCGTCACGCGGAGCACAACCCGGGGTGGTGGGAGCGCGAGCATCCCCTCGACGATTTCACGCGTGCGATCGTCGAAAAGGAAATCGAGCCCGTGATCCGCCGATCGCGTAGGCCCTACAAGATCGTATTTCCTTTCATGAGCGGAACAGCAACGCTTAACTTCATCGAACTGGGAAAGGTGGCGGGACTGGGGGGCGCGAGCATACTCGGCGTCCTGGTGCATCCGAAGTTCGGGCCCTGGATCGCATTTCGCGCGGCGATTCTGGTCGATGAACTCATCGACGTGCCCGGAGAAGCGGCGAGCTTTGATCCGTGTCCGGCCTGCACCCAACGCAGTTGCATGGCGGCGTGTCCTACCGGCGCGGTCGCGTTCCCATCAGGTTGGGACATTCCCCGATGTCTGGCCTATCGAATCGAGTCTGAACCCGATTGCACGCCGCGCTGTCACGCACGCGCCGCATGCGTGCTCGGGCCTCAATACCGATATCCGGAAGATGAACTGGCCTACCATCAGCGACGGGCACTGGCGGCAATGCGCCTGTGGTACGAAAAGAACCGCAAGCCACCGGGGCACCCGGAGACCGAATAGGCGCGCGCGACTGCTACGCCTCGCCGCGTAAAGGCGCGCTGGTTATCTCGCGGTAACCTAGCGCCAGTCGTCGAGCAGAAACAGGTCGTGCCGGTTGTAGCCGCGATCGTTGCCGTGCTGCATCGAGACGCCGGTAAGGAAGGTGCGGAAGCCGCCTGCGAGCATCGCGCGATAGGCTGCGTGACGCTCGGTGTTGACCCCCGCTTCCAGTTCGTTCGCTCCGTTGGCCGCCGCAACCCGCTCGCAGGCCTCGAAGAGCTCTTCAAAGGTCTGCGCGGCGCCATCGTCCGGACGTACCGCGCCGAACTTTATGTAGCAGGAGCCGCTGCCCGCCTCGCTGCCTTTGCCGATGTGGCAGGTCGCAACCGCGTCCACGTGCGAGCCATTTCGGAGCAGGACGGTGTCACCTATTTTCTGCCGCGCGATTGACTCGATCTCCTGGGTCACGTCCAGACCTTCGTAGATCGATGCCAACATCTCGCGGGTGTCCGCGAGCGCGATCTTTTGGCCCGCCGCGTCGAGGGTTGAAAACAATTGCACGTTAGGCGCAAGCCGCCCCGCCTCTACTTTCTTGTCCATTACGGCGGTCAGATAGCGCGGCCAGAACCCATATTTCTGATAGAGCGCCAGATGCTTGGGGCTCTGCGCAAAAGTGAACAATCCGATGTGCCGCATGCCCCATTTCTTGAACAGCTCCATCGTGGGGTCGAGCAGCCGGCGCGCGATCTTGCGCTCCCAAAGCGGAGGATCTACGGAGAGCGGACCGAAGAATCCGACCGAACCCCAATTCGCGAGAAAGTTGGACCCCACGACACGGCCATCCAGCTCCGCGGCCAGCGCCCCATCCGGATTACCGCGGAAGCGCGTCCGCGCCATGTCCGAGTCGCCAAACATGGTCATCGGATCCGCGAGACCGACGAAGGTCCCGAAGGCAAGCCGCATGACGCGGTCAGCTTCGTCAAGGTCAGCTTCCTCGAGCGGACGAATGATCAGGCTATCCATCTGGCTCGCCCCGGCAAAGCACGGAAATCCTCACTCGGCGCGAGTGTTCAGATTGGCAGTCTTCCAACCTGCGTAACTTCGGGAAATCTGCCGGATTCCCCGCGCCCTAAAGCTTCTTCGCCACTTCCTTGGCGAAGTAGGTCAGGATAAGGTCTGCACCGGCGCGCCGGATGCTGGTGAGTACTTCCATGATGGTGCGCTCCTCGTCGAGCCAGCCGTTGATGCCCGCGGCGCGGATCATCGCGTATTCGCCCGAGACGTTGTAGGCCGCGACCGGCACCCGAAACTCGTTTTTCACGCGCCAGATCAGATCAAGGTATGGCAATGCCGGTTTCACCATCACGATGTCGGCACCCTCCTCCAGGTCGAGGGCAACCTCACGCAGCGCTTCCTCTCCGTTGGGAGGATCCATCTGGTACGAGCGCCGATCGCCGAATTGAGGCGCCGATTCCGCGGCGTCGCGGAATGGTCCGTAAAACGCGGAGGCGAATTTAGCCGAGTACGCCATGATTGCGATCTCGGAAAATCCGTCCCGATCCAACGCGGTACGAATCGCAGCGACCCGCCCATCCATCATGTCCGATGGCGCGACGATATCGGCGCCGGCTCGCGCGTGCGAAAGCGCCTCGCGTGAGAGCAATTCCAAGGTCGCATCGTTGTCGACGTCGGTGCCTTTGATCGCTCCGCAATGGCCGTGATCGGTGTACTCGCACATGCACACGTCGGTAATCACGACCAGGCCGGGGACCTTCTCCTTAACCTCGCGGATGGCGCGCTGGACTTCGCCATTGTCGTTCCAAGCCTCGCTGCCAAGCGCGTCCTTGCGCTCGGGAATCCCGAACAGGATTATCGCGGGAACACCTGCGGCGTGAATTGCGCGCGCTTCCACGGCCACCCGGTCGACCGAGAGCTGCGCCACCCCTGGCATGGAAGCAACCGGGTTCACCACCCCGCGTCCCGGGCAGACGAAGAGCGGGTGAATCAGGTTGTCGGGTGAAAGCCGCGTCTCACGGATCATTCGGCGCAGGGTGTCGTTGCGTCTAAGCCGCCGGGGCCGGGTAATTGGAAAAGGCATGGTAAAGCGCGAGGGGTCGCGATGACGGAATTATATACCGGTCAAATCCATTAAGAAGCCCGGGCAAAAAACCCGCCGAGCGCCTCGACCAGGGCTGGGACCGTGTAGCTGGCAGGAGACACCACCACTTCGAACCCATGCTTGCGGGCAGTGTCGGCGGTGATCGGCCCGATAGCCGCCGCTTTGAGCCCTTCGACATTGCCGACCAGGTCGCAGAAGTTGGACACGGTACTCGAACTGGTGAAGGTAACCAGGTCGATTTGCCGCGCCTTGATTAGCTCGCGCATTCTCTGCAGGCCCGCCGGCTTTGGTTTGATGGTGCGATAGGCGGGAGCCACCGTGACCGAGCTCGCCCCGTGGTCGCGCAGAAGCTCCGGCAGGATCTCGCGCGCGACCTGTGCCCGGGGAATCAGGATGCGAGCGCCATGAATTCGTTCTGATCCGATCGCGGGAACAATCGCTTCCGCTCGGTATTCCCGGGGTACCGCAGCGACCTGAAGGGCGTATTGCTCGAGCCGCACCGCCGTAGCTGGACCGATCGCACACAGCGACGCGTGCCCGATTGCCCGTATATCGCGGCGCAGAACCTTGAGCCGCGCGATGAAAGCATCGACGCCGGTCGCACTAGTGAAGATGATCCAGTTGAATTGTTCGAGTTGGTCGATTGCTTCGTCCAGAGCCGCGTAGCTGGCCGGACGCACAATCTCGATGGTCGGGAACTCGATCGCGTCGGCGCCCAGCGCGCGCAGCTCGCGGGCAAAGGCGGTGCTCGCCTCGCGCGACCTGGTCACCACGATCCGTCGTCCGAACAACGGCAGTTTCTCGAACCATTTGAGATGCTCGCGAAGCTTCACCGACTGGCCCACGACTATGACCGCGGGCGCGGTGAGGTTCTCACGGGCGCATAGCCCCGCGAGAGTAGCGACGGTACCGACCACGGTCCTCTGCGCCGCAGTCGTGCCCCATTGCACTGCTGCGGCTGGCGTTTGTGCGGCAAGACCCGCTCGGGTCAGGCGCGTGAGCGAGGCGGCCATGCGCGTGGACGCCATCAGAACCACGATGGTACCCCCGTTGCGCGCGGCCCGAGCAAGTTCCCTCCAAGGGATGCGCCTGCTGCCGGCCTTGTTTTGCTCCTCGTGGCCGGTGACGAAAGCGACGTAGGACCCGAGCTTGCGATGGGTGAGCGGTATGCCGGCGAATGCAGGGGCCGCGATCGCGGAGGTGATACCCGGTATGACTTCGAAGTGGACACCAGCGCGGGCGAGCGCCTCAGCCTCCTCGCCTCCACGCCCGAAGATGTATGGGTCACCACCTTTGAGGCGGACCACGCGCTTCCCCTTGTTAGCGCGCTCGATCAGCAGCGCATTCAGTTCGGCCTGGGCGATCGATGGGCCCTCCCTGCGGCTCTTTCCTGCGAAGATCAACTCGGCCTGGGAAGGGGCCAGCCGCAGCAAATCGGGATTAACCAGCGCGTCGTAAACCACGCAATCCGCTTGCCTCAGGCAATCCGCGCCGCGCAGGGTGATCAAATCGAAGGCGCCTGGTCCCGCGCCGACCAGGAAGACGCTGCCGCGCCAATCACTCATTCTCAATCAGCCGATCCGCGCCGCGCGCAAGCATCCGCTCACCGAGCCGCGCACCAAGCGAGTGAGCGGCGGAGGGAGCAAGGTCCACATCCAGCGGTTCTTCGACCTCGTCGGACATTTCCGCCGAACCGTCCCTGGAGAACAGGATCGCGCGAAGTGACACTGTGTCTTTCGCGACCGTCGCCTTCACCCCTACTGGGGTGGCACAGGATGCACCAATCGCGGCGAGAAATGCGCGCTCCGCCGTCGTTTCGTATCGGGCACGAGAGTCGTTGAGTACGCCGAGCGTGCGATCAAGCTGCGGAGACGAGCTATTCGCGAGTGTCTCGATTGCGAGTACCGCCTGCCCTCCCGCGGGGATGAAGTCACGCTCGTCCAGCGGCGTGAACCTTACGTCAACGCTGTGCCCCAGCCGTCTGAGACCAGCCATCGCGATTACGATCGCATCCAGCCCGCCCTCCGTCACCCGCCGCAGGCGCGTATCAACGTTGCCGCGCAGCGGGGAAATCTCCAGACCAGGATTGGCCTTCAGGACCTGGAAGCGCCGGCGCAAAGAAGAGGTTCCCAAGCGTGCACCGTTCGCCAGCGAAGCGAGCGGACCGCCGTCGCGCGTAACCAGGACGTCGCGCGGATCTTCGCGTTCAGAGACAGCCGCGATGTGAAACTGGGGCTCGAGAATCGCGGGCAGGTCCTTCATCGAGTGGACCGCCAGGTCGATGCGCTTTTCCAGAAGGGCCTGTTCCAACTCGCGGATGAAAAGTCCCTTGCCTCCCACCCCGGCCAGCGTGGCACTCGTCATCCGGTCGCCCGAGGTTCGAATTTCCACGACTTCTGCGCTCAAATCCGGAACTATGCTGGCAAGCCGCGAGCGGACAATCTCGGTCTGCGCGAGGGCGAGCTGGCTGGGCCGTGATCCGATCCTGAGGTTGAAAGCCATTCAAGGCTCGTCGTCGTCTTCTATCGCATCGAACTCGGAATCTTCGAGATCGAACTCGTCGCAGAGCAGTCGGCGCGCGACTTCAGCCGCGTAGCTATTGTCCGCCGGGCTGTTGCCGCCCTGGCGCAAGCCGAGCAGGATGCGATGGATAAGCTTGTTGGTGAGGCTGCGCGTCAGCAGTTCCACTCGTTCGCGTTCGGAAGGGTCGAGCGCTGCAATCCAGCTCTGGTTGCGGCCAAGTTCGACATCGCGCAGCCGCTCGATGCTGTAGCGGATGTCCTTGATAGTCGGGACGAGATCCAGCCCGGCCATCCAGCGCTCGAAGGCCTGGAGCTCCTGCTCGACGATTTCCTCCCCTTTGTCGGCTTCCTTTTCTCGTTCCGCGCGGGACTTGTCGGCCACCTGTCCGAGGTCGTCGATGTCGTACAGGTACACGTTTTCAATCGAGTTGAGACGTTCATCGAAATTGCGCGGTACCCCCAGATCGATCAGGAACATCGGCCTGTAACGACGTCCCTTTATCACCGCGTCGAATTCCTCGGGACCGATTATGGGCTTGGCGACTGAAATCGAGCCGATCACCACGTCCGCGATCTTCAGATAAGGGCGGTAGTTATCGAACGGCACCGCGGTGCCGCCCAGCTCACGCGCCAGCATCACTGCCTTATCAAAGGTGCGCGAAGTGATGAGCAACGATTCGATTCCTATGCTCTGGAGCTGGCGCGCCGTGAGTTCCGCCATCTTGCCGGCACCCATCAGCATGACCGTCTTGTCGGACAGTCGGTCAAAAATCTGTCGTGCCAGAGCGACCGCCGCGGAACTGACGGAAACAGCCCCATGCCCGATCAGCGTTCCCTTGCGGATGCGCTTGGCGGTGGAAAATGCTTTGTGAAATGCCCGATGGAGCACTAGGCCGACGGTGCCAGCACGCGCGGCTTCAGCGTAGGCGAGCTTCAGTTGACCGAGGATTTGCGGCTCCCCGACCATCATCGAGTCGAGACTCGCGCCGACGCGGAACAGATGCCGCGCGGCGGCGCGTCCCTCCATTCGATAAAGCGCGTCACCAAAAACCGGTAATCCGACTCGACGATCCTCGGCGATGAACGCCGCGAGCTCGTCACATGCCATCGAAGAGTCGGCCGCGACGCCGACCATTTCGACGCGATTGCAGGTCGACAGGATCGCGACCTCGCTGACCGCGGCAACGCGCTGCTTGATCTTAGCGAGCGCGTGCGGGATCTCCCCCTCTGCGTAAGCGAGCCGCTCGCGGACCGCCACCGGAGCAGTGCGATGGTTCAAGCCGAGTATGAACAGCGTGGTGTTTCCCATCGGCTCACCCGAAACTGCCACCGTGCTTGCCGGGAAATACTAGACTAACGCCGACGAATGAACCGACCAGAACCACGAAGACCACAATCGTGAGGGCCGCCGCCCGACGTCCGCGCCACCCTACTGTCAGACGCGACTCGAGCAGGGCCGCATACAAAATCCAAATGATCAACGACCAGGATTCTTTGGGTTCCCACGACCAGAAATGACCCCAGGTCGCGTCGGCCCAAATTGCCCCGGTTACGATCGCCGCACTCAACATGACAAAACCCCACGCGAGCAGCGAATAGTTAACGCGGTCCAACTTTTCGAGACTCGGGAGGCGCTCGGTGTCGGGGGTGAGCGGCCGCTTCGCCTTGAGGCGCGATTCGTAGGCGAGGTAAACCAGGCTAACGCTGGCCGCCAGGATAAACATCGCGTAGCCGACTATGGCGAGGCCCACGTGAATCGGCAACCAGATGCTTTGCAGCGGAGCGGGCAACACCAGACGC
>Ga0126378_10002551_pt1 | contig 13503 bp, 9 predicted proteins | sample PanSoiMetPlot_23_FD_92587 | JGI IMG/M metagenome (GOLD analysis project Ga0126378, IMG submission 92587) | Tropical forest soil microbial communities from Panama - MetaG Plot_23 | ecosystem: Environmental > Terrestrial > Soil > Tropical forest > Bulk soil | place: Panama | collected 2016-02-17 | reverse complement strand
GATCGAGCTGGACGCCGTGCTCCTGGAGCCGAACGATGCGTCCAACGTGTTCAGCTTTACCCGCTCCTATTTCCACGTGGAGATGAATCAGCCGATCGAGCTGATCGACTTCATCAAATCCATCCTGCCGCACAAGCGCGTCTCAGAGATCTACATCTCGCTCGGCCGCCACAAGCACGGGAAGACGGAGCTCTACCGCGAGCTGCTCTTGCATCTGGCGCAGACGAGCGACCGTTTTGTCCACGCGCGCGGCGACAAGGGCTTGGTGATGGTGGTTTTCACCCTGCCGTCCCTCGACCTCGTCTTCAAGGTCATCCGGGACAAGTTCCCGCCTCCGAAGACGAACACCAAGGCGGAGGTGAAAGGCAAGTACGCGCTCGTCTTCCGGCAGGACCGCGCCGGCCGGCTCGTCGACGCGCAGGAGTTCGAGCACCTGACCTTTCATCGCTCCCGATTCTCACCGGAGCTTTTGCAGGAGCTCTTAGCCGACTGCGGCGACAACGTCTCCTCTGAAGGCGAGCAGGTGCACATTCGCCATCTGTACGTCGAGCGCCGCCTCGTTCCGTTGAATCTCTTCATCCGCGAAGCAAACGAGGCCTCCACCCGCGCGGCGATCGTCGACTACGGCCAATCGGTCCGTGACCTCGCCGCCACCAACACCTTCCCCGGGGACCTGCTGTTGAAAAATTTTGGCGTCACCCGCACCGGCCGCGTCATTTTTTACGACTACGATGAGCTGTGCCTGGTGACCGACTGCAACTTTCGCGACATCCCGCCGGCCAGCTCCGACGCTGAGGAGATGAGCGCCGAGCCTTGGTTCTACGTGGGAGAGCGCGACGTTTTCCCCGAGGAGTTCCTGCCGTTCTTGGGGCTATCTGACCCCCTCAAGGAAGCTTTCTTGCGAGCGCACCGTGAGCTGCTCACCCCGGACTTCTGGCGAAGGATGCAGGACCTTCATCGGGCCGGCGAGATCGTCCATATTTTCCCGTATTCGCCCGAGAAGCGGCTGCGGCGCTGGTGGTTGATCGAGGAAAGTCGCTGACCGTCGACTGGTGCCGGCTCGCGCTCGAGTGGACTGGGGTGGGTGGCGCGCGACCCGTCTCTTGATAAACAGATCACGGCCCGCCTCTTGGCAAACAAGCGGCTGGTTGATAGATACCGCCGCCCTGTGAAAACAAAAATTCCGTTGGTGGCTTCTCTCCTTTTGTTTGGTTGTTCTACACACAGCCCCTCGGGAACGCCGCCGGGCGACGATGGCGGAGTCGACGGGGGTGTCGATGGCGGGACCCCGGACGGTGGAGTGGATGCGGGCGTCTGCACCAGCGCGAACACCATCGTTGAAGTTCCGCTCGAATGCAGAGCTCACATTCCGGAGTTTCTCGACGATGGCGGAATGAATACTCCGCAGTATCTCCACAACCCTCCTGTCTCCGGCGAGCACTATCCAATCTGGGCGCGGTGGCAGAAGTACACGACGACAGTGCCCCGCGGTTACTGGGTGCACAACCTCGAGCACGGCGGCGTCATCTTCCTCTACCGCCCCGATGCGCCCCAGAGCGTCAAGGACGCGCTTAACCGCGTCTACGACGCAATTCGACTCGAGCAGGACTGCGTCGACCAGGGATTGCCTCACAACCGCTCGATTCTGACGCCTGATCCATTGCTCGACGTCCCCTGGGCAGTCACTGTCTCCGGCCCCGAGATACAAAACAACTGCCCGGACGGTGGGCAGCCCGAGGGCGTGGGGTATCAGATCAAGTCGGACTGCGTCGCCAGCGAACAGGCCCTGGTGGATTTCGCGGTGAACTACCGAAATCAGTCGATCGAAGAGATCTGCGATCAAGGCGACTATCCGTATCCGCCGTGAGCTTGGCGGCGCTGGCCAAGCCCCCGAGCTTGGCAGGTGGGGGTCAAGCTCCGCGGCGCGCGGCTTTTGGCGATTGTCCGAATGCTCGTCCTGGGGTAGCAAGGCGAGCCGGAAGGCGGATATCCAGCCGAGCTTCGGAGCTCATCGATGAAGAAATCAGCCTTGCTCGCCGCCCTCGTTGTCTCCGCTTCATCCCGTGCCGCTGCGGTGGATGGGCAAGCTCTCTGGGCGGAGACCCACGTGTTTGGTGTCAGCCTGGTGTATGCGCTCTCCTTCTCCCCCGATGGAACGCGGCTCGCGGTGGGTGGACTTGCGGATGCTCAGGTCTGGGACGTTGCGGCCTGGAGACAAGAGCTTCAGCTGACCGGCCACGCCAGCTTCGTCCGCTCCATCGCCTGGTCTCCAGACCAATCGCGAATCGCTACCGGCTCTGAGGACAGCACGATCAAGGTTTGGGATCCGGCAACTGGCGAGCTGCTGAGCACGCTCCAAGGGCACGGCGCTACGGTCAATGCGCTGGCCTGGTCGCCGGACGGCACGCTGCTCGCCTCCGGCTCGGACGATCGGGACATCAGGCTCTGGACCTCTCAAGGAGAGTCGCTGGGGGTCCTCGGCTCGCGCGGCGGCGCGGTGCTGTCGCTGAGCTGGGCGCCCAGCGAGACGCTGGCCTCCGGTGCCTCGGACGGATCCGTCGCACTCTGGAGCTGCGATGGTCTCGCAACTGAGCTCGACGGGCACACCACCTGGGTCTACAGCGTTGTGTGGTCGCCCGACGCGGAGCATCTTGCCTCGGCCTCGTTCGACAAGACGATCAAGATCTGGCGCGGCGACACCCGCGAGCTGGAGCAAGAGATCGCTGACAATGTGGACGTTTGGACGGCAAGCTGGGATCCCGCGGGAGAGAGACTGGTGGCGGGTTCCTCGTCGGAGGCCGTCAAGATCTGGGACCCCTGGTCAGCAACGCTGCTAGAAACGCTGGAGGGACACACGGATTGGGCCAACCACGTTGCCTGGTCCACAGGCGGATCGAATGACCTTGTCGCATCCGCTTCGCTGGACGGTTCCATTCGTACCTGGGATGTGGCCAGCGGCCAAACGACGCACCGGTTTTCGGGCCACACCTACTACGTCTACCAAGTCCGCTGGTCGCCCGACTTCAGTCGGTTGGCATCCGTCGGATTGGATGGGGCGGTCTTCGTCTGGGATCCAGCCACCGGTGAGGTTCTCCAGGACTTCGAAAATCCGGACGACTTCGGGTACGGGATCGGATGGTCACCCAACCTCGACGTCCCCCGTGTGGCGGCAGGCTACCTCTTCGAGAACGTCAAAGTCTGGAATCCCGACACTGGAGAGCTGGTGGAGACGCTCCGCGGCGGGCACACCGCTCGCATTAATGGTGTCGCCTTCTCGCCCAGCGGCGAGCTGCTTGTCTCCGCGTCCGATGATCACAACCTCGCGATCTGGGACCTGGCGAGCGGCTCAGTAATCTCAACGCTGGTGGGGCACACTCGAGAGGTGGAGTCGGTCATCTGGTGGTCCGACGGCGGCGAGGAGAGAATCGCCTCGTCGGCTCGAGACAATACGGTTCGAATATGGGATCCGATGACCGGCGAGCTGCTCAAAACCCTGGAGGGCCATACCGACTCGGTGCTCTCCGTACGAGTGTCGCCTGACCTAACGAAGCTCGCCTCAGGTGCCTTTGATGGCACCATCCGAGTCTGGGAAGTAGCGTCCGGCGCACCCCTGATGACCATTCCGGCGCATAAAGATTGGATTTGGTCGGTCAGCTGGTCTCTTGACGGCTCGAAGTTAGCTTCGTCCTCCAGCGACGAAACCGTGAAAATCTGGGAGTACCCGACAGGTACGCGTCTCCAGACGCTCGCCAAGAACCTTGGCGTCATGGGCTACGTCTACTCGACCGACTGGGGCCCTGGCGACATCCTACTTTCGGCCGCCCAGGACGCGACTGTCCGCGCCTGGACACCATCCGGCAAAGCGTTGGTGCTAGCTGACAAGGCGGCGCTCTTCCATCCTTGACACGGCTCAAGCGGTGAGCTTGCATGCCGCGCGCCAAAACCCGATGGGGAGGATTTCATCATGAAGCAGCGGCTCGGAGGGCTCATAGGAGCGGTGTGTCTTGGTGCAGCAGCTTCGGTAGCGGTTCCGGCTTTCGCTGGGGTAGATCCGAACTTGCCTGACCTCGTACCGACAGGCCTTACTAATTTCATGATTACCAACAGGTTCTGCGGGGGAACGCCGACCTTCGAATTCTCCATCCTTACCGCCAACATCGGCGGGCAGGATTGGACCCGCCCGCTAACGCCCGACGGAACTCTATTCAGAATGCGGCAGATTTATGAGTACGTGATGTACAACTGGCAGCAGGTTGGCACCAACGAAAACGGAGGGGGGATTTTCGATTGGGTGGAGATCGATCGGCGCCGGAAGAATACGATCTGCACGATCGACAGCCAGGTCGGGTTTAGCTGTCTGGTGGAACATGCGGGAACTCACACCTGCAGCTCCTTCCCGCGTCAGGGCATCAGCAGGGGTTGGGCGGATTCCTATTATCGCGGCCTGACCGGGCAGTACTCCTGCCTCTTTGACTACACAGGTGACTTCTTGATGCAGGCGCAATTGGATCCGGACTTGGACCTCGCCGATGACGGTATTCTGCCTGCCGAGTCCATCGATGCAACGCACGACGATAACTGGGTGGACCTCTATTTCTCTTGGGACGGCACGGCCTGGCCGGACGGATTCACCTATATCCGTACGGACCTCTATTTTGATCCCGCTGCCGTCTGTGGGTAGGCCACAGCAGCCGCAACTGCCAACACGCTGTTATTGAGCGATTGCGACGGGCTGGCTGGGCGCGACGGTGTCCAGCCAGACATAAAGGAGCTCGAGCCCTGCGTCGCACCACGGGGTGCCCCCGAGCGGCATTTGCCCGTCTCGTAGAAGCACCGCCAGGATGCTGTCTCGACCGCCTTCGATCAAGATGCCGTCTCCGTAGGTCAGGAAAGTGTTCTCGACCTCGTCCTGGGTGTTGCCGAAATAGGGGCCGATTGCCATCGAGGGATCCTCGACGATGTGACATCCGCGGCAACCCTGTGAGTCGCGACCGCGATCCTGCGTCATGATTGCGAACACGGGGTCGAACGGATTCTCCTGGGCCCGAGCCGCTGTCCCCGTCGCCAACACCGCCGAGATTACTGCGCCCGCTACGCTGCGTGCTTTCATCGACTCCTCCCTCGAGAACTCAGTGGGCGGCACTTCCTAGCAGAGATAGCGAAAGCGGAGCAATCCTAATCCTCGGCATCCGAGGGAAGGACGAACACCTAATTGTGGGCGCCGGCCGGCCACCAGAACTGACCGTCGAAGCCTTCGTAGCGAACGGCCCGAATTCGAGCTTGTGTCGTTGGCGTGAGCAGGTACTGCTGCAGCGCCTGGGCTCCCTCGACGTTTACTCCCTCGACGGTGTCCGGATTGACCACCACCGACACCATGATGCGCTGCAAAACCGGATCGGCGACGCAGAGCATCTCTTCCTCGATTGGGCGGATGGAGATGAGGCGGATGAACGGATCCACTCCCCAGACCGTGTAAGCCCCGTTCTTCGCTGCCGCCAACACTGCTTCCTGGCCTTCCAGGCCTAGATCGAAAAACCAGTCCGTCCGATCGGGTCGCCCCGCGCCCTCCCAGAGGAGATCGACGAGATAGGTAAGGGTTGGAAGGTTGTTGGTGATGAACGGCGCGCGAGCTTTGGCGATGCGGCGAAAAGCCTCGAAGGCGTCGGTCGTGCCGCGGATCTGCGCCGGATCGCCCGGCGGCCCGAGAATGGCGCTTTGATTGAAGAGCACTGCTCGCGGCCAAAAGCCGTATCCGTCCAGCACGAAGCGCTCGACGTCGGCGTAGCCGTAATGGGAGATGACCAGATCCGCTAGCCCGCGGCGAGCGCGATCGAACAGGTCGGTGCTGCCGGAGTGTATTTGCACTCGGTAGCCGGATTGTTTTTCGAAATCCGTCAGGACCTCGGCAAGGACTCCGCTTTGCTCGACGGTGGGAACCACCTCGAGCCGGACCAGCTCGCCCTGGGCCGTCGCCTCGACGCCGACGGCGGCAGTGAATAGGCATGTTGTTGCCGAAAGCATTCGCACAGCGGCGGCAGCAAATGTCATATGCCCTCCGCGTCGGCCCACTCGCACAGGCGGGCTCGACACCTAAAGACACGGCAACGCATTGAAAGTTGCAGAAGACTCAGGGCACGGCGATCACATCGCTGACCAAGGACAGCCGCCCTCCCTCTCGCACGCAGGCGGCGATGGGCGGGCCACCCCCAGCCATCGGGTTGTGGCCGCGGCGCTCGACCAGAGTTCCGCCATCGGATTCGACGACGAATACTCGTCCTCCGGCCTGATCTCCCAGGTAAAGGCGATGATTGAAGATAGCGAAGCGCTGCACACTCGGCGGAATGCAACCGGTGCCCCCGGGTGCGCACGCCACATTCCAGGCGGAGATGCGCTCCTCGCGTTGATTGAGCGCGACGACGCCGCTCTTCTCGACCGCGATCAAGTCGAAGCTCGGAAAACTATAGGTCGCTTTTCCAGAGCAGCTCACGTAGAGCGCATCCCCGGACGCAGCCACCCAGAATGCGTTGAGACAAACGTCCGCTCCCAAATCAACCCCGTCTACACTTCCGGTCGCTGGATCGATCCGCGCCAGCATGCCGGGGCCTCCCGGCGAGTAATCAGCGTCGAGATTCGCAAGCGCGACGTAGATCTTCCCCCAGGCCGTGGCCACGCCGCCTGGCCGCGGGAGAGTTGGTCTTCCGAACGGGCGAAGATCGATGCCGCGCAGATCAAACATCCTCGTGACGACAGGTGCGCGCGGGTCGGTGACGTTGACCTGGGCGACCTGACCGCTGTAGAGCGGAATGAAGAGATCATCTCCGACCTTCAGGATGGACTGCGGAGAAGTGGACATCCCAAAGAAAAGTTGACCCACGGTCGTTAGCTGCAAGCCGTTCGGGAACAGGCCGCCGTCTGGAAAACGGCGAATACCGCCATCGAGAATGCTTCCCTCGGCGGGCGAGGCCTGTCGCTGGAGAATCTGCAGCGTGTCTCCCAGAGAATTCACCACGTAGACGTAGGGATCCTCGACCCAGATGTGATTGGGTGAGTCACCCAAGGCCTCGAGTTCTGGGAGCAACGAGAGATCCGCAAGCTTCGCCTCGCGCAGGAGTCGGTCGAGGCCGTCGGCGACGAGGAGCACGTCGTAGTCCGTACCCAGAGCCTGCGGATTCGAGCCCACCGGAGAGCGCGGACCCACGAGGTCCTCGCCGGCGTAGATGCCGACCACTTGGCCAGTGTTGAAACACGCTGCGACAATGTCATAGGTGCAGACATCGCGAGGACAGCTTCGGCACTGACCCTCTTGGCAAAGCTGCCCGGTGCCACAGGTTACGCCGCAGGCGCCGCAGTTTTGCGGATCGCTGGATAAGTCAGCGCAGGACAGAGGACATTTGCTGAGCCCCTCAGAGCAGACCTCTTTGCGACAACTGCCAAAGAGCGCGAGCACAGCAACAACAAGGACACCGCCAGCAATAATTGAAAGGGATGGCAGCTTCGAGGATGGCTGCCCATCCGCGCTCGAACGCGTCATGTTCGCCTCCGCTCTCTCCTTCGGAGAGAAAAGGCCAAGCGGCACTCTTGCCGCGCTCTCGGGCAGGTCTCCTGGCTTTCGGACCGGTCGAAGGCGCCCCTTGCGCCGACATCCGTTGGGACCCCCCACCTTCCCTCGAGCCGTCTGGGCCTCGAAGTGGCGACTGCCGGAGGCCCCTTAAACCCTGGAATCGGGTTGTCCGATAACAGTGGCGGGACCGCGCCGGATTTCCACCGGCTTCCCTCTTGGTGCCCAAGGTGGGCACCCGAGAGCGCCGTCTATGTAGATCCAGCGCCGCGGAAGATCAAGGAGTGCGCCGCCTGCCTCTACTGAGCCTTCGTTCAGCGATTGGCGGCGGCGAAAAGCTCAACCGTGCCGTATCGCCGCAGCGGCTCCAGCTTGGGGAACGAGTATCTCTGTAAATACTTTTGCGCGTCGTTGGCCTCGTCATCCCCGAGCGGAACGCAGACGCGTAGTTGCTCCGGCGGCCCCGGAGGTCGAGCAGCTAATAGGCTGCCCGAATGCTCGCTGATACCAACGATGACACGCCGCTCCCCTGCCTCATAAAGCTTCCAGTACGCGTGAAAAACCGCGGGCCAAACCGTCCAGTGGCGTCCGGCGAGATGTGTACAGCGAGCTTCGAGGACGTCCGGCGTGCGCTGGCCCAGCGTCTGATCAAGATCGGCGCGAACGCGGGCGAGCGATGGTGCGCCAAAGGCCCAAAGAGCACCGGCGCAGAGCAGCGGCAAGGATCCCAAGCGGACGACTGGCTCGGCCCGCCGTCCAAGCAAGGCCGCAACGGCGACGGCGGACAATATCGCCAGTGCGGCATGAAACATTATAAATGATGGGTACAAATACCGAACGCCAAAATCGTTCTTCTGCACCCAGCTCGAGGTGCTGATTTCGAAAAAGTAGATCGCGCCGCAGTAAATCAACACCGCCGCGCCACGCAGCGCGCGGCCGGCCTGCTCGCGCCACGAGGGGGCTGCAATCAGCGCCACGCCCACCAGCGCCGGTGCGAGCAAAGCTGCTGAAGGAGGATTTGATAACCACACATCCCAGGCGTTCCGGGCTAGCGCCCACCACGCGTGCGGCCAGCGGTTAACGGGGAGGGGATCCGTTACCGGGTGCGGGCCAATGCGCGAAAATGCTAAGTAGGCAAGGGCGAGTGATGCAAAGAGCGCGATGAGAGAGATCAGATGTCCGTCGAAAAAAGGATCCGGTTTGCCGCCCGAACCACTTCTCCGCTCCACAAACGCTCGCCGAAGGAGAATGAGGGGAACAGCGAGCAAGGGGGTCGCCATGTTTACCCAACAGGCGATGACGATCAGGCCAACCCCGGCGCTGCGGCGAGAGAAGGACATCCGGCGGTCCTGTGGCCCCCGTGCGGGAGAAAGCAGGAGCAAACCGAGCAGTAGGGTTGCGAGCCCGGGCGGATAGACCTGATCCGGCCAAAACGCCTGAAAGAGAGTTGAGTGCGGTCCAGCCGCGAAAGCAGCCAATGCAGCGATCATGGCCGCCAGCGGCCAATTCGAATCGCCGGCGACGTACCGGACGAAGAGCATCAATGCACCCAACCCAGCAAACAAGCTCACCCCGCATTGAAACAGCAAATTCCAGAAGGGGTTTCGAAAGGGAATGGCCAGGAGGGGAATCAACATCCCGAAGCGGTCTTGATCCCAGTAGAACGGCGTCCAGTGATAGAGGCTGATGAGGGCGCTCAAGACGGTGTCGCCATGATGGATTCGGTGGAAGCGACCGAAGTCCGCGAGCAGCGCGCTTGCCGCGGCGGCCAAAACAAGGACGAAAGCGGCCGAGCGCGCCGACTTGTCGGTCACCATCCCTGCCGTTTACGCCACCGCCTGGCTCCGCGAAAGTTTCAAATCAGTGCGTCGGGGGAAAGTCGCCGCTACCCGTCAAGCTAATGCCAGTAACTCACCGCGGCGAAGCCTCCGCTGAAGGCATGGCGAAAGCGATCCCTTCCGCCATCAAGAGGCATTTTCGTCATCAGCTCCAGGCTGAAGTGGGTAAAACCGGCGCGTACGCCGATTTGCCCAAACCGGTAGCCGATGAAGAATTCCGAATCGAGTTGCCCCCGGTCTGCTGAGCCAAGCTGCAGGAGGTCCAGGTGTGAAACGTAGGCTGCCTGATGTGGTGCAAACGACGAGTTCGGAGCCTGGTAGGCAGCCCGGACCGAGCTGCCGAAGCCGTATCCAAGCACGTCGATGTTGGCGCCGAGCTCGAGGTCACGCACGATGCGCACTCGCGCCTGAACGAAGGCATTGAGCGCGATCGCTTGAAGATCAGGCGCAATGAGCTTTGTGTCTGGATCGCCAAAGCTGAGGCCAGTGCCCAGAAGATAGGTGCTCAGGCGAGCGCCTAACCCCAGCCGCAATCGATCACCGAAGAAGCCGACCAGGGGCGTCCAGGACACCGCAAACTTAGTTGCGCCCACCGCGCCGCCCGCCGAGAGCTCGGCGTTCCGATGCAGGACGAAGGGCGCGCCTTCGGCAGCCGCCGCCACCATCAAGATGGCGAAGCCAAGTGACGCGGCGCTGCGAATCCCCGCTCGACTCACTTCGATCGGCCAATACGTCGGCTGCCAAGCGGGGTTACGGATTCCGAGGCTTTCGCTGTTAAACGCCGTCTGGGACGCGGCCGGGAACCCGGGAATCGCCTGCGCGCGGAGTGCGCTTCACGTCCCACAATTCTGCTAACCGAACCGTGCGCAAATTGCGCATGAAATGTACATGTATGTCTTTGCGCGGAACGCGCAGGCGCTCGACTTTATTGAATTATCGATCTTGAAACGGCTGGCCTCCGTCTTGCTGAGTGACGGGCAAGGAAACCTCCTACACAGGGTGGCCATGTCGATCGAAATCGAGAAGAACATGAAGCCGCGGATGAATTGCCTGACTCGGGCAGCCGTGGCGAGCGCCCTGCTCGCCTTGGCAGCCTGCGGCTTCAGTCCGGAAGCGGATTCCAAACCACCATCCGACATCGGCTGGGCAGGACAAGCGACGATCAACGGCATGAACGCAATGAATGCGTCGAACGCAATGAACGCGATGAACGCGATGAATGCGATGAACGCGATGAATGCGATGAACGCAATGAACGCAATGAACGCGATGAACGCAATGAACGCGATGAACGCAATGAACGCGATGAATGCGATGAACGCGATGAACGCGATGAATGCGATGAACGCGATGAACGCGATGAACGCAATGAACGCAATGAACGCGATGAACGCGCTGCTCGGGAGCGGCTTTGTTCTAGGCAGTGCCGTCCATCCACCCCCGCACTCGCTCGCCACCAGCGACCTGAGCCAGCTTACCCCCGCGCAAATCGATGCCCAGTGTCCAGTGGCCAGCCTCACTAGCCTTCAGAAAGGCAACTATCTGCAGTACGCCATCCCCAAGTTCAACGTGCTGACCAACGTTTTCGAAAAGGTCGTTTGGCCGGATCCGAGCAGCCCTTACTACGATCCAGCACAAGCCGGAGCGCCGGGAACCGACGTCATTGTCAACATCCCCGTTGGGCCGAGCAACGTTTGGCAGAGCTACGCCCCGCACCGGATCTACGTGGGCTTCGCTATCGCGTGCAGTAACGTCGTCGTGCGCCCGGTTTTCTTGCGCCCGGCCAGTATCCCTTGGAACCAAGCCATCCAGTCCTACGAGAACGATCTAGATTACATGTGTCTCAAGTGGGTCGATCCGAGCGACCTGGTCTCGAAATATTTTTGCGCGCCCGGAAATCTGGGTGAGGGCGTCGTCGGTGTCGCGACGCTCAACGGCTCGCCGCGTTCGTTCCTTATTAATCAGTTCAAGTGGGGCCCCAACTACTGGAATCACCATTGGGAGCTCCCCGCCGGCCTGGGCGCGATTTCCAAGCGCATCGATGCCGCCTTTCAAACCGGATATGCCCACGACGATGGCTGGAACCTTAATCCGAATGATTATCATTCCAACGGAGTCTCCAAGGCGGCCGACTACATCGCCGGTGTGAACGTGAAGACGAGCACCAACCGCAACGGTGTTCACATCTCTCCGTACAACACCACCGACATACAGGACTACATCGCGGCCAACCCAACTTACGCGTGGATCGATCCGCGTGCACAGGCGCAGCTGAACCCGAGTGAGATGAACCAAGGTGAAGCGGAGACCCGAAGCTGCGGCGTCGATACCAGCAATTGCTTCGACTACTTCCCCTATCTCGACGTCTCCAGTACTGGCCGGATCGGCAACCTCAATCGACCCGGGGGAAACGGCGACTACTTTGGCGTGGTCGACCTCGCGGTTTCGCCGTACTACGTCACCATGGCCCAACAGGGAGTTTGTTCGTGGCAGGCGGATTGGGGTTTGCCGGCGATGACGACCGCCACCTACCCCAATATCGTCAACTGGGCCGCGTACCCATACGACGGCAGCGTGCTGAGCACGCTGAGGCTTCCGACCTCGCCTTACGTGGTGGCGGTGTCCCGAGGATCTCTCGAGACGCAGCGCTGCCCGTCATGGCAGATCTGCGAAGGCTCAACTTCCACCGTGCATAGCGCCTTCCTGGTCGCCACGGACAGCACCTTGACCGCGTTGCCCAGCACCACCTCGGCCTTCAACTTCGACTCGCATCTCCCGTGCGGCAGGCCCACGTCCCAGGCGTGCATGGGTCTGCTCTGCGGTCAACCGGCGGCCGCCAGGCGAACGGACGGCGCGCTGGTGGATTGGTGGGCCTGCTCGGGGTATGGTTGCGACACGGTAGGCGTAAACTGGCAGCTGGCTTGCGCTTCGAGCAGCAGCTGCACGGTCACGGTGGCGGACTCCGACGTCTATCTCGTCAACACTCCGCCGGCGATCCAGAGCCAAATTGCGGCGGACGGACCAGGTGTCGATCTCGGCCACGCGTTGGCGAACGTCGCTCTGTAGTCCAAGGGGTAAACGGGGCGCAGGTCACGGCACCAACGTAGCCTTTGCGAGACCAACTGAAATCAAGATATCCGCGCTGCACGGGCGTGATCAGTCCCACAGTTCTGCTGACCGAACCGTGCGCAAGTTGCGCATTGCTGCTGACCTAACCATGCGCAAGTTGCGCACGAAATGAACATGTATGTCTTTTAGGTTGCCGCGAGATCGTTGGATTAATTGAAACATTAAATTGGAGGATCTGGCCTACCTCTTGCTGGGAATTGGCCAGGGAAACCCTCCTTCGCGGGATAGCTATGTCCACGGAAATTGAGAAAAAGCCCAGCGCGAGGATGAGCTGCGTAGCACGGGCAAGCTTGGTAGGCACGGTGCTAGCCCTGGCCGCTTGCGGTTTCAATCCGAACGCGGACATCGGGTCGGCAGGGCAAATGGCGATCAACGGCATGAACGCGATGAATACGACGAACGCGATGAATGCGATGAACGCCATGAACGCGATGAACGGCCTCAACGCGATGAACGCGATGAACGCGATGAACGCCATGAATGGCCTCAACGCGATGAACGCGATGAACGCGATGAATGCGATGAACGCGATGAACGCGATGAACGCAATGAATGCGATGAACGCGATGAACGCAATGAATGCGATGAACGCGATGAACGCAATGAACACACAGCTTGGCGCTGGGTTTACCGTCGACCTTAGCGTGAACCCCGCGCCAAACACGCTTGTTACCAGCGATCTTAGCCAGCTGACCCCTGCTCAAATAGACGCTCAGTGCCCAGTGACGGTGCTGAGTAGCGCCCAGTTCGCGTCCTACCTTCAATATGCGATCCCCAAGTTCAACGTGCTGAGCAACGTCTTTGAGAAGGTCGTTTACCCCGATCAGACCAGTCCTTTTTATTCGCCGACTCAGAGCGGCGCCCCCGGGGACGACGTGATCGTCAACGTCAACGACCAGCTGGACTCTGCGGTGCCACATCGCCTCTATGTCGGTTTTGCCATCGCCTGTAGCAATGTCGTCGTCCGGCCAGTCTTCT